>Ga0233425_10005832_pt1 | contig 18954 bp, 13 predicted proteins | sample Watercolumn_Towu_2_FD_181712 | JGI IMG/M metagenome (GOLD analysis project Ga0233425, IMG submission 181712) | Freshwater microbial communities from Lake Towuti, South Sulawesi, Indonesia - Watercolumn_Towuti2014_140_MG | ecosystem: Environmental > Aquatic > Freshwater > Lake | place... | reverse complement strand
CGTCGCGTCGGCGGCCAGTGAAATCGTGATGCGGTCGCCTTCGACGGCGTGCGTGGCCGCCAGCGGCTTGCCGGCCAGCGTGACGGCGACTTGCTGCGGCTTGGCCCCGGCGGGCAGTTGGAAGGCGAGGGTCTTCAGCCGCAGTCTGCCCCATTTCAGTTCGATTGTCGCGCGCTGTGTACCGCCGTCGCGCTTCTGGCTGAAGGTGCCCCAGCCTTCGGCCGCCGTGAAGGCCGCGCGGAAGTCCTCGGGCGTCAGCCGCGGGGCGAACGCTAAGAAACCCTTCGGCCCGTGGTACTCGTAGCCGCAGGCCGCCAGGAACACGCCGTAGCTGGCCATCGCCCGGGCGTAATGGTCGCCGCACTCGACCTCGTTCCACGGGTTGCGCCGCGCGGCGTGGTAGCGGTCGTGGATCGCGCGCGTGACGGCCAGCCCTTCCTGCACCATTCCCTCCCAGATCATGTGCCCGGCCACCTGGTACTCGAAGCCCGTCATGCACTCGTTGAAATAGTAGTCGAACCCGGTCTGCACGCGGGCCTTGTCCCCTTTGGGCCAACTGCACATCAACAGGCCGCCCTCGCCGGCCATCGCGTACCAACGGCCCGGCTTGTTCGCCTTGCGGAACGGCCCGACGTCGGGCGCGAAGTTGTACTTCCACAATGAACGCAGTGCGGCCAGCGTGTTTTCCTTGGGCAGGATGCGTTCCCGCAGCCCGACCTGGAACGCCCAACTCTGGCCGAAGACCTGGTCGATCTCGCAGCCGTCGTGCGAGCCGACCGTTTTGACGTGTTCGGCGTCGGGGATGTGCAGGTAGTACTCGCCGTTGAAGAGTTGTGAGTCGATGTTGCGCGTGCCGGCCTCGGCGATCGCGCGGGCCTGCTTGGCGAAGTCGGCGTCGCCGGACTCCAACGCCATCTGCTCGCCCGCGCGCAGGGCGGCCACGTAGAGCGAACTGAGCCACGCGATGCGGCCGAACCACGGCTGATCGAGCGTGTTCATCTGCGGGCCGTCGAGGACGCCGTCCTTGTTCGGATCGTGGGCGATGAGGCACTCGATCGACTTGCGGATCTTCGGCCAGTTGCGTTTGAGGAAGGCTCCGTCGGCCGCCGTCTGATGTTCGCGGTAGGCGCGGAGGATCGTACCGGCCTGGCCGTCGACCGCCAGCCCGCGGTCGAACTCGCCACGGAACCCGATCACGCCGTTGGCCGCGTTGAACGACAGCCCGTAATCGACCATCTCGCGGTTGTTGCGTTCCAGGCTGGGGAAGACGCGGGCCATCGCTTGGGTGTAATGCCAAACGTGGGCGCACGTGCCCGGGCAGCAGCCCACGCCCTCCCAACCGTAGAAGCGGTTGTTGGCGAACCAGTAGGCGGTCGATGTGGCGAGAATCGACGTATTGAGGAAGGTGCGGTCGAGGAACCAGTAGGGCAACGTCGAATCGTACCACGCGTCGCGCCACTGCCGTGTCTCGGTCGAGAGGCGGGCGACGTTCTTCGCCACGTAACGGGCCACGGCCGCGGCCGAATCGAACCGCTTGGCATAGTGCCGGCCACCGATCTCCGGCAGCTTCAGGTGTCGCACATTGGGGAAGTGCCAGGCGACGACGAAAGTGACCCTCTGTTGCTGATTGGGTTCGAGCGACAGCTTGCGGCTGAGTGAACCAATAAGTAACTCATCCATTGCCGCGGTGGTCTCGTCACTTGCAGTGCGGGTGCGGGCGTCGCGCCTCCCGGTTTCTGCAAGCGGGACGCTGGCACCACAAGAAACGTCGCCCGCGTCGGACGCCTGCGGTTCCAGCAGGGCCAATCCCATCGTGCCAAAGTCGGCCCGCTCCTCAAACTTCAAGTCCGGTTCGGCCCGCCGGTCGCTGAAGACGATTTCGGCGATGCCGATGTTGCCCCACGGGCCGCTTTCGTTGTCGACGATCTGCAAGCTTGCCGTCTTGCCGGCCAGTTCGCGGACGTCGAGCGACTCGCGGCGCATGGCGTTGCTGTTGTGCCCGGTGGCCGAGCGGACCACTTTGCCATCGACCAGCAGGTTGATGCACGTCTTGCCCGGGTGTTTGCCGCCGCCGATCCAGAAGTTGACGTAGTTCCGCTCGATGGTAAACGCCTTGCTGGTCAACGAGCCTGTCTGACGGTCCTTGGCGCCAACGTCGTTGCCGGGCGCGGTGGCGTGCGAATTGACCACGCGCGGCCCCTTCGAGCCCACGTCGCCCTGGTAGTCGGGGATCTGTGATTTCAGGATCGGCCCCTTGCCGAACGCTTCGCCCGCGACCTCCCAGCCCTCGTAGGTCTCCTTTTGGAAGTTGTCGAAAACGATGTCGGGCCGAGTGGCAGCCTCTTTGCTGCGCGGAGCGGCTGCGACACTGCAATCGAGCCACAACAGGTCCGCGTCGCGCACCGTGCGATTCTTCCGCTGGCCGTCGCCCGGCTTGCCGCTGTGCCGGCACACGGCGTTCTCCAACCAGCCGATGATCTCGGCCTCGACCTTCTTCTTGCCGGTGTTCTTCACCGTGAATCGCAGGAGCGTGGCCGGCAGGTTCGAATCCTCGGGGTTCAACGGAACGAACGGCGAGAAGGCTTCGAGCGACACGGCCAACGGGCATTTCGGATCGCGGTACTCGACCGTGCCGATGGGATACTCGCCGTTGAACGTGATATCGGCGAAGCCCCCGGCCTCGAGCGGCCGCACGGGTTCCTCCGGCGACGTGATGCGGACTGCGAAACCCTGTTTGATCGGATAATCGGGCTTCGGCGGCTGGGCGTAGTGCCGGTCACCCGTGCCGATGTGCTGGTTGAAGATGTCCCAGTGCCAGAGCCGGCCGTCGCCGCCGAAATAGACCTGGCCCGTGCAGATGCCGCCGATGGGCATGCCGATCTTTTCGAGTTCGGCGCCGCGGTAGACGGTCTTCGCGCCCCGCGCGAAGAGCGACTTGATCCAGGCCGGATCGAGCTTCTTGTCGGCCGGCACGAGCTTGGCGAAATCGGCCGCCTCGAACGGCCCGGCCATCACCGGCAGCCCCGCCGCCACGGCCGCCGTGCCCGCGCCGAGCACCTTGAGAAACCCGCGGCGGTCCACTTCGCCGCACGAGCCCTGCCGACAATCGCACGGTAGCTGTTCTTTGCGTGTCACGTTGTTTCTCCTGTGGGTCTTTAGAGAAACAATGTAACGCGCGTTCCTTGCGGTTGCCAGCAGTCTTGGCCCCCGCTGCCAGGAGAATTGCAGATTCGAGGAACTTTCGTCCCCACGCAGGGCGTGGGAACGAGGACGCTGCAGTTCTCCTGCCCACACTACCCACTACCCACCACCCACTCCCCACTGCTACTTCCCCCGCTTCCATTCCAAGAGGACGCGGGGTTTCTCTGTGTCGGCCGGACGGGCGACGGGTTCCAGCGGCGGGCGCGCGGCGTTGTTGCCCGCGGCCGGGGCGTTCTTTGGCGTGTCGAGCGACGTGAGGTGCCGCACGTTGCGCGGCAGGGCGTCGGCCGCCAGTTGCTTCAAGAAGTTCGGCGACGCCTGATCGAGCACCAAGACTTCGCTGCGGGCCTGCGGATCGCGCCGCGACCGGATGACGACCACCACTTCAGACCCTTCCTGGGCGCGGCGGCGGATTTCATCCAGCGTCGCCTGCTCGGCCTTGGTCAACGGGGCCGACACGCTCTCCAGCGGCGCGACTCCGCGGCCGGGCAGCGTCTCGGCCACGTCGCCAACCGGCGGCAACGGCCGCGCTGCGGGCGGCGGCTCGATCGGCGGCAGCGAACGCCGCGCGGGATCGTTGTGCTGCGCCACGGCCTTCTCGCCCGGCTTGGCGTAGACCGACGCGAGATTCTTGCGGTCGAGCAGGGCATGGATCGACGGCAGGGCCGCATAAAAGCCCTCGCGTTCGCCGGGGCCGGCCGCGTTGCACACGCCGACCACCAGGCCGTCGTCGGTGAACAGTCCGCCGCCGCTGCGGCCGTCGACGGGCCTGCCCGCGACTTGCAGGTTGGCCGGTCCTTCGCAGCGGTTGATCGAGAGCACGCGGCTCCGCATGACGCTCGGGTCGTTGCCGTTGTTGCAGCCGACGCTGATGACCGGCTCGCCCTGGCCCACGCGGAACCCGGCCGGCGCGACGCGCGCGACCGTCACCGGGCCCGGCGCGCGGATGGCCACCAGGCCCACGTCGCTCTCCAGGTCGTAGGCCACGAGTTCGCCGGGAATCTTCTGGGCCGCGCCGGGGCCGAACAGATCGACCTCGATCCGCCCCTTTCCCTGCGAGTCGCGGAAGATGTGACCGCAGGTGAGGATCAGCGCATCGCTGCCGCGGGTGTCGATGATCGTGCCCGAGCCGCAGGAACGCCCGCGCGCGTCCTCGATCCGCAGCCGCACGCTGGCGGCCAAGAGCGGATCGTCGGCCGAGCCGGGGACTGTCCCAATTCTCGCCTCGGGGACTGTCCCAATTTTCGCCCCAGCGAAAATGGGACTGTCCCCTTTGTCACCGAAGGGAACACCAACCGGCGTCGAAGCCGGCATCACATTCAGCGGCCCGCGCGGCGGAGCGGCCAGCATTGAGTCTAGAGAGCCCGTCGGCGCTCCCGCGGGTGGACCTGCCGGCTGTGCGCCGGCCTGCGCGAGCGCCGCCTTGCACATGTTCTCGAGTTTATAGAGCGTGGTTCCGCCGGTTACGCGTTCGACCTCCCGGCCGTTGGCCACGACGATGAAGCACGGGATGCTCGTCACGCCAAACTGCTGCACGAGGGCCTTGTCGCGGTCGAAGTTGACCTTGCGGACGGGATAGCCCTTGGCAGCCAGGGCGTCGACCGTCGAGGTCATCGCCCGACAGGGGGCGCACCAGTCGGCATAGAAGTCCAAGAGGACGACATCGCCGGGGTTGGACAAGAGAATCGCCGCTACGGCCGCGTGCAACGAGACCATCGGTTCCCTCCGGGGCTGCAAAAATAGTGCGGCGTGAAGCGTGCGCCGCCTGGGAGCGGGCGACCTCCATGTCACCGCCGGGGCGGCTGCGGGCGTCTCGTCATCCTGACGGCGGGTAACGCCTGCGGCCGGGAAATCCTTTTCACTTCGCTCAGAGTCGGTCGGGTCTTAAGGGCGTCGCATTTTCGCCGGAATGCGACTTTGGCACAAGCGCAGAATATGGTCCTTTCGCGTTTTTCTTGTTCGGCACGCTACTCTGCTTGCACTGCTGGCAACAGGTTGGCGTCCTACGAAGATGCCCGCTGCTGCAACCAACGGGCAAAGGACTGCTGGCTCTCGCCCGAAGGCTGGCCCAAGACAGTGTTCTCGACGCTGATGTCTTCGTCGAGTTCGGGCCAATGAATGCCGACTCCGTCACCGATAAGCCGCCACTGGTCTGTAGGCGGACGGGCTCGAGCCAGAACTTCGCCTCGTTACTGTCGCGCTCGGCATGAGTGTGCGGCGGTTCCTCACGGCCCCAGCGTAGAAGAAGAACCGGTATGGGCCAATCCACAACACCGTAGGCATACCATAGGCGTACCCTGCCTGGGAGAATCCGACAAGACTTCGCCCCCCCAACGGTGTTGGATGACGCGGATTGCCAGCCGTTCGTGCAGACCTTATACTGGGGGTTCTCCGGCGTCCCGCCCGTATACCGCCGTTTTGTAGAGGTTGCTTTCCCGATGTCCCACTGCCGTCAATTCGTCCCCCTGACCGAAGCCCGGGCCCCGTTTTTCGTGGGCATCGACCTGGGCGGAACGAACATCAAGCTGGGCGTGGTCGACGACCTGGGGCGGCCGCTCTCCTGGCTGACGGTGCCTACGGAGATCGAGACCGGGGCGGAAGACGGCTCGCGGCGGATGGGCGAGGCCGTGCTGCGGACGATCGGCGAGGCGGGCCTGAAGCCCAGCGACATCGCGCGCGTCGGCCTCGGCTCGCCCGGCACGATGGACATTCCCGCGGGCATGTTGATCAAGCCGGTGAATCTCCGCGGCTGGGACGACTTCCCGCTCCGCGACCGCGTGAGTCACCACTGCGGCCTGCCGGTGAGCTTCGAGAACGACGCCAACGCCGCGGCCTACGGCGAGTTTTGGGTGGGCGCGGGACGCGACTACCGCAGCCTCGTGCTGTTCACGCTGGGCACTGGCATCGGCTCGGGCATCATCATCGACGACATGATCATCGACGGCGAGAACAGCCACGGCGGCGAGTGCGGGCACATTATCATCGACTGCGGCGACGACGCCCGGCTGTGCGGCTGCGGTCAGCACGGACACCTGGAGGCCTACGCCAGCGCCACGGCCATCGTCAAGCGGACCGAGGAATTGCTGGCGGCCGGCCGCAAATCGTCGCTCACCGCGCGGCTCGAAACGTGCGCCGAACTGTCGCCGCTGATGATGGCCCAGGAGGCCGAAAAAGGGGACGTGCTCTGCCTGGAAATCATCATGGACACCGCGCACTACATGGGCGTGGGCATCGTCAACCTGCTGCACACCGTCGATCCCAACGCCGTGCTGCTGGGCGGCGCTATGACCTTCGGCGGCAATCACACCGACCTGGGCCGCCGTTTCCTGGCCCGCATCCAGGAAGAAGTCAACCGCCGCGCGTTCCCCGTGCTGGCAAAACGAACGGTGATTACCTTCGCCAGCCTCGGCGGCGACGCGGGCTTCATCGGCGCGGCGGGGATCGCACGATTGGAGCACTTGAAGAAAGGGAAGTGGGGATCTGGGTTCAGGATTTAGGAGCGAGAAGATGGCAACCTGCTACAGACTCCTGCCGCTTGTACTGCTTGCCGCTCTCCCGACGGCCGTCCTGTCTGCTGAGACTTCGCCGAAGGCCGCTGCGCCGAACGCCGATCAGCAGCAGAGAATCCGCCAGGCCCTCGCCACGATCCGCCTGCCGAAGACGCCGCTGGAACGCCGCGTCAAGACGGCTTACGAACTGGTGGCCATCGGGCGGGCGGGCGTGAGCGCCTTCAATGACTACCTCGACAAAGACCTCGCGCGGTTGAAGGCTCAGGTGAAAGATCCCCCCTCGACCGCCGCACTCGACGAGAAGATCGAGAAGCTCCGCAAGACGCTGGCCGATCTGCGGGCGCTTGATGATCTCTCCAAGGAACAACTGAAGGACTCCGGCCTGCCTGCGCTCGACGAGCTCACCGCCGTCTACGGCCAGCGCGAAGGCACGCTCAGACTCCACTATGCGGGCATGGCGAAGGTGGCCGCGCAATTGCAGCCGCTGATCGAGTTCCTCAAGCGTCTCGAAACGCCCGGCGAAAAGGAGAAGGCATTCCCCGTACCCGTCCGCGTCTATCGCAAAGAGGCCGAGGAGTTGCTCGCCCAGGTCACGCAACCGGTCGACGAGAAAATCCGCAGCGTGCTCGAGGAGAACGTGAAGATCGGGCAGGGGCTGCCGCCGGATGTGGTCGAGGGCATGCGCGGGCTGAACGCCATGCGGATCATGTGCGGGGTGCAGGCGCTGCGGATCGACCTGAAACTCTGCGAGGCGGCCCGCGGCCACTCGGCCGACATGGAGGCCAACAACTTCTTCGCCCACGATTCGCCCCTGCCCGGCAAGAAAACCCCGTGGGACCGCGCCGCAAAGGCGGGCACCACGGCCTCGGGCGAAAACATCTACGCGGGCGGCAGCACCGCCGTCGACGCCATCAAGGCTTGGTTCCTAAGCCCCGGCCACCACAAGAACATGCTCGGCGCCGGGCAAACCCGCCAGGGTCTCGGCCGCGTGGGAAAACACTGGACGCAGATGTTCGGACACTAAGGAAGAAAAGGCGCACAAATGGGGACTGTCCCCTTTTCTTCCTTAGTTGATTTGGTGCGGTCATGATCGAACTCACTCGCGAACGAGACGTGACAGTCGTCGCCTTGGGCCCCAGCTACGAGTCGCTCGACGACGACGCGCTGGAGGAGATGGGCGGACTGGTGCTCACGGCGGCCTCGACCTGCGATCCGCCGCGCCTGGTGCTCGACCTCTCGCAGACCGCGTTCATCGGTTCGATGTTCATCGAGCTGTTGGTGCGGGCGTGGAAACGGATCAGCGAGCGGGACGGCACGGTGGTGCTCTGCGGCGTGCAGCCCTTCTGCGCCGAGGTGATCCACGTCACCCGGCTGGATACGCTCTGGGAAATCCACCCCACGCGCGCCGCCGCCGTGGCGGCGTTGGCGCAAGCGTAGTGCCGTAGCCGACCCGAGATGACACGTCGTTGGGGTGGTAGTGGCACTGCCACCCCGGGGCGGCAGTACAACTGCCGCCCCAACGCAACCTACCGGTGTAAGGTCGGCTCAGGCAGGTTGGCAACCTGCCCCACGCATACCGGCAGAACGCCAGTGGCACCCACTCCCCCTTCCGCTCTCCGCCTTCCCACTACCCACCCCCCACTGCTCACTGTTTCTTCTCGTGCAGCTTGCGGATCCGGGCCCAGTGGGGGCGCTTGGCGATTTCCGGTGCGAACAACTGGTCTTCGTCGCACTGCTCGAGGAATTGCTGGTAGCGGCGGATGACGTCCATCAGGTCGCGGCCCGTGGTGTCGCTCTCCATGAACTCCTCGTACTTGCGGCCGAGGTACTTCTTGCGCGGGTCTTTGGCAGCGGTCTGGTCTTCCTTGTAGAGGCTCTCCATCACCGCATTCCAGTCGTCGAAGCCGTGCCGGTAGGCGAGCTTGGCATCGGGCAGTTCACCCAACTCGAAGGCCTCGTCGGCCTGATGGATCCACTGCCGCGCGGCGACCGTTTCGGGCCGCTGCTCCACGTCGGCCCGCAGCTTCCAATACTTGAAGTTCACCGTCTGCCGCGAGCCCTCGATGCGATTGATCACCGCGTCGTGTTGTTTGGCTTCCTTGGCCAGCTTCAGGGCCTCGGAGCGGGCGGCGCCGGCGACGCGGCGGGCCACGTCGTCGACCGAATACCGCAGCCGCGATTCCGCCTCGGCCGCCAGCACCGTCTGCTCGGTGGTCCGCGCGCTGGGGGCCAGATCGACGGCCGCGCGCTGCGCCTCGGTCAACTCCCCGCGCAACTCGGCCTCGATCTTCGCGCGGAGCGTCCCGCCGGGATCGATCTTGTCCAGGCAGCGGGCGTACTTGTCGCGGTAGACCTCTTCGTCGTTCAGGCGGATATAGGTCTTGTCGGAGGTGGGAATGTCTTCGTCGCCGAAGGCCTGCCACTCGGTGGCCGCGTTGCGCCATTCGCGCTGCGCGACTTCGCCGAAGGTGCCTTCCTTTTCGATGGCCTCGCAGTAGTGCATCTGGCACATGGCCGGCTCGCAGCGGAAGAGGACCGGCGTCTTGTTGATCTTGTCGCCGGCGTCCACCCGCCGGCAGGCCTCGCGGAACCACTGCTTGCCGACCAGCCAGTTGTCGCGTTCGGCCAGGGGGCGCGAGCCGTGGAATTCGTCGTCGGCCTTGAACTGCCGGCGGTGCTGTTTCACTTCGTCGGCGCTGCCGAGCTTGTGGGCAATGATCCAGCCTACGTCCCACAAGAGAATCGGCGCGTGTTCGTTGTAGCGGATGCCGTCTTGCAGGTACTTGACGCCTTTCATCACCCACAGGTAGCGGGCCCTGTAGTCGTCGAACTGCGCCGAGCAGTTGTAGGAGAAGACCCACCCTTGGTAGCGCCACACGGAGACGAAGTGCGGCTGCAACTTGGTCATCTGCATCACCGTGGCGGAGAAGTTGACCCAGTCGTGCTTCTTGAAGTACTGATTCGACTTCTCCCAGAGAACCAGCGTGGCGACGCCGCGCATGCCGAGCGTGGCCAGCCGGATCGTCTCGCCGGCCGGGTCGATCTGCCCGAGCTGCGTCTGGCTGAGCTTCTCCTCCTCGCGCATGCGGGCCAGCAGGCCGCCGGGCGAGCCTTCGCCCCCTTGCCGCGGCGGCGTGGCAGGCCGGCTGAGCAAGTACAGCGGCACCAGCAGCACGACGATCGACGCCAGGTACACGTTCTTGCGCACGAACGAGCGTTGCGGAGTCATCGGGCCACCTCGCGCGTCTTGAGGAAGAAGTAGCCGGCCACAAACAGCGGAATCGCGAAGCTGGCCGCCGAGAGCACCGCCTTGGCGACCATCGCGGTCGAGATATCGAAGCCGCTGGCCACGCAGGCGTGCCCCTGATCGTCGAGGAAGGCGTAGCTGCCGAAATCGGGCAGCAGCCGCGTCACCACCCGCAGCCCCATCTCTAACACCACGTCGCCCATCTGCAGCAGCGTGGTCCGCAGCCCGGGCGGCATTTCGCTCACCAGGTTGTCTTGATTCACCATGCGATAGAGCGATTCGCCGGGTCCGCCGCCGACCACCTTGTGGCTGCCCAGGTCTTTGATGAACTGCCAGAACGTGCCGCCCAACAACATGGCCATCGTGGCCAGCATGGCGATCGGTGCGCTGAGGAAGGTGCTGAACATCACGCCGAAGCAGACCACCAGCACCATCTGCAGCCAGATGCCCAGGTAGCCCTTGGCGAAGTTCCAGGCGAAGGGCGCGTCGCCCGTGCGGAGATAGAGGTCGTGCGGCGCAGCCCCGAAGTACTGGTTCGGCACTTCGCAGGTCAACCGCAATTCGAGCTTGCCGTCCGCGACGATGTCGCGGAAGAGGTCGAGTTGCTCGCCGGCGGGCGTTTCCAAGTCCCGCGGAATGAGCTTCACGTCGGTCACGAACTCCTTGGCCTCGAAGGAACGCACCTCGACCCAGTTCTCGACCTTCGGGTCCGCGGCCGGCCGCCGCACCCACAGGCTGCCCAGCACGCCCTTCTCGATGTCCCCCTTGTGCGAGCGGAAGATTTCGATGGTCATCTCGACGCGGATGCCGTCGGGGAAATCCTCTTCACGGATGTCCTGGAAGGACCAGATGGCGGCCGCGCGCGTCCCCCCCTGAATGAAACTGCGGTACTCCCATTCGTCGCCGACGCTGATCCCCTTGCGCGCGTCGCGCCCCTCGCGGTCCTTGAACCGCAGGTCGCCGAAGATCGGTACGCGGGCGATCGGCCGCCCCAACACCGGCCCAAGCTTGGTCCGCAGACGCCGCATCACCTTGCCGTCGGGCTGTTCCTCGTCGGAGGTTTCGTAGGAGAAGGCGTGCCAGTGTCCTTGCTCGGGCTGGGTCGCAAAGCTGCCCTCGGCGGCCGTCTCCAGTTCCGCGCGGCCGTCGCGCAACACGCGCTTCAGCGGGTTCAGGTAGATCGTGTGCTTATGTCCGTTGACCGTGTCCGTCGTCAGCTTCTGCGGTCCTTTGCGGGCCACGGTTTCGGGCGGCAGGTTCCACAGTTGCTCGGCCGTTTCGCGATCGGCGTCCGGCAGTTCGTGCGTGTGCGCCAAGCCGCGGACCACGAACACGTAGCTGATCGGCCCCATGATCAGCAGCAGGCCCGTGCCCACGGCCACGAAGCCCAGCATCCGCCCCAGCACGATTTCGCTGCGGCGGACCGGCTTGGTGATGACGGTGAAGAGCGTCCGCTTCTTGATGTCGGCCGGCAGACTGGCGGTGCTCAAAAACCACGCCAACAGCAACACCAGGTACGTGGTGGTCGTGAGCACGAAACCCAGGTACAGGCGGGCCGGATCGCCGCTCCCCGGATCGAGGAACCAGCCGGCGAACAGCAAACACACGATGAACACCGCAAAGGCCACCACCATGCGGCGGCGGACCGCTTCCTTCACGGTCAGCCACGTCAGCGCCCAGACCCGCCGCGGGGAAAGGCAAATCAGGTCGAAGGCCGCTTCGCCGACCACTCGGCCGCAGCGGGCCAGCGCTTCTTCCGGCCCCCGCTGCACGGCCACCGCCAGCCAGCCGACGGCAAAGGCAAATGACCCTAGGCACACGACAACTGCCGCGAATTGAAAGAGCGCTCCCCGGTGCCAGCCCGTTCCCAGCAGGCCGGCAAGGGGCGCCCGCAGCACGGGAAACAGCCATAGCAGGAGCGCCAGCGCCCCCAGCAGGACGATTGCACCCAGGATGCCGCCGGCCAATAGGATGGCTGTCTTGCGGCTGATGGCGGCCGACCCTTTCCGCATGGCAATTGCGCCGGCCACCAGTCCGCCGCACAGCAGCACGATGAAAACCGCCAGCATCGCCGGCTGATACAAGCCGGCCTCACTCCACCCCGGCCCCAACAGCCAAGTGAAGAACGGCGGTGCTACAGTATCTTGGGGCGGCATGGGCAATTACGTCTCCTGCGACCCGCGCACGCGGCGGCCGGGATGGGCCTCGCTCTCGCGGATGATCCGCACGAACAACTCCTCGAGCGTGGCCGTGGGATTGCCCATCGACAGCACCCGGCCCTTGTGCTTCTCGATCACTTGCTTGATCTCCTCGCAGGCCGCGGGCGAAAGGCCCGAGGCGTGGATCTCCGTCACGTCCTGGACCTTCAAGAGGGCGTCGACGCGACCCAACTCCTTCAACTCGCCCTCGTTCAGGATGGCGATGCGGTCGCACACGTCCTGCACGTCGTCCAGCCGGTGGCTGCACATGAGGATCGTCTTGCCCTGCTTGCGGAGGGCGAGGATCAAGTCCTTCATCTCACGGATGCCGATCGGGTCCAGGCCCGTCGTCGGCTCGTCCAGGAACAGCAGTTCGGGATCGTTGATCAGGGCCTGGGCCAAGCCGATCCGCCGGGTCATGCCCTTGCTGTACTCCTTCAACTGCCGCCGCTTGGCCTTGGCAAGACCGACCTGCTCGATGAGGTCGAAACTCCGCTGCCGGCGGACCGCGTGCGGCATGCCGAACAGCCGGCCGTAGAAATCGAGCGTCTCTTCGGCGTTGAGGAACTTGTAGAGGTCCGATTCCTCGGGCAAGTAGCCGAGCCGCTGGTTCTTCCGCACGTCGGCGGCGTCGCTGCCGAAGACCAGGGCCTGGCCGCTGGTGGGAAAGAGCAACCCCAACAGAAGTTTGATCGTGGTCGTCTTGCCCGACCCGTTGGGGCCCAGCAGGCCGAAGATCTCGCCGCGGCGGACCTCAAGATCCAGGGCCTTCAGCGCCCGCACCTTCTGCCGCCCCCAAAAATCGCGGTAGACCTTGGTCAAGTTCCGCGTTTCGACGATGACTTCAGACTGCATGGGTGGCCTCGCGGGGCAAACAGGCTAGCGTATACGTATTACGTTGGCAGCAAAGCGGCGGTTCGTCAAGGCGTGGCGGCCGCAGAGTGGGTATTGACTAGCCCTTTGGAGTGTGGCTTTGGAGTGCGGCGATCCTTCGCCGCTTTCCACACGGCCGGCGATGGTCAAGGCACGTTGGGGTGGCAGTTGTACTGCCACCTGGAGCTAGGCGGCAGTGCAACTGCCACCTCAACGTATAGCAAGCGGAACTGGCGGAAAGCGGCGAAGGATCGCCGCACTCCAAAGCCGCCTCCTTGACCGCGGGGCGGGCAGGAACCATTATGGTGGCATTAAGTCCGTTCTTACCGTTCCCTAACGTCCCGGCTTTTTCATGCCCCTCGACAAGCAGACCATCGCCGCAGAGTTCTCCGCCCGTCTTCAGCAGCCGCCGCAATACGTCGTCCGCGCCCCCGGCCGCGTGAACCTGATCGGCGAGCACACCGACTACAACGACGGCTTCGTGATGCCCTTGGCCATCGACCGCGCCGTGTGGATTGCCCTGCGTCCGCGGAGCGACGGCCGCGTGCTTGTGCATTCCATCGACTACAAGGAGTCGGCCGAGTTCGCGTTGGAAGGACTGACGCATCAGAAAGCCGGCTGGATCGAGTACATCAAGGGGACCGCCTGGAGCCTGCAAGACGCCGGCCATCGCCTCAACGGTTGGGAAGGCGTGATGGCCGGCGACGTGCCGCTGGGCGCGGGCCTGTCGTCTTCGGCCGCGCTCGAGATGGCGTCCGCCCGCGCGTTCGCCGCCGTGAGCGATTTCTCCTGGGAGCCGGCGGCGATGGCCAAGCTCGGGCAGCGGGCCGAGAACAAGTGGGTAGGCGTCAACTGCGGCATCATGGATCAACTCATCTCCGCCTGCGGCCGCGCCGAGCACGCCCTGCTGATCGACTGCCGCTCGCTGGAGAGCCGGCCCGAGCCCTTCCCGCCCGGCGTGGCGGTCGTCGTGCTCGACACGTCCACGCGCCGCGGGCTGGTCGATTCGGCCTACAACGAGCGCCGCGCACAGTGCGAGACGGCCGCGCGGTTCTTCGGCGTCAAGGCGTTGCGCGACGTGGATTTGTCGATGTTCGACGGCGCGGCCACCAAACTCGATCCGACCACCCGCCGCCGCGCGCTGCACGTCGTCACCGAGAACGACCGCACCGTGCGGGCCGGCGAAGCCATGCGCCGCGGCGATCTGGCCGAGTTGGGCAAGCTGATGAACGAAAGCCACGCCAGTCTGCGCGACGATTACGAGGTGTCGAGCGATGCCCTGAACGCGATGGTCGAGTGCGCCCAGGCCCACGCGGTGTGTTACGGGGCCCGCATGACGGGCGCGGGCTTCGGCGGCTGCGCCGTGGCCGTGATCCGCGCCGCAGCCACCGACGACTTCGCCGCGCGCACTGCCGCCGCCTACCAGAAACGAACCGGCCACCAACCGGTGGTTTACGTGTGCAAGGCAACGGATGGGGCGGGGATCATTTAAGACCACTTGTTCCCACGCTCTGCGTGGGAACACACGGCTTGCGATGCTCCGCGTCGAGGTACTTCGCCGGAGCGTCAAAGCCTGCCGGCTGCCCAAAGGACGCGGAGCGTCCGGGAAGTCCGTTCCCACGCAGAGCCTGGGAACGAGGGGCTGAACAAACACCAACCCAGGAGCCTCCCCATGCACCGACGCGATTTCCTCAAGACGGCCACCGTGGGTGCTGCAGCGGCTGTAATTTCGCCGGCGGCGCTGGCCGCCGAAGCAACGGCCGAACAACCGGCCAAGAAGCTGCCGCGGTGGCGGGGCTTCAATCTGCTCGAGAAGTTCACAGCCGGCGGCAACAAGCCGTTCGTCGAGGACGACTTCCGCTGGATCACCGATTGGGGCTTCGACTTCGTGCGTCTGCCGTTGGACTACCGCTGCTGGACCGACGCCGCCGATCCGTACAAGCTCAAGGAAAAGGTGCTCGCCGAGATCGACGGGGCTGTCGAGTTCGGCCGCAAGCACAAGGTCCACGTCAACGTGAACCTGCACCGCGCCCCCGGCTACTGCGTAAACCCGCCGGCCGAGAAGCTCTCGCTATGGACCGATGAAGAGGCCCAGAAGCAGTTCGACTTCCAGTGGGCACAGTTCGCCAAGCGTTACAAGGGGATTCCTTCGACGCAGGTGAGCTTCGACCTATTGAACGAGCCGGCCAACCTCGACGCCACCGCGTATGGCAAGGTCGTGCGGCGCGTGGTGGCGGCCATCCGCAAGGAAGACCCGCAGCGGCTGGTCGTCGCCGACGGCCTGAGCTGGGGCAACAAGCCGATCCCCGAACTGGCCGACCTGGGCATCGCCCAAAGCACGCGCGGGTATCAACCCATGGAGATCAGCCACTATCAGGCCCCGTGGGTGGGCGGCGAGCGATTCGCCAAGCCTACCTGGCCGCTCAAGAAGGGCAACCAGACGATCGACCGCGCGTGGCTGAAGAAGAACGCCATCGAACCCTGGCAGAAGCTGGCCGCACAGGGGGTGGGCGTCCACGTCGGCGAGTGGGGCGCCTTCAACAAGACCCCGCACGACGTATTTCTCGCCTGGGCCGCCGACTTCCTCGGCCTTTGGAAAGAAGCCGGCTGGGGCTGGGCCCTCTGGAACTTCCGCGGCGCCTTCGGCATCCTCGACAGTGGCCGCAGCGACGTGGCCTACGAAGATTTCCGCGGACGCAAGCTCGATAAGAAACTGCTGGAGTTGCTAAAGGCGAATTAGCGTCAGTCCCCAGAGGGACGCCAGCCCCAGCGACGCCTTCGCGAGTTCTCACCCCATCATCTTCCGAAACTCCGCGAACAAGTAGCTGCTGTCGTGCGGGCCGGCGGAGGCCTCGGGGTGGTATTGGACGCTGAAGGCCGGCACATTGCGGTGACGCACGCCCTCGACCGTGTTGTCGTTGAGGTTCAGGTGCGTCACTTCCAACTCCGGCGGCAGGCTCTCGACATCGACCGCGAAGCCGTGGTTCTGACAGGTGATTTCCACGCGCCCGGTGGCGTGGTTCAACACGGGCTGATTGGCCCCGCGGTGGCCGAACTTCAGCTTGTAGGTCTTCGCGCCGCAAGCCAGCGAGAGGAGTTGATGCCCCAGACAGATGCCGAAGATCGGCCGCTTGCCTAACAGCCCGCGGATCGTATCCTGCGCGTAGTCGAGCGGCTCGGGATCGCCGGGGCCGTTCGAGAGGAACACGCCGTCGGGCTTCTGGGCCAGCACTTCCTCGGCCGTGGCCGTACCCGGCAGGATTGTCACGCGGCAACCCATGTCGAACAAGTGCCGGGCGATGTTCCACTTCATGCCGTAGTCGAGCGCGACGACGTGCGGGGCGTCGGCCGGCAGCGGCTGCTTCTCCTGCGGCAACAACTCGAACCAAGGATGCAGCGCCTCGTTCCACGAAACGGCCTTCTCGGGAATCACCTCGCGGACCAGATCGCGGCCGACCAAGCCGGGGCTGGCCTTGGCCTTGGCCACGAGCCGGGCGTCGTCCAGATCGGTGCTCGAAAGCACGCCCTTCATCGCCCCGTGGATCCGCAGCCGCCGCACGAGCGCCCGGGTATCGATGCCTTCGAGGCCCACGATGCCGTAGCGGGCGAGATACTCGTCGAGTTCGCCGTCGGCGCGGAAATTGCTCGCGCGCCGGCTGTTCTCGCGGACGATGAAGCCCGCCAGATGCGGCTTGCGGCTCTCGACGTCGGCCGCGTTGACCCCGTAGTTGCCGATCTCGGGGTACGTCATGGTGACGATCTGGCCGCGGTAACTCGGGTCGGTGAGGATCTCCTGGTAACCGGTCATCGAGGTGTTGAAGCACACCTCGCCGTCGACTTCGCCTTGGGCGCCGAAAGAGCGTCCGGAAAGAACCGTTCCATCCTCGAGGGCAAGCTTTGCGGTCTGTGTCATGGGGAGCGGGGGTTGCAGGGCGGTTGTCCCACCCGGACAATCGCAGCCTAAAGAAAGGAATCGCACCGGCCCGATAGCATTTCTAACGGCTGTGGGTCTCCGAACCAGATGAACTCACGTTCGCCTCGATTCGGACAGCCAATTGTGAGGGTTCTTGTACCGGCGAACAAGAACCCTCATTTTTTGCGCTCTGTTGATTATAGCGGCAATCGCCGCCATCGGATAGCGGCCCATCTTCGCCGGTTTGCCTAATGTAGGGCGCGTGAAACGCACCATGTACTTCTCACGCTCCGCGCGAGGATCGAATCGCCTGAGGAGCACCGCAATCGGCAATTCCCGTGCGTTTCACGCACCCTGCGGTTCGCGGCGGAGTAGGCAAATCAGACTCGCGCCGGCGGCATAACCGACCGAGCGGCGGCCGTGCAGAACCTTCGCCAAGCGCCCAGCTTCACCGGCGAGGGTACGTTCAAGCAGGGCGTTGATCGGCCGCGCAGGCAGCCAGAAATCGGTGCCCGCCGCGCCGGCCGCGCGGCCGCGGCGGCGATTCCACGCCCGAATCAGCCGGATCAGCGGCAGCAGCCGGCTGTTGAAGTAGGAGACCAACAGCGGGGTGACGGGCAACCCTGCCCATATTCGCTCGAACCGCTCGCGATCGTAGCGACGGAAGTGGCCGAACGCCTCGTCGTGAGCGGACCACAGCGACGGATCGGCCGGCACGGTCACCAGGAAATGGCAACCCGGGGAAACGGCGGCAACCAGCGAAGAGAAAAGGCCGAAATCGTCCTCGACGTGTTCCAGCACGTCCATCAACATCACGAGGTTCGCCCGCGGCATCAGGTCGCCGAGGTCGTTGGGCGCGTAGCCGACGCCGAACTCGGCCTGTGGAAACCGCTGCCGCGCCAGTTCAGCGGCCTCGGCCGAGGTGTCAATCCCGACGCAGTGGAACAGGTCTGCCAGGACCGCCAAATTGGCCCCGGTCCCGCAGCCCACGTCGATGGCGATATTCTCGCCTTTCGCTCCGCGAAAGCCGCCACTTGTTACCCCGCCCGGCACAAGTGCCGGGGCTAAACGGGTGCTTGCGGCAACTACCTGAAGTCGTGGCGCACACTCCTCAACCAGTCGCCGCATGATTCGTCGCCGGCCGACGAACCACCAGTGGCGCTCTTCAATCCGGGCGTGGAGTTGAAACTGGGGGGAATGCACGGGACACGAGGCGAGGGCGAGAGGGTGGACTCTCAAGTGTAGCCCGTGGGAGCGCACCGCATATCCAACCATCTTGTTCCTACGCTTGACAAAACGGCTTTCAGAAATGGGAACGAGAACGAAGGGGGGTGCCGAGAACGAGAAACGCCCCCCCTGAATGGTGCCCGCTTTCTATCGCAACACGGTACATAATATGACGTATAATTCCCACGGGGGGAGTGCCGCCTGGAATGCCGCGTTCCGCCCAGGCGGTGCAGCCGAAATCCCGGCTGCCGACGACGGTAGCCATATCCGCATCCATATCCACATTGCAGGCGTACAGCCGTATGTCTCGCGGGAGCCGACACGGACGAACGAACCTGACCGTGATCGACGCGGTGCTGTTGGTCGTGGTGATCGCGATTGTCTGCGCGACCGCCATGCCGCTGATCGAAGCGGCCAACCGCCGCGCGCAGCAGAGCACCTTGGCGCAGAACCTGCACACCTTGCGGTCGCAGATCGAACTGTACAAGGCGGAACACGGCGGGCGGCCGCCCGTGTTGCACGAGGGAATGCTGCCGCAGATGGTGCAGCCCACCAACGCCGACGGCGTGCCCGGCCCGGCCGGCGGCAAATACCCGTTCGGCCCCTATTTGCGGTCGGGCGTGCCCATCAATCCCGTCACCGGGCGTTCCATCGTCACGGCTACGAAGACCTTTCCCCCCACGGCCGCCAGCGGCAACGGCGGCTGGCTCTACCATCAAGAAACCGGGCAGATCGCGCCCGACCTGGACGAGTATCTCGGGCAGAACGCGGCAGAGTAGAGGGCGT
>Ga0233425_10005831_pt1 | contig 18959 bp, 17 predicted proteins | sample Watercolumn_Towu_2_FD_181712 | JGI IMG/M metagenome (GOLD analysis project Ga0233425, IMG submission 181712) | Freshwater microbial communities from Lake Towuti, South Sulawesi, Indonesia - Watercolumn_Towuti2014_140_MG | ecosystem: Environmental > Aquatic > Freshwater > Lake | place... | reverse complement strand
CGGTCATCGTGTGTTGAACGATCTCGGGCATCGGGGACTCCTTCCGAAATGTGGGCTGACGCACTTCCCGATCATTTTACCCGATCTTCGACTCTCGATCATAATCAAGTTAGCGGAAAGTATAGTTCTGGGGTCCGTCAAGTAACGACAAGGGTTGGATAGAATCGATGTTCGGGGTAAAAGCTGGAGCGCAAATAGTGGAGTCGTTCTACGATCACAGTCGCCTGTGCGGTTGTCTTTCGGCTCCAGCTGCCGTTGCCGCAGGGGCATTGGTGTATTTTGTGCTAGGGAGAGTCAAAAAATCCAGCTAAAACGCCAGTCGAGTAATCCCGCAGCACGTTTGCCATCAGATTCACACAACTCGTTACGCCGGCCACCGGGAGCTAAAGCACATCAGCTACGAGATGCAAGCCTCTTCAACGAGGCTAGAGCACCCACCGCAGCCCCGTTCAGGGGGCTACTATGTCGTAGCCGGATGGCTTCAGCCTCGGGCGGGCGTCCGCAACGGCGACTGTGACATGAATAGAATCATGCTGGCCCTTGTTGGTCGGTGTGCGCTCGTGCCAGACTCAGTTGCGATTCTCTGGTAGCAAGCTGGGCGAGCGCGGGTATCGCGGTCTGGCTCATTGTGAAGTAATCTTGATGGCGCTCGATGCCGATGCTGGAATAGCCGAGCGCTTCGGCGGCCGCAACCGTGGAGCCAGACCCCATGAAAGGATCGAGAACGATTCCCTCGCCCAGCGGCAACGCGGCATAGACAACCTTCCGGAGAAAGGACTGCGGCTTCAAACTGGGATGATCCGCGATGCTGCGCTCGCGCTGCGAGGTGCGTTCGCTCTGGATAATATCCTCAAAGGGCGTACCATCCGGTTTGCGCCGCAGTCCGCCGGTCTGGAACTCGCGCAGGCAATCGCTTACGCGCATTCCGTTTGGTAGTGGGCGCCGAAAGAGGCCCCATGGCTCGTAACCGCCGCGCGGCATCGAACAAACATCGGGATATTGCTCTTCGGCATTCTTGGGCCGATCGCCGCCGCGCAGCGTTTGCACTAGGCGAATGATCTGTCCGCGAAACTCAAAACCCGCGTCCGCAATCGCCGTGAAGACCATCTGAGCCAAAAACGCATTGGATGCCAGAAAGATATGTCCCCCTGGCCGCAACACGCGCAGGATCAGTCCAGCCCATTCCCGGAAATACTCCTGCAGGCGCAAGCGTTCTCCTGCATCCAATGCCGTGAAGCGGGGCAACGGCGAACGCATATGCCCATCGAACGACGGCGGAATCCGCCAGACGCCGCCATTTCCGTTTGCCCGTTTCTCAAGCTGATCGAAGTCGTATTCCTTGACACCGTAGGGTGGATCGGTCACGACCGCATGGATGCTGTCGGCCGGTATTTTGCGCAGCCACTCGAAGCAGTCCGCGTGGATGGCAATGGATGACCTGAATCGCCGCAGATCGTAACCCTGTCCGAAATTTACTTCGAGCAAAGTCGGTCTCATGCGCACCTCATTGAGGAATGGCTCGACCCAGATCATAGACTGGGCTGAGTTCCCGAAGTACCCTACTGATCTCACGGCGCTCATTTTCATTGGCCGCAAGCAACTGCTCAAAGTCCGCCAAGCCAAGAACGATGACTTGAGACATGTTTCGTCGTTGGACAATGTACCGAACATCGTTCTGCACGACATCGTCGAGGATACGACCAAAGTTGTTTTGTGCTTCCGTAGAAGAAATCGTCTTGGTGGTCATGATGATTCTCAGAATAGCAATTTTAGCTAATTTAGCTATAATCTACCACGCAGCCTGCGTTTTGTCAAGAAGACCTTGTGCTATAAAATGGCAAAGAGGCTAAATTGCCCCTCACGATAGCCTGTGGTATAAGTTCTGCGGCGCAACTATCGGTAAGGACACCCGGTTTCGCCAGAGACCGGGTGTTTTCACGCCAGTTCACCGAAACAAATGTAGTGGGATCGAGGGATGGGGAGATGGAACGAGCGGAGATATCGGCTAAGGTCGGGGTGTTCGGCATCGGCCTGGCAGCTTACTGGCCGCAGTTTCCGGGGCTGAAGGAGCGGTTGGAGGGTTATCAAGCGCAAGTGGAAGCGCGGCTGACCGACATGGGCGCCGAGGTGATCTCGGCCGGGCTGGTGGACACCGCGCCGGCGGCCGTGATCGCGGGCGACATGTTCGCGTGCGCGCAGGTGGATCTGATCGTCTGCTACGTCGGCACGTATGCCACCGCCTCACAGGTGCTCCCGGCCGTGCAGCGCGGCAAAGCGCCGGTGCTGATCCTCAATCTCCAGCCTGCGCCCGCGCTCGATTATCCCAATACCGACACCGGCGAATGGCTGGCCCATTGCTCGGCCTGCTGCGTGCCGGAGATCGCCAACGCGTTCGCCCGCAGCCGGGTCCCCTTCAACGTGGTCAGCGGGCTGCTCGGCCCGGCCGAGGGCCGCGCCGGACGCTACTTCGACCGCGCCTGGGGCGAGATCGCCGACTGGGTGGCCGCGGCGCGGGTCAAGCGGACGCTGAATTCGGCCCGCATCGGCTTCCTGGGTCACACCTACCCCGGCATGTTAGACATGTACTCCGATTTCACCATGCACCACGCCCAACTCGGCGCACACGTCGAGGTGCTGGAGATGGATGACCTGCACCAGCGCGTCAACGCGGCGACCGACACCGAGATCGCGGCGAAGACCGCTGAAATCCGCCGCGTGTTCGAGATCGCCCGGCCCGGCCGCGACAAGATTTCGATGCCGGTGACGGAGGAGGGGCTGCGTTGGTCGGCGCGCGTGGCGGTGGGCCTCGACCGACTGGTCGCCGACTTTGATCTGACCGGCCTGACCTACTACTACCGCGGGCTGGACGGCAACCCGAACGAGGAGTTGGGCGCGGGCGTGATCGTCGGCGCCTCGCTGCTGACCGCCCGCGGCATCCCAGCTTCGGGCGAAGGCGACCTCAAGACGTGCATCGCGATGCTGATGCTGGATCGGCTCGGCGCCGGCGGCTCCTACACCGAGTTCTACGCGATGGACTTCGTCGAAGGCTTCATCTTGATGGGCCACGACGGGCCGGGCCACATCGCGATCAGCGACGGCAAGCCGGTGCTGCGCGGGCTGGGGCTGTATCACGGCAAGCGCGGCCACGGCGTCTCGGTCGAGTTCAACGTGGTGACCGGCCCGATCACCATCCTGGGGATGACGCAGACCGCCGAGGGCCGACTCAAGCTGCTGGCGGCCGAGGGAGAGTCTATCCCCGGCCCCCGGCTGGAGATCGGTAACACCAACTCGCGGCTCAAGTTCGGCCTCGACCCTGCCGAATTCATGAACCGCTGGTCGGAGGAGGGCCCGACGCACCACTGCGCACTCGGCGTCGGCCATCAACTGGGCAAAATCCGCAAGCTCAGCCGGCTGATAGGCATCGAGCTGGCGGTGGTGGGGTGAGCACCTCTACGTGCCAGGCACTTTTCGGAAGTGCCTGGCACGTGATCGGAAACCATTGTGGAGGAAGGATTATGAAACGTGTAGGCTTCCTGCTGAAGGTCCGGCAGGACAAGATCGCGGAGTACAAAAAGCACCATGAGGCCGTCTGGCCGGAGATGCTGGACGCGCTGCGGCGCACCGGCTGGCACAACTACTCGCTCTTCATGCGCGAGGATGGCTTGCTCTTCGGCTATTTCGAGGCCGAAGAGAGCTTCCAGGCATCACTCGATGGGATGAGCAAGGAAGCGATCAACGCCAAGTGGCAGGCGTTCATGGCGCCCTACTTCGAGGCGTTGGGCGGCAAGCGCGCCGACGAGGCGATGGCTGAGCTGGAAGAGGTTTTTCACTTGGACTGATGAAGTCAGGCATCCTGAGCGGAGGCCAGCGGGGCGTGCTGGCCGGAGTCGAAGGACGGAGCCTGGAGCGAGGGACGCATCCTTCGACTGCACTCCGCGCACGACACTTCGTTCCGCTCAGGATGCTCGCTGTTGATCTGGAAGCTATCCACAAAGGACGATCATCGTGAGCAACGACACCCTGAAACAACTCGTGACCCTCTCCAACAACCTGGGCCGGCCGGAGAATGACTACGTCATCCTGGGTGAGGGCAACACCTCGACCCGGCTCGATGAGAAGAGCTTCTACGTCAAGGCCAGCGGCACCGAGCTGCGCACGATCACCGAGCGCGGGTTCGTGCAGGTCGCGTTCGATCGCGTGCTGGGGCTGCTGGAGCGGGAGGGGCTGACTGATGCAGACGTTAAGGCTGGCCTCGCCGCGGCGAAGGTCGATCCGGACGCGCCAGGACATCCGTCCGTAGAGACCCTGCTCCACGCGCTATGCCTGAACCTGCCGGGCATCAGTTGGGTCGGCCACACGCACCCGGTCGCGCTCAATGCGCTGACCTGCTCGGTCGGGTTCGAGGCCGCGTACGCCGGCCGCATCTTCCCGGACGAGATCGTGCTGTGCGGCCCCGCGCCGGTCATCGTGCCATACACCGATCCGGGCGTGCCGCTCGCCCGCGAGACGTGGGCGCGCATCAATCGCTATATTGATGAGCACAACGAGCTGCCCCGCATCATCTTAATCCAGAATCACGGTCTGATCGTGCTCGGCAAGGCCGCGCAGCAGGTGGAAGACACGACTGCGATGGCCGTGAAGGCCGCGCGCATCCTGCTGGGGACATTCGCCGCGGGCGGGCCGCACTTCCTCTCGGATAAAGACGTGGCCCGCATTCACACCCGGCCAGATGAGTTGTACCGCCGGCAAAGGTTGGGCGTGTAGACCGGCGAGCGGGACGCGGATGAACGCAGACAACGCAGAGGGAATTATTTTCATCCGCGTCCCATTTTGCCCTTGAGTCTGTACGCGTTTGTTACCGCATCCACCCCTCGATCTTGCGACAGTTGGCGACCACCTCGCCCAACGCCTCCGTTCCGCCCGTGTTGCGGGTGGACAGGTGGAGATCCTCCTCGATCCGCTTGCTCTTTACCGCGAGGAATGAGCAACGCGCCGTGATCTCGCCGAACACCTTATACCCGATGATCGCCTGGCCCACATCGTTGAAGTGGCACGCATCCGCGTTGAGCAGCCACGTGGCGCCTTCAAGCATGGCGTACACATCCACGAAGAGCCCGCCGACTTCATCAGCCAGAACCGCGATCTCCCGGTTGTACGCTGTCACGAGATCATCGCCGGCGCGGTCGAACTTGCCGAAGATCCAGTTGCGGTATTTCGGCGTGGCCCATATCTCGGCGTCGTATTGGAGGTTCCAGTACGGTCCGACGAGCACGATCAGCGCATCCGGGAACGCGGCGCGTGTCCGGCTGACGATGGTTCGGTAGGCGGCCATGAAGCTCTCGATCGCGTGGCCGCAGCGCGAGTCATTCAAGCCATAGGCGAACACCGCCATGTCGGGCGCATAGGCGATCATGTCGCGCTCGAACCGCTCCAGGGCCGATGGCCACGTCCCAAAGCGCCCCTGTTCGTAGCCCGGCGCATCGGGGCTGATGACATTGGCCGGGATGGCGTTGTTGAAAACGCGCACCGGCTCGGCCTGGAAGCGCCGGATGCAATGGGCGAGCACCTGCACCCACTCGTTGGCCGGATCGCCCGCGGTCATCCCGTAGGCGTTCGACTCCCCCATCACCACCAGCCGGCGGATTGGGTCAGTACGGAGATCGTTGCGAATCATGGAAGCCTGGCTCCTTGGCCGAACTCCAACTCGGTCCACATGCCCAACCGGATGTCATAGAATCTGCCCGTACTCAGCGGCTGCCTCGTAGAGAGCAAGGATATTCTCAACTGGCGTCACGGCTTGCAGGTTATGACAGGGCGCCAGGATGAAGCCCGTGCCATCCCTGGCGAGTGTCTCGATCAGCCATTTGACTTCCCTGCGCACATCGTCCGGTGTGCCGAAGGGCAGGGTTTGTTGGTTGTCCACAGAATGACAAGGGCGGCAGTTCTAGGTCCATGAGATCGTTACCCCCCAACAATCTCAGCGCGTGGCGAGCCAGCGCGCCGTGGATGCCAGGGCGATCGTGACCAGCGTCGGAAGGGCGACGCGCATGAAACGGCCGGCCAGGACTCGCCACGTGCCAGCCCGGGTGTAGTAGGCTTGGGCGAAGATCACGATGCCCAGGCAGACCAGGCTCAGCACGAAGAACGACCATTGGTCTGCCGCAGCATAGGAAAAACGGGGTAAGCGAAGCGCGACATACAAGGTCAGGAAGGCCCCTCGCACGGCAAACCATGCCCAGATCAGCAGACCGCACGAGACGAACCAGGCCAGGTAAACCAGCGCGTAGTAGCCCGCCGCAATCAGCGCGGCTCGGCATCTGCTCTCGCTCTCATGCGCCACGATCAGACGACCCCCCGCAGGCTCAACTGCCCGGTGAGATGACACGCCGCGAAGTGCCCTGGGCTGACCTCGCGGAGTTCCGGCTCCGCTTCGGCGCAATGCGGCTGCGCATATCGGCAACGCGGATGAAAACAGCACCCGCTCGGCCGGTGAGCCGGACTGGGCACATCCCCGGCCAGCAAAACACGTTGGCGCTGCACGGTCGGATCGGGCTTGGGCACGCTGGAGAGCAACGCTTCGGTGTACGGATGCCGGGGATTGAGGTACAGCTCCTCGGTCTCGGCCGTTTCGACCAGCTTACCCACGTACATCACCGCCACGGCGTCAGCGATGTGCTCCACCACGCTGAGGTCGTGGGCAATGAAGAGATAGGAGAGGTTGAACTCACGCTGGAGCTCCTGGAGCAGATTCAGAGTCTGAGCCTGAATGGACACGTCCAGCGCGGACACAGGCTCGTCCGCGACAATGAGCTGCGGTCTGAGCGCCAGGGCGCGCGCGATGCCGATCCTTTGTCGTTGCCCGCCGCTGAAGGCGTGCGGATAGCGACGCATGTATTCGGGGCGCAATCCCACACGGCGCAGAAGCTCCGCCACCCGATCCTGGATCTCCTGGCCGCGGGCAATACCGTTCACCAGCAGCGGTTCTCCGACAATTTCCAGCAGCGTCATGCGCGGGTTGAGGGAGTTGTAGGGATCCTGGAAGATCATCTGCATGTTGATGCGCAGGCGGCGCAGCGTCTCTTTGTTGGCGCCCACAACCTCGGTCGGCCCCAGGTTCTTGTCATTGAAGATAATGCGACCGGCGGTGGGGTCAAGCGCCCGCAGGATACATCTTCCGGTCGTGGTCTTGCCGCACCCGCTCTCGCCCACCAGACCGAGGGTTGTGGCTTCCGGAACAGTGAAGGTCACCCCATCTACCGCTTTGACGGTGCCGATCCTACGCTTCAACATACCGCGCGTGATCGGGTAATACATCTTCAGTTCTTGCACTTGCAGGATCGCCTGGCCGTCGTGTCCAGAGTTCGCTGTCATCTTTGGCCTCCCGCACCGCCGTACAGGAGGCAGCGCACCAGGTGGCCGCCGCCGGTATCCAGCAATTCCGGGGCGACTTGATCGCACACTCCCATCTGAACCATCGAGCAGCGGGTATGAAACGCACAGCCGGACGGAATGCTGCTCGGATCCGGCACCATACCCTGGATCGCGTTCAGGGGTTTCCGGCTCTTGCGACCGATCTTCGGGATGGATGCCAGTAACGCCTGGGTATATGGGTGACGGGGGTCTTGGAATAATGAGATGACATTGGCCCGCTCCACCACCTTGCCCAGGTACATGACGACGACCTCGTCCGCCATCTCGGCGATGACCCCCAGCGAATGGGTGATGTACATGATGGACATGCCCAGGTCGCGACGGAGCTGTTTCATCAACTCGAGGATCTGCGCCTCGGTGGTGACATCCAGCGCGGTCGTCGGTTCATCGGCGATCAACAGGCTGGGATGGCAAGATAAGGCGATAGCGATGATCGCCCGCTGACGCATGCCGCCGGAGAGCTGATGCGGATAGCGATCCAGGATTTCCCGCGCATCCGGCATCCCGACGCCTTGGAGGATCGCCACGGCGCGTTCCCTGGCTTCGCGCGGGGAGACACGCTGGTGCAGCACAATCGCTTCCGTGATCTGGCTGCCCACCGTGTACACCGGCGTCATAAAAGTCATCGGTTCCTGGAAGATGATCGCGATCTCGGCGCCGCGAATGCTGCGGATCTCCTGGCCGTAGGGGTCCAGCCTCGCCAGATCCACCACCTCGGTCGTGTCGCCGGCGCCGTTGCCGCGCTGCGATCGGCGGTGATAAAGGATCTGGCCTGACTCGATCCTCCCCGGCCGCTGAACCAGGCGCAAGATCGAGAGCGCGGTGATGGATTTGCCGCAGCCGCTCTCGCCCAGGACACCCAGGGTCCCGCCCCGCCGGATGTCGAAGCTGACTCCATCCACCGCGCGCGCGATGCCCTGGTCGAGGTAGAAGTAGGTTCGCAGGTCGTTGACTTCCAGGAGGAGGTCATTTTGCGGCATGGATCAGTCCCTCCTTTCAGTCGGCAAAGGGGTCGGCGGCATCGCGCATGCCGTCGCCCAGGAAGTTGTACGCGATGCAGACCGCCACGACGAAGGCTACCGGCGACAACAGCCAGGGTTGTTGCAGCAGCACGCGCACCTCTTGCGCTTCGCTCAGCAGCAGACCCCAACTCGTCATCGGCGGCCGGATACCCAGCCCCAGAAAGCTGAGCGCGGTTTCCCCCAGGATCATCCCTGGAATGGCGAGTGTGGCAACCACCAATACCTGGCTGATGGTGTTCGGCAGCAGATGGCGGAGGATAATCCGCAGATCGCGGCAGTTGACCAGCCGCGCCGACACCACATAATCCAGATCGCGCAATGCCAGCACTTTCGCACGCACCTGGCGCGCCAATCCCCCCCAATTGACGATGGACAACACAATGGTTACTCCGAAGTAGACGCGGATGGGCGACAGGTTGGCGGGCAGGGCGGATGAGAGCGCCAGCCAGAGCGGAATCTGAGGGAAAGCCATCAACGCCTCGATGATGCGCTGGACGATGTTGTCTACCGTGCCGCCGAAATACCCCGTCAGCACTCCAAAGAACGACCCGATCATCACGCTGAGCGCGACCCCCAACAGGCCCACGGTCAGCGAAACCTGGGATCCGAACAGGATACGCGAGAAAAGATCGCGGCCTTGCTTGTCTGTGCCCAACAGGAAGATCTTGCCCGGCTCGTCCACCTGAAAGAGGTGTTTATCGGTCGGGAGTACCCCTAACAGCTTGTAAGGCTCGCCCGATGCGAAGAAGCGCACCGGATACATCTTGTCGGTGTTGGTGGGATAAACCTTAGCGAAGGTCTTGGGGTCAACCTTGCTATCCAGCCCATACACAAAGGGCTGGAGGTGGAACTGCCCCTGCGCATCGAGGAAGCGGGGGCCATTGGGGTGGCAAGCCGAGTACTGAGAATGCGTGGTGCGGACGCCATAGGGCGCGACGAAGGGCGCCAGGCCAGCCAGCAGGTACATGAACAGTAAGAACGCCATGCTCCAGACGGCTGGCCGGTTGCGCCGGAAGCGCAGCCAGACGAGCTGTCTGACACTCAGCACTTGGAGTCCCGATTCCTTCGCCGGCCCAGTAATAGTCATCGAGTTTGCGGTAGCCATGCTCGCAGATGATCTCCCATTCTAATCGTAGCGGATACGCGGATCCACGATGACCAGAAGAATGTCGGCCAGCAGGTTGCCGATCACCAGCATCAGGGCAAGCAGGATCAAGAAGGTACCCGCAAGGTATGTGTCCTGTTGCCGTACAGCCTGGAGATACAGGGGTCCTGTGGTGGGCAGGTTGAGCACGATGCCGGTGATTTCCGAACCGGAGACGACGAACGCCAGTGACATGCCCAGGCTCATGACCAATGGATGGATGGCCGTGCGGACGGCGTGTTTCCAGATGACTTTGGCTTCGCTGAGGCCCTTGGCGCGCGCCGCCTGCACGTAGTTGACGCGCAGCACATCGAGCAGGTTCGCGCGCATGGTGCGCACCAGGCCGGCCGTACCCGAGATCGCCACGATAGCGGCCGGCACCCAGATATGCTTGAGCAGATCCACGACTTTGCTCAGAGACCAGGACGCACCTTCGAAGGCTGGAGAAAACAGACCTGTGGGCGCGTACCCGAACCATTGAAAACCGGCGACCAGGAAGACCAGCGCCAGCAGGAAGCCCGGCACCCCCACGCCGATCAGCGCCAGCGTCGTGATTAAGTGATCGCCGAACGAGTATTGGTGGGTGGCAGAATAGACCCCGATAGGAATGCCGATGCCCCAGGCGAGCGCCATGCTGAGCAGCGACACCGCAATGGTCAGCAACAGTCGCTCGCCGATGAGTTGCTTCACCGGTTTGCGATAGGCGAAGGAATCACCGAAATCGCCGCGCGCGAAATTGGCCACCCAGTTGAAAAAACGTTCGTATGCTGGCCGATCCAGGGCATACCGCATTCTGAGGTTCTGAATCTCCATCCGGGCATTCATATTTCCCTGAGACTCCAGATCATGCAAGTAGTAGGTCAGGTAGTCGCCGGGAGGCAATTCAATGATGATGAAACCCAGCACGGCGATGATCAGCACCGTGGGGATCATCGCCATGATACGCTCGATGATGTATCTGAGCATGCCCATTCTCCTGATGCACGGGATCGGGAGGCAGCAGGGTGGAAGTCCCTCTCCACGCTACTGCCTCTTGGAGAGCTTCCCAATCCTCAGATAGGGCTTATTTCTTGAAGTACCACTGCTCCGGATCGCCGGTCCCCGGGAAGCCCATGTTCCACGACGCGACGATCGCGAACTCGGAGAAGTTCCGCAGGTTGTTCTTGACGACTGCGGGACTCACGTGCTCGCCGATCGTGCCGATCGTGATCGGCCCCTCGTCCACATGAACCTGGTACCCTTCCAGCACTTTCTTGAAGCGCGCCTCTCGGGTGGTCAACTGCTTGGCTTCCGTGTAGATCTTCTGCAGTTTGTCCAATGCCGAACCCGGCCGGGGCGCGGTGCCTTTCTGCCCGCCGGTTTCATAGTATTGGCCGATCGTTTGGCCGCCGATGCTCCAGACCGTGTTGTAGATGGGTGTCCACACCGGCGGAGCCGTGAAGAGCCAGTCGGACCCCGCGCTGCCCCAGGCACGCAGCATCTGCTCCTGGTTCGTTGTGCGCTGGTTGACGACGGTGCCATCCGTAGCATTGATGGTCGTCTTCAAGCCGACCTTCTCCCAGTCCTCCTTGATGAAGTCGCAAGTCTCGACGCTCGGTTTGTCGGTCACAGGCACATCTATGATCAGCTCGAGCTTCGAACCGTCAGGGCGCTCGCGCCAACCATCGTTGTCCTTGTCTACCACCCCGGCCTCGTCCAGCCATTTCTTGGCTTGCGCCACATCGTACTGGGTGTAGGAGTTGGCATACCCATCGTAGATCTTCTTGCCGTCCGGCAACTGGAATTCGGGGTTGCTGGGGAGCATCGCAGGCTGGCGTGCCTTCCCGAGGCCAAGCCAGACGATGTCGTTCATGCGCTGGCGGTTCATCGCGACCGAGAGTGCACGGCGGAATTCCTTCTTGTAGAACAGGTCAACGATTCCTGCGTCCTTGTAGTCGTACTGGATCATGATCCAGGGCCAGGCGATGTCCCCGCGATCAAGCATGACCACCCTATAGTTGCCCTTGGCCTCGTTTTCCTTCAAGACCGGCACGTCTTTGATGTTGAAGTCGCGCACCTGGGCATCCAGCTCGCCCGAGATCGCCTTGAGCAGCATGACCTGGGCGTCCTTGACGACCGTCACCTCAACCCGATCAATATAGGGCAACTGGTTGCCTTTGGTATCCACCTTCCAGTAGTACGGGTTGCGCTCAAAGACGCCGCGTTGGCCCGCCACATATTCCACCGGTTTCCACGCGGTGAACACGGGATAGTCGGGATACTTCCAGCGGTTGTTGTAGCGATCCAGCAACTCTTTGTTGTCCTTCATCTCCTTGTTGTGTTTCGGGTGGAACTTCTTGAGGTAGTGCGCCGGTGTTACGAACTGCGCCGACTTGCCGTAGTTCATACCGTGCAGTTCGAGGAAGGTGGGCTGACCGACCGGGAACTTCAACTTGAGGGTGGCATCATCCACCTTGGTTGCGGTCATGTGCTTGCCATCGGGGTAAACCTCTGTGGGCGGGGCCACCTTGATGTCCTGGTCGAGCACCATATCGTTCCACCAGAAGAGGTAGTCATCCACAGTGACCGGCTGCCCATCCGACCATTTGAGGCCCTTGCGGAAGCGCAGGGTGATCTCAGTGGCGTCTGGGTTGTATTCCCAACTCTCGATCACGTTGGGCCGCTCAGTCTTCAGGTCGCGGGTGTGCTTGGTGAACGGCTCGACGCCGATCGCCATCATAGTTAACCCGCCAACATCGGTGGTATCAGCCAGGCGCAGAGTGCCGCCGTATTGGCCGATCTCTGCAACCGGATCCAAGACGAGCGGCTGGGCAGGCAGACGTTGCTCCACGGGAGGTAGTTTGCCGGCCTTGACCAGATCGGCGAGCGCGGGCGCTTCTGCGTACCCGCTCGGTTTAGCTGGCGCTGCGGTCGGCGCCGCAGCCTTCGGCGCCTCGGTCGGCTTGGGCGCTGCTGTGACTTGGGCCGCTGCTGGCGGAGCTGCCGGCTTGGGCGCCTCCGTCGCCTTGGGAGCGGGAGCGGGCGCAGCGGGCGCGGTACAGGCCGCCATCGTTGCAGCAGTTGCACCGAAGGCGGTGAGCTTGAGGAAGGTTCGCCGAGACAATGTAGACACGATCCATGCCTCCTGACTTGTGTTCGTAAGGGCGTTGGTAGTCAATCGGCCGTCTATTGGTGAGTAGGTCACCAGCGCCAGAGCCTTGTGCCCGTTCGAACGCCCGCAAAGGGTCACAACAATCCGCGGCCCGACAAGACGGCTTGAGCCATCTCCCGAATGCGCATTTCACGAGTGAAATCAGTGCATCACCTCCTTTGCAAGGCCATGGGATGTACATTGACCTACATCCCCAGTGATAGGTGATGGTGTTTTGGATGATGCGCCTATTGTACACCATCACTTACCTTTTTATCATTACCACTATAGGAGCGATGTCACCGGCACGCGTCCGACTGGCCTGCACGATCAACGCTCCTCCTGCGCCGCCTGGCGCAGCACCGCGCTTTTCTCCGGCAGCGCATCGCCCTGGATCTCCTGGCTGGGACTGAAGATGTAGCCGCCGCCCTGCGACATCAGGTCGCGCACGCGGCGCGCCTCGGCGATCACCTCTCGCCTTCCGGCGTAAACTTCACGCAATAGGGCACGCGCGGCGTCTCTTGATGCCGGAGGCGCAGCCTTGACCAGTTCGCGACGATTCATGTGGCTTCGATGACTCCTCAGTAATGGCGCCAGATAACCGAGCCTTCTGAGGTTTTGGTTGTCTGGCTTTCTCAAGTCGCGAGCCGGGTCACGTGCCAGGCGCTTTGCAAAGCGCCTGGCACGTCATTTATCCCATCGCGTCACCCGCTCGCGGCCAACGCGGCCTCGAACTCGGCCACGTCGCCGGCCAGGATGGCGGTGCGCAGCAGGCTGCGCAGGCGCGTTTCGTCGGCCAGCGCCTCGACGCGCCCCTCGATGCGCCGATATTGCGGGACGGTCAACTGCAAGCGCGTGGCGAGCACGTCCAGGATGATCTTCCGAAGCTCCTCGATGCGACCTTCGATGCGACCTTCAGCGCGACCTTCAGCGCGGCCTTCAGCGCGACCTTCAGCGCGACCTTCAGCGCGGCCTTGGGCAAGCCCCTTCTCGCGCGACCGACGCAGAAAAGGCGTGTCCATCAGCAGACCTTCGTCCATTGCCTCGATCAATCGTTCCGCCATCGTCAATACCTCCTCATCTCGCATCAAGCTGGCGAATGCATCGAACAGTCGAACCCGTTGGCCGTAGTCCGCTACCTGGCCGATGGCCGTCACGGCTGCCGGTAGCACTTGTTCTGGCCGGCCGATCCGTGTCTGGCCGAGCAATGGCAGCAGCGCCGGCCGTTGGAGCGCCAGCAACTCCTCCGCAGCCATTTGCCAGAGCCGGATGACACGGTAATGCCAGGCCAACGTCAGGTCGCCATCGGGACACCTCACCTGATACTGACCAGTATCGTGAACGCCCGCGCCGTCCCCCACGTAGATGACCGCGCTGCACAACGAACGCCAACCCTGCTGCGCCAACCGGCTGATGTAGTCCAGCATCCGCACCGGCATCGGCCGCTCGCTGCGGAGGCCCTGGAACTCGATGTGCAGTATCGTCGTCTGGCCGCCGCGCAAGGTCACGTGGAAGATGGTATCGGACCACACCTTGCCGGCCGACAATTCGATGTTTTCGGCATGCACCGCGGCGATGGCGGCGGGATCCACCCCCAGCAACCAGGCCGCGAAATCGGGCGCGAAATCGCGCACCAGATCCTTCAATGGTGAATCAGTTTCGGCCATGCCATGGCTCCTGCGCCAGTGCTCATTGGCGTGATTCTACTCATTTTCGTCAGTCGCGTCAACTGCCTGCGGCCAGGTCTGCCTCGATCTCGGCCACCATCGCGTTACAAAGCGCTACCTCCGCCTGCTGCTCCGCCAGGTCATCCTCGGCGTCGCTGACGAACATTTGCAGAACGTCCACCTGGGTCTGCCAGATCTCCCGGCTGGCGTCATCCTGCGCCTTGCTCAGCAGGCGTTGGGCGATCTCCAGTTCGTACTTGCGCCGCGCCAGCTCGAGTTCGATGGTCTCCCAGATCTTGCTCTGCGCCTCGATGGCGCGATCTTCCCACGCCTGGCGCACTTCTTGCTTCATCATTCGGCGCTCCTCCTCGGCGTTGCGCGGCGCGCTGGCAAAGTAGCGGCCTTCGTCCAACGCGCACTCACCGAAGCCGGCCAGTTTGGCATGAGCCATTGGCATGTACGCTTCCAACGTTGCCACCGCCTCGGCCATCCCTTCGTGCGCCAGGAGCATCAGGGCTTCTTCCATGGCCCAACGGGGCGCGGTTGCCTCCTCCAAGAGCACGCGCCGCGCGTCGGCGACCGTTTCGGGCCGTTGGCGCTGCTCGAACGGCTGGCAGCAGTGGTCGTAGCCGGGACACGTCTGGCCGCAGGCCGCCACACGATACCACGAGCCGTTCTCCTGCTTCACCAGGCCGCCACGAACCAATTTGAGATTGGCCTCGTATTCCTCCACGCCGGGGTAGTCGGCGGCGACCACGTCACGATAGCCCGCGCAGCAGATGCCGCAGCCAGGGCACCGGATACCGCAATCCGCGGTCTCGATCAGGCGGCCATGTTCATCTTCGACCACAGACGCGCTATCGCCCCGGCGCGGGTCGTACGGGGGGACCCAAGGGGTCCAGGCGAGTGTGACATCCATCGGTTCCTCCTCCTTGCTTTGTGAATACGGGTATTATCCCTCACTCGGCCGACTCCACTGTCCCCTCGGTGATCTGCCCCAGCCGCCGCCCCGCGAAGGTGACGTCCGCGGCGATGGCGACGCGGGGATAGGGGAAGGTGTAGTTGGCCGGGATGTGCACACGGAAGCCGGCCGTCCCGCGGGCGTTCGCGCCGATGTCAAGCCGCACGGCCTCCGGCGCGGCGATCCAGCTCGCGGGCAACGCCAGGCGCACCTCGGCCTGGACGCGGCGCGGGAGGAAGTTGGTCATGCGGATCTGCAGGTTCAGGGTGTCGCCGGGCTTCGCTAACGACTGGTACGGGTAGATCTGCGTCCAGCTCGGCTCCAATCCGAAATTAGCCTCGCCGGGGAGCAGCCGCTCGAACAGTTGCGTCATCAGCAGTGACTTCTGCGCGAAGGCCGCGTAGGTCGCGCCCTTAACCTCGCGCTGGAGGTCGTGTCCGGTGCAGAGGATGTCGGGCATGTACTCCTGGTAGAGCCGGGCGGTGATCTGATGGCTCGTCTTGTGGACGTGGTTGCGATAGATCAGGCTGGGCACGCCGGCGCGCAACGGGAAGATGTTGTCGCCGGAGAACGCCACTGAATGGCCGTCAATCTGGCCGAACATGCCCATGTGATAGTCGGCGTGGCCGGGGGTGTAGTGGATCGTGAACTCCAGCCCGCGCCAGCTCAGCCGCTCGCCGTCCCGAAAGGTGCGCTGCACCTGGATCGGCGTCGGCAGCACGCAGCCGATCAGCTCGCCGCGCGGGTTCTCGAGGATCTCGCGCATGTTCTCATAGGCCCAGCACTCCACGCCGAACTGCTTCTGGAGGTAGGGGATGCCGTTGACGTGATCATCGTGGTAGTGGCTGGGCAACACCGCCTCGATCTTCTTCACGCTATATTGCGTTTGCAGCCGCGCCAGCGAGTGCTCGACGAAGCGCACCCGCTCGCCGTCCTCGAAGTACTTGTTGGCCGGCCCGAACAGCGAGAAGTTCGGCGCGCCGAAATCCACGAGCAACGCCTCGCCAGAGTCCGCAGTGATCACGTAAAAGTAAGAGCAGGCGTAAGTCGCGGCCAGCAGGTGCGGCGTGATCGGCGTGAAGTCAATCTCATCCACCGGCAACAGGCCGCCCGTCATCAACTGGTAGAATGCGCTCAGGTTGGCGCGCGTCTGATTGATGGCCGCCGCGGGATCGGCCATCGGCTCGCCGTGCGACGGGCAGAGCAGGGCCGGCGCGCGCCGCGCCAGGTTGCTCAACGAGACGACCGCCGCCTCGACGCCGTCCAGCGCGCCATAGTTGTACTGCATGTCGTACATCGTGACGACCTTGCCGGCCGCGTAGAGCAGGTCGCCGGTGAAGGCCACGCGGCGACCATCCACCTCGGCCAGCAGCGTGAGCGAGCCAGGGGTGTGCCCCGGGGTCGGCAGGATCGTGAAGGTATACGGTCCCCACGTCCACGCCCCGAAATCCTCCAGGATGCCCGCCACGGGTACATTGCGGGTCAGCGAGAAGTAGGTGTTGCGCACATTGTACATGTCGTATAACTGCTTGCTGGCCCAGAAGAGCTCGGCGCGGTCGAAGAGGCGGCGCTCGTGCTCCGGGACGAAGATCGGGATCCCCTCGGCCACGGCGCGCGGGTCGCCCTGGGCCTGGTCGCGATGGTGATGCGTGTGCAGGATCGCCCGCGCCTGGCGCACGCCGATTTCGCCCAGGTGATCGAGCGCCGCGCCGGCGCCGAAGTCAATCAGCACAGCCTCCCCGTCGGAGATGAGCGCGTAGACGTTGCAGGTGTCTTCGAAGCAGTAGAGATGGTCGGAGAGACGATACCAGTGAGATGAATTGGACATAGATGCCTCCAAGCAAGTGTTACCACTCAACCGGCTTTCATTCAGCATCCTCATCAAGTTATGAGTGCTCCAATAGGCGCTGTTGAATCGGAAAGGGTTTTTCATATGACCGAGGTTCGCGCCTAAGTTCCGAACCCTGTAATTCCAACAGATCCTTAACAACCGAAACCGACGGGCACGAGCGCAAACTGGCGTTTGACGGTGGCCGCATTGACGAGCGGCACGGTGAGCGGTTGCGTGGGCGGGAAGGCTGCTGCCGACTCCTGCGGCAAGTCCGGGATGCCCGCCAGGCCGTGCGCCACCGGAGCCAGGCTGCCCACGTAGCGGGGCACGGGCGGCTGATAGCCCAAGCTGCCGTGCAGACGGATGCGATTGTAGTAGGTCACGAACTGCGCCAGAGCTTGCTCCAACTCCGCGACGGTGGCAAACGGTTGGTTGAGGCATTCGCGCTCCAGGATCTTGATGAAGGCCTCGGCCTTGCCATTGCCTGCCGGGTAGTAGGGCCGGGGCAGGATGGGCTGGATGCTTGTGTCCCGCAAGGTCTGGCCGAAGACTGTCGGCACGTCTTCGTATACGCTGGCGAAGGCGCGGCCGTTATCGCTGACGAGTTCGGCCGGCACGCCGCACTCCTGCCAGGCTGCCTGCACGATCTGAATCGCGACTTCGGCGGTCATGTCTGACACCACCCGGCAGCGCAGACAGTAGCGGGAGTAGTCGTCGATCAGCACGACCACCACGACCCGGCTGCCATCAGCCAGGTGCGTCGCGGTGAAGTCGATGTGCCATTGCTGGTTGGGGCCGACCTTCGCATAGCAGCGATAGCGCAGGCCCTCCCGCTTGGCACAACTACAATAGGGGCGCGTCGGCAGATGATAGCGGGCGAAGATGCGACCGACCGTGGTGTGGCTGACCTGGGCGATGCCGCGTTGGGCCAGTTCGACGGCGGGTAGTGGTAAACAAGTAAGTGATAGTATATGATAGGCGCATGATTCAGACCACCACCACCTACCACTGCCGGGTCTGCGGCAGTACGAACATCGTGCGCAATGGCACGAACCAAATGCGGGCAGGCGCAATATCACTGCAAGGCCTGCGGCGCGTATCGGGTGCTCGAGCCCGTCCCGGCGTATTCGGAGGCAATGAAGCGGACGATCCTCAACACCTACAAAGAACGCGCCAGTCTGCGGGGCCTGCAGCGCATCTTTGGCGTGGCGCGCCGCACCGTCTTGCGCTGGCTCAAGACCCGCGGCCAGCAGTTGCCGGATCTCAAAGATACCTTGACGCCACCCCAGGCCGACGATGTGCTGGAACTTGACGAGTTATGGTCGTTTGTGTTCAAAAAGGACGCCAAACGGTGGCTCTGGCTCGCCTTATGTCGGCGCACCCGGCAGATCGTCGCCGGTAGTGGTCACATAGTAAGTGATAGCTCGAGATTGTGCTCGGCAATAAACCATTTGACGACGATGTTGTGCGCGACGGCCGACTTAGAAAAGGACAGGGTCTTGCGCACGAAGCGGCCCAGGCGTTGGCGCAGCGTGTTGTTCCAGCGTTCGATATGCGCCGTCTCGCCCCTCTCTTTGCCGACGGCCTGGTGGGTGGCCGTGGCGAAGACTTTCTGGTAGGCGGCCCAGAAGTCGCTGAAGCTGTGACAGGCGCGATAGGCGGCCGGGATCTTGTTCCACAAGCGGCGACACGTGGCGTCGCGGCGATCACCGATGACGAAGGCGACGATCTGCCGGGTGCGCCGACATAAGGCGAGCCAGAGCCACCGTTTGG
>Ga0233425_10005829_pt1 | contig 18962 bp, 4 predicted proteins | sample Watercolumn_Towu_2_FD_181712 | JGI IMG/M metagenome (GOLD analysis project Ga0233425, IMG submission 181712) | Freshwater microbial communities from Lake Towuti, South Sulawesi, Indonesia - Watercolumn_Towuti2014_140_MG | ecosystem: Environmental > Aquatic > Freshwater > Lake | place: Indonesia... | reverse complement strand
TCCGCACGGGAGTGAGATCTATCGAAAGATGGCGTCGGGAAATTCCGCAGACGGATTCATCGACAAGTCGTCGATGAAGCAGGACTTGCTCCAGATACTCTTGAACGAGCAGGACCGTCTGAGCGACCAGGCCGTGGCGAATGCAGCATGAGGAAGCAGATGGACCGTCTGACAGCAACCAGGTTCTCCGCAATCCGGCATTCGGGACACGCCGATTGCCGGAGCGGAGGATCGATGCGCCCGGGGAAATTCCGGAACACCGCGGGGCGTGCACTGTCATGCGGCGGCGGATTGTTCGCCGAACTTATTACTCCCACGATATCCTAAACTCAAGGAGGCAAACGTGCCTTCGTTAAAAGTACTTCTTGCAGACGACAACGACAGTTTCCGCTCTCTGTTGACCTCGTTTCTCGGTTCTCACGACGGCGTGGAGGTCGTCGGGGATGCCGCTGACGGGCTTGAGGCGGTTCGGCTCGCAGAATATCTGAAGCCGGATCTCGTCCTGATGGATCTCGAAATGCCCATCAAGGACGGCTTCGAGGCGACGCGCGAAATCAAGCGGCGCTGGCCGAAAACACGTGTGGTGATCTTGTCGGTGTACAGCAGCGAAGTCTATCGCCGCGCTGCGCGCGATTTTGGCGCCGACGGATTCATAGACAAAAACAGTATGAAAGATGCCCTGCTTGCTTTGCTGATGGAAGAGCAGGCTCGGCGTGCTGAGGCAGCGGTGAAGGTGGCCTGATAAGGATTCATGCGAAACAAATACTCACATAGCGAAACTGCTCAGCACTAGTGAGATGGACGAAGACCATATCGTCCTTTAGCACCGGAATGCTGAGATCGGTGATCTGGTCAGCTCTGCTGCTGTCGGTGATCGGTACGCTGTTGTTCCCTGGCGGAGCAATGGCTGCGAATATCACTAGCACTGCAGCTGGCGGCAATTGGAGCGCGACGACCACATGGGTTGGCGGTGTCGTTCCTGTTGCTGGTGACAATGTCACGATTGCGGTAAACGCCGTCATTACGGTTGACGCTGATGCCGCCTGCGCGACAATTACGTGGGCTGCAGGTGCACTGACGGCAAGTCGGACTCTGACGATCAACGCAGGTGTAACGTTGACGGTTTCCGGGGCGATCACCTATGTCTCGCCTGCGGCGGCCTTCAATCGAAGCATCAACGTTCTCGGCACGCTCAACGCCGCGTCTATTTCTATGCCAACGACCGGCGGTAATACCCAGGATTGCATCCTGGCCATCGGGACAGCCGGCATTGTGAACATTTCAGGCAATCTCACCATGGCGGCCGTATTTGCCCGGAACCATGTTGACATGACCGGCTCAGCGACGATCAACATCGGCGGAAATGTGAACAACGGAGCCGGCGCTGTTGGCGGCGGATTTACCACTCCTCCGGCAACGAGCACAATCAACCTGAACGGCTCAGCGGCGCAGACGGTGTTCCTGTATGGCGGCGCAACGGCGCTGGGCAACCTCAAGATTAACAACGCACTCGGTGTCACATCCGGATCCACGATGACGATCGCTGCGGCAGGTTCACTTACGATCGGCGACGTGACTGCGAACAGCATCTTCAGCGACGGTGGGTTCCAGCTCACTGCAACCGGCACACTGAATCTCACCTCAGGGACATTCAAGCTTGGTGCCACTGCCTCGACAACATTCCCGCTATTTGCGACCAGGAATATAGCCACAGGCACGACCGTCGAATATGCCTCGGCGGCAGCGCAAACAGTGTCGGTGATCCCGAGTTATCAGAATCTTGTGTTCTCGGGAGCCGGAGCCAAGACGACCGCTGCTGGCACGCTGACCATTGGCGGTAACTGGACCATTGGTAGTACGACTGCTCTCAACACGAATAACACAGCGGTGAATCTCACCGGCAGCCTGATCAAGACCGGCAATCTCACTTCAGGTACAGGAGCTATCAACATCAGCGGTGACTGGACAGGTAACGGCGGCACGTTCACCTCCGGTACAGGCGGCGTGACCTTTAATGGCGGCGGCACGCAGACGATTAATGGCACGCTCGCAACGCAAACCTTTGGAGTCTTCACTGTCAACAAGTCGGCTGGTACCCTCACTATCGGCGGCAGTACAACGAGCATCACCACCGGGAATGTTACGCTGACGGCTGGAGAATTTGCTCCTGGGGGCGCTCTGATCAATCTCGCCGGCAACTGGACGAACAATGGCGGCACGTTCACAGCAAGTACTTCGAGCGTGCGGATTGCCGGCGCGGGCAGAACGATCGGTGGAACTGCCTCGACAACCTTCAGCGGATTGAATATCAGCTCCGGTTCTACGGTCACGGCGAACACGAGCCTGACGGCTGATTCGCTGAACTTTGACGTGGCGGCCGCCAACACATCGCTGACCCTCGGTTCGGGCGCCGTGGTCCTGACGGTGAACAACGGACTTCGTGTCAGCCAGCCTGCGAACACGTTCACGACGGCACTCAACGTCAATGCAGGCACGGCGAACATCAGCGGGACAACGACGGTTGGAAGCGGAGTCGCTGCGAACGGCGTTGCGCAGGTGGCGGTAACGACTGGCTCATTGACCTTCTCTGGACCCGTGAATTATGGTGCGAACAACCAACCGGCTGATGAAGTCATCACGCTGACGAACAACGGTTCGATCACATTCAGGCAGCCGTTGACACTGAGCTCGGGCACGGTATCGAATACAGTGGCGGGCACGATCAACTTTGACGGCGGGCTGACGTTTGGCGGTGCGAACGCACCAGCGCTGACGACGGTCGCCGGGACGAATGTGAACTTTGGCGGCAGCCTGAGCGCAGCGACGACGGCGCTGACGCTGAACGCCACGAGCAATGCTGCGTTCACGGGAACAGCCACCATCACCCCAACATCCGCAATCACCTTCGGAAACCTTGAAATCAATCCGGGAGCCTCGAATACCGTCGGACTCGCCGGGAACGTTTCGATCGCCGGGAATCTCAATGTCGCCAGTGGGTTGTACGATATCAACACCTTCACATCAAACCGGTCTGCCGCGGGCGGTACGCTGACAATCGCATCTGGGGCTTCACTCCTCGCAGCCGGATCATCCGGCGGTCTGACCGGCAGCAACTATCCGAGCAATTTCACGACAAACACGCTCAACGGCCTGGTAGAGTTCGATGGAACCGGTGCTCAGACCGTCCCGGCTCTGAACTACACCAATCTCACCGTCAGCAACGCCAGAACCACGAATAGCGTCACCCTTGCCGGCGGCACCATCGGTGTCGCGGGAATATTCTCTCCGACAGCCAGCTTTACGTCCGGTGCGTACGTTGTCACCGGCAATACGGTCAATTACAACGGGACCGGCGCGCAGACCGTAAGGGCATTCAACTACAACAACCTGACGATCAGCGGGGCAAGAACGACGAACAATGTGACGCTGGAGGCAGGTGGTACTCTTGGAGTGGCCGGCACGTTCTCGCCCTCCGCTACTTTCACCAGCGGCAGTTACATCACGACGAACAACACCGTCGATTTCAATGGAACGGGGGCTCAGACCGTCCCGGTGTTCAGCTACAACAATCTTACTCTCAGTGGATCCCGTGGAGCGAACAGCATCACACTCGCGGCCGGCACGATCAACATTGCAGGCACTCTTTCCACCACCGCGTCCTTTACCTCCGGTGGAATCACCACGACCGGAAACACGGTGGTATTCAATGGGGCAGGTACGCAGAGCATCACCGGAACGCTGACCATCCAGCCATTCAACCATCTGACGGTGGATAAGTCATCCGGCACTCTGACGGTCACGGGATCCACCACGGCGTTGAGCCTCGGCGGCAATTTCTCGCTGGTCTCTGGGACCTTCACGGCTCCGACGACGATGACGATCGCCGGCGCGGTTTCGCTCTCCGCTCCGGGCGGTACGTGGAATGCCGGGTCAACAACGAATGTCGCCGGAAACTGGACAAACAACGCAGGGACGTTTACATCGGGCGATGGCCTCGTCGTGATGAATGGTTCCTCAGCCCAGGTGATTGGTGGTACGCAATCGACCACATTCAGGTCGTTGACGATTCAGAATGCCGCGGGAGTGAGCCTGTCGAATACGATCACGCTCAGCAAGAACCCGCCGAGCGCCGGCAATCTCACGATCAACAGCGGCACACTTACCGACAACGGCTACCAGATCACCGGTAACGATCTTGGTACGGTGAACATTGGCTCCGGCGCCGGACTCACACTCGGTACTCCGGGCAGCGCAACGCTCTTCCCGATCAACTACCTGACAGTCAACGTCCATATCGCCAGCACGGTCACGTACAACTCCGGACTGTCGCAGTCGGTCTACCCGATCACAACCCCGGGGTACGGCATCATCGCATTCTCCGGCGGCGGAACGAAGACGCTCACCGGAACTTTGCTTGCCCGCGGTGGTCTCTCAATCGGGGCCAACACCACGCTGGACGATGCGGGTTATCAGATCACGGGAGCTTCCGGCTATCCCATGACGATGGCTGCGAACTCGGTCTTGATCCTCGGCAACTCGACGACGGCGACCTCATTCCCGACCGGATTCACGAATTCCGATATCACGCTGACATCGCCAAGCACCATCGTCTACAACTCCAATCAATCCCAGACGATCTCCACCGTGCCGACCTACCGCACGCTGAGTCTGCAATCGTCCGGAACGGTGACAAAGACTGCGGCAGGAGGGCTGACCGCTGACAATCTGATCATCGGTTCGAACAACACGCTCGACGGTGCAGGCTATGTCATCACCGTGAACAACGATGTAACAAACAACGGAACCTTCTCGGGCACGGGCAGCGGCAAGGTCCGGCTCGCGGGTTCGAGTGCACAACAACTGGCAGGCAACGGGACATACTACAAGCTCCAGCTTGCGAACGGCGCCGGTGCGACGCTCACCGGAAGCCCGACGATCAGCGATTCGCTCGTGCTGACGACCGGCAACCTCACCGTCGGAGCGAACACGCTTACGCTTAACGGGCCTGCGCTTGACTCAGCGGAAACGAAGATCATTGCCGGGGCGACGTCGAGCTTCGTCTTCGGCGGGGTGGAAGATACGCTGTACCTCCCCAAAAACATCTCTGCCCTGAAGAGCCTGCACGTCAACCTGTCGACGACTGACAGCAAGCTGAATCATTCGGCGCCGTTGACAATCAACGACACGTTGAAACTGACGCTTGGTATTCTGGATATGTTCCAATATCCGAATCCGCCAACACGAGTCGACACTGTTACAATCGCAAGCACAGGGAGCATCAACATCATCGGAGGTCGCGTAAAGGGCGGACTCCGGAGGTGGGTGCCTGTCAACGCCGGGACTCAAACGATCTCGTGGCCTGTCGGCGGCGCAGATGTCAAGACCCAGGTCGATATTACGTTCACGAACGTAACGACGGCCGGCTGGCTCACTATCCGCATGTTCGCCTCCGATCATCCGCTGATCAATTCTTCTGGCATCAATCCGTCCAAGAGCGTCAACCGGTATTGGATGATGCGGAACAGCGGCATCGCGTTCACATCCGCGGATGTGACGCTGGGGTATGCCGGTACGTCGGACGTCGATGCGGGGGCAAACTGGAATAACTTCGCCGTCAGCAGGTACAATCCGCTTACTGCAAGCTGGCTCCCCTTGTCAGTTGGATCCAGGACTTCAACAAGCACGCAAGCCACCGGATCCACAGTGTTTGGCGATTTCCAGGTGGGTGAACTCGGCGAAAAGGTCTGGACGGGCGGCGGCGATGGAACGAGCTGGGGTGATGCCAACAACTGGACACCAGCAGGCGTGCCGACGAACATCAGCGCCGTCAAGATCCGTTCTGCCGCGAACATCTCGATCACGACTGCAGCGACCGCCAACTCTCTGGTGATGAACAACAGCGGTCTGACGCTCACCATTGGCACCGCCGGCTCGCTGACGATTACGTCGGACTTCACCGACTCCACAGGGACGCTGAACACGCAGGCGGCATTCCCGACCGTTGGCGGAACCGTTTCGCTCCTCGGCGGCACCGTCGGCTATACAGCCTCAGGCCCGCAGAGTGTCTCGTCGCTATCGTACAACAACCTTGCCCTCAGCGGAAGCGGTGCAAAGACCTTCTCCGGTACCACGAACATTGCCGGCGACTTCACGATCGGCGGTACGGCGACTGCGACGACGACGGGAACCACGATCGTCTTCAACGGCACATCGTCTCAGGCGATTGCCGCAACGACGTACAACAACCTGACCATCAACGGTTCCGGCACGAAAACGCTTGCGGGAACGACGATTGTCGGACCGACGGGAGCTTTGACCCTGACGTCTGGCACACTCGATGTCTCATCAAACACCTTGACACTGAATGGAGCGGTGAGTGCGACGAGTGGTGTACTGACGAGTTCACCGAACGGAACCGTAAACTACAATCAAAGCTCCGGCGGCCAGAATGTTCTCGCCGCGACGTACGGGAATCTGACGTTTAGCGCGTTTGCGAAGACGTTGCCGGGCAGTGGAACAATTTCCATCGCCGGCACATTTACACCTGCCGGTAGCGGTCACACGATCACCGGCAGCACGATCGACTTCAACGGCGCAGGTGCGCAAGCTGTTCCGGCGTTTGACTACAACAATCTGACGATCAGCGGCAGCCGCGGCGGGGCGGCGGTTACGCTGGTCAACGGCGGAACGATCCGTGTCGCAGGGGTCTTCAACCCGTCTGCAACAAGCGTCACCTACACGACGACCGGCAATACGTTTGTCTTCAATGGCAGCTCGGCCCAGAACTCGCCGGCATTCACGTTCAACAATCTCACGCTGAGCAACGCGAGCGGATTGACCCTCACCGGCATCGACTCGGTGTACGGCACGCTCGACATCTCGTCCAACATCATCGCGACGGGATCGTACAAGATCGCCCTTGGTTCGAGCGCAACTCTGAGCAGAACGACCGGATTCATCAACGGCAATCTCCAGAAGTACATCGCGACAGGTGCGCCGACAGTGAATTTCGAAATCGGCGCCGGCAGCAACTACACTCCGATTACCGGCGTAACCTTCGTCGGTGTGACAACGGCAGGAAACCTGATCGCCTCGTCCACATCGACCGAACATCCTCAGATCGCCTCGTCGACCATCGACGGCACGAAGAGCGTGAATCGGCATTGGACTCTGTCGAACGATTGGCCCGTTCCTGTGTACACGTCGTACAGCGCTGTCTTCAATTTCGTCGCCGGTGATGTCGACGTCGGTGCGACAACGGGTAACTTCATCGTTTCACGGTATGCCAGTTCAACCTGGACTCTGCCGACAGCCGGAACGGCGAATTCGACGAGCACGGCAGCGAGCGGGATCACCGGCATCGGTGACTTCGCTATCGGCGAACCCAATGTCGCTGTGACCAAGACGTGGGACGGCGGTGCCAGCACGAACAACTGGGGCGACGCCAACAACTGGAATCCTGACGGAGTACCGAGCTCCGCGAACAACGTCAACCTCACGGGCGCCAACACGATCAATATCAACGTTTCGGCGGCAGCGAATACCCTGTCGCTGGACAACTCCGGATTGGTTCTCACGATTCTCACCGGCCAGTCACTTACGGTTTCCGGCAACCTTGTGATGAACAACGGAACGCTCGATCTGCAGAACGGCGGGTCGGCATTCCCGGCTGTTACCGGCTCTGTCTCGTTGCTTGGCGGCTCCGTGAGTTACACGGCGTCAGGGGCCCAGAATATTTCGACCCAATCGTACTATCATCTCGCTCTCGGCGGCAGCGGCACGAAGACCTTTGGCGGAACGACGAACATCGCCGGCAACTTCACGATTGGAGGAACAGCAACCACCGCGACCTCCGGCACGACGATCGTCTTCAACGGCAGCGGTGCACAAGCTGTCGCGGCGACAGCATACAACAACCTGACGATCAACGGCAGCGGAACAAAGACTCTTGCCTCGGGAACGACGACGGTCGACGGCACGCTGACGCTCACCACCGGGACGCTCGACGTTGCCGCAAACACACTGACGCTCAACGGCACGGTAAGCGCAACAAGCGGACTCATCACCAGCCAGGCGACAGGCACAGTGAATTACAACCAGGGTTCGGGTGGTCAGGCAATCCTGGCAGGAACGTACGGCAATCTGACGTTCAGTGCCTTCAGCAAGACTCTGGCGAGCAGCGGGACGATCGCCATCGCAGGCACGTTTACACCCGCCGGCTCGGGTCATACGGTCACAGGAAGCACGATAGACTTCAACGCAGGTTCTGGCAGCCAGACGATCCCGGCATTCATCTACAACAATTTGACGTTGAGCGGCGCAGCATCCAAGTCGATTGCTGCTTCCACAATTACCGTCGGCGGAAACCTCTCGGCCAGCGGAGGAACGGTCACGGCGACAGGTTCGACCGTTGATTTCAACGCATCGAGCGGCAGTCAGTCTGTCGGCGCGATCAACTACGATAACCTGACGTTCACGAACGCCGGTGCAACGAGGGTGTTCGCGTCAGGTCAAACCACGGGCATCGCGGGCACCTTCACAGCTGCTGGGACCGTGACGGTGACCGGGTCGACGCTGGACTTCAACGGTGCCGGCCAGACCATTCCGAACCTGACCTACAACAACCTCACACTGAGCGGCTCCGGGACGAAGACGCTCGGTACGGCGCTGACGATTGGCGGCAACTTTACGGTGACTGGTGTTTCGGTAGCGCCGGGGACAGGCACAGTAACCTTCAGCAATACGAGCGGCAGCCAATCTGTGGCGGCCACCACATACTTCAATCTGACATTCAGCGGCAATTCGACCAAGACCCTCGCGTCGGGAGCCACGACGTACATCGGGAATAACTTCGCCGTCAGCGGCGGCTCCGTCACGACGACCGGCTCAACGGTTGAACTTACCCGATCGACCGGCACGCAGGTCTTTGCTGCGATCAACTACAACAACCTGACGTTCAGCAATAATGGAAACAGGGAATTCAACAGCGGAACCACCGGTATCGCCGGAACGCTGTTGGTCAACGCGGGAACGGTCGATGTGACGACCAACAGCTCGCTCGTCGAATACAACGGTTCCTCGGCCCAGACGATCGAGGACATCACCTACTGGCAGTTACGAACAAACAACGCGAGCGGATTCAACCTCAATCGCGGCGACGCGACGGTGATCAGCATCCTGACTCTCCAGAGCGGCAATGTCTCGACCGGATCGAATAAGCTTGTCCTCAACACCTCGAATGCTATCTCACGCACGAGCGGCCACGTCATCGGCAACCTGGAGTACTTTGTCGATAATATTGGCAGCCCGTCCAGAACCTTCCCGATTGGTGATGCGAGCAATTATACGCCGGTGACAGTGCAGTTCGCAAACGTCACGACGACCGGATACCTCACGGCTTCCACGGCGGCTGGAGATCACGCCCAGGTAGGGTCCTCGAACGTCGACGGTGCGAAGAGCGTCAACCGCACATGGACCCTCAGCAACAACGGAATTGTGTTCAGCGGAGCTGGTTACACGTCCACATTCACCTTCATCAATCCGGGCGATCTCGACGGCGGTGTGAACACGAGCAACGTCATCGTCGGACTCTACAACTCAGGATGGACGTACCCGACCGTAGGAACCAAGACCGGAACCACGACGCAGATTACAGGCCAGCTCACGTTTGGCGACTTCCAGATCGGTGAACCTTCGGCATTCGTACCGAAGACATGGGACGGCGGAGCGAGCACCGCGAACTGGGGTGATGCCGCCAACTGGAATCCAGACGGTGTTCCGACGTCGAGCAATAACGTGACCTTGTCGGCTCCCGGCGCGACCAGCATCAATGTCAACGTCGCGGGCAATACCAACAACCTGACGATCAACAGCAGCAACATCACTCTCACGGTGAATTCGGGCCAGTCGCTCACCGTCGCCGGCAACTTCCTGATGAGCGCCGGTACCATGAATCTGCAGGACCTGACATCACCGTTCCCGTCTGTCACAGGGACGGTGACGATGTCGGGCGGTACTGTCGGCTACACGGGTTCCGGTGCTCAGAACGTCTCCACGCAGTCGTACTTCTCGTTGAATCTGGGTGGAAGCGGCGCGAAGACGTTTTCCGGAACGACCAACGTTGCGGGTGACTTCACAATCGGCGGCACCGCCACTGCTACAACGACCGGGACGACGATTGTATTCAACGGCAGCAGCTCACAGGCTGTCGCGGCAACGACCTACAACAACCTGACGATCAACGGCAGCGGGACAAAGACGCTTGCATCCGGAACGACGACCGTTGGCGGCACACTCACTCTGACGAGCGGCACTCTCGATGTGGCCGTAAACACGCTGACCCTCAACAGCTCGGTGAGCGTCACAAGCGGTGTGCTCACCAGTCAGGCCACCGGCACGGTGAACTACAACCAGGGATCTGCCGGTCAGAATATCCTGGCCGGAAGCTACGGTAACCTCACGTTCAGTGCGTTCAGCAAGACACTCCCCAGCAGTGGAACGATAGCGATCGCCGGCACATTCACTCCGGCCGGAAGCGGACATACGATCACCGGCAGCACGATCGACTTCAACGGAGCCGGTGCGCAGAGTGTTCCTGCCTTCAGCTACAATAGCCTGACGATCAGCGGCAACAGAGGCGGTGCGGCAGTAACGCTCGTGAATGGCGGCACCATCGGTGTGGCTGGAGCGTTCAACGCGTCCGCCACGAACCTGACCTACACCACGACGGGAAACACGGTGAGCTTCAACGGATCGGGATCTCAAACCGCGACCGGCTTCACCTACAACAATCTCACGCTGAACAACTCAGGCGGACTCACAATCTCCGGCAACACGACGGTCAATGCGGCATTGACATTGAGTGCTGGCGCCCTCACGACCGGAGCCTTTACCGTTATCATTCCGTCGGCCGGAGCAGTTACCCGGACCTCCGGCTTCGTATCCGGAAACCTGCAAAAGAACGTTGCAACCGGTGCCAGCGTAAGCCGCTACTTCGAAGTCGGAACAGGGTCCACATTTGCGCCAGTCTATGTTACATACGCTCAGGTCAACACAGCAGGAAATCTCATTGTTTCGACCACGGCCGGGGAGCATCCGCAAATTTCGACTTCCGGGCTCGATCAAACAAAGAATGTCAACCGCTACTGGACACTCACCAACAGCGGTATTGTAGCCACGGCGGCCGGTTACACAGCTGACTTCAGCTTCGTGCCGGCGAACGACAAAGACGCTGCGGCGACAGCTGCGAACTTCATCGTGAAGCGGTATTCCGGAGCATGGAATACGACGTCCGTCGGTACGCGGTGGTCCGATAGCACGCAGGTCGTCACCGAGCAGAACTACGGCGACTTCGCTGTCGGTGAAGCCGCAGGTGCTCCGACGTCGACGTGGGATGGCGGTGCCGGCAGCAACTTCTGGGGAGATGCAAACAACTGGAATCCGAACGGCGTCCCGACATCAACAACGAATGTCGATCTCTCGAATGCCAGCACGATCGACATTAATACTGCAGCGTCCACCGCTTCGCTCACGCTCAGCAATGGCGGTCTCACCCTGACAATCAAGTCGGGCCAGTCGCTGACGGTGAATGGCAACCTCACCATCCAAAACGGCACACTCAACACGGAGACAACATTCCCGACGATCGTGGGGGGAAGCGTCAGCATCACCGGCGGCACCGTTGGCTATACGGCGCTGGGCGCACAGGATGTCTCCAATCAGTCATACGTCAACCTCAGCCTCGGCGGCAGCGGCACAAAGACGCTCCCGGCCGGAACAACCAACATCTCCGGCAACTACACTGTCACAGGCGTCACCGTCGATGCGGGCACGAATTCTTCGACGCTCAACTTCAACGGAGGAGGAGCACAGTCTGTCGCGGCCACGACATACTACAACCTGACCCTCGCCAACGCGGGCACAAAGACATTCGCTGCCGGTACGACGACCATTGCCGGCGCCTTCTCCATCACCGGCTCGGCAGCAGCGAATGCAACATCGTTCACAACGACAATCGACTATGTTGGCGGCGCGCAGTCAGTTGTTGGCATGGCCTATAGCACACTCAGGATCAGCGGCAGCGGGACCAAGACGCTCGGCGGAGCGGCCACGGTGGCTGCAGACCTTGACGTTGCGGTTGGCACTCTGGACCTCGTCGCGAATACGCTGAACCGCGCTTCCTCGGGTGGTACACTGAGCCTCGCTTCCGGCACGACGCTGAAACTGAGTGGATCTTCGGGCGGCGTCTCCGGCAGCAACTTCCCCAGCAGCTTCACCACGAATACGCTGACAGGGACAGTGGAATTCTACGGTTCTGGGTCGCAGACGATTCCGGCCCTGAACTTCACAGACCTCACCAGCAGCTCAACCGGAGCGAGAGTGCTCGCGAGCAGCGGTACCATCGGTGTTGCGGGAGTCTTCACGGCCGGCAGCAATACATACACCGTCAATGGCAGTACGATGAATTTCAACGGCGGGACGCAGACAATTCCGTCGTTCAACGGCGGCACCGGCTACAACAACTTGTCGACGAGCGGCTCAAGCACAACGAAGACGATCGCGAGCGCTGTGATTGTGTCCGGAAACTTCACGAATGGTGCATCGGTGACCACCAGCGTAGGCACGCAGACATTGACCATCTCGGGAACAAAGACGAACAGCGGCACGATGCAGTTTGCCGGCGCTTCGAACGGTCTCAACTTCACAGGCGGGACTGTGGAATACAACGGCACGAGCGCCCAGGCGCCGGCGGGCCAGACAATCGCGCTCGGGACGTACAACAATCTTGTCTTCACAAACGATGCGGTGAAAACGATCACAGGCGGAACGGTTCGGACTCAGTCAAGCCTTACCGTCAGCGCGGGCATCGCGGTGGATATCACCGGCACGGGTATCTTTACAGTGGATCTTGACCTGACATTGATTGGCACGTTCACGAATAACGGAACGGTCAATGTCGGAAACTAAGTCTGGAGAATTGAAAATGAAAACCAAACACACAACAAACCAACCAACCATCAATTATATGGAGGATGTATGCGTCATGAACAACCAGTCCCGCAGTAGACCGTTCGAAACAAGGCCGCTCCCTGAGCAAGAGCAGCCGGCAGTAGGCGTCAACCAATTAACCGATTCACCAGTTAACAGTTTTTCAAAAAGGAGCAAAGTCATGAACGCAACACGCATAATCTCCCGGGCCATGATGGCCGTTGTAACACTCTTCCTTGTTGCTGCGGTAGCAATGGGACAAAACCTCAACCTGAGCGGTGGCAGTGCGACTTTGACCGGCACATGGAACGTGCGGGGCAATGTCAACAATAACTCAGCGACTGGCGTCAAGACGTTCTCGGGCACAGTAAACCTGAACGGGACGACCTCGGCACAGAACGTCGGCGGAACAACCGCCTCACAGGCGCTGGTGTTCGCCAACCTGAATGCAGTGGGCACGCAGGTCAAGGATCAGAAGGTCCAGGTGACGGTCACGACGGCGTTCGACATCAACAGCGGAGCGGCCTACAACGTGGCAGCGAACACGCTGAATTTCGGCGGGACGACGACGATCACGAGCGGTACGTTCAATGCGTCCAATGCATCGAGCGTCGTGAACTACACAAGCGGTGCAGCACAGGCGGTTTTGTCGTCGACCTATGGTGGAACGCTGGGTCTGTCGGGCGGTGCAAAGACGCTGGGAGGCGATGTGTCAGCCGGCGTCCTGAACCAGACGGCGGGCTCGATCACGGTCAACAACAACCTGACACTCACCGGGACGTCGTCGAGTTCGTTCTTGACGATCACGGATATCTCGGCGACGAAGACGCTGTTGAAGAACGCCACGGGTACGTTGACGGTTGGGACGTTGTCGGCGAACAGCGGTATCATCAGCCTGACGGCGGCCGGCACGATCAACTTCACGGGTGCGGCGGCAAGTGCAGGCCAGATCAATGCATCGGCTGGTACAATTGATTTCGATGCAGGGTTCAACAACACGGGCGGTACCCTGAACCTGAGCGCCAGTGGTGCAGCGGCAATCTTCGGCGGATCGTTCACATCGCAGACGGCGGCTGGGACGCTGACGCTGGCAAGCGGCACGACGGTGACGTATGACGGCGGTTCTGCGCAAAATGCGGCCGGAGCGAGCTATCATCACCTGGTCATGTCCGGTGCCGGTGTAAAGACGGCATTGGGTAACCTGACGGTAGGCGGCAACTTCACGAACACGTCAGCGACGACCGATGTGGACACCTACACGCTGGCAGTGACCGGATCGACGACCAACACCGGTGGTACGGTGCGGTTTGGTGGAACGACCAACGGTATTGCGATCAACGCAGGCACGGTTGAATACAACGGCGGCGATGCTGTGACCCAGACGATCGGTGCGGGCACGTATGCGACGTTGACACTGTCGCGGAAGTCGGGCACCGGCGTAGCGGCGAAGACGATTGCCAATGGTGCAACGGTTACAACGACGGGCAGCATGTCAGTGCCGGTTGAGACGAGCCTGACGCTGGGCAACAGTTCGTCAGTGCTGAACGTCAATGGTGACTTCAACGTCGATGGCGATGTGACCAACAACGGTACCATCACCGTCGGTAACTAATCACAGAGCAGAGGTGGTCTTTCGGAGGCGGGGGAGACCCCGGTATTCCTTCGGAAGCTGGCAGAAGAGTCCTGCTCGGGCTCTTATGACAGTAGCAATCGGCAGGCTGCAATCTGTGCATAGCGGCGATTGCACGCTTGCGGTGGAGTGTGAGAGAAGGCGAGTTGCGCTCCTTCTCGCCTTCTCCCCTCACACCGGTTAGGAGCAGCAACAAGGAGCGGTGCGTGATCGGCTGACGATCATGGCACTTGAACAGGCAAAGTGGGTGGAACATGACCCAAAGGCAGAAGAAGAGGAGATATCTACGCTTGATGCCGAGGTCTGGACTCAGCGAAGGATCTGACGGTCGTCAGCTCCATCGCCGAGTTCATCCTGAGGCGGAAGGGCAGAGAACTGCCTGCGTGGGAGAGGTGGGTGCTGAAGAGATGTATTGGACTGGCCGGGATGCATCGACATGAAAAAACGAAATTAATGAATCACCAATTAACTGATTAACCAATCAACCAGTTAGCCACACCGGAAGGAGGAACTTATGAGACACGACTCTGAACGACCACCGTAGCGGAATAATCGACCGTCACTCTTTATAGAGAGGATTGACAGTCGAAGTCAGGGGATGGCTCTATGAGCAAGGGCTATCCGGTTGTAGAATCACCCCGCCACTAAGAAGGCGGGCAACCAATTAACAAGTTAACCAGATTCACTAAGGAGCACCAGTCATGAATACGCATTCGGTATGTGGAGAGCAACACAAGCGAAGCAAGAATCACCAATCACCAATTAACCAATCAACTGCATTTTCAAAAAGGAGCAAAGTCATGAACGCAACACGCATAATCACGCGGGCCATGATGGCCGTTGTAACACTCTTCCTTGTTGCTGCGGTAGCAATGGGACAAAACCTCAACCTGAGCGGCGGCAGTGCAACTTTGACCGGCACATGGAATGTGCGGGGCAATGTCAACAATAACTCAGCGACTGGCGTCAAGACGTTCTCGGGCACAGTAAACCTGAACGGGACGACCTCGGCACAGAACGTCGGCGGAACAACCGCCACGCAGGCGCTGGTGTTCGCCAACCTGAATGCAGTGGGCACGCAGGTCAAGGATCAGAAGGTCCAGGTGACGGTCACGACGGCGTTCGACATCAACAGCGGAGCGGCCTACAACGTGGCAGCGAACACGCTGAATTTCGGCGGGACGACGACGATCACGAGCGGTACGTTCAATGCGTCCAATGCATCGAGCGTCGTGAACTACACAAGCGGTGCAGCACAGGCGGTTTTGTCGTCGACCTATGGTGGAACGCTGGGTCTGTCGGGCGGTGCAAAGACGCTGGGAGGCGATGTGTCAGCCGGCGTCCTGAACCAGACGGCGGGCTCGATCACGGTCAACAACAACCTGACACTCACCGGGACGTCGTCGAGTTCGTTCTTGACGATCACGGATATCTCGGCGACGAAGACGCTGTTGAAGAACGCCACGGGTACGTTGACGGTTGGGACGTTGTCGGCGAACAGCGGTATCATCAGCCTGACGGCGGCCGGCACGATCAACTTCACGGGTGCGGCGGCAAGTGCAGGCCAGATCAATGCATCGGCTGGTACAATTGATTTCGATGCAGGGTTCAACAACACGGGCGGTACCCTGAACCTGAGCGCCAGTGGTGCAGCGGCAATCTTCGGCGGATCGTTCACATCGCAGACGGCGGCTGGGACGCTGACGCTGGCAAGCGGCACGACGGTGACGTATGACGGCGGTTCTGCGCAAAATGCGGCCGGAGCGAGCTATCATCACCTGGTCATGTCCGGTGCCGGTGTAAAGACGGCATTGGGTAACCTGACGGTAGGCGGCAACTTCACGAACACGTCAGCGACGACCGATGTGGACACCTACACGCTGGCAGTGACCGGATCGACGACCAACACCGGTGGTACGGTGCGGTTTGGTGGAACGACCAACGGTATTGCGATCAACGCAGGCACGGTTGAATACAACGGCGGCGATGCTGTGACCCAGACGATCGGTGCGGGCACGTATGCGACGTTGACACTGTCGCGGAAGTCGGGCACCGGCGTAGCGGCGAAGACGATTGCCAATGGTGCAACGGTTACAACGACGGGCAGCATGTCAGTGCCGGTTGAGACGAGCCTGACGCTGGGCAACAGTTCGTCAGTGCTGAACGTCAATGGTGACTTCAACGTCGATGGCGATGTGACCAACAACGGTACCATCACCGTCGGTAACTAAGACAACCGGTAATTGTCCCAAGGTCTTTTCAGGGGCCTCTGTGTCGGTCCGATGTTTCAAAGTGGCCTGACCAATCCTCTGAAGGGATCCGTCTCAGGTATCGGATCGCCCCTGGGCATGAAGATATCCGGGACTCGCGGAGCGGTTGTCGGGGGTGTAGCATGAATGCAAACCAGATGGAGAACAGAATGACTCGCTCACCAGAAGTGTGCGGAGAAACTGCCCGGTCAGCACCATCACACAGGTGTCGGTGGTTGCATGACCATGCATTTGATGTAGGCAGTCTTTTCGGACGGGAGTCAACAATCCACGATCCTCGCGGTCGGCCATTGGACCATATCGATGTCGATGTGGGGCTCAAATGGCCTCCGGGAAGGCACGCGGCAGGGAGAAGTGGGCCCATTCAGAATTGTCAATTGTCAACTCGTGGTGAGATCTTGCCCGCCCTCAGAGGTTTTTGGTGGCAGGCGGGCAGTCGAACCATCGTCAATTGGGAATCAGGAAGAGGATCTCCGGCCTGGCTTGCTGTGAATCATCGCGAGGTTGATGTCGGCGACCGAGGTGGGGGGAACCGGAGGCGAGGAGACCTTCTGAAGGTGCCTGAGGATTTCGATCGAACCTTCAGAAAGTGCGTAGGAAGCCTAGCGCGGGGAGGGATATCTCCGGCCACAAGGCTGGGTAACCTTTCGAAGATCTTAGCGGTCGCTCCGCAATCCTTCGAAAGGTGCATTGAACAACGAACACGAATTGGAAGCAGATTCAAAAACAAAGCCTCAACCACAAGCTCTTGTGCGAGCGATGCGGAGCATGAGTTTTCGCGGACGCGAAGTCCGGGCCGGCACCCGATGCGGTCGTTTCGGGACGCCCGAGGTCTGCAACTCCTTCTCATGCGAACGACGTTGGTCGGCAAGGGTGGGGGGTCCGATTGTGAATCGGACTCTACGTGTGGCGCTCTTAAGGAGGCGTTTTCATGACGATAAGAAACATCATCAATCAACACAGAGGTTGTCGTTTCAAGCCACGTTGTTTGAACGCAGACAGGATTCATGCGAATAATGAACACTGATTGCAGAATATCGCCCGCCTGCCTCTTGGAATTCTTCGAGGCGGGCAGGAACAGCGAAGCGTGGTTTGGGCAACCGGGCATGAAACGCGCGGGATACCCCGCTCAGGTATCCCGCGATGTAGAGCACGATTCTGAATCGAACTCTACAAGGATGAGTGCAGAGAGAGGGCGAGTTGCGCTCCTTCTCGTCCTCTCTCACCTCATCGAGTATCGGGTTGTTCTGAGCGCAGTGTTTTAGGAGCGATTTGAGTAGATCCATTGGGATGAGAAAATTATGATAGAAATGCGAAGCACGAAATACGAAACTCTAAACAAACTCGAAGCACGAATCTCGAGCGCGGAAGTTTCACGTGCAAGAACAGCTCTATCATTTTGCGACTTTGAGCTTCGGATTTCCTTCGGATTTCGGATTTAGGATTTCGGATTTGCGTTCATTCATGAATCACAAAAACAAATATCGTCACTCTGTTAAGAGCGCAGCTCCGGGGAATTATCCGGGCCGCCTCTCCGCTCTGCTTTCACCGCAGGTGCTTCGAGGAGCATTCGCGGTGGAAACGGAGTCGCTGCACAGACTGACAGCTTTATCCAAATCGTCAATTGAAAATCGTCAATTGACAATTCGCAAAGGTGCTCCTATGGGCGCGCAAAATCAAGCCCTCTTGTTCCGCCGACTCGATCGGTGGAGACTAAGAAAATCGCCATGGAAGGTCGCTTTCCTCCTTTTCCTCTGGCTCATCGTGCTTATGAGCGAGGTGAGGGCGCAAGGCGACTTGAAGAAGGGCGCGACAGGATCAATCACGAACAACGGTAAGATCCGGGTCAAGGGTCAGGCGATTGGTTTGCCTGCGAACATCAACGGAATTTTCGAATATTTCGGAGCGAATCAGTCAATTCCTGCGGTTAACTACAACAGCCTGCAGGTTACTGGCACTGGCACCAATAACACAGTAGGAGGCAACTTCAGCGTCAACGGCGATCTCACGGTTTCGTCCACTGCTAAGATGAATATCCCGGCCCCGGGCGTCATCTCCCTGAATGGTAACATCAT
>Ga0233425_10005828_pt1 | contig 18966 bp, 15 predicted proteins | sample Watercolumn_Towu_2_FD_181712 | JGI IMG/M metagenome (GOLD analysis project Ga0233425, IMG submission 181712) | Freshwater microbial communities from Lake Towuti, South Sulawesi, Indonesia - Watercolumn_Towuti2014_140_MG | ecosystem: Environmental > Aquatic > Freshwater > Lake | place... | reverse complement strand
GCGAGGGACGACAGGAACGGCGAGAGGCGGTTCGTCCCCGCAACGGCGACAAGCTGTCGCCGCACCGCCCGCACCGCCCCGCGCCGATCGCACGTCGGAGCGGGGACGGCTCGTCGACGGCTCGTCCCCGTGATAACCGCCGCGCCGCCGCGACCGTCAGAGGTCCCGCCGGATGAAGGGCTCGAACTCGGTCCGCAAATGGGGCGGAATGCGCGCCTTGAACCAGGCCCCCTCGCCCTCGTAGCGGCGCTCGAGAATCTGGCCGACGGTGTGGAGGCGGGCGATGGTCGAGGCCTCGTGATGCGGGATGACGAGCTCGATGAAATCGCGGATGGGCCGCAACCGATTGCCCAACTCGGCCAGCAGAGTGGAGAGGCCGGCGCCGGTCTTGGCGGAGATGGCCACCGCGCCCGGGTAGCGCTCGAGGAAGCGCGCCGCGCCGTCGCCGTTTTCGAACAAGTCGATCTTGTTCAACACCATCACCACGGGTTTGTCCTCGGCGTCGATTTCGGCCAGCACTTCCTCGACCGCCGTGACTTGCTCGTCCGCCTGCGGATGGCTGATGTCCACGAGGTGGATCAACAGGTCGGCGTTCACGACTTCCTCGAGCGTGGCCTTGAAGGCCTCGACGAGCCGATGCGGCAGCTTGCGCAGGAAACCGACCGTATCGGAGAGGAGCAAGTTTTGGTTGCTGGGCAGGCGAAGGCGGCGGGTGGTGGGGTCCAACGTGGCGAAGAGCTTGTCTTCCTCGAGGACCGCGGCGCCGGTCAGCGTATTGAAGAGAGTGGATTTGCCGGCGTTGGTGTAACCCACGATCGAGGTCAACGGCCAGAGGCTGCGCTGCCGGCCCTGGCGCTGGGTGGACCGCTGGCGGCGCACCAGGTCGAGTTCTTCCTCGAGCCGGCTGATGCGGTCCTGCACCCGGCGGCGGTCGGTCTCGAGCTGCGTTTCGCCGTCACCGCGCATGCCGATGCCGCCTTTCTGCCGCGACAAGTGACTCCAGTACCGGGTGAGCCGCGGGAGCAAGTGCTGGAGTTGCGCCAGTTCGACTTGCAGCTTGCCCTCGCGCGTGCGGGCGCGCCGCGCGAAAATGTCCAGGATCAGCGACGTGCGGTCGAGCACCTTGCAGTCGAACACCTGTTCGAGGTTGCGGCTTTGCGCCGGGGAGAGCTCATCGTCGAAGATCACGGTATCGACGTTCTCGCGCTGGCAGCGGCGCGAAAACTCATCGGCCTTGCCGGAGCCGATGTAGGTCGCGGCCATCGGGGCCTCGAGCCGCTGGAGGCCATCCCCGACGACCTGGCCACCGGCGGTTTCAGCCAGTTGCGCCAGTTCGTTGAGGGATTCGCGCGCGTCCCACGCCTCGCGGTCCTTGAGCTCGACGCCGACCAGGAAAACCCGTTCGGTGCGCTTGGTAGCGGTGGAGATGAGCGCCTTCAAAGAGGGCCCTCAGCGGAGATCATGGTCATTTCGAGCGGACATCGCGCGCGCGCATGTACAGACCCCAAAATGCCACAAACCCCCGCGCCGTGCAACTCAACGAGCAAAGTGAGTTATGAGTTATGAGTTATGAGTTATGAGTTCCGAAAGAGTTGACCCTTGCCAGCAGGCAGGCGCCGCCTACATATAGCGCATGGCTTTTGACTCCTTCCGCGAGTTTGTCGCTGCGCTGGACCGGGCAGGCGAGTTGGTTCGGATTGCGCAGCCAGTGGCCACGGAGTTGGAGATCACCGAACTGGCGGATCGCGAGATGAAGCGCCCGGACGGGGGGAAGGCGCTGTTGATCGAGCGGCCGCTGGTCAACGGCGCGGTCTCGCCGTTTCCGGTCGCGATCAACACGCTCGGCTCCGGGAAACGGGTGGCCCTGAGCCTCGGCGCCGAGTCGGTGGACGCGGTGGCGCGCGAGTTGGGGACATTGCTCGCGGCCAGGCCGCCGACGCACTGGAAGGAGGCCATCAAACTGCTCAGCACGGCCCTCGATCTTCGTCACGCCCGGCCGAAAGTGGCGCTGGGCGGCGCGTGCAAGGAGGTCGTTCATCGGCTCGAGGGCGGCCCTGGCCCCGCGGCCAGTGCCGGCCCCGGGGGGCGGCCGCCCACGCTGCTGAACCTGCCGATCCTCCAGTGCTGGCCCCAGGACGGCGGGCGGTTCATCACCCTGCCTTGTGTGGTGACGAAGGACCCGGACACCGGCGAGCGCAACGTGGGGATGTACCGGATGCAGATTTTCGACTCGCAAACGACGGGGATGCATTGGCAGCTCCAGAAGGTCGGGGCGCGCCATGGCCGGCGCCATTACCAGACCGGCACGCGGATGCCGGTGGCGGTGTTCCTAGGGGGCGATCCGGTCTATACGTTCTGCGCCACCGCGCCGCTGCCGGATGGCCTAGACGAGTTCCTGCTGGCGGGTTACCTGCGGAAGCGGTCCGTGGAACTGGTCAAATGTGAGACCAATGATCTCGAGGTTCCGGCGAACGCCGACTTCGTCCTCGAGGGCTACGTGGACCCGAAAGAGCCGCTCCGCTCCGAGGGGCCGTTCGGCGACCACACCGGTTACTACACCCTGCCGGAGCCGTATCCGGCCTTCCACCTCACCGCCGTCACGCATCGGCGCGACGCGGTTTACCCGGCGACCATCGTGGGCCTGCCGCCGATGGAAGACTTTCACCTGGGCAGCGCCAGCGTGCGGTTGTTTCTCCCGGTGCTGAAGCTGAACTTTCCGGAACTGGTCGATCTCGCGCTGCCCGCGGAGGGTGTGTTTCACAACCTGGTGTTCGTCTCGATCAAGAAGAGCTACCCGATGCAGGCCTACAAGATCATGCACGGGCTGTGGGGCATGGGGCAGATGATGTTCACCAAATACATGGTGGTGGTGGACGAGGACGTGAACGTGCACAACACCAGCGAGGTCCTGTTCCGGCTCTGCGCAAACACGGATCCGCAGCGGGACAGCATCTTTACCAAAGGCCCGGCGGACGTGCTCGATCATGCCACGCCTGAGATCGGCATGGGGAGCAAGCTGGGCATCGACGCGACCCGCAAGCTGCCCGGCGAGGGCTTCAAGCGGGCGTGGCCGCCGTTGATCCGCATGGACCCCGCGGTGAAAGCGCGGGTCGATGAGCTGCTGCGGGGCGGCTGAGCCAGCCGGGTCGGACCGGCTTTCCCCGGAGCGCGCGCGGCGCGGGAGCTCAGTCTTTGACGAGTGTGAACTTGTGGAGGTGGCCGAACTGGCTCCACTCGCTGATCAACAGGCTGCCGTCCTTGTCGATGGAACCGCCGTGGGGCGAGTTGCAGATGCCGTCCTTCCACTGCGCCACCGGCAGGCCGAAGTTGGCCCGTTGCGATTTCTCGGGATTATCGCCCAGTTGCGCGACGATGCGGCCCTCCTTGTCGAGGACGGTCACGCGGCCCTCGAGCTCGGGGAAGAGCGCGTAATCACCGCGGATGTGAACGGCGGCGGGCATCCGCAGGTCTTTCTGGATCACTTTCACGAAATTGCCGTCCAGGTCCCAGTATTCGACGCGGTTGTTGTTGCGATTGCAGACCAGGAGCAGCGGTTTGCCCAGCCGGGTGTCCAATCCGATCCCGTGGCACGTCTTGAACTTGCCTTCGCTCTCGCCGGGTCCGCCAAAGGCCTTAACGAACTTGCGGTCTTTGTCGAACTTCAGCACGTAGTTCGAGCCATAACCATCGGCGACGAAGAGTGATCCGTCCGGCCCGACGGTGACGGCGCACGGCTTGAATTCGCCCGCCTCCTTGTGCAGACCGGCCTCCTTCGGGAAGCCGAGCACCCATTCGACCTCGCCGTCGAGCCTGAGTTTCACCACTTCGTGATCCGACGGCCGGGCGCCGTAGATGTGCTCGACGCCGTTTTCCTCGCGCAGCTCGAGGGCGTGAATCCGCGTCGGCCCGCAGGCGCGCACGAACTTGCCCGCCGGAGAATAGACGACGATCCCGCGCGGGGTGTCGGTCGTCACATAGACCTCTCCCGGCCTGGAGATCACCAGCCCGCCGTGACAGGGCCCCAGGGATGCGTGACCGGGGTCGGTTTCAAAGAAACCGGGGGCGAGTGAGTACTTGAGAGCGGCGGCCTGGCACGTGGCGGTTGCGACGGCCAGGAGTGCCGCGAGGATGGGCGCAAGGCGGTTCATGATGTTCGACTTTTGTTATGATAACAATCAGGTGATGTGAAACTGAACCATCCCGCAGGACCAATGGCAAACACAAACGACCCCACGACGAGCCGGCGAGTGTTCGCATTCGTGGATTGCGCCGGTCCGGAGAAACAGTTAGCCTGCTTCAACGCTATCACAGAACAAAAGGCTAAAATATGTCAGATACCGCAAATGTCCCCCTTGGCAGCGCCCCGCAGGCAAGCATCACGCGGCGGAAGTTCCTCGCCGGTTCGGGAGCGGCCGCGCTCGGATTCACGATCCTGGAACCAGGCCTGGTGAGCGGCTCGGAAGCGAACTCGAAGATCAGTCTGGGCCTCATCGGCTGTGGTGGCCGCGGGAAATGGATCACCGACCTGTTCCAGAAACACGGGGGTTACAACATCGTGGGCGTCTTCGATTATTTCGACGACCGGGCCGGGGAAGCGGGTGAGAAGTTCCAAGTGCCCGCCTCGAGCCGGTACACGGGCCTGAACGGGTTTCGCAAGCTATTGGAGCAGAAGGGTTTGGATGCGGTCGCCATCGAAAGCCCGCCCTATTTCCATCCTCTCCAGGCCGCCGCAGCGGTCGAGGCCGGCAAGCATGTGTATCTGGCCAAGCCCATCGCGGTGGATGTGCCCGGCTGCCACACGGTGGCCGAAAGCGGGCGGAAAGCTACGGAACGGAAGCTCTGTTTCCTGGCGGACTTTCAGACGCGCGCGCATCCCTCGTACCAGACGGCGGTGAAGAAGGTCCACGACGGGGAGATCGGCAAGATCATCTGCGGGGAGGCGACGTACTTCTGCAGCCTGATGTTCCAAACGATGGACCAGCAATTCCGCAAGACGTCGAAGAATCCGGAGGCTCGTCTGCGGGCTTGGGCCATCGACCGGGTGCTCTCGGGCGACGTCATCACGGAGCAGAACATCCACGCGCTGGACGTGGCGGCGTGGATTCTGAACGCCGAACCGGTCAAGGCGCAGGGCGCGGGCGGTCGGGCTCGTGAATTCGAGGGCGACTGCTGGGACCACTTCGCCGTTGTTTTCCACTATCCGAACGGCGTCCTGCTGAATTTCACGTCGAAACAGGTTGGGGCGGGCTGGGACGACATCTGCTGCCGGGTTTACGGCACGGCGGGGACGATCGACACCCACTATTTCGGTGAAGTGAACGTGATTTGTGACGAACCGTTCAAGGGCGGCCGGATGCAGAACCTCTACACCGACGGCGCGGTGAACAACATCGCCACGTTCCACAAGAGCATCCTCGGGGGTGACCACTCCAATCCGACGGTGGCTCCGAGCGTGCGGAGCAACCTCACCACGATTCTCGGGCGGACGGCTGCCTACACGAAGCGCGAGGTGACCTGGGAGCAGATGCTCAAGGCCAACGAGAAGTTCGAGTTCGACCTGAGAGGTCTGAAAGGATAGGCGCGGCTGGCGCGCCCGCCTCGTACGCGAGCGTGCCGTGCGTGCGCGGCCCTGGCGCGGTGGAGCGCCGGGCTACGCCAGTTCCCAGCCTTTGCGATACCGCTTGCGGATGAGGCGGTCGGCCTCGGGGCAGTTGGTGGCCTTAAGGTGGACCGGGTCCCACTCGAGCTTCTTGCCGAGGCGATAGGCCACGTTGCCGAGGTGGTTCGCTTCGGTGAGCGCGCCGGCGTAATCGAAGTTCGATCCCGTGGGGCTGCCGGTCTTGCAGGCGCGGACCCACTCGGCATGGTGGCCCGGTGAGCTGGGGATCGAGGGCGCCGGTGGCTTGAAGTCCCGAAACTCAGCCTCGGGGAGCAGCGTGTGCTTGTCGTAGGTCGAGAGGAGCATGCCCTTGTCTCCGACGAACAGCATGGCGTCGCGCCATTCCGGAATCTTCTTTTCGAGGTAATAGACGGGCTTCCTGGTGCCCTGGTACCAAGTCATGGTGACCGGGGGCATGCCCTCGCGCGCGGCGTAGGTGTAGCGGGCGAGCATCGAGGCGGGCGCGATCTCGGGGTGCGGCGGCGGGCCTTCGGCCTCGATGGTGAGGGGGTGACGCAGCTTCAAGGCCCAAAACGGCAGGTCGTTGAAATGGCTGCCGAGATCGGACATGGTGCCGCTGCCGAAATCCCACCAGCGATACCACTTGGGCCCGGGCCAATACACCTCATGGAACGGGCGCTCGGGCGCCGGCCCGAGGAACAGGTCCCAGTGAACGCCCGCCGGAACGGGCGTGGAACCCTGCGGCCGTTCCTGCACGCTCACGATGTCCCCGTTGGCCTTGGCCTCCTCGGGCGTCTGCCAACCCCACGCCCTCGAGGTCCATACGTGCGCCTCGCGCACCGGCCCGATGGCGCCGCTCTGGATGAGCTCGACGACCCGGCGAAAATTCTCGCCGGCGTGGATCTGCGTGCCCATTTGGGTTGCGACCTTGGCCTTCCTGGCCGCCTCGGCGACCACGCGCGCTTCCCAGATAGAGTGCGTCAGCGGTTTTTCGCAATACACGTGCTTGCCGAGTTGGAGCGCGCCCAGCGTGGCAAAGGCGTGCGTGTGCTCGGCGGTGGCCACCACCACGGCGTCCAGGTCCCTGGCCTCGTCCAGGAGCTTCCGGAAGTCCACGTACTTGCGGGCCTGCGGGTACTTTCGGCCCGCGCTCTCGAGGCGAGTTTCGTTGATGTCGCAGAGCGCGACGATGTTCTCGCTCTTGACGCCGTCGGTGTCGGCTTCGCCGCGGCCGCCGGCGCCAATGATGCCGATGTTGAGCTTCTGGTTGGCGTCGGCCGTGTAAGCGGAGCGGCTATGCCGCAGCAGCAGCCAACCCGTGCCGAACACCGCGGTGCGTTGGAGAAAACTGCGGCGAGTCCAAGAGGTATTCATAGTCTTTGTGAGGGTCGGAGACTCGAGCACGTCCGCGCCCACGCTCGGGCGAGATCGGATGCGATAATGCGGGGAAGGCACATCGTGAACTCGAGCAGCCTCGGTCGTTTGCGCCGTTTGTCAAGGCGGCGCGAGCCGATCTGAAACGCGGCACAGGGACGGGATGTCCCGAACCCGGCTGGCCTCGACGCTCAAGAACCGTTTCACCTCGCCAGGCAGCTTCGGGAGATCGCCATCGCCGAAGTAGCTCAACGCCCGGAGTGTGATCATCGGGTTGAACTCCTCGAGCTTGGGTTGGAAACCGCTCACGGGAGTTTGCGTTTGGGCAGGGGTGGGATCGGGTCGCACCCGAAGCGACGATGCCAGTAGTGCCAGGACGGCGCGTCGAAAATCCCAGCGGGAGGAGCGTTCAGCGTCTCGCGCAGCGCGTCCTCGCCCAGGCCGGCGCGCACGGTCTCGACGTCATCCCAAGTGCCCAGGGTCATGACCCGGGCGAGGAACAACCGCTGCTCACCGAGCGCCTCTTTCGGCGGCAGCCACCAAACCAGCCGTCGCGCGATACTCAGGAGCTCCGGAGTTTTGGGAACGCAAACATCTCCAGCCCGGCTGTCATCGGCGGGTTGCATGACAGCCTGACCCTCGCTGCTCGAGGCCTGGCTGGCAAGCACGCCTTCGACGGTGCCTCCACAGTGAGGGCCGAAGGCGGCTCGGCGCCAGGCGCCTGGGCACGGCAGCCCGTCAGGCCGGCTGATCCGCCGGTATCCCGATCGCCGGCGGCGGGTCCTGTGCGGGCTCGGATGTTGCCGCCGGAGGCGTGACTGGCGGCGGCTGCCCGAGGCCGCCGGGATCGCCGTCGCGCAGCACCACGACGGCGGTTTGGGTCAGACGGCGGTAAATCCGGTAGTCTTGCGCCCGCACCTCGCTCACGAAGGACATCGCGCGTTCCGGGTCCGGGGTCCAATGCGTGCCCCCGCTCAGAAAGAGGCCCGTCTCAGCATGCCGGATCACGACTCGCATGCGTCACCAGGCCGCTCGGGGTTGAATTTTCATGCCGATGCGACAAGAGCAAACGGGATGCCAGAGACTCGAACGTGCGAAACTTCTCCTTGCTGGCGCTGGGCTTGACGCGGCCGGCCTCGGGGCGGCCTGAGCAGGCCTGGCTGCGTTGGCCCAAAAGCAACAGCGGGCTTGTCGCTTTGTGGTCAGGCTGGGCAAAGCATTACCCTGTGCCGCGCCTCGCGGCTTGCCTCGAGCCTGGTCTCAGCGAGCGACCGAGGCGCGGACTTCGAGCGCGGGTGCGGTTGGCGGCTGTGTCGCCGCGCGCCTGCGTGCCTGCGTGCTTGGGGATGGGGCGCATTTTCTGCGGTTTGCATTCCAGGCAGGCTCTTGCTATAGAAGGCTGCGAGAACCTCGCCGTGCGGGAGGCCATGTGGCCCCAGGTGTGGGGTCGATGCCGGCGGGTCAGGTGACTCGTGGCGCCAATTCAAATCCCACGGATACGGTGGGTCTTGATTCTGAACTGTCCGCGACAACAACAACCATGCTTTCGCCCTCGTTAGCCGGCGCGTCCGGTCTGAAGGCCGTCGAGATTCCGAGCATCCCCCCTGGAGTCCGGCTCGTGACGTTGGACCACGGCCTGACGATCATCGTGCGCGAGAACCACAGCGCGCCGGTGGTGTCGGCCCAGGCCTGGTGCCGCGCGGGCAGCATCGACGAAGGCAAGTGGCTTGGCGCGGGTCTCTCGCACGTGCTCGAACACATGCTCTTCAAGGGCACGACCGGCCGGGGGACCGGACGGATCGATCAGGAGGTCCAGGCCGCGGGCGGTTACATGAACGCCTACACCTCGTTCGACCGGACCGTTTATTGGATCAACGTGCCGAACACGGGCGCGCGAGTGGCCATCGACATTCTCTGCGACATCATGCAGCACGCCACGCTGCCCGAGGAAACGCTGGCCAACGAGATGGACGTGATCCGCCGGGAGATGGACATGTGCCACGATGACCCCTCGCGGCGCGCCAGCCGAAGGCTCTTCGAGACCGCCTACACACGCAGCCCGTACCGGTTCACGATCATCGGTTATCCGAACATCTTCAACCAACTCACCCGCGACGATATCGTGGGCTATTACCGGGAGAAGTACGTTCCCAACAACCTGCTGTTCACGGTGGCCGGGGATGTGCAGGCCGACGAGGTGATCGAGCAAATCCGCGCCGCCTTCGCCTCGGCGCGGGCCCGGCCGCTTCCGCCCGCGGTGCTCCCCGCCGAGCCACGCCAGATCGCGCCGCGCGAGGTCATCGAGGAGGCGCCCATTCAACTCGCGCATCTCCACTTCAGTTGGCACATCCCCGATTTGCGGCACCCGGACGTGCCCGTGCTGGACGTGCTGGCGACGTTGCTCGGCGGCGGTCGCAGTTCCCGCCTCTACCAGGAGGTGCGCGAGCGGCAGGGGCTGGTCCAATCCGTGGATGCCTGGGCTTACAATCCCGGCGAGCTGGGCCTGCTGGGGATGAGCGCCGTCATGGAAGCTCCAAAGTTGGCCGAGGCACGGGCCGCCATGCTCGCCGAGGTGCGGCGGATGCAGGATGAGCCCGTCGGCAACCCCGAGCTCGCCAAGGCTGTAAAACAATTTGTGGCAGCCACCCTGGCCACGCACAAAACGATGCAAGGGCAGGCGCAAGACCTTGGGGCAAGCTGGCTGGCCGCGGGCGACCTCAATTTCTCCGAACGCTACCTGGCGGCCGTCAAGGGAATCACCCCGGCAGATTTGCAGCGCGTAGCGCGGAAGTACCTGACAGCGGACGGGCGCACGCTCTATGCGCTGGCGCCCGCCGGCACTGCCCCCAAGCCGGCCTCCGCGAGCACACTGGCCGATGAACGTCCGGTCGAGAAGTTCGACCTGCCGAACGGCCTCCGGCTGCTGGTCAAGGAAAGCCACCGGCTGCCGTTCGTCGAGCTGCGCCTGGTCATGCGCGGCGGCGTGCTGGCCGAAACCCCGGCCAACAACGGCCTGACGCAGTTGCTCTCGCGGATGCTTCTCCAGGGGACGCGTTCCCGGACCGCGGCCCAGGTGGTCACCGAGATCGAATCGCTGGGCGGACACATCGACACTTACAGCGGCAACAACAGTTTCGGGCTGAACGTGGAAGTGCTCAGCGCCGATTTCCAGACCGGCCTCGAGCTGCTGGCGGACGTGCTGCTCCACCCCGCGTTCCCGGCCGACGCGCTCGAGCGCGAGAGGCAGAACCAGCTCGCCGCCCTCAAAGCCCAGCGGGATCAACTGCTCCAAAGCGGCGATCGGCTGCTGCGCCGGGCGCTCTTCGGCCAGCAGGCGTATGGACTGGACCCACTGGGCGCCGAAGAAAGCCTCGCCGGCCTGGCCGCGGACGATCTCCAGAGGTTCCATCAGCGGCTTGTCGCCCCGCAGAACGCCGTACTGGCAATTTATGGCGACATCGAACCCGCGGCGGTTCGGACGGCCGTGGAAGCGGTGTTCGCGGAATGGCGTGGGCCGCGAACGAGCCTTCCCCCCCCCCCGCCTGCGCCAGCGCCGTCCCACACCCCGCCCCGGCTTGTGGTCGATACGCGCGACAAGAAACAGGCGGTGCTGCTGATTGGTTTTCCCGCGGTGCGATTGGATTCTCCCGATCGGTTCGCGCTGGATTTGATCCAGGAATCGTGCGGCGACCTCGGCTCGCGGCTATTCATGAGCATCCGCGAGAAACTCGGCCTGGCCTATTACGTCGGGGCGCAGAACTTCCCCGGGCTGGTGCCGGGCTACTTCGCCTTTTACGCGGGCACGTCGCCGGAGTCGGCGGCGCGCGCCGAGGCCGAGCTCTTCCGCGAGACGGGCCTGTTGGCCAGCGAGGGGCTGACCGAGGCCGAGCTCGAGCGGGCCAAGGCGAAGCTCATCGGTCAGAAGAAAATCGCGAAGCAGGACCTGGGCAGTTACGCGCAGGCCTGCGCCCTGGACGAGTTGTACGGCCTCGGCTACCGCAATACGGACCTCGAGGATGCCAAGTACCAGGCGGTGACCCTGGGCGAGGTGCAAGCGGCCGCCAGCCGGTATCTGCGTCCCGAGGCCGCCGTGGTGGTGCGCGTGCAACCCGAAGCGGAAACGCCGGCCGCCGCCGACCCTCCGAGCAGCGGCGCCAGCCAATAGCGTTGACTTGGCGGGCGCGCTGTCATTGAGTGCGCTGTATGACCGATGATTCCGACCCACAGACACGCGCGCTGAGGCGTTTCCTGGGGATCGTGCAAGCGTGCTTCGTTTGCGCGGCGGTCGCCGCCGGTGAACCGCCGCAACTGGAGTATCTGTTTCCGGCCGGCGGCCAACAGGGAAGCACGTTCCTTGTCCTGGCCGGGGGCCGACTCGAGCCTTGGCCGGTTAAGGTCTGGACTGACGACCCGGGCCTGGCGTTCCGCGACGAGGACGGGCGGGGCCGGTTCCAGGTCGAGATTTCGCCCAAGGCGGCGCCCGGCCCGCACCTGGTGCGGGTATTCACTCCGGCGGGCGCTTCGGCCCCGCGCATTTTCGTGGTCGGCCAGGCCCCCGAGCAGAGCGAAGGCGAGTTCGGCGGCCGAACCGACAGCGCGGAACGCATCGACCAACTTCCCCTCACGATCAATGGCCGGCTGCGCATCCAGGGCGAGACGCATGTGTTCGCGGTGCGAGTCGAGTCGGGCTACTGGCTGCGGGCAGCCGTCGAGGCCGCCGGCCTTGACTCATCCCTCCGCGTCTCGGTGGTTTGCCTGGATGAGAAAGGCGAGAAGCAGCGCCCGAACCAAAGCGGTGGGGGAGTGGACCCGGTGCTGGCGTGGTCGATCGCGCGGACCGGTGTCTATCGGCTCCAGGTTTCAGCGGCTGATGATTCAGCGAAGAGCGCCGGAGGCGTCATCGAGGGACAAGCCGCCGTGTACCGATTGAACCTGAGCAGCGAGCCGGTGGAGGCCCCAGCGCCCGTCCCGGTCGGGCCGGGCGCGGGGGATTTGCCCGCCGAGGGCAATCGCCTGTTCCGGCTTGGGCAACAACTGCAGTTCCCGAGCACGGTGCACGGGGCGGTTTATCCGTCCGCCAACGAGATGCGCTACGGCTTCGCGACGCGGCAAGGAGAGCAGTATTATTTTAAGCTCCACCCGAACAGTCAGGGGGCAACCGTGGCGCCGGTCCTGCGGGTACTGGACGAGGCGGGCCACACCTACGCCCAGTCGCGCCCCGCCGCCGAGCCCGAATTGGTCTGGACCGCCCCGGCCGAGGGTCTGTTCACGATCGCGGTGACCAGCGCCCGGGGGCAGGGCGGTGGCGTCTGCATGTACGACCTCGAGTTGGGCCAGCCACAACCAGCATTCACCGGTTCGACGCCCGAGCACACCTTCCGGCTGCAACCGGGCAAGTCCGCCGAGTTCACCGTTTCTCTGGTACGTCCGAAGTTTTACGAAGGACCGGTGACCGTGACGGTGATCGGGCTGCCCGACGGAGTGACCGGCACGGCTGGACCGATCCCGCCCGAGGGGGGTCGCGTCACCGTGACCTTGAACGCGGCCGCGGAGGCCAAGCCCGCGAACCAGCCATTCCGCGTGGCGGTTGTGGCTCCCAACCTCGCCGTGCCGCAGGTCACGGTGCTGACGGCCCCGCTCAAGGGCCGGTATGCCGCGGCGGGCGAGCTGCTGCTCAACGAGACCGAACACCTTTGGGTGACCGTGCTGCCCGCCTCCGAGCGGTGATCGTGATTGGGGAACGGCCGCGCGCGGTGGTCAGGTGGGCTGGCTGGGGGGAGACTCGAGCGGCTCGATGGTGCGGGTGAGCCGGTGCACTTCATCCGCCGAGACGAGACCGGCCTGCACCTTCAGCCAGCCCTCCTCGCGCAACGAGCGCCAGCCGCGGCGGCGGGCGGCCGCCCGCAACTGGCCCGTGCGCACGTTCGGCCCGAGCAGGTCCGCGATCTCCTGGTTGAGCACGAAGAACTCGTAGATGGCGATCTGGCCGCGGAAGCCCTGCTGGTTGCATTCGAGGCACCCGGTCCCGCGGCCACGAAAGGCCTTGACTTCGCGCGGCGTCAGGCCGAGCGCAAAGGCCATCTCCTCGCGCACGGCCTCCGGCAGCGTGGGATCGTGTTCGAGGCAATGCCGGCAAATCCGCGGGACGAGCCGTTGGGCGATGCTGCAAACCAGCGACGAGCCCACCAGGAACGGATCGATCTTCATGTCCAGCAGCCGCGTGATGGCGCTGATGCTGTCGTTGGTATGCAGGGTCGAGAAGACCAGGTGCCCAGTCTGCGCCGTGCGAACCGCGATCTCCGCGGTTTCGATGTCCCGAACCTCCCCGATGAGCACCACGTCCGGGTCGTGGCGCAGGACGGAGCGCAGGCCGCTGGCGAAAGTCAAGCCGACCTCGTCGCGGGTTTGGATTTGCACCACGCCCTCGAGCTGGTACTCGACGGGGTCTTCGATGGTGATGATCTTGCGGTTCTCGTCATTGGCCTGGGCCAGGGCGGCGTAGAGGGTGGTGGTTTTGCCGCAGCCAGTGGGGCCGGTGATGAGGACCAGTCCCTGGGGCAGTTGCACCAACTCCTTGATGAGCGCTTCCTGCGCCGGCTCCATGCCGAGCTGGCTGAACTCCAGCAGCAAACTCTGCCGCCCAAGCACGCGCAGGCACACGGCCTCGCCGTGCTTGGTGGGGATGATCGAAACCCGCAGGTCGTACTCCTCGGTCTCGGTCTTCATGCTGATGCGGCCGTCATGCGGGAGCCGTTTCTCGGCAATGTTCAGGCCAGCCATGATCTTGAGGCGGGAGACGATGGCGCCGTAAAGCTGGTGCAGCCCGCCGGGGGCCTTGACGGTCTGCATCATGCCGTCGATCCGGTAGCGCAGCTTGATCCTCGAGGGGTAGGGCTCGATATGAATGTCCGTGGCCCGGAGCCGCAAGGCCTCGGAAAGCACTTCCTCGACATACCGGGCAATGCTCGCGTCCATGGCCGGCCCTTCGTCGGCCGTCTTGACATCGAAGACGATCTCCTGGCTCGCGTCGGTGAGGCCGCGATCCTCTCGGAGCCGTTGGATGGTCTCGGCCCCCAGCCCAAAGTGCTTTTTGATGACCGTGTGCAGCCCGCTGGGGGTCGTGAGAGCCACCCGGACCTTCTTCCCGAGCAGGAGCCGCAGATTGTTCAACTCGGCGTGCTTCGGCGGCTCGCAAAACGCCAGCGTCACTCCTTCGCCTTGCGCGGCCAGCGGCACTACCCGGTGGTTGAAGACGGTCTTGATGGGCACCTCGTCGAAGATGCCCGGCGGAAACGTGAACTCGGAGAGGTCCACGAAATCCAGGTGGTGCAGGAGCGCCAGGGCGCGATAGGTGTCCTCCTCCGAGGCATAGCTCAGGTGCACGACGGCAGCGTGCTGCGAGACGCGCATGCGCCGCTGGCGACGGCGCACCGCCTCGAGCTGTTTCTCCGTCAGCTTCCCCTGCTCGAAGAGCAGGTCGCCGATCTCTCGCTTGAGGCTTTCGGCATCCATGCTCACGAGGCGGGCACATCCAGCGCCCGCTTGACGTTGAACTCCAGGAGGTTCGTCTGCCCGGCGGCGTTGGTGAGGGTGAGGGTGCGGATCGCGATGTCTTTGATCGCATGGTCCGCCACCACTTTGGCGCCGTTGGTCAGGATCATCATGGCATCACCGAGTTTGACGTAGGCCAGTTTCTGCGTGCTCGAGGTGATGTAGCAGCCCTGGTAGAGCAGCTCGACCTTCTTGGTGGGCGGCGGGGGGGGGGGGGGGGCGGCTGAAAGTAGAGCGTGTAGAAGGGGTTGACGGTGTTCGTCGGAATGGCCAGGCGGGCCAGCAGCGGGGCGGCAAACCAGTCCTCGGCCCGGTCCGCCGAAAAGAAGCGGGGCGGGGCGCCCGTCTGCGGCTGCAGCGGGCGCAGTGGCGGCAAGCCGCCGCCGAGCCGGGCCAGCGTGCCGGCCAGCAGCACGGCCAGCCCCGCCAACAGCAGCACGGAAAGCCAAAAACTGCGCTCGAGGAAGTTCAGCATCGGGGCGGCGCCAGGCTCACTTCACGGTCGCGGGCCGGGCGCGTTCATTGGACCATCGCACGAAACCGGCGACGGTCAAGTCCAGGAGCACGTCGTGCGGCCGTTCAGCGGAGTGCTTGCGCAGGAGCACCTGGTCGATAAACAACGCCGGTTTGTTGGTCAGCGCGTCGGCCAGGCCCACCGCCTTGAGCTCCGCGCCCCGCAACGGCAGGCTCACCAGGAACCGGTTGACGGCCTCCATCGAACCGACCAGCTCGAGGCGCATGGGCAATTCCTGGAGAAACACGGTGTCATCGGCGGTCGCGCGATGGGAGACGGTGGAAAGCTGGCTCAAGTTCCGGAGCGCGCCCACCTTCGCGTGAACGGCGGCGAAGAGCAGTTGTTGCGCGATGTAAAGGCGCGGCCACAGGAGCGTGGGCTGAGGCATGTCAATGGCATACTCGGGAAAGCCATTGGTGGCGCCGACCTCGAGGGCAACCCCTTTCTCGCCGGCCAACCGCGCCAACTGCGTGACGCGCTGGTGGCGTTCGTCCTGGAAATCGAGGAGCTGGAACAACTCGCGCATCTTGTCGCGGATGTCGGCGGGTAATTCCAGCCGGGCGTTGACTTGGCGGCCGGCGGCGTCGAGGGCGCCCGCCGCGGCGCGCAGCCGCCGGAGTGAAAACTCGCCGTCGTCCAGGCGCAAGCCCGCCGCGCGGCTTACCGCGTTGGTGGCCAGATAGCGGTCCCAGACCTGCATGAGGGGACGGTCCAGCGCCGCCACCTCCCGCGTCAGGCGCTGGAACCCAAACAGGTAATACGCTCCCGCCAGCAGGCCCAGCAGGACCAGGGCCGAAGGCAAACGCGAGTTCAGGCGGCTCGAGGACATGCGGTTCACCGGTTGGTGGCGGCGCCGGCGGCCGCCGGGCGTTCGCCCCGGACGCGCAGCGGCGCCTCCAGGCGGCGGTTCTCGCGGGCGGGGGGTGTGGCAGTCGGCGCCCTGGGGGTCTGGGGTGTGGGCTGGGTTTGCCCTCCGCCGATCTCGATGGCCACGCCGAACACGCGGTTGGTGATGAGCACCTTCGGGTCAACCCAGTTCCGCTTTCGTTCCGCCGGCAGCGAGTCCACCTTGCTGAAGAGCGGATTGTGCTTCAGATCGTTCACCACGGCGTTGAGCAGGCGGCGCATCTCCTCGCCTTCCTGCGGGATGCACAGTTCCGCCACGAACTCGCGCCGGGCGGGCGCGGCGTTGGTGGGGAACACCGACAAGGCCTGGCTGCCCTGGTTCGTGCCCGCACCGGGCAGCGTGCTCCCGGCGAAGTAGCTGGCAGCGTCCGCGAACAGCACGTACCAGAACTCGCGGTTGCTGTGGGCCTGCTCGACCGCGGCGAGGGCCTGGAGCGTTTCCAGGGTCTGGCGCTGGCGCTGGAGCACCGGCTGGTGTTTCTCGTATTCGGCCTCGAGCCGGCGGGACATCAAGTCGATATTCTGCGCGGTGCGCAGAGCCTCACGGGTGGAGGTCTCCAGTTCGGTCTTCTGGCGCAAGAGTCGGGTTTGCTGCCAGGTGCCAACGGAGAGCAAAAGCAGCAACGCCGCTAAAAGCAGCGCGTTGACCGCCTGCAGCCGTCGCCAGACCAGATGCTTGAGCCGGGCGCTGCGCATCTCGGCCGGCAGAAGCGACACGGCGCGCGGGGGACGCCCCAGCGCCTGGAGGGCCGCTCCGTAGGCCGCCCAGTAAGGCTCCATGGGCCAATCGGATTCCTCGCCGCGCAGCGCGGGCAGCCGGTTGAACTCCAACTGACCCTGGTCGTTCAGAAAATCGAGCAGCCCTTCCTGGCAAGCCCCCCCCCCGCACAGAAACACCGGTAGCGAGCTCAAGGACAGCTCCAGCTCCGCGTTGTCCTCCATCCACTCGGCCACGGAGCGGCGGAGTTCGCCGGACCACTCCTCGACGGTCCGATGAAAGCCCGGCCGCGCATCCTTGCCGACGAAAAGATTGCGCGCACGTTTCAACGCCTCGGCCTCTTCGAGCGGACAACGCTCGAGCCGCGCGAGGGCTTCGGTGAAATGCCCGCTGCCCACCGGGAAGCTGGTGGCGAAGACCCCTTGCCCGTTCGCCAGAATCCCCACCACGGTATGATGGGCTCCGAGGTCCACCAGGACGGCGTTGGCCACCCGGGGTTGCAGCCGGCGGCTGGCAGCAAACAGGCCTTGCGCGGTGGTGGTCAGTTCCACCACCTGCTTTTCGGCCGCCGCCACGTCCTCGCCCACCAGGAGGCCCCCGAAGGGGTTGATATGCTCCCAGAGATCGGACGTGCCGCACAGCGTCACCCACGCCGGGTTCTGGCACTTGCCGAACGGCTTGAGCCAGACGAAATCGAACATGATCTGGTTGGCGGCCTGGCCCGTGATCTTGACCGCCTCGGCCTCGACCAGTTTGCGCGCTTCGGCGGAAGTGGTGGCCGGCAGCTCGAGCACCTGGGCCATGGCCTTGTGCTGGGGCAGGACAATCACCACTCCATGGGGTCCCACGTTCGGCAGGACGGTTTCCAGGTGATGGCGTGCCTCCTCCTGCGTCAGGCCCTCTTCCTGCCAGTCGATGGTCTGGCGGTGGACCAGCCGCACGCGCCCGAAAAGCGCCTCGACCACCACCAACTTGAGGCAGCGGCTGCCGGGATCAATCACCACCAGCCGCTGCCCCATCAGCGGCACCGCCGCCCGCAGCCAATAAGGAACCACCCCGGCCATTATTTCTTCTCCGGCTTGGGCTCCGTGGCCGGCTCTTCCTCGTCATAGACCACGAACTCGCCCGACTCCGACAAAAGCGTGGCGGTGACGAAGATCAACAAGTAACGCGGCTTGTCCAACTCGGCCCGGCGGCGGAAGGCGGCGCCGATGATCGGGATGCTGCCCAGGATCGGCACCGACTCGACGAACGTGGTCTGCTGGCGCTCGAGCACGCCGCCCATGACCACGGTCTGCCCCGAGCGCACCACGACGCGCGTGGACAAATCCTGCGTCCGCCACTCGGGCAGCTTGATCTGCACGCGGCTGCTAGTGCCGGACGAGTCCCGATCCACGACTTCCTGGAAGACGGCCAGGTTGACGTCCTGGTTCACTTGCGGATTCAACGCCAGGAAAATGGTCCGGCCATCTCCGCCGATGCTCGCCAGCACGTAAAGAACCACGCCGCCCGTGAGTTTCACCGGCTTGCCGGCCGGCACCAGTTGCGAGGAGGAACGGTCCTGCAACACCTGTTGCTTGACCTGGTACTCTTCGTAGTAGTACTGGACCTTGCCGTCCTGGATCGTCGCCGGGAGGTTATTGATCACGGTCAGCCGGGGGGCGCTCAGGGTATGGCTCTCGCCGCTTTGCTGGATCGCGGTGAGCGTGGCGCTGAGGTTCTTGCGCGAGAGGATGCTGCCGCGCGTTTCTTGCAGGCCCAAGCCCACCTCTCCCACGCCCAGGCCGGTGAAATCCGTGGCAGGACTGGCTTTGGCCGTGAGCAGGTCGCGCCCAGTCTCCCACGCCACGCCCAGTTTGAGAAACGTGGCCTCGGTCACCGTGATGAACTTGGCCTCGATGAGCACTTGCTGGATCGGCTTGTCGAACTCCTGGACGATCCTGTCCATCACCTCGAGTTGATCCGGCGTGCCGCGCGCCACGATCAGGTTGTGCTCGTAGTCGATGAAGAACTTCGACCCCAGGAACAGGTTCGTGATCGCGCGTTCGATGGACGGAGTGGTGGGCGCCAGGTCGTTGACGAACTTCGCCAGCTTCTGGACCTCGGTGATGGTGGTGACGTTGTTGACCGTGGCGGTCGTGCGCAGGACCTCGGGCGGGCCCAGTTGCGCCGGCAACACGAAGCCCCGCTTCAACCGGTAGAACCGCGTCTCTTCCATCATCTTGTTCTTGTCCTTCGCGTCCACGATCCAAATCAAGTCGTCACCCACCTGAAACTGCAGGT
>Ga0233425_10005827_pt1 | contig 18973 bp, 13 predicted proteins | sample Watercolumn_Towu_2_FD_181712 | JGI IMG/M metagenome (GOLD analysis project Ga0233425, IMG submission 181712) | Freshwater microbial communities from Lake Towuti, South Sulawesi, Indonesia - Watercolumn_Towuti2014_140_MG | ecosystem: Environmental > Aquatic > Freshwater > Lake | place... | reverse complement strand
ATGTAATTCTTTAGGAGGGGATGTCCAATTAACGATTTTATTATTTCGTTTATTAAGCCAGGCATCGAACGATACGGCATACATAGATAGTGACGGGAAATTACATTTATTTTCGGCATTTATTTTTCAGTGTTTAATACCAGCATGTATGTTGACGTTGAGTCATTTTTTCAATGGAAATAGTGTTAGCAGTCAAGCGACTTCATTGGATGTGCATGTCAGGTATCATATGGAAGGAAAGGAGCTTTATTTGTCGTACGAGGATGGGAAATATACTGGAACAATTCAAGACGACGAATCTGGTGGCCAAACGGGAGGGGAAAAAAAGGGAGAAACGTCCGTTGTTTTAAGTGTTCAACGAGTGGGAAAGGGGTGGTTGAGTATTCTTCGGAAATTTAGTTTTGTTTTTAGAGACGTTGATTATAACAATGCAAGTGAAGACGGTTATTGTGCAGAATTAATTTCGCAATGTTACGGTGCGTTATTTTTTTGCGTTCTAACCGATACTGTATTAAAGATTAATAATGTGTCTTATGATTTACCCCAAGATTTCAATAATGCTTTGCCGCAATCTCAAGCTGACCGCCAAAGTTGGATGCGTGTCATGTCAAATCTGGATCATGAGAGTAATAAAGCTTTGATAAGTGTCATGTCGGGTCTAGATCCCGAGAGTAATAAAGCTTTGATAAGTGTCATGTCGGGTCTAGATCCCGAGAGTAATAAAGCTTTGATTAATGTCATAATGGGTTTGTCGCCAGTTCATAATGAAAGATTAATAAAGATGATGTTAAAAGTCGTCGCAGTACAAAATGGAGCAGGTAATTTAGCAAGTATTTTAACACGGTTTGATACTGTAACTGCACGCATGGTATTGTTAGATATTTTACCGCGATTAGGGCAGAAGAAATTATTGGGTTTTATAACAGGACTAAGCTTGGTATTAAGAAGTACGGCACCAGTCGAAAATTTCGAGCAATCTTTTGATAGATATATACCAGCATATGGTAGCACATACCTCAAAGGCTTATGGTCCGAATTTTCTGGTTGGGTTGAGAAGCCATATGCTTGGCGTGGGAACTCTTTGTCACCCCTAGAAGAAGCGGATGAAGTAAAAATGGGGCTGATTTTTTCGCGTTATGGCGAAAAAACACTAAAAGCGGTGAAAAAGCTTGTTAAAACTAAATTACCTGAGGAACAAGCGAAAAAGGGTTTTGAAAGACTAACGAAAATTTTTGTGGAGGATGGAAATAATACCAGAACATTTAGATACGAAATAGCGGAAGTTTTAAGCGCAGGTGATTTTGAAACTAATCGGAACTTGTTATTGGTATTAGGTGCTATTCCAAATGAGCAAAATATCCCGCGGAATTTGGCAGAATTAATTCAGAATAATAGTGAGGATGTAAAAAATTTGTTAAGAAGTAGGCTGCGTTTTTGTGGTGTTGGCAAGAAGAAAAGGGAAGATGTTGTGTTATTATTGTCATCGGCGCCTGCGTCTGCCGCAGCAGCAAGTGCACAGTTAACAAAAGTGCAGCAGCGATTTATTGCTATGTTGTTATTGACTGATAAGGAATCCGCCAAGGTTGTTGCAGAAGCTGCAATGCGATATAGAGAAAAATTCATCCAACTTATTGCGTCGATTAATTTGCCTTATTTTGATGGACGCTGGGTTAATGTTTTTATTCGTATGCTGGAGGATAAACCCAAGCAAGTAGAAGCAGATACTATTCTTACAGGTTGGATAACATTGGCGCAGAATGGATTGATATCTAAAAAAGTCGTTTATGGAAATAGAAGTACTCCTTTGCGTGATTTGGTTTGGGCTTGTGGAAGCAAGGCACAAAGTTTTGCGGATGTGTTAGTGTCTTTCCAGAAGGTTCCACGATTAGAATTTACCAGTGAACTTGTGAATGTTGTATATGATCTACATAGAAACGGAATGGTTTCAGGAGCCGCCGTCCTAAGGATTGATGGCATTTGGCGGAGATATGGTGAACTTTTTTCTGCAGAGAATGAAACCACCACAATCGAACGCACAGTATTTTTTGTCAGTCTTTTACCGCGTAACGTAGATGAACGGAATAAAATATGTGACGTGTTGAAGCAAGCAACGGAATTATATCAGTCTTTTGTTTTCTCTATTGATGATGGGAGAAAAATACCTTTAGATAATTTGGTGCGCAGGTTAGGGGAAATGAAAGATGGCAGATTGGGTCAATTAAGTAGTATGGAATTTTGGACCGGCCTTCCAGCGCTGTTTTATGCCGATGCTGATCCTATTAGATCGCGGGATGGCTTTACACAGCGGAGCTATGATTGTGCACAATCGTTTTTAAACTATATTTCCAATCCAGAAGATAGCGCACAAGACGTGGTTACGGTTATTAATTTTCTAAAAAAATATCCAAAATGTTGGCATAAAGATACTTTTCAGGGTTTACAAAATTATAGAGCTGCTGATGTTGCTACTGAGATAAGGCGACGTACAGAACCTGATTTTAAAGCAGGGTTGAAAAATTGGTTAGGTAGACACTTTTTTTCGCGTTGGACAACTGCTGGAAGGGTAGAAAGATTAGTAGCTGATGTCATGAAATCATCGGAGATTGATTTTAATAAGTTGAGTCAAGTATATAGTCAACTAATATTACCAGAGGGTTTTGCAGTACAACAATTAAGTGCCAGCGATATCGCTAATATAAAATCAAAAATTATGCATACTATAGTGGCTCATGGTTCTGTGGTTGGAAATACAGTAGTAGTAGCGCAGCAACTTTTTCAATTGGCTGTTCGTAGTGCTGAATCGGTAGCTACTGGGCCTACGCCGTCACAACGAAGGAATGTATCGGAATCTGCCATTACTGATTTTGTTGGGGTGGTTGCTGGTTCTGCCATTGCAGCTGCTGCATCGGCAGCTGAAGCTGGAGCTGGAGCCGAAGCTGGAGCGGCTGCTCAACCTAAGTCGCAAGAAGAAACTACAGCTGTATTTGAAACAGCCATTGTTAATTTTATTGTGGCGGTTGCTAATAAAGTGGGTTCTAAAGATGAATTTATCCAGGTGTTGAACGCATTACAAGAGCAACTTATTTTACGCCAGTCATTACAAGAAAAGATTGCATTGTTGAATAAAGGAATTGCAGTAGATATGTCGTTAGATTTTACATATGTAGAATGTTTTATAGCATTTGTTAGTAAAGAAAAAGTGTCGGCAGATACAGTTCCTTCTTCTCCTGCCCTAGAAGCCGCTCAAGTTGATGCAAAAAATAATGATGAAAAACCTTTCCGTCCATTAGGGCCTTCAGGATAGCAAGATATTTATACTGGTTTAGTTGTTAAGACGCAATTTGTTTATAAATATCCGATATGTATTTTAGTAGGTAAATACCCATTACACATTCAAAATGTCGTAAAAAAATATACCTACCTGTAGCCGCGGGTTGCAGCCTGTGTACCATACCCCTTTTCCGCCTGTGGCTACATAACCATTTTTTTATAGGGTTTACGTGCGTTCTCGCTCGTAATAGATTTCAACTGCTGTTTCTAGGTTAAACAACGTGGAATTATGTATTCGCGGTCATTCCTGCAGGCGAAGCAGGGGTATAATTTTGTAATGTTGTTCTAAGAGTTTTTAAACAATTAAAGCGTTCGTTTTGAGAGAAGAACGAAGCAATCCACGGATAGAGAGCTCCTCCTAATCTTGCATTTTCTGCAGCAGCTGAAGTGCCGCATTTCGTGAGAGTATCGACTTCTTGCAGGAAAATACCGGCCATTCGCATATGCTCGTTATAAGAATCGTTTTTTTCTGGTTTAAGCCCTAAATGGAAGTTTTTGTATGCAAGGGCGATGCTGGTATATGTAATTGTAAGGATAATAGCTCCCGCAGTGTCGTGCAGTACTCTCATGTTATAAGCCATCACCAAAATTTTGTTTCGCAGTTCGGCGTTTTCTGGAGTTAAGTGAAATTGTCTTAACGCAATCGCTATCTCGGCACACTGCGCGTTAAAGCAGCCCAGCTCTGCCGCTTCTTCCCGACAAGTTGTAACAGTATCGTGATTGCAATATTCTTGTAATCCTTCTTCAGTTCCAACGGCGTATAACACTGCAAAGCGTACTTGATCAAAAGGATGGATATTAGGCTGAACTTGCCAGGTGAAATGATCGAACCCAGGAAGTTTTTGTTGGGGAATGAGCTCTTCCCAATGCGTTTTTAATTCTGGAATTTTACAAAAAGTTGCAAAATCGCCAAAAATGCGGCGATCGGGTGGAAGATTGGTAATGTCTTGCAGTTCGATTCTTTTTTTAGAAAATAACGACCATCTGAAGGTGGTGCGTGGAACGACTATGTTATAGCGCTCCCGCGCGAGTTTGGTAACGAGCCTTATGTCCATTTTTTTGATGCGTTCGATGAGTGGCAGTTTTTCCCCATTTTTGAGCATGGATTTAATTTCGCGCGCTATTTTTTTCTCTTCAGAAGTTAACGACGAAATTACTTCACATCGCGGCATAGGCCCCTCCTTATTCAAGGTTTCCTTAATTCTACTTTAACGGATAACTTTAACAAAGATTTAAATTGGATTTTTATTTTGGAATATGCGAAAACAAATATTGATTTTTAATTTTTAATGATTATTTAATGAACATAGATGTTTTTGTAGTATAATTATACTTGGAAAGCTTTAAAAATAATGGAAAAAATTTAATCTATTGATTTTATTAGGTTTTTTATTTGCATGGTTTATAGAATAACTAATAGAATAACTGTAAAAAAAGTATTTTTAAAGTGAGGGTAGCCATATGAAAACATTAAAATTAGAACAAAATACGATGATTTTAGAGGAATCAGCAGAAGGAAGTTCAGAGTCGAAAAAGAAGGTGATTTTTACCGTGCCGGAGGGTTTAGAGGATAAAGATAAAGAATTTATAACAGGGTGTTTAACGGATATATGTTCATTGTATCAAGGTCAAAAAGATGTGACGCGATTAGTAGCAGCTTTGCAAAAGGTAAATGGCATTAGTAACAATTTTGACGATATGAAAATTTTTTTTAACAGTATGCACTGGCAAATCCCCAGTACGTGCATAACGGCATCGTCATTATGTGTGAAGTTCTTTAACATATTGGATGAGATGCTGCCAAAATATTCCGGAGAGAATGCGCGTGAAATGTCTGCCAAAACGGCGCATTACTATGTTAAGTTCTTAGATGAATTGTTTAATCAGATTAGCTCTCCGATTAGCTCTCCGAATGTTTCAATAAAAAAACCGATTGGTGATTTCGACAAAGCGGTTCCTTTATTAGGTAGGATGTCTGACGCAAGAACAGGTAATTTGAAAGGATTCAACATTGGACGACCGCGGAAGATCAAGAATTCTAATAAAATACATTGGTGGAATCCCTTCTTGTGGCCATGGAAAAAATGGGGGCAGTGGTGGCGAGAAAAGTTTAATGCTGTTACATCTTTGTTTGTTTCTCATCAACAGCAAGAAAGACCGATAGGTTGTGATATTTCGCCCAGAGATAGTAGAGATAGTAGTGTACTGGTATTAACTAAGATTCCACAAAAAGAACTATTGTCGCAATTGCAGGGTAATCTAAATAAATTTTTTTCTCCTAAGCAAGCTCAAGAAATGACATCTAGGCTTGAAAATATTATCTTGCCGCAAGTAACAAATCGAAATGCATTAGATGCGTTTTTGGAAAATGCAAAGACTCATGGTGGTACGGGAATATCTTATGAACAAACATACTTTGATGATTTTTTTAGGCAACATGGTTCGGGACAAGATGCAGCTCAGCAGGCATTGTTGTTGTTTTGTATAAACTATGTTTTAGATAACAAATCAGTAGATTTACAGAGTTTTTTCAGTCAGCAAGATCTTGCATTATGGATTAGTGAGGTTAAAGAAGTAAAATTATAGCGTAATTCTATACATTGACAAAAAACATTAAAAATATTTTTGTTTCCAAACATACAAAACTAACGAAGAATTGTAGGGAGTTCAATATTTTGTTCTCTTACGTTCCATGTAGGTGAACCCTCATGGGTTGCTCGCTGTGTAAGCAACCAAAAATTACTATCCTGCAGTTTTTGTGAGTTCGTGTCAAAAACGGGCACAGAATATTGCGCCTTTATAGCTATTCAAAAAAATATTCTACAATGACTGCTTATTGGTCAATATTCTTCAAAGAATTAGGCTAATAATTTGTATTTTTTTACAAAATAAGTATAATAAGCTCTCGCAAGTAGGTTGAAGTATATTTTTGTTTGAATTAGTTTACAAATAATATATTATGAGTACCATGAGTACGCATAATATATCAAAAATAAACCATCTTTTAAAAAATTGGCCGAATGGAGCTGTAGTTGTTCAATCATGGTTATCTAAACAAGGTGTATCGAGGCATTTAGCTCAACGTTATATTAAATCCCATTGGCTTGAAAGAATAGGTAAGGGTACATTTGTAAAAGTTAATGATCGGCTTAATTGGACAGGTGGTGTTTTTGCATTACAAAAACAATTAAATTTTAATATACATGTTGCTGCAAAAACGGCGCTAGCAATGCAGGGGTATGAGAATTTTATCTCTTTAGAATCTGGCCAAGTTGTTTGGTTATTTAAGTCTCCAAACGAAAAACGTTCGTTGCCTAAGTGGGTTGTTAATTACTTTGGAAAAGAAGTAAAGATTCGGGTGAAAAAACGGAATCTATTTAAACACGATAATACATTTGGTTTGATCGAAAAAGATTTTGATTATTACACCATCCTCATATCGTCCCGAGAGCGGGCTGTTATGGAGTATCTCGATTTAGCACCAGAACAAGAAAGTCTTTCGCAGGGTATGTATTTGATGGAAAGCTTATTAACGCTAAGGCCTAAAGTTGTGCAAATTTTATTGGAGGATTGTACTTCGATTAAAGTGAAGCGTCTATTTTTATACCTGGCAGAAAAGGAAAGTTTGCCATGGGTTAGGGAATTAAATTTGTCTAAAATAGATTTAGGTTCGGGAAAACGCGTAATTGTAAAAGGCGGAAAACTTGATCCAAAATATAATATATCGGTGCCAATTACCAAAGAATATTGATTGTCAACTATGTCTGTTAGAGTTATAAAAAGTAATTTTTATGCGCAAGCTGAATTATTGCTATCTGTGTTGCCTATTGTGATGGAAGAAAAAGTATTCGCTTTAAAGGGAGGGACCGCAATTAATTTATTTGTGCGCAATATGCCGAGATTATCTGTAGATATTGATTTAACTTATGTGCCTATTGAGGAAAGATCAAAAAGTCTGTTGGCTATGGAAATGGCATTGATGCGAATAAAAAATCGGTTGCAAAAGTTAGATTCATCGTGCCATATTCAAGAAAAGCGTTTACAAATTAATAATCGTTTGGTAAAACTTTTTGTCAGAAAAAATAATGCTGGGATTAAAATAGAGCCAAATGAGGTTCTAAGAGGGATAGTTTACCCGTGTAAAAGTTATAAGTTATCAGAAGCTGCGGAAAAAGTTTTTGGGATATCTATAGCTGATGTCTCAGTATTATCTTTTGCTGATTTATATGGTGGAAAAATTTGTGCTGCATTAGACCGACAACATCCACGAGATTTATTTGATGTAAAATTATTGCTTGAAAATGAGGGTATTAATAACCATATTCGTCTGGCATTTGTGGTGTATCTTGCGAGTAGCTCAGGGGCTATGCATGAGTTGTTAGATCCAAAATTAATTAATATTGATGGTGTGTTTTTTAACGAATTTCAAGGTATGACCAATGTACCTGTTACTTTGGATGAGATCCTGCATACTCGGCAGCAATTACTTAAAACAATTCACTCGGAGTTAACTGAGAAAGAACGGCTGTTTTTGTTATCGTTTAAGCAAGGCGACCCCAATTGGCATTTGATTGAATTACCGCATGTTCAACAATTGCCCGCGATTCAATGGAAGCTGCAAAATATCCAAAAAATGGGTCATTATAAACGAAAATTAATGATGGAAAAATTGAAAAAAGTCTTGTGTTTATAAGCCGCTTGAGCCAGTTTTCTTTAAATGTTGGTACAGAATATTGCGCTAAAATATCCTGCAATTTGATGTGCATGGTTTATTGTACATTTCTAATTTAATCTTTATAATCCCATCTTTTATTAATTCAGGTGATTCGTGCGTTTCCGAATATATATTTTTTTGTTTTTGGTTGGATTTATAATTTCTGGTTTGGCAGTCGAAAAATCCGGAAATGCACAAGTGCAATCTCAAAAGCCTGTGCAAGCGGAAACTCGAGCGCCTTCGTTACAAGCCCAAGCTGATCAAGATCTGCGTTCAAAGCAATGGTCGCTTATGTTTTATGTTGGCGCGGCGGCAACGCAGCAGCTTGGGACTTTAATTCGCGGTAAATTTAATAGCGCAGGCGAGACGATTTATACTGCAGAAGTTGCCTATACTTTGGACATAAATAATTGGTTACGCAAATTTTTAAGTCCGGTGGTCGATACCGTACAATTAGCGGGAAATATCACCAAGCGGGACGCGCGCAAAGATCCTGATCCAGTTTACGAATATGACGGTTATATTATTTTACGTTGGACCAAATTTCCCTGGCGCAAATATTTACGCACTTCGTTAGCGGCGGGCGAGGGCGTTTCTTATGCTTCGCATGTGCCTTATGTCGAGCAATGCGTGAATTCCACTAATTCGCGGCGCTTGTTAAATTATTTAATGTTTGAAGTTACTTTCGCTTTGCCCAAATATCCTGATGTCGAATTGGTTGGGCGCATTCATCATCGTTCCAAAGCATACGGCGTTTTTGGCAATGGCAATGCCGGGTCAAATGATGTGGGGGTTGGGGTGAGATACTATTTTTGAAAAGCAATGAATCATTAATGCAGAAGAAAGATTCTAAAAAAAACATGTGATTTTTGATTTTATAAGTTATATAATCTCCTAAGTAAGTTAGTGGGGTTGTAAAAACAATGATTTCTAAATGTTTTTTCAATATCAATGAGGATATAACGAAATAAAAAAACGGATCATGTGTCATTAACAATAATAATAATTGGGTAGTTTTTATGGGTAAAAATTATTTGCGTGTTGTTTGTAATCCAGTCGATGAACAGGTTGATATAGGTAAAAGCGGTGCAAGTGCCGTTGCTGCAGCGAAAAAATTTCTAAAACGCCATCCCAGCATAAGTCCCCCTTCATCAATAGAGCTGTCTCATAGTCCAAGGAAAAATGGAAAGGCCACAGTCGGGCCTTTGCTCGCGTCTGCTATTGACTTTAACAACATACCGGTAGGAAACATTCGTGCGCGTCAAAAAAAGCTTACTGACGAAGAAAGTGAATTGCTTTTTTATTGGGCATTGATGATTTTGGGAAGTGCAAGTATACCGCCAGGCTTTCAGTATGTTCCGAACGAAGCCGAGAAAAATGGTGAAGCAAAAGCTTCGGAGGTATCCGAAGACTTTAAAAAATCCGCCATCCAATATTATTCAAGAAAGTCCGTTTCGAGAGCGTGGCTAATATTCGCGGGAACTCTTTTTGCGTGCGGGGCGATTGCGGGCGGTGTTTTAGCGTACTGGGGAATTTCTTTATTTGTGACGGTTTTTTCTGCAGTTGGTTTGCAAGCGGCGGCAGGATTTATTACAGGATTGGCTCTTGGATGGGGTATAGTTTTTGGCGCAGTGGCGACGGGAGGTTTGGCGCTCGCAGCCGCTCTTGGCATATATCTTACTTACAAATTATGCACCGATTGGGGGCCGAGGTTTGTTAAGTTTTGTCGCAATCATCTTAAAAACAGCCCAGAGCGGCAGCATTTGCTTGCTGGTGTTGACAGACCAGCTGGACCAAGCAAGAAGCCTAGGTCTTTTGTCATTATAACGTCTGATGGTGCAGGCGTATCAGCCGGGTCTTCTCCAAGTGGGTCGCCGTCATCAAGTGGAGCAGAAGTATATAGAGCTCTAGGAGCCCCAGTTCCTCAAGTAGCATTAGGAAACTTTGATCCAGGTCAAAAGATATGGCGTTATAAAATTCAAGGGGAAATAATTCGAGGTAGTAAAACTGTAACCAAAGAATACTCATTTTCTTTCGTAAGAACAGGAATTAATGAACGGGACTTAGAAGACGTACAGCAAGAATATGAACGATATATAACTCGTATTTTACGTATCAATCCGTTCGTTAACATTGAATTATTTAGATGTTATACAGAAAGTGATAATGGGAAAATTACAGCGGAGGCTTTTGTTCCCGATAATGTTCCAGCTGGTCAAGCTGGCGCTTCAGAAAATATGGATGCATTATGTAAATCATTTAGTGAAGTGAAATTTGAAGAATTATTTTATGGAAAGGTTCATGCGCTGCAAGAACCATTTACAATAGGACAAGGATATTTGATGAAATGTACCTTGGGAGATGGTTCAGGTAGTAGCGAATGTGCATTTTCTTTAGACGTATCGCGTATTACTGATGAAGATATTGGTAAGCGTTTATTGTCTGATAAATGTGAGCGGTATTTTAATTATGTTTTATCCAAGTCCGAGCATCCTTCTGCTATTACTGTCGAGTTATTTCGATATAATGCAGATGGAACATTAGTTCCTATAAAAAAGCCAGTGGATGAGGCAGTACAGCCAGGACGAGAAGAAAATATGAGTAGATTTGTAAGGTTATTTTATAAAGAGTTTGATGAAATAAAAAAGCAGTGTGAGTTGGAAAAAGCCAAATCAGATAAAATGTCGGAAAGAAGGTCAGAAGAAATGTTGGATGGAATGCTTGCCTCACCGTATCATCGTAGCATGGCTAGCGGCGGCGGCCGTTGAAAAGCAATGAATAATTTAATAAAAAAATTGTAAATTTTTTGCGTACGGAGGATAAATAATTCCTCGATCGGTAATAATTCCAGTGATCAGTTCGTGTGGCGTGACGTCGAAAGCTGGGTTGCGAACTTTGGTGCCATTAAGCGCAGTAGGTCTTAAGCCGAAGTGCGTGACTTCTTGAGGATCTCGTTCTTCAATTATAATTGCTTGGCTATGAGGTGTTGCTAAATCGATAGTTGAAGATGGCGCTGCAATATAAAATGGGATCGCGAAATATTTAGCCAGAATTGCAATTCCTAAAGTCCCAATTTTATTAGCAACGTCGCCGTTTGCAGCAACGCGGTCTGTACCAGTGATGACTAAATTAATTAATCCTTGAGACATAATGTAGGCGGCCATATTATCGCAGATTAAAGTGACATCAATTCCAGCGCGTTGTAATTCCCAGGCGGTTAATCTTGCGCCCTGTAATAACGGGCGTGTTTCATCTTGTTCATGTGCAGTATACATAGGTGCAGTTGCAGTGCCAAACTCTGAGACCGCCAGTGTTCCTGCGTTACAATGAGTAAGGATGCCGCAGCCTTCTTTAATTAGTGGTAAACCATATTTACCGATATTTCGGCAAATTTCCCGATCTTCATTGTGAATTAAGATTGCTTCCTCAACGAGTGCTGCGAAAATTTCTGCAGAAGTTTTGGTGGCAATTTTTTCCGCAGTTACCACCATGCGCTTCAATGCCCAGCTTAAGTTGACGGCAGTGGGGCGCGAACTATTGAGATAATCAGCTTGTTTTTTCAGTTCTTGCATGAATGTGTGGTTATCGAGGTTTTGTTTGGCGCTTAAGCCGATGAGTAAGCCATAAGCTCCCGCGATGCCAATTGCAGGTGCCCCCCTTACTTTTAGGGTTTTAATGGAATTCCATACTTGTTCGATTGAGTCTTGCTGTTCTTCGAGTAATTCCAAGGGTAGTTTAGTTTGATCGATAAAATATAATGAATTTGTATGAGTATCCCAACGAATGGTTTGGGGTAAGTTAATTTTCATGATGACATTTCCATTTGAATTTTTTCGATTTCTCGAGGGGTTAATAATCGCGCTTGATTTTTTACGCTTTGATGAATGAGCAAATGTTCTTTTACAACGCTTTCTAATTCCGGACCCTGATGAATATTAGTGGTTAAAAGATAAAGGTTATCATGATAAATAATCACTTGTGGAATGCGGTTGTGCTTGTGTAGATAAGCGCGGATTGGCGTAGGATCTTCTAAATTCATAAGTTCTAGCGCCAAAGTGTTGTATGCATACGCTACAGGCAGCGTGTAGTCGCGAAAAAATAAAGTCTTATCAGTTGTAAGAATGTGTTGTAATTCCTGATCATGCGAGCAATAGCAAAAATTATAACCCGGAGCGATGCTTTCAATATAAGCGCAGATTTTCACGGCTGTACGATATTTTTCAAAATCTAATTTTAGATAATGCTCAATGGTGCGAGTGATGCGCTCGGTTTCACTGATGACGATATCAGCGTGGGTAGCGCTTACTACCAAACCGTGATTTTGTAAGAAAAGGATAATCGTGTGATGCGGAGCGATTTTGGTTGCTTTAAGTTTAGCTGCAACTTCTAATGCCAGATCAAAGCCGGGCGTGGCATATGGGACGCATAGCGCTTCTGGGAACAATTGTTCCAATACAAATTGCCACTCTTGATGGCAAGTGAGTGCGTTTACGGTCAAGGGATGAGTATGTAAAACGAATGTTCCTAGCAAAGCATGCATGCCAATTTCAATCGAAGGGCGATGATCATTGACGAGATTGTATTGGACGATATTTTTGATTTGTTGGGCATTGATGTGATCTGGGTGTTGCAATAGTTGTTGTAATAATTTAAAGCGAACTTTAGCAAAGCCCATGGTTTCGCTGACATCGCTTAAATAAGATCCTGACGATTTTATATATAAATAATCATCGATTTTTACCGAAGAATTACCACCATTTGTCTGCGTTAAATCGAATCGCCTGCCGGCATAGTGAGAAATACGTATAAAATCTTTAAGCATAATTCAAAGTGCTATATTTACTGCGTAGTCTTTGTGTGCCTATCTGCAATAGGGGTTCAAAAATATCGAATCCTTATTTATCATCGTGGCGGCGGCGTGTTCGCATCCTCGGGTGTTGGTGGTATATTTCCGCTATTATTTCTCGGAGTGGAATATCTTTCCCGCCGCGGTTGCCGCGTCGAGCGTGCCTGAAATTAGAAAAGCCGCGATTATGATAATGCGGGCGGCGTTGATAGTTATTGCGGTTCTGTGGTCTTTCGGGTTCCTTAGCCGGGGTTGTTGCCACTACGGGTGAGGTAGTTTCCTTTTTCTGAAATAGATTTTTTACTATCTTGGTAATAAATCCTTCTTTATGCGTTCCTGAAGCAGTGGTCTTGATTGATCCTATGGCTGATACTGCAGGGATTTCAACGGTTTTTTCGCGCGTTAGTTGGGGTGCGGGAATTGCGGTATCAGGTGCGGCTGTTTGTTGATAACTTGGCGGAGGAACTTCGTTTTTGCGCAGCCGTTTTATTTTATAAGCTGGAGTCTCTAAGTGCTGATTGGGTAGAATAAAAACCCGCACTTTTTGCCGTTGTTCAATTTGAGCAATCGCACTTTTTTTCTCGTTTACTAAAAATGCCGCAAGATCAATCGGCAATTGTACGTGAATTTGGCTGTTGCTTTCTTTAAGCGCTTCTTCTTCGATAACGCGAATTAAAGACGTGGCAAGCGATTCGATTGCTCGAATCGTGCCTTGTCCGTCGCAGCGCGGGCAGGGGACTTGCATAGCGCCACCAATATAACTTCTTAGGCGTTGTCGCGACATTTCTAATAAGCCGAAACGTGAAATATTGCTAACTTGGGCGCGTGCGCGATCGTCTTTTAAAACATCACGCATTTTTTGCGCAATTTCGCGCTGATGACGCATCGAGGTCATGTCGATAAAATCGATAACAATTAAGCCGCCAATATCGCGTAATCTTAATTGTTTGGCTATTTCTTCGGCTGCTTCCAAATTGGTACGAAAAGCGGTTTCTTCGATATCACTACCGCCGGTTGATTTAGCGGAATTGACGTCGATGCTGACTAGTGCTTCGGTATGGTCGATTACAATTGCGCCGCCTGAAGGCAAAATTACCGTGCGCTGATAAGCAGTTTCAATTTGGCGTTCGATTTGGTAAAAACTGAACAATGGTACTTCGCTGTCATACAATTTAATGCGATTGGCAAAATCGGGACGAATTTGCTCAATGTAACGCACGACTTTTTCATAAATTTCGCGACTGTCAATCACGATTTCCATGATGTCTTCGCGTAAATGGTCTCGTACTGAGCGAATTACGATATCGCTTTCTTGGTAAATTAAAAACGGAGCAGAGGAGTTGCTGGCTTTAACAATGTTTTCCCATTGTTTTAATAAGGTGTCTAAATCCCATTGTAATTCAGAAGTGGATTTGCCAATTCCTGCAGTACGGACGATAACTCCCATGTCTTCAGGGATTTTTAGATCGCGCAACGCCTGGCGCAGATCCTGACGGTCTTCGTCATCAATACGGCGCGAAATGCCTCCCGCGCGCGGATTATTGGGCATTAGAACGACATAAGAACCAGCTAGGCTAATAAAAGTGGTTAAGGCAGCGCCTTTATTGCCGCGTTCTTCTTTGTCAACCTGAACGATTAATTCCTGACTTTCTTTGACGACGTCTTTAATGTTTAAATTAGAGAAATCTCCCGAAAAAGTCGGCAAGAAGTAGATTTTGGAAATTTCTTTGAGAGACAAAAAACCATGTCGGTCAGCGCCATAATCAACAAAAGCAGCTTCAAGGCTTGGTTCGATGCGAGTAATTCTTCCTTTATAAATATTCGCTTTTTTTTGCTCAATCCCTGCATGTTCAATATCTAGGTCATATAGTACTTTCCCTTTAACAACAGCAACACGTACCTCATCATGAGTTACGTTAATCAAAATTTTATTCATTTTTAAATCCTTACGATTTATAGCGCTCTACGATAACTGGTGTTAATTATTATCGGTTCGCCTTTTTCGTCTTTGTGGGTTGCTTTTTTTATTTGCCTTAAATTTAGGCTCTCTTTTGCAACCGCAGTTAAAATTACTGGCAACTGCCAGCTCCAGCAGGGATGGTGTCAATTTTTGACGCCATTTCTCCTCTAAACAATTGTATTATAAAATACTAACAGTATTTTTGTTTAACAACAAGGAATAATCTTAAAATAACTGATGATAATGGTGTTTTAGATGATGTGTTTTTTGTAATCAATTGATTTTATTATATTTTTTATTTGCATGGTTGGGCATTTAGTTTGTTAGGGCATTTAGTTTGTATTAGGGTTATTTAGTATGTTTTGGAATCTGGATATTGAAATTTGATTTAAATTGTCTTCTGATATTGGCACCGAAGCGGGGGTGGTGGCGGGTGTGGAAACAGAGGAGGCTGGGCTAATACTTTCTGGCAGTATCAATCTGCTAAATTTGGATAGTAATTCTACCAGATAGCTGCTTTTTTCATCGCAAGCTGGTGGTTTAGATGGTGGAGGCAGGGGTTCTCCCATGATTACTTCTTGAGCGAAATGGAAATGTGGTTTGATTTTACATACAGTATACATACGTGAACAATTGATAAGGGAACCTAAAATAAATCCTTCCCAACGAGTTCCAATTGCAAGAGGATTGTCCATTGCGACTGAGGAAAAATCTACAGGCAAGGAAGTTTTTATTGCGAAATAATTATCAAAATAATCCGCCAAAGCTAATATACTAGAGCTACCGAACTTTAGTAGCAGCAATATAAACGCTGTTCCTTGATCGGAATCTTTAGGTAAATGACCACGCATTTTAAATCGCGCAGGATTTTTTTCATTTTTGGAGGGTTTAAATTCTTGCACTATTAGGTTTAAATGCGGAGCTTTATTCAGGCGTACAAGCTCTAAACCTTGGCAAAGGATGGCTTTGCATTCTTCTAAAATTAGTGGGATAAAATTATCGTAATATGTTTCTAATGTGGGTGTGCGAGCTGGAAGTGTAGGCAGCGCGAGTGACTCTCTGGTAACAACATTTCCTGTCGTTGCATCAAATTGCCAGCGTAATATGATAGAGTTAAATTCATAAGTTGCTTGAGTAATTGGATCGGTATTGTACATTTTTTTACGCTTTTAATTATAAAATCCTGGATTTTACTTCGAAGGATTCGCGTCACTTCAAAGTTTACACCTAAAAAATGAAATCCTTCTTTTGCTAGTTTCTAGCATCTAGTCTCTAGCTTCTAGTCGGCATACTGCCGTTGGGTTTCGATTAATACTATAATATCGTCCATGTAACGCAAGTAAAAAATTCCTTTTCGATTGCAAAATACCCTATCTAAAGCAGATAAATAAAGTGTCAACATTCCCTTTTTAGCACAGTTTTTCGGGGGGAGGTCAAGGCAAAGTTGATGGGCAATTATTAGTGGTTAGTGGCAATGACTCCCCAGAATCTTCAGCTAATTCTTCAGATTCAGGATCACCGCCCAAAACGCAGTCATTACCAAATGATTCACTATCACGATCACCAGAGCCAGAAAGAGACTCTGACAAATTATTAGCCAGTTCAGCACCAGTCGGTGTGCGTACAGAAACAATATAAGAAATACCACGTGGAAAACCAAACGGTTGGTTCAGCGGTTGGCTTAGATTTGGTTTTCTTAATTCTTCTCGCAATATAGGTGCAGAAGACTTGCGCAGACCCTTGATAGGCGAGGGAGACATAGAGCTTAACGCTTCAATTAAGCCTGCCTAAAAATGTCGGTCTATTTGGCATCTCCATAAAATATCGCAAAGCTGTTCTTTCTCAAAAAACAAATATTTTTAGATTAATTTGTCTTAAATCATCACCATAAATACACAAATTTTTTAACTTTAATTTTAATTTAATATTTACTAAAAGAAATTGACTTAAAATAAAAGTTATGCTCATGAAGTAAATGCTTTTTTTTTATCGAAGTATTATAATCAGCTGGAATAAGAGTAGAACATTAGAAAAATTACAAATTTTATGTCTCCCAAAGTAAAACCAATTGAACCAAAAATACTTGTAGCCAAACTACGCGAGGAAGATGTTGATAAAATCCAAACTGGCGACAAGCTAATGATTCTTGTCAGCGTGGGAAAAGAAAATTTTAATATAGAAGCAATGCGAGCATTAGTATTGTTACTGAACAACATTACTAGAAAAATTGGATCACTTGAAGTTGTTTTAAATGTCGCTGATGCATTACAGCGTTTCAATATCGCCGCTTTAAGTGCGTCGGAACCTGATGAACAACTAATACAAGCTGTAACATCTGGAACACAATGGTTAGAAGAAACTCGTTCCGTATTGTCAGATTTAAAAGCAACAACAAATGTAATACGATGGGAACATTGGGTGCGCCATCCTAATTATAGTGCCGCAAGAGAAAAAATATTAGCATTCGAAAGAGCTAACTCAGAAGAGTTCCATGCAAAAATGAGCGAATCGATAGAAGAATATTTGAAAAGGCAAAGGAAAGATTTAGGAGAAGAAGTGTTTGACCGTATAGAAACTAGATATCGTGAATACTGTGAACAATATTTACGCGAAGAAATTACTACCATGCTTTTATGGCAAGAAACTGGCTGTAAATTCATATTATACCCGGGCAAACAAACAGCGATAATGGAATTTGTTCTAGATAAATTAATTTCTCAAGAACAAACGACAGTAGAACCTCTGAAATTGTTACAATGGCTCGACGTTAGATTAGCACGAAAAGATCAAAGGATGGAATCGATGCCAAAGAGACCTTTGCAAACAAGAGGATTTAATTGCACTGCGCCTTTCCCATCTGAATTTGCAGAATATATCTCCTCTATGCTTGCCATGAATGGTGCTAGACTAAGTCCGGAAATTGAAAGAGAATTTATGCCTTTATGTACTGAACTGGTTTCTTATGCTGTTCATCAATCTTCTGATGAACAACGTAGAATAATTCAGCTCGTTTTATTACAATTGCCAACTATTATTTTTGTTTCATGCAATCCCGCAACATCTATTGGCACTGGTACTGATAGTCGGGCAACATATTCTTTTTGGAGGCGAACAACGGATTGCGGGACATCGCCCATAAGTAGCAAAATGTTGTGGTGTGATACTGAAAAACATCCTGACGAAAGCGTTACTCAACCTGTTTCTCCTCTTGAGCCCCAGTCTAGTGAACCATAGGCAAATTTCTTATAAATGGAATATTATATGGGCATATTAAAATTTTTAGAAAAACTTATACCACATTTCAAACCCCAACAGTGGGACAATCGTAATAACGAAAAAAAATATTTATTTTTAGAAAGAGTCCTTGCTTCGACAATTGGACATATTTACTGGAAAGATAAAAATGGAATTTATCTCGGCTGCAATGATAATCAGGCAAAAACACTGGGTTATCAATCTGGTAAAGATATAATTGGAAAAACAGACTTTGACCTCCCTTGGAAAGAACAAGCTACTTTTTTAAGAAAAATAGATTTAGAAGTTATAAAAAATAAAAAACCTTATATTATCGAAGAACCTGTCGTTATTAATGGCGAAATTAGGATATTTCTATCTAGTAAAGCTCCTTTAGAGGATGAATACGGAAAAATAGTCGGAATTCTTGGCATCTCATTTGACATTACTGAGCGCAAAAAAGCTGAGGAAAAAGCATTACGGCTAGGAGAAGAAAAAGCTGCCGCCGAAGCTAAAAGTCAAATAGTATCTGATCTCGCTAGCAGCATAGCCCATGAGATTGGTAATTTACTTTCTGGTATTATTATTCACGAACAGTTGCTAAGTCAGAGATTAAAACCCCAAATTACAGAACAGGTTAAACAACATAATAAATCGGATCAGGAAATTCAAGAATTACTAAATACGCTTGAAAAATGCTTAGGCAATGCTATATATATGTTCGAGTCAATAAAAATGAATATTAGACAAGGCGGTATCGAGAGATCGCAATTTGTATTGGCTGATATTGCAGAAGACATAGAAACTGTTTTAAATAGCTGCTTTCCTAACGAGCAAAAGGTAGCAGAAATCAAATGGGATAAAGGACAAAACTTTGAATACCTCGGTA
>Ga0233425_10005826_pt1 | contig 18977 bp, 17 predicted proteins | sample Watercolumn_Towu_2_FD_181712 | JGI IMG/M metagenome (GOLD analysis project Ga0233425, IMG submission 181712) | Freshwater microbial communities from Lake Towuti, South Sulawesi, Indonesia - Watercolumn_Towuti2014_140_MG | ecosystem: Environmental > Aquatic > Freshwater > Lake | place... | reverse complement strand
GGCAGCAAGTCGAAGTAGGCGCTCAGCAGTTCCCGCTCGTAGAGCTTGCTGGCCGTGTACACGCGCGAACAGTCGTCGAGCAGATCCAGCAACGGAAAGAGCCGTTCCGTGCCTGCAAACCACCGAGAAGCAGAAGGGGTCAACTCTACACACTTGACAGATGAATAATAAACAGTGTCAACAGATGCTCGGCGAGAAGCACAGTGTCAACTGTGGAGAGTTGACCCGTCATCGCCCTTCATCGTGGTTGACCCTTCATCGTGTCAACTGTGGAGAGTTGACCCTTCATCCTTCATCCTCTGTGGAGAGTTGACCCTTCATCGCTTCATCCTTCATCCCGTGGAGAGTTGACCCTTCATCCCCCGTTGACCGTGCCGTCGGCAACACCGCCGCTTCGACGATGCCGTCGTCAGAATGTGCCACAACTTTCAGCGACGGCGCGATTCGATCCAGCGCCTGATGATGCGACGAGTTCACCCGCCGGCAATCGAACAACCGTCGAGTCCACTTGATGCCGTGCGTCCCGTCCCGGTGTCCGTGAATATCAGCCAGCAACGTCCCACCGAGCGTCACGTTCATCACCTGAAGCCCGCGACAGATTCCAAGCAGCGGCACGTTTCGCTTGACCAACCACCGCGCCAGATACAACTCCATCTCGTCGCGTACCGGGTCCATGCGCGACAGCGATTTCTTCTCCGCCTTCGTCAACTCGCGCCCGTACGCGCCCGACGCCTCGCACAAGTCGCCGCCGCCGGACAACAGGAAGCCGTCGCACTTCGACAAGCATTGGTCGAGCGTCTTGTGATTGCTCGTCAACGGCAACACCATCGGCACGCCGCCGGCGCGCGCGATGGCCTGCGAATACGCCTCGCCGCAGAAGCTGCCGCGCCGTTTCGTCACTTCGTGTGTGATCACGTCCGGCGAAATGCCGATGAGAGGTTTCATCCTGCTTTGACAACGGCACGAAGTTTCTCCAGCGCGGTGCGGGCGACGGCGAGAGGGTCTTGTTGCCAGTAGGTCCGGTTGAAAAGCTCGACGGAAAGCGCGCCGCGAAAACCGATGGCCTGCAAATCTCGGAAGATGTTCGCGAGCGGCGCGATGCCGTCGCCGGGATAAACGCGCGCGGCGTCGGTAATGCTCTCACGCGGCGGATCAGCGGGATAATCGTTGACGTGGAAGACGTGCATGCGGCCGCCGTTGAGCAGCGTGAGGCTGTGAGGTTCAGAGCCGCCTCGGTAGAGATGAAAGACATCGAGTAGAATACAGGCGTCAGGATGGCCGCTCTCGATAGCGACAAACGCCGCTTCGCTGATGCGGCTCAGCGTCTTCGAGCCACCCCAAATCTCAAGCTGCGGCACGACGCCCATCGTCGCGCCAAGTTCGAGCAGTGCGCGGTAACGTTCTGCAGCCTTGACAAGGCTAAGGTCAGTCTGTTTGTTCGCGCCGGCGGGCGCGGCGGCGATGCGTTTGCCGCCGAGACGGGCAATGAGATCCATGTTGCGCTTCATGTTCTCGAAACCTTTCGCCCGGCGGGCATCGTCGTCCACGATCCATTCATCGAACCCGATGGCGTTTTCGAGGGTAAGGCCGCGGTCGCGAATCCGTTTGGCGAGATCGGCAAGATTCCCGCCGTCTTTCACGAACGCTTCAATCTCGCGCAGCCAAAACTCAATGCCGTCGTAGCCAGCTTTCGCAACGATGTCCACTAGATCAGGCAACGGAAGTTTTTGTCCCATGAGCGTGGCAGAGTTCAGGCAGAAACGGAACGATGACTTCGACGGAGCCGATTCAGCGCGAAGCGGCACAGCGGCAGCGACCCCGGCTGCTGCGGTGCGAGCGAGCATGGCCCGTCGGGAAATGGGTTGGTTCATGGCAGGTATCTTAACGACAAGCGGTACCGGAGCAACTTGAATTCAGCGTCGGCACAGGATACAACAGCGCGCGGAGGACAAACCATGAACAACATTTCACGCCGCGATTTTGTCAAGACAACCGCCGCCGGTCTCACCGCGCTCTCCGCCAGCCGCGTGCTCGGCGCCAATGAACGCATCAACGTTGGCCTCATCGGCTTCGGCTTAATCGGACGATTCCACCTCGCCGCGCTCAAGGAACAACCGGATGTGCAGGTCACTGCTGTCTGCGATGTTCATTGCGGTCGCCGAGGTGCCGCCGCGGAGATGGCGGGAACGAATCCGGAACGCTACGGCGACTTCCGAAAACTGCTCGCCGACAAAAACGTGGACGCCGTCTATGTCGCCACGCCGGATCATTGGCACGCGCTGATGACGATGATGGCCTGCGCCGCCGGCAAGGACGTCTATGTCGAGAAGCCGCTCACGCTCTTCGTGCGCGAAGGCCGTTGGATGCTCGACGTGGCGCGCCGCACCAAACGCGTCGTGCAGGTCGGCACGCAGAACCGTTCCGGCCCGCCGTTCCAGAAGGCTTGCGAACTGATCCGTCAAGGTAGCCTCGGCAAGATCGTGGCAGCGACTGTCAACAATTCCCGCAACATCTCCCCCGGTTTCGGCAATCCGCCCGACAGCGCGCCGCCGCCGGAACTCGATTACGATATGTTTCTCGGCCCGGCGCCGAAGCGTCCCTACAACCGGAACCGATCCATCTATCACTTCCGTTGGTTTTGGGATTACTCCGGCGGACAGGCGACGAATCTCGGCCAGCATTCGCTCGACCTTGTGCATTGGATACTCGGCGTGAAGGGACCGAAGTCGGCGTATAGCCTCGGCGGACGTTGGTTCCTGAAAGACAATTGCGAAGTGCCCGACACGCAGGACATCATCATGGAGTATCCCGGTTTCAACGTGACCTGCCAGTATCGTGAGGCAACCGCCGGTCGCGGCGGCTTGGGCATGGGCGGCCTGACGTTCTACGGAACGAAAGGTTGCCTGCCGATTTCACGCGCGGGGTTCGAGTTGTGCGCCGACCCGAAGGTGAACCCGAACAACGTTGTAGCCGGCATCCTCGGCGTCAAAGGCCATCCCGTCGGCGGACCGCAGCTTGAGCCGGAGGAAAAGGGACATCTCTGGACGACGCCCGAACTGGATGAGAGCGGCAATGCGATCAAGGACTACGCCCGTCACACACGCAATTTCCTCGACTGCGTCAAGTCGCGGAAGCAGACGGTCTCCGATTTGGAGAGTGGCCACGAGATCGCGACGGCGTGTCATCTCTCGAACATCTCCTTGCGCACCGGCCGCAAGATCGTGTGGGACGCCGCAAAGGAGGAGATCGTCAGCGACAAGGAAGCGAACGCGATGCTGGTGCGTCCATATCGCGCGCCGTGGGATGCGGAACTGCGGGCGTTGGGAATCACCACCTGAACATGAGAGTTTTGTTCGCCCTCGTTCTTGCCACCGTTGCGAGTGGCTCACAAGCTGCACTCACACTGGCGAAAGACGGCGAGACCGCCTACCGCATCGTCGTCAGCGCCGATGCCATCGAACCCGAACGCCATGCCGCTGCCGAACTCGCGTTCTTTCTCAAGCAAATCACCGGCGCCGATTTTCCCATTGTCACTCCCGACGCCAAAGGCGACGCGCCGTCGCTCACGCTCCGCCACGACGGCAATCTTGGGCCTGACAGTTTCAGCATCGAGACACACGGTCGGGACATTGTTTTCACCGGCGGCCGGCCACGCGGAGTGCTCTATGCGGTCTATACGTTCCTCGAAGATCATGTTGGGTGCCGGTGGTATTCATCGAAGGTCAGTCGCATCCCGCAGAAAAAGACGCTCACGATCAGGCCGATCAACGACCGCCAGACGCCCGCGCTGGAATACCGCGAACCGTTCGCGTTCGACAGCTACGACGCGGACTGGGCCGTCCGCAACAAGTCCAACGGCCACGCCACACGGCTCGATGTGAAGCGCGGCGGCAAGATCATCTACAAAGGGTTCGTCCACACTTTCGAGTCCTTGGTGCCGCCCAAGAAATATTTTGCAACGCACCCGGAATATTTCTCCGAGATCAAAGGCAAACGCACCGCCGAGCACTCGCAACTCTGCCTGACCAACCCCGACGTGGTGGAACTGGTCGCCCAGCGCGTCACGGAAGGGCTTAAGGACGCGCCGCCGCAAACCATCGTCTCTGTCTCGCAGAACGACTGGCATGGCTGGTGTGAATGCTCGAAGTGCAAGGCGCTGACCGACGAGGAAGGCGGCGTCTCCGGGCCGCTGCTGCGGTTTGTCAACCAAGTCGCCGAGCGCATCGAGAAAGTGCGGCCGGATCTGGCGATTGACACGCTGGCCTACCAGCACTCACGCAACCCGCCGCGCACGGTGCGCCCGCGGCCAAATGTCATCGTGCGACTGTGCAGCATCGAGTGTTCGTTCTCGCATCCGCTCGGCGCCAGCGAACAGAACCGCAAGTTTGCCGAGGACATCGAAGGTTGGTCGCGACTTTGCCAGCGGCTCTACATTTGGGACTACGTCACGGATTTCGCGCACTATGTCCAACCGCATCCGAACTTCCGCGTGCTCCAGCCAAACATCCAGTTTTTCATTGCAAACGGCGTGAAAGGCATCTTCGAGCAAGGCAGTTACCAGTCGCCCGGCGGCGAATTGCAGGAGTTGCGCTCGTGGTTGCTGGCGAAACTGCTCTGGAACCCACGCGCCGACGTCAACGCGCTGATGGACGATTTCCTCGCAGGCTATTACGGCCCGGCCTCGCCGTTCCTCCGTCGCTACATTGACCTGATGCACGACGAGGTCGCGCGCGCCAAGTATGAATTGAAATGCTTTTCGCCGACCACCGCGCCGTTCCTGTCGCAGCCGGTCATCGCAAAAGCCGATGCGCTGTTCACCTCGGCGGAGAAGGCCGTTGCGAAAGACCCCGCGCTGCTCCACCGCGTGCAGGTGGCGCGGTTGCCGGTGTATTACGTGATGATGCAGCGCGAAACAGCGTGGAAACGCAGCGGCGCGAAGTGGCGACCATCGTTGTCGGGCCGCGCGCTGCGCGAGCGATTCTTCGAGATCGCCGCGGCGGAAAAGATGACGCAGATCAACGAAGGCCGGACGATGGCCTCGTTCCGCGAGGCGACGCTGTTGCCTGAACGCCGTGATCCCACGCCACCGCCCGGTTGCGAGAAGCTGGCGAAAGACCGTTGGCTCGACATTCAGGACGACGAGTTTCGCCTCCATCGTCCCGGCCAGTTGGTCAAGATCGCGCCCGACCCGCTCGCCTCCGACGGCGTGGCCGCACGCATGCCCGGCGACCATCGCGAATGGGCTGTCAGCATGCCGCTGGATATCGCCGAGTTGACGAAACACCCGAAACGGACTTGGCGCGTTGCCGTGGCCGTGCGCGTCGAACGCAGCGGTGGCGACGGGATCGCGTTCACCTGCGGCATGTATGACACGGAAGAAAAGAAGGGCTACGGCGGCCGCACCGTGAAACTTGCCGACGTGAACGACGATGGTTATGCGATTTACGAACTCGGCGCGTTCCCGCTCAACGCGAAGCGTTACCTGTGGGTCGCGCCACCGCAGAACCCGGCCAACGTCAAGGCGATTTGGGTGGACCGTTTCATCCTCATCGCGGAGTAGTTTTGCGCTTGCTCTGCTGCAACGGCTGCCTACACTCACTTCACTCTATGAAAACTATCACTGCGTTGATGATTAGTGCGACGGTGGCGTTTGCAGGCGACGTTCAGCCACTCATGGTTCAACGGGGTAAACTCCTGCTCGACGAATCGTTCGCTGCCGCTTTGAACACCAACAACTGGAAGGTGGCCATCGGCGCGTGGCAAACCGAAAACGGCGTGCTCGCGGGCACCGAACGTCCCGCCGACCATCACGCGGCGGTGATCAAGACGCCGTTCACCAGCATCACGGCGGTGGTGCAGTTCTCGTTCCTGCTCAAGGGCGATTCCAGTTTTCATTTCAGCGTCAACGACCCCGGCGGCCACAATAGCCGCATCAGCATCCGCGCCAACTCCGTCATGATGCGCAAGGACCTCGACAAAAAAGACCCGCGTTCGTATGCGGCGTTGCTCGACGAGACCGGCGCGTCGCTCGCCCCGGACAAATGGCACACGATGATTGTGGAACTCAACGGCGCGGAAATGCTCGCCCGCGTGGATGACACGATCTTCGTTTACGGTTCGCACCCCGGCATCAACAAAGAGAAGAAGGATTTCGGATTCCCGGTGATGGGCGCGGCGTTGTTTGACAACGTGAAGATTTGGAGCGCCACACCCAGCCCCAACTGGGCATCGGAGAAAGCGAAACTACTCGCGCGCCAATCGGCCCGGCCCGCCATTGACCGCTCCGGCAATCCGACGGAAGCGTATCAGGTGGTCGAGGTGAAAGTCCGCGACCGGCTCGTGAAGTCCGACGCCAAATTCAAGTCGCTGGTGGACGCGCGGGCGACGATTCAGGAGTCCATCTCGAAGGCGTTCCCCATAGTCAATCGCAAAGGCCCGAAAGCGGACGCCGAAAAGAAGCGGCTGGCCGGCGAAGACGACAAGTATAAGAAGTTGATGGCTGATCTGCGCGTGGCGCAGCGGAACGAGCGCGAATATCTCTTCGCCCAAGCGCCAGAGGTCAAGAAAGCCTGGGAAGCGTTCTTCGCCGCCAATCAAGCCAAAGCCAAAGCCGCGAAGAAGTAACGGACGATGTTTCGATTTTGTCGCGTTGGCGTTCTTTTTCTTGTGGTCGCGCAGGCCGGCGCGGAGAACTGGCCTTGCTTCCGCGGCCCGACCGGGCAGGGGATTTCCATGGAGACCAAGCTTCCCATCGAGTGGAGCGCCACCAACAACGTGGCTTGGAAAGCACCAATCCCCGGCGAAGGCTGGTCCTCGCCCATCGTGTGGGGCGAACGCGTTTTTCTCACGACGACGCTCCAAGACGGCGTCAAGTGCCATGTGTTTTGCCTCGACGCCGCCAGCGGACGGACTCTCTGGGACACCGAGGTGATGGAGCAGGCACCCTCGCACAAGGAGAAACGAAATTCGTTCGCTACGCCGACTCCTTGCACCGATGGCGAGCGCGTCTATGCCGTCTTCAGTGATGGCAGCGTGGCGGCGTTGAGTTTTGCCGGCAAAGTCTTGTGGACGAATCGCGAAGTGAAGTTCTACAGCCGGCACGGGCTGGGCGCGTCGCCGTTGTTGCACGACGGTCTGCTCATCATGCCATACGACGGCAGCATGCGCGTGGCGACTGCCGGCGTTTATCCGAACAACACCGAGGAGGAGAAAACCGGCTGGCAGATTGCGTGGGACAAGGCGTTCATCGTCGCCCTCGATGCTCGCACAGGCCGGCGCGTCTGGATGGCCAAACGCGGCATGTCGAAGGTCGCTCACGCCACGCCGATTGTCTTTTGCGGGGAGATCATCAGTTGCGCCGGCGATTGCATTCAAGGCTTCGATCCGAAGACGGGCAAACTGCTCTGGAATGTTTTCAGTCTCGGCGAAGGCGTAACTGCCACTCCTGTCATCGGTGACGGCCTCATCTTCACGGCGTCAGGCGCTCGCCCGGCGACCCTGCGCACGGTGCGAACCGGCGGCAAGGGCGATGTCGTTTGGGAACACCAAAAGGGAGTGCCGATGTGTGTGTCGCCGCTGTATGTGAAACCGTACCTCTACACTGTCACCGACGCCGGCATGGTCAACTGCCTGCAAGCGGCCACGGGCGAGGTCGTTTATCAGGAACGGCTGCGCGGGCGATACGGCGCATCGCCGGTCTATGCCGATGGCCGGATCTATTTGCTGTTGGAATCCGGCGAGACCGTCGTGTTCGCCCCCGGCCCGCAGTTCAAGATTCTCGCCCGCAACCCGCTGGACGAAAAATGTCAGGCCTCGATGGCCGTGTCCGGCAGGCGGTTCTTCATTCGCACGGACAAACACGTGTATTGTATAAGATGAAAGACTATCTATCATGGTTGATCCGCAACACGCGGACCTCTTGGTGGCACGATTCGGCTGATCCGGCCGAGTTGGACGAAGCGCTCGCTCACGGCGCCGTCGGCGTCACTACCAATCCCTATCTGGCGAATCTGGCGTTGACGAACAACCGCCGGCTCTGGGCAGCGGAGATCGAAGCGGCGTTGGCGGTGCCGAGCAAGGCTGAGGCTTTGATGCGCGTTGCGGTAACACGCACCGCTGCGAGAATGCAGCCGATGTTCGATGGTGTGCGGGGCTGGGTCTGCGGCCAGGTGAACCCATTGCACGCCGGCGACCGGGAGGCGATGCTTGCGATGGCGCGCCGTTACCACACGTGGGCGCCCAACATCACCGTCAAGCTGCCGGCGACGGCGGCGGGGTTGGATGTGATGGAGGAATGCGTCGCGTCGGGAATCGCAGTCACGTTGACGGTCAGTTTCACCGTGCCGCAAGTGATCGCTATTGCCGAGCGGTATCGCAAGGCGGCAGCGCGGGCCACTGTCGCGCCGGGACGATGTTTTGCGGTGATTATGATCGGACGGTTGGACGATTATTTGCGCGAGGTCGCCCTCGACACGCGGGCGCCGGTGAGTGAAGCCGATATCCGGCAGGCCGGCATCGCGGTCGTGAAACGCGCGCTGCCGTTTTGCCGGGGTGTGACGTTGATCGTTGCGGCGTTGCGCGGGACGCATCACGCCACCGAGCTTGCCGGCGGTGATTTGACTCTTTCGATTGCGCCGGCGTTCCAGAAAGCGCTTCAGTCGCCGGACATTCCCTGCGAGGAACGGTTCGCCCGGCCGGTGGCGGTCGAACGCCTTTGTTCGATGCCCGAGTTTCGCCGGGCATACGAGCCGGATGGGATGAAGCCGGAGGAGTTCATCAGCTACGGAGTCACGCAACGGACCTTGGCGCAGTTCGCCGAGGTCGGTTGGAAATTGATGGAGGCAATGAAATGAAGATTGGATTTGTTGGACTGGGAATCATGGGACGCCCGATGGCGTTGAACCTCATCAAGGCAGGACATGAGTTGAAAGTGTTCGACGTCGTGCCTGAGCGGATGGCGGGGATGAAAGCCGCCGGCTCGGCGCGGGAAGCCGCCGCGGGCAGCGAAATGGTCATCACGATGCTGCCCAACTCGCCGGAGGTGCGCGCGGCGGTTTGCGGGGCGAACGGAGTGCTGGAAGGCGCTGCGCCGGGGACGTTGCTCGTGGACATGAGTTCGATTGCGCCGCTGGCGGCACGCGAGATTGCCGCCGAAGCCGCCAAACGCGGGGTCGTCATGCTCGACGCGCCGGTCAGCGGCGGCGAGCCGAAGGCAATCGAGGGCAAGCTCGCGATCATGGTCGGCGGCCCTGTGGACGCCTTCGAGCGGGCGCGGCCGGTGTTGGAGAAAATGGGCGCGTCGGTGACGCACGTGGGCGAGATTGGCAGCGGCAACGTGACGAAACTCGCGAACCAGATCATGGTGGCGCTGCACATCGCGGCGATGTCGGAGGCAATGGTGTTGGCCACCAAAGCCGGTGTGAACCCGGAAAATGTTTATCGCGCGATTCGCGGCGGGCTGGCCGGCAGCGCGGTGCTCGACGCCAAGATGCCGCTGGCGTTGAAGGGCAACTTCAAGCCGGGCTTCCGCATCGCGCTTCACATCAAGGACCTGATGAACGCGCTCGACACGGCGCACGGCGTGGGCGTTCCGCTGCCGCTCACGGGCAGTGTGTTGGAGTTTTTGCAGGCGTTGAAGGTTGACGGTCACGGCGGCGACGATCACGGCGGCCTGATCCAGTTCTACGAGAGGTTGGCGCAAACGCAGGTGCGGGCATGATGACCCGGCGCGAAGCATTGGTCACGATGGCCGGTGGTTGCGCAACGCTGTTACTCGGGAGTGAGATCAAACGGAGCCGGCTGGGAATTGTCACCTACGCGCTCGGCATTCACCAGCAACATGCAGGATTGTCGTCACCACTAGCGTTTCTCGAAGAGTGTTACCGTCTCGGCGCCGGCGGCATCCAATGCGCGTTGGGAGCGGAGGCTCCCGAATTACGTCGCCGCGCGGAGAAATACGGAATGCACGTCGAGGCGATCATCAATCCGCCGCGCGACGACACCGATGTCGCGCGCTTCGAGCACGACGTGGAGATGGCACAGGAATCCGGCGCAAGTGTAGCCCGCACGGTCATCATTCCCGGCCGTCGCTACGAACGGTTCAAGACGCTGGCGGAGTTTCGCGAGTTCGAGGCGCGCGGGTTGAAGTCGCTCCAGTTGGCCGAACCGGTTGTGGCGCGGCACAAGTTCCGTCTCGCCGTCGAGAACCACAAGGACCAACTCATCGCGGAGAAACTTGCCATGCTGAAACACCTCAGCAGCGAATGGATCGGTCTGTGTGTGGACGTGGGCAACAATGTCGCGCTGATGGAAGACCCATTGGAGACAGCGCGTGCCTTCGCTCCGTTTGCGTTCACCATCCACATCAAGGACATGGCGGTCGAGGAGTATGCTGACGGTTGGTTGCTCGCTGACGTGGCGCTTGGCGACGGGTTCCTCGATTTGAAGGCCATCGTCGAGGCTCTGCGCGCGGCCAAACCCGACGTGAAATTCAACCTCGAAACCATCACGCGCGACCCGATCAAGCTGCCGGTTCGGACGGACGAATTTTGGGCGACGCTGCCGGGAGAGCGGAAGGATCTGTTGGCCCGGTTGAAGACGAGACCGGCCATTGTCGTCTCCAAGCTGCCCGTGGCTGATCAACTCGCCCTCGAACGCCGCCATGTCGAGCGCAGCATCGCCTATGCGCGTGAGAAACTGAATTTGTGAGCACTACCGGAACTCTTGACCAGAGGGCGTCGGGTGGATATTGTACTGCACTGTCATCTGTTTAGGAAAACCGAGTATTCATGCCACAGTTTGCCTTACGCATCGTGACCGGCGCGCGCGCAGGACAGGAGTTCATCCTTCCTGAAGCTCGCGAATTGGTCATTGGTCGGCTGAGCACCTCGGACATCATGGTCGAGGACGACAACGTGTCGCGCCGGCACGTCGGCATTACGTTGCTGCGCGGACAGATCAATCTGCAAGACCTCGGTTCGCGTAACGGCACCTGCGTCAACCGCCAACGCGTCGCACAGGCCATTCTTCAGCCGGGTGATCTAGTTTCCGTTGGCAATTGCGTATTTCGAGTGGTCAAAGCCGTGGCGGCACCGACAACGGCAGAGACACACCCCACACCCGCGGCCGTACCCGTGGCCGCACCACCGCTGACGCCTAAGCCCGCGGCACAAACCAGTTCGTTGCCGTCGCCGACATTGCCGGGGGCGTTTCGTGGTTCGCTGACGGAGGTCGGCTTGGTGGACGTGTTGCAATTGTTGTTGAGCACACGAAAGAGCGGCTTGCTGGTGTTGCGGCAGGGGCGGGAAACGGGTCGTATCTTCCTTCAAGATGGGCGCGTGTACTACGCCTGCATGGAGCAATGGCTGGATGTGGAACCGCGTAAAGTGCTCTACCGTTTGTTGCGATGGAAGAGCGGCACCTTCGAACTGGAGAAATCTGACGTCCGTGTCTTTGACAACCCCATCACGGAGTCAACCGATGCGTTGCTGCTGGAAGGCGTGCGGCAATTGGATGAGCTCAATAACCTCGGTTCGGAACTGCCGTCCTTGGATGCGACCATCACGCTGGCCACGCCGCTGCCGGGGCGTCTGGCGGAATTGGAAGACCATGATTTGGATTTTCTGCAAATGGCGCTGGACTACGGCACCGTGCGGCGCATCCTCGATCATTTTCCCGGCACGGATTTTGAAGGCTGCACCTTCCTGCTGGGAATGGTCGGACGCAAATACCTCAAGATCACCCCACCTGCCACGCACCAGCCGTCCGCGCTCACCAAACAACACGGATGATCTCATGGCTGAATGAAACGGGCGCTCCTGCCGATCCTGTTGATGCTGCTCGCGGTCGCGGTGCTGGCCGCGTTGACCTACTGGTACGAACAACGCTGGGGCATCGAAGGCACCTTCCCGGATGACCACCACCACTGAACCGATGAAACCACGAAAACCACTCCGCATCGCTCCCTCGATTCTCTCCGCCGACTTCGGCAACTTCACCGGCGAGGTCCAGCGTCTCGAACAGGGTGGTGGAGACTGGGTTCATTGCGATGTCATGGACGCCCATTTCGTTCCCAACATCACGTTCGGCCCGCCAGTCATCGCCGCCCTCCGCAAAGCGACCAAGCTGCCGCTCGATGTTCATCTCATGATGTCGCGCCCCGACCTTTACATTGACCGCTTCGTCGAAGCCGGCGCCGACTACATCACCATCCATGTTGAACCGAAGGAGTACGACATCACCAAGACGCTCGCGTACATCCGCAGCCGCGGCAAATTTGCCGGCATCTCGCTGAACCCGCCCACGCCTGTCGAAGCCGTCGTCCCGTATCTTCATCTCGTTGACCTCGTCCTCGTCATGACCGTGAATCCCGGTTTCGGCGGACAGTCATTCATTCCCACTGGGATTGACAAAGTCCGTTTCCTTCGCGAGAAATCCGCCTCGCTCGACATCTCTGTGGACGGCGGCATCGGCCCCGACACCGGCCGCCGCGTCGTCGAAGCCGGCGCGAACGTCCTCGTCGCCGGCAACTCGCTGTTCCACCACAAGACCCTCGACCTCGCTGCTGCCATCCGCGAACTGCGCGACGCATGTCAGCGCCCGTGATTCATTTCGGCACCGACGGTTGGCGCGGTGTCATCGGCGACGATTTCACCTTCGGCAACGTCCGCCGCGTTGCCCAGGCTACCGCCGATTACTGGAAAACAGTTGAACAGGCGTCTCGCCTGTTCGGGAGAGAACGATGGACAGGCGGGACGCCCGGCCAACAACGCGCCATCGTCGGCTTCGACAACCGTTTTCAATCCGAGACCTACGCGCGCCTCGTTGCCGAAGTTTTTTCCGGCAACGGCATCACGACGTATCTGCCGCCTGTCGCCGTGCCGACGCCCGCAATTGCCCACGCCATCCGCGACAAGCAACTCTGTGGCGGCGTCATGATCACCGCCAGCCACAATCCGCCCCGGTTCAATGGCTACAAAATCAAAGCCCACTACGCCGGCAGCGCCGACGCCGGCATCAGCGCCTCGGTCGAACAGCAACTCGACTGCTCGCCCGTGCGCTACGACGACAAACTGATTCGCCGGTACGATCCGCGTCCCGCCTACCTCGACGCGATCTCCCGGTTCGTGAACCTGAAGCGGATTCGCAAGGCCCGTCTCCGCATCGTAACCGACTCGATGCACGGCACCGGCGGCACACTGCTCGCCGACTTGCTCAACGCCACGCCAATCCGCGCAAACCGCGATGTCCTCTTCGGCGGCATCGCCCCCGAGCCAATCGGGCGCAACCTCGGCGTGCTCTGCACTGCCGTGAAACAGAATCGAGCGGACATCGGCCTCGCCAGCGACGGCGACGCCGATCGGCTCGGCGTCGTGGACGAACGCGGCCGGTACGTCTCCGTTCAAATTGTCCACGCCCTGTTGCTGTTGCACCTGATTCGCAACCGCCGCGCGCAACCCGGTTTTGTCGTCCGCGCCATCAACAGCACGATGCTGATTGACCGGATTTGCCGGGCGCACGGTCTGCCGTTGATCGAGGTGCCGATTGGATTTCGCTGGGCCTGCCAGAAGATGCGCCAGGAAGACGTCATCATGGCCGGTGAAGAAAGTGGCAGCTTCGGCTTCCGCGGCCACGTCCCCGAACGCGACGGCCTGCTCGCCGCGCTCTACCTTCTCGAACTGCTTGCCATGACCGGCAAGAGCGTCACCGAACTGGCGTCGGCCCTGCAAACGGAATTTGGTCGCAGCGCCTATGGTCGTCTTGACTTGCCGGTCCGCTTCATCAAGCGCGACCCGCCCGTCGACCTGCTTGGCGTCCCCGTCGTGCGCGTGAACGAACTCGACGGCGTGAAATACATTGCGTCGGACGATTCCTGGTTGATGTTCCGCGCCAGCGGCACCGAACCAATCACGCGCATCTACTGCGAAGCGGCGAGTGCGAAGCGAGTGCGCGAGTTGTTGGAGTGGGGGAGGGCGATGACAAGTTCTAAATCCGAATGTCGAAATCCGAAACAATGGCGGCAAATCCGAATGCGGAAATGACAGGAACGCAGCCGGAACAAAACCGGAACATCTTGTCCGTGCTGTCATGCCGAGCTTGTCGAGGCATTTCTGCATTTCTCGGCATGGATACTACGCGAAAGATATCCTTCGACTTCGCTCAGGATGACACGCGAGGAAAACAGCCGTAACTCATTACGCTTATCTACTGCGAAGGCGCCACCGCCAAACGCGTCCGCGAGTTATTGGAGTGAGGGAGGGAAGTATAAGTAGCAAGTAGTAAGGGAACAGAATCAGAGACGGAACATGAGGTGCGTCTGACTGTAACTACTACGTGCCGGCGCCGACTTGGAATGTCAGACTCGTGATGGTAAGCAAGGGCAGGACGGAGGCGTAGCCATGGTCGTTGTACACGATGACATAAGTACGCTTCTGCGACTCCTGTGGAGGGAAGGAAATATAATCGGGATGCGGCACATCGAACCGGTCGCCATCCGCCACTTTCAACGAAAACGGCAGCCCTCTCTTCGCGGCTTCTTCAATCTGGGCGATGTTCATGGCTTGATAATCGCCACAATGCTTTTGTTTGTCAACCTGTGGAATGACCGTGCCAGTGGCCTCGAACCAGTTACTCGCATCTACTGCGAAGCCGGCAGTGCGAAGCGAGTGCGCGAGTTGTTGGAGTGGGGGAGGGGACTCGCGGAGTAAAGAGGAAGTTCTTCTACTCTATTATTCTTTTCCTATCTGCGGGCGCATAGATGTAGAAGGCCTTGCCGACAATTGTGCTTCGTTTGAGTGAGCCCCAGAATCGTCCATCGAAGCTGCTGCGACTGTTATCGCCAAGTACGAAGTAGTGGCTCTCCGGTACACGATACTCATCCGCCGGTGTTCCCAAGTAACATGGCGGCGGCAACGGCCCCGGCGTCACATAACCGGTATAGCCATCCTTGCAGGAGGATATTCGTCGGAAGCAGTTACGGTCATCCAGTATCCGTCCGTTTACGATGACGTGGGGAGGCTTGATGCTGATGATGTCACCGGGCAAGCCAACGACACGTTTGATATACAATCTGTTCCAGACTTTGTCCTTCAATTGTTCCCGTTCGTATTCGTTGAATCGGAATTTTGCCACCAACTCCGTGTAGATGTCATCCATCTTAAACGCAATCACGTCGCCTCGCTGGGGTTCTGAGAATCGGTAGATGAGTTTGTTGACGAGAATGCGGTCACCATCCATGCGGCGTCCTTCTGCATCGTGTCGGATACCTATAAGCGTAGGCTGCATTGCGCTAGTGGGAATGTTGAACGCTTGGACAACGAACGTGCGAATGGTAAGTATCGGCAAGAGTAAAACAGCAAGAGAGACGCATACGAACAAAGCCCACCCTCTGAAATGGAGGCGCCGAATCGGGCAGCGTAATCCATCAGCCGCCATAGCGAGCCAGAACAAGATTGTTATCCAGTTCAATGACCCCATGGACCCGACACTGTAAGGGATCTTTGGATGGAGGCAAATACTGTAGAGCACTATCTCCAAGACTACGCATGAGGCAAACCACAGCAATCCAGCCACTCTACGTCCGGACAAGAATTGCGCACTTCCAGACAAAAACACAGACGGAATCAGATTGACCCATCTACGATAACTGTCTCCACTTTCACAGTGAACCAGTTTCACTTTCGACAATTTGCCGCCGATACCGAGTCGTTAGCAAGGCAAAAACTATTGGGTTCGCGGAACACAAAACAAGTGAACTGAAACTTACCCATCGTAACGATAACCGACGCCGTGGACGGTGGTGATGATTGTTGGGTTGCGCGAATCGCGCTCGATGCGTTTGCGAAGTTGGGCGATGTGTTGGTCGAGCGTTCGGCTGTTGGGAATGTGCTCAAGGCCCCAGCAATGATTGAAGAAAGCATCGCGACTGACGGCTTTGCCGCGGTTTTGGTGGAGCAGCTCCAGAATCTTCACGTCACGAAGGCTGAGTTCTATTACCTCGCGACCACGTCGGGCACGCAGCTCGTCGGAAAAGACTTCGAGGTCTCGGAGTTTGAATGGAGCAGCACCACGCGTGGCCGGACGCGCAGCCAAACAGCGACGAGTGACGGCACGGATACGGGCGACAACTTCTTTCACGCCGAATGGTTTAACAATGAAATCGTCAGCGCCGAGTTCAAGGCCGAGAATCTTGTCTATCTCCTCGGATTTGGCGCTAAGGAAGATGATTGGAACGGTAGCGTTGTGGCGGCGGATTTCACGGCAGACATCGTAGCCGTTGACGCCGGGCATCATGATGTCGAGGCAAATGAAGTCGGGTTGTTCGCGTTGGACGAGCGCGAGGGCTTCACGACCGTCGCGGGCGAGGACCGGCCGGTAACCTTCGGCTTCGAGGATTTCGGCGAGGCCGTTGCGGGTGTTGAGGTCGTCTTCGGCGATGAGGACTTTCATGATGGCAACCGGAGTTGGAAGGTGGCACCGGTTTCCGTCGGCAACAGCGTAAGATCGCCGCCGTGTTGACGGGCGAGGTCGCGGGCAATCGTCAAACCGATGCCGGTGCCGGTGACGCCGTCGGTGAGTTTGTTGCTGAGGCGATGGAACGGTTTGAAAATATTTTCGCGCTGGTCGGCCGGGATGCCGGGGCCGCGGTCGGCGACGGTGACGAGTGTGACGCCGTCGGTTTGCTGGCTGGTGACGTCAAGACGTTGGCCGGCGGCGGCGTATTTTTCGACGTTGCTGAAGAGGTTGCCGATGATTTGTTGAAGTGCGTCGGCGTCGAAGCTGACTGGGGCAGGGGAGTTGGCAGCGAAATTGACGGCGACACCTTTGGCCGTGAGCGCCGGTGTAAAATCTTCGATGACGGAGCGGATGACGGCGTCAACCTGACCGGAAGTTTTATGGAGGGTGCGTGGCTTGGCGAAGCGAAGGACGTTGGCGATGAGACGGCTGAGACGCTGGCTTTCGGAAACGATGACACCGATGTGCCGGTTTTGTTCCGGAAGCGAATCCTGGAGGAGTTCGGCGTACATGCGGATGTTGGTGAGAGGTGTTTTGAGTTCGTGCGAGACTTGGTTGACGAAGCTAACCCGCTGGGCCGCTTCGCGAATTTCGCGGGTGTTCTCACGGTAGAAATAAACCGCCAATCCTGTCAGCGCCAACCCGACAGCGGCAAACCCGCTCGCCAATGCCCAAATGACACGACGGTCGAATCCGACGCGCGGAGCATAATAGCTCAACCGCCAAGAGTTCAAGGGTGCTGTCAGGCTCAGGGAGACTTGCGCGGACTCGACAGGGGAGGGGATGTGCTCACCCCATTGGTAAAGGAGGTTTCCGGTCGCATCCGTCAGCACCGTTCGCCCTTTCAGGGCAGTTCTCTCTGGCAATACGGCCACGATGTCAGCCATCAACCGTGTGCGGTCCAACTCAACGCCAAGGACTTGTCCGCTGCGGTCGCGTCGCCAAAAGATGAGATTGAATCCGTTTCCCCAAAACCAGACGTACCAACCGTGATCGCTGGCATCTTCACCCGTTCGGTAAAACGTCTGCTGTTCTCTCCAGATTTGACCGGCGCGTTCCAGAAACTCAATCTCCGAGGTAGTGAACGGCCCGCTGGGCGGCGGATGGAGACGGCGACCCTTTGGGTCAAGCACGAAAACCTGACGGATCAGCGGATGACCGCGCACCAACTCACGGAGGCGTCCCGTCTCGGTATCGGGCAGTTCCAGGGCGCGCTGCAACTCGCGTTTCCGTTCAGCCACCACTCTGTCAATCGTGGCGGCGGTATCTCGCAATTGATCGGTGAGCAACTCTTGGAACCGTTGCCGCATCATCGTCTGCTCATCGCGGGCCATCCGCACGCCTAAACCGCCGAGCAGTGCCAATGGCACGACCACGATGAGCAGATAGATGATGATGAGCCTTGGTTTCACGGAGCCATTTGCTGGCGAATGAGTCCACTCTGATACATGCGCATGTCTTTTCGGGTGGTATTCCACTGTTCGTTGCTGAGGGATTGCGATTGTATGTTGTTTAGCACGCCATACTGTCGTAAGGCAGGTGAATCATATTTCTCCGCATTCAGGTTCAAATAGCGATTGTTCCAAATGAGCACTCCCCGCGCTTCCTCGATTTTGCCGGCATCACGCAGGTCGGTGGCGCGCTTGTTGTTCTCGACCGCAATCATCTCCACGGCAGAAACCATGACGTTGGCGTTCTCGCTCCCTGTGACGAGTTTGGCGGAACTGCTGAAGCGGACGTTTGCCGTGCAGCGAATTCGGTCAGCCCGGTGCGTGGCCATGTTGGCGTAGGTCACTTCGGTTGTCGCAATCTCACGGCTGCGACCGTCACCCGTGGCGGGAACTTCGACCTCCAGGAGGACGAACTTCTCTTTGTCGGCATACAGTTGATTGAGGCCGACCGTGACCGTTTGGCCGGTGACATCCGCTTCGCGGCCAAGAACGCGCACGGGGCGGATGCCGTCGGCACAACGGATGCGGATGATGACTTCCTGGGCAACGACGGAGAGGACATCGCCAAACTCTTTGTTGTAAATGCGCGCGAGGTCGCTGACGTGTTCGACAAACCAGTGGTTGCCGTCGCTCTTGTCGGCGAGCTTGGTCATGAGGTCTTCGTTGAAGTCTGCTCCGAGGCCAATCGTAGTGACGGCAATGCCTTCTTTGATGAGCGAGGCGCCGAGTTCGGCGAGGTCGCTCGGTGAACTGGGGCCGACGTTGGCGATTCCGTCAGAGAGAAGAACCACGCGGTTGGTGCGGTGCCGGTCGAGGAACTTGCGGACTTCAGCGGCGCCTTTGCTGACGCCGGCAAAGAGCGCGGTCGAGCCGCCAGGTTGCAGGCGTCCGATGGCGGCATGAATGGCAGCGCGGTCGGATACCTTCGTCGCCGGAACGAGCACTTGGACTTGGTTGTCGTAAGCGACCACCGAGACGATGTCGTCGGTATTGAGGCGGTCAATGGCAAGGATG
>Ga0233425_10005825_pt1 | contig 18979 bp, 21 predicted proteins | sample Watercolumn_Towu_2_FD_181712 | JGI IMG/M metagenome (GOLD analysis project Ga0233425, IMG submission 181712) | Freshwater microbial communities from Lake Towuti, South Sulawesi, Indonesia - Watercolumn_Towuti2014_140_MG | ecosystem: Environmental > Aquatic > Freshwater > Lake | place... | reverse complement strand
ATGAACCCGTTTTATGCACTTTTATATCCCCGGCGGTGTTTAGGAACAAAAAAGCGATTATTGCGGTTTATACGGATGGCCGCGACCCCAGACTGTCGCGTGACCTGAAGAATTATATTAAGGGGCATTGGGATGGATTTTTATCTTATCGGGATAGATTATCAAAGGGCTAATATCGAATTACGCGAAGAGCTTTATCGAAAACGCAAAGATATATATTCTTTGCTAAGCCGGTATTTTCAGGATTCTGCCATGATTTCAACCTGCAATCGTATTGAGATTTACGGTTTAGGCAATGATCCCGGGACCCTGTCGCGGGGATTATCCGGCTGGTATTTGATTAAGGGTAAGGCCAAGGTCTTTCGCCACGCCCTGCGCTTAGCTGCCGGGCTTGAATCACAACTAAGGGGAGAGAAGGAGATCCTTAAGCAGCTCGGTACTTGGAGAGCCGCCTTACCCCAAAGTTTATCTAATGTTTGGAAGAGGGCTTATTTCGATGCTCTGGATCTTCGCGGGCAATCCGGTCTGGATAAAGAACACGATAATATCTCTACTTTTCTTTATAGGGATATAGAAAGGCTCGGGCTAAAAGACAAAATTCTAAAAGTAATTGTTGTGGGTACCGGCAAAATCGCCGAACTCCTGGCAAAAAATAGCCCTAAGAACATAGATTTATATTTTGTTTCCCATAAGAATAAATTACGTGCCTTAGAATTGGCGGATTATTCGCAAGGCAACGTGCTGGGTTTTGAAGCTCTGGCTGCGTATTTACAAGAGGCCGATATCTTGATAAGCGCAACTGTCAGCCCGCATTATATTATAACTAAAGATAAGATACAGAGCGCACTTTTGAATAGAGATAATCCGCTTTACATCTATGATTTGGGTTTTCCGCGCGGCATAGAACCGCAGGCAGAAGAAATAAACGGCGTAGTTCTGAAAAATCTCGATGATTTTTCTCCGGATTTCGAAAAATACAACAAAACGATCCGTGAAAAACTTAATTTAGCAGAATACCTGGTTGAAGAGAGGGTTAAAGTTTATGAAGAGAGTGTTGAAGCTGGGGAGTCGGCCGAGCCGGTTAGCCTTGCGTCAGGCCGATGAGATAAGCAGGTTATTCCCTCATGCGGAGTTTCAGGTAAAGGTATACCATACCCTCGGGGATAAAGATCGTATAACCCCCCTTTCGGATGTCGAAGGGTTGGATTTCTTTACCAGAGAGCTGGACGAAGCACTTTTAAGAGAGGAAATCGACCTGGCGGTCCACTCCGGAAAGGATTTACCTGAAGTGACTCCTTGCGGGCTGGATGTTGTTTACCAGACGCCGCCGATTGCTCAAAATGACTGCTTTGTTTCAAGGGGTAATATTCCGTTATCCCGTTTAAGTAAAGACAGCCGCGTGGGCACGAGCAGTAAAAGAAGAAAAGAGCAGTTACGTAATTTGCGTCCGGATATACTGATCGTTGATATAAGGGGTAATATCGAAGAGCGCCTGCAATTATTGGACGCAGGGAGAGTAGACGGTTTGATCATTGCGCAGGCGGCACTGATTCGTCTGGGCCTTGAAGATAAGATAACCGAAGTGCTTAATCTAAAAGATTTTCCGGTGCATCCGCGGCAAGGGAGCCTGGCGTTAGTGGCAAAGAGGGAGCGATGGCAAGAGGTAAAGTCTATATTATTGGAGCAGGCCCGGGTGACTGGGAATTAATCACCGTAAAAGGCCTTAGCAGGATAAAGCAAGCCGATATTATTCTGTATGATTTTCTGGCTTCGGATGATTTGTTGCGCTTTGCCAAAAAGAATGCCCGGTTTATATGCTGCGGTAAGGCTGACGGTCTGCATCTATTAGAGCAGCCGCAGATAAATAAGCTACTTTATAAGTACGCAAAACAGGGTTTATCGGTAGCGCGGCTTAAGGGCGGAGATCCTTTGGTTTTTAGCCGGGGTATCGAGGAAGCAATTTATCTAAAAAATAAAGGAATAGATTTTGAGATTATTCAGGGTATAACTTCCGCGTTTGGCGCACCGGAGAGTTTCGGTATACCGCTAACCAGAAAAGGAAAGTATTCATCGGTCGCCGTACTTACAGGCCGCAAGAGCAACGGAGAAAAACTGGATGCCCCGAAGTGCGATACCTTGGTTTATCTGATGGCAGTAGCTAATATAAATAACGTAGTTAAGGCGATACTTGACTCCGGGAGAAATAAATCTACCCCTTGCGCATTTATCGAGAAGGGAACAACGCCTCAGGAGAGGGTTGTCTTAGGCAGGCTTTCTGATATTGTTAATCTTGTTAAGGAGCGTAAGGTGCGATCGCCGGCGGTCTTTGTGGTCGGAGAGGTGGTTAATTACGGGAAGAAGATATTAAATGATAAGTTTAAATAAGCTCATCTATCCTTATTTTGTAATAGGCGGGGTTGGTAAAAAAGAAGAAATAAAGAATTTCCCCGGCATTTTCCGGTTTTCTCCCGATTGCCTGCTGCGTGATATTAAGGAGGCGCGAGGCCTGGGAGTCAAAAAAATTATTTTATTCGGGGCTGCGCAGGTAAAAGATGCCATAGGCAGCGACGCTTATTCCGGAAGCAATCCGCTTAGTATCGCGATAAAGAAGATTAAGCAGGAATTTAAAGATTTGACTGTCTTTACTGATGTTTGCCTTTGTTCGTATACTAAACACGGCCATTGCGGTATATTGAACCGCGCGGGTAACGGCATAGACAGCGGGAAGACGCTTGAAGCTTTATCCAGGATAGCGTTAATGCATGCTGAAGCGGGCGCGGATTGGGTCTCGCCATCGGCCATGGCTAAGAGGCAGGTAGTTGCGATAAGAAAGATTCTGGACAAAAACGGCTTCACTAAAGTAAGGATACTGGGTTACTCCGCGAAATTCGCTTCTAATTTTTACGGGCCTTTCCGCAATGTCGCGGATTCCTCTCCGGCATTCGGGGACAGGAGCGCCTACCAGCTGGATTATCGTAGCGGCAAGAGAGCCCTTGATGAAATCAAAACGGATATCAAGGAAGGCGCGGATATGGTTATGGTTAAACCGGCGTTAAGCTACCTAGATGTAATTAAAGAAGCAAAAACCGCCTTCGATTATCCCACGGCAGCTTACAATGTAAGCGGCGAATACGCTTTTGTAAAATACGGAGCAAAACAGGGATTGTGGGATGAGAGGGAGATGGTAGAGGAAATTATAACTTCAATAAAGCGCGCGGGAGCTGATTTTATCATCACTTATCATGCTAAGGATATCGCAAAATGGCTAAAGTGAAAGATTTATTGAAAGCTGCCAATAAAAATCTGGTCGGCGGGGTAGATAGCCCGGTGCGTAGTTTTAATTATGTAGGCGGGAAACCGGTTCTCATTAAGAGAGGCCGGGGCGCATACATATATGATTGCCGCGGGAAGCCTTACATAGACTATGTGCTTTCATGGGGCTCGCTTATCCTGGGGCATGCCTTCCCCCAAGTAATTCGGGATATCAAATCCAGGATGAATTCGGGATTGAGTTTCGGCCTGACAAGTGCGGCAGAGATAGAATTAGCAGGGGCGATAAAAGAGGCGGTTGGTTTTATCGAAAAAATAAGATTCACCAATTCCGGTACAGAAGCGGTAATGGGGGCAGTGCGCCTGGCCCGCGGTTACACCGGCCGGACTAAGATTTTAAAGTTCGGGCATTCTTACCACGGTTCGGCGGATTACCTTTTAGCGAAAAGCGGCTCGGGGCTGGCAACTCTAGGCATATCCGCAAGCAAGGGGGTGCCGCAAGATTTCATCAAGCATACTATGGTTGCGCCTTACGGAGATAGCGAATGCCTGGAAAATGTATTTAAAAAATCTGGCCGTCAAATTGCCGCAGTCTTGGTCGAGCCGGTAGGCGGGAATCACGGTGTTCTGCCTCCCGATATTAAATTCTTGAAATATTTGAGGAGCCTTACAAGAAAATACGGCTCACTGTTGATCTTTGATGAGGTAATTACAGGATTCCGTTTTCACTACGGGTCATTTGCCCAAAAATCCGGGGTTACCCCTGATTTAATAACCTTAGGCAAGATTATCGGAGGAGGGCTCCCCGTCGGTGCCTTCGGAGGAAGCGCCGTGGTCATGGATAAGCTCGCCCCCTTGGGGAGCGTCTACCAGGCGTCAACATTTTCCGGTAATCCTATTGTTATGCAGGCGGGTTTAAGCACCTTGAGAGCCCTGCGCGTTCTAAAGAACGCTTATTTTCAACTTAGCGAGAATACGGACTATTTAATTTCAGGAATTAAAAAGGAGGCTTACTTAAGCGGCATAGACCTGACAGTAAGCGTTTATGAGAATATATTCAGCTTGAATTTCAGGGACAGGTTAGCCTTTGCCGGGTTCTACCGCCGTATACTCCGGGAGGGAGTGCTTCTTGCGCCTTCCGAGTTCGAAGCTAATTTTACCTCTTTTGCCCATAAACGAAGGGATATTATCCGTACAATAAAGGCGGCCAGTTCGGCGTTTAGGCAGATCGCCAGAAAGAGTAAATTAAAATGATACCGGAAAACCTGGATTATGATGCTTTGAAAAAGCGCGGGTTCCTGCGCCAGAAACAGGAAGGTTTATTCCTTCTGCGGGCAAGGAAGCGCCACGGTAATTACGAGGCAAAAGACCTGGAAGAGCTGGTTCGGGTATCCAGGGATTTCGGCCGGGGATTCGTACATCTGACTACGCGTCAAGGCGTGGAGATCCCTTTTATCAAATTCGAGGATATTGATAAAGTTGAGGCGAGGATAAAGGCCGCAGGTATTGAAACAGGCACTTCCGGCCCACGGCTGCGCACTACCACAACCTGCCCTGGTAATAACTGGTGTAAGTCCGGGCTCATGGATACCTTCTCGCTTTATGACCGCATAGAGAATGAGCTGAATATAAAATGCGCGATGGACCTGCCGCATAAATTTAAAATATCTATATCGGGCTGCCCCAATACCTGCACCCGTTCGCAGCAATCCGAGATAGGCGTGCACGGTACTGCCGGAGGTTATTCAGTTTATCTTGGAGGCTGCGGAGGGAGGACTCCCCGTATAGGTTTTAAGTTGAACCGGACATTTAGCGAAGACGAGGCGTTAAAGATAATTGAGGCAGTAGTAAGGTTCTTTAAGAATAACGCTAAGCCGAAACAGCGGCTTGCCTTGTTGATTGAAGAAATAGGCAGGGATAATTTCCTGAAGGAGGTGGGTCTGGAGAAGATTTCTGTTGTGCAATAATTGAAAGTGACGGATAATAATTTAACCAAAATATTCAAGTACAAAGGGGGTAATGAAATGAGTAAAGTTGACGCTAAATTGAAAGCAGAGAGCATACTTTTACACGGCGGACAGGAAGCTGATCCTACCACCGGCTCGCGGGCAGTCCCGATTTATCAGACTACGTCATATCAGTTTAAGAGTACGGAGCATGCCGCAAACCTGTTTGGGCTCAAAGAATTCGGCAATATTTATACGCGCCTGATGAATCCGACTACCGACGTGCTGGAAAAACGCATGGCACTTTTAGACGGCGGCGTGGGCGCCTTAGCCGTGGCCAGCGGCCAATCCGCCATTACCCTGTCTATACTTAATATTGCCCAGGCAGGCGATGAGATAGTCTCAGCGGATAATCTTTACGGCGGTACATATAATCTTTTTCACTATACCCTGCCTAAATGCGGGGTAAAGGTGAAGTTCGTCAAGTCTAATGACCTTGAAGCTTTTCAAAAGGCAATTACTCCGAAAACCAAGGCCCTGTATGCCGAGTCAATAGGAAACCCTAAATTGGATGTAGCTGACTTGGAAGGTATCTCCAAGGTTGCGCATAAAAACGGGGTACCTTTTATCCTGGATAATACGGTTTCTCCCTATCTATTGAAGCCTATTGACTACGGAGTGGATATCGTGGTCTATTCAGCGACCAAATTTATCGGCGGCCACGGTAATTCCATCGGCGGAGTAATCGTGGATAGCGGTAAGTTTGACTGGACTAACGGTAAATTCCCGCTGATCGCAGAACCCGATCCCAGTTATCACGGGATTAATTTTGTGGAAGCGCTTAAGCCGTTAGGAAATATCGCCTACATTATTAAGGCGCGCGTAACTTTACTGCGTGACATAGGCCCGGCGCTCTCTCCGTTTAATGCCTTCCTCTTTTTGCAGGGGCTTGAAACACTGCACCTGCGTATTGTCAGGCATTCGGAGAACGCATTAACAGTTGCCAGGTACCTCGAGAAACATCCCAAGGTAAGCTGGGTAAATTATCCCGGCCTGGATTCCAGCCCGGAGAAGGCCCGGGTAAAGAAATACCTGCCTAAAGGCGCAGGCGCGATTTTGGGTTTCGGTATCAAGGGCGGGCTTGAGGCAGGCAGGAAATTCATTGATTCCCTGGAGCTGGTTTCGCATTTAGCGAATATCGGTGATGCTAAGAGCCTGGCGATTCATCCGGCAACTACTACGCATCAGCAATTATCAAGCGCAGAGCAGCTGGCAACGGGAGTAACTCCGGACTTCGTCCGTTTGTCTATCGGTATTGAGAATGTCGAAGACGTTATCGCGGATATAGAACAGGCGCTAAAAAAGGCTTAACACCCCGCGCTTAAGGGGATTGCGCGGGTGTGCCCTTGCGGGCAAGGAGGAGACATGCCAAGGATATTTGAAAATATTACTAAGACCGTCGGAAGAACGCCGCTGGTCAAGATTAATAAACTCGCCCAAGGGTTGAGTGTCACTCTCCTGGCAAAGCTGGAGTTCTTTAATCCGCTCTCAAGCGTAAAAGACAGGATCGGCGTTGCCATGATCGAAGATGCGGAGAAAAAAGGGTTGTTAAAAAAGGATTCGATAATCATCGAGCCCACATCCGGGAATACCGGGATTGCCCTGGCGTTTGTGGCTGCGGCTAAAGGCTATAAATTAATCCTGACTATGCCTGATACAATGAGTATAGAACGCAGGCAGCTTTTAAAAATATTCGGGGCAGAGCTGGTTTTGACCGAGGGGGCAAAGGGGATGCGCGGGGCGGTAGAGAAGGCCGAGGAGTTGGCAAAAAATACTCCGAACAGCTTTATTCCGCAGCAGTTTAATAATCCGGCTAACCCCGAAATACACCGTAAGAGTACCGCCGAGGAGATTTGGAGTGATACCGACGGTAGGGTCGATATTTTTGTTGCCGGAATCGGGACCGGTGGTACAATAACCGGAGTAGGCGAAATTCTTAAAAAACGTAATCCCGCGGCCAAGGTTATAGCCGTAGAGCCGGCGGATTCCCCGGTGCTCTCCGGAGGTAAACCCGGAGCGCATAAAATACAGGGGATAGGCGCGGGATTTGTGCCGCAGATACTGGATTTAAAAGTGGTTGATGAAATTATCAAGGTGACTAACGACGATGCCGGAGCGCTAGCGCGTAAATTGGCGCGCCAGGAAGGAATCTTTGTGGGAATCTCAAGCGGGGCAGCCATGTGGGCGGCCCTGGAAGTGGCGAAAAGAGAAGAATCTAAAGGAAAGACTATAGTGGTAGTCCTTCCGGATACAGGAGAAAGGTACCTTTCGACCTGGTTATTTCAGGAGTATTTAGCATGACTTTAAAAAGTGAAAGTATAGGGTTGGTAAAACAGCAGTATTTTACTTTTGCCGAGCCTCCTAACGAATTGAAGCTTGATTCAGGCAAAACTTTAGGCCCTATCACTATAGCTTATGAGACTTACGGGGAACTGAATGCGGACAAATCCAATGCAATTCTGGTGGTACATGCTTTATCCGGAGATGCGCATGCAGCCGGATTCCATGAAGGAGATAAAAATCCCGGATGGTGGGATGATCTAATCGGTCCGAATAAAGCCCTCGATACCGGCAGATATTTTGTAATCTGTTCCAATATTATCGGTGGATGTAAAGGTTCTACCGGGCCTTCGTCAATCAATCCGAAAACCGGCAAGCCTTACGCTCTGGATTTCCCGATTATTACTATAGGTGATATGGTCCGGGCACAAAAGCACCTTATCGATTATTTAGGAATAAGGAAGCTGCTTTGTGTCGTCGGCGGGTCAGTCGGCGGAATGCAGGTTTTGCAATGGGTAGCCAGCTACCCTAAATCGGTGCAAAGCGCGATACCTATTGCGACTGCTGCCAAACATTCCCCCCAACAGATCGCTTTTGACGAAGTCGGCAGGCAGGCGGTAATGGCTGACCCTGCCTGGAATCAAGGCAATTACTATGATTCAAGCAAGCCGGAGAGGGGTCTGGCGGTCGCGCGCATGATCGGCCACATAACCTACATGAGCGATAAATCCATGGAGGAGAAATTCTCCCGTAAACTTAAAGACAAGGATTACAGTTTTAAGTTTACTACTGATTTTGAAGTGGAGGGGTACCTGCGTTACCGCGGAGATAACTTTGTTAAGCGGTTTGACGCCAATTCCTATCTGTATATTACCAAGGCTATGGATTACTTTGACCTTTCGGGGGCTAAGTTAATCCCTAAAGACAAGTCTATTGATGTACGCTTCCTGGTGATTTCTTTTAAGTCTGACTGGCTCTATCCGTCGTACCAGTCGCAGGATATCGTGCGTCAATTGAAGATACGCGGAGTGGATGCCACCTACTGCGAAATAAACTCTACTTACGGCCATGACGCATTCCTACTGGAAGTCGAGGAGGAGACGCGCCTGATTAAGCATTTTCTCAAGAAAACGTTTCACGGCTATAATATAGCGAGGTAGTTGATTGAGCCAACATGCAAGCCTTGATTACAGGATTATTACCGAGATCGTCGAGCCGGGCTCTAAAGTCTTAGACTTGGGTTGCGGTAACGGGGAGCTTTTGTACCTTCTGGCTAAAGAAAAAAGTGCGGTGGTCCAGGGTATTGAGCTAAGCGACGAAGCGATTTACCAGTGCGTGGAGAAAGGCCTGAGCGTATTCCACAGCGATATTGATTCCGGCCTTACCGAATACCCGGATAAATCCTTCGATTATGTGGTACTTAACCAGAGCCTGCAGGAGGTTAAGAAGATCGATTTTGTCATGGATGAGGCCTTGCGGGTGGGAAAGAAGGCCGTAATCGGTTTCTCTAATTTTGCCCATATCCAGGCAAGATTTATGATGTTTTTCCGGGGGAAGGCCCCGATCACTAAGTCTCTGCCTTATCGCTGGTTTGATACTCCTAACGTGCGCTTCTTGAGCATAAGCGACTTCAAGGATTACTGCGCGGTCAAGGGATTTAAAATATTGCAAGTGCGCTACCTGGGCAAGGAAAAAGAGGTTAGGCTTTGGCCGAACCTGCTGGCGCTAAACGCAATTTTTGTGATTCAGAAATAATGGAGAGGCTCCCCCCCCTAGGAAAGATCCATCCCGAGTTTTTCAATAAGGTCATATACCCGCGCCTGGGCAGGCCGGATAAGAGCGTGACCATTAAACCCCAGCACGGCGTAGATTTCGGAGCGGTGGATCTGGGCGGCAAGGTCATGGTTTTATCTACCGACCCGTTCTATATCGCTAAAGAATTAGGGATAGAAAAGGCTGCCTGGTTTGCCGTGCATATTCTGGCCTCTGATGTGGCGGTAAGCGGGATAAGGCCGCGTTATCTTGCCGTAGATTTGAATCTCCCGCCGGAGATGTCAGAAAACGAGCTGGTTTTAATGTGGAAGGCGGTGGATAGGGAGTGCAAGAAACTTGGCATTGCCGTGGTTACCGGGCATACCGCCCGCTATGCCGGATGCAATTATCCTATGGTCGGAGGGGCAACGGTATTCGGAATCGACAAGAAGAGAAAATTAATCCGCCCGAAAATTAATATCGGAGATGCTATTGTTATCTCAAAGGGCCCGGCGATCGAAACTACCGGGCTTATGTCCGCGTATTTTCCCCAATACCTTGAAGAAAAATACGGAAAACTATTTGTTAAACAGGCGCAGGATGTATTTTATCAGATGTCTACTGTTAGGGATGCCTTGATTGCAGCTTCCGTCGGTGGAGTGACGGCGATGCATGACGCCACCGAATGCGGCGTCTTCGGCGGGCTCTATGAGATGGCAGCGCATAGTAACGTTGGATTGAATATTTATCAAGATCAAATCATTATGCAGGATGCGGTAAAGAAAACCTGCGAATGTTTCGGCATTGACCCTTATTGCGCAATCAGCGAAGGCACGCTCTTAGCTACAGTAAAAAAATCAAAAGCAGAAGCGGTAGTCAGGGCCTTAAAGAGGGAAGGCATACCCGCAGGGATTGCGGGAGAGGCGGTCTGCGCTAAATTAGGAGTGGGCGTTATCAGCGGCAAGAAAAGGCATATAATTAAGCATCCTAAGACTGACCCATTCTGGGTAAAATTTGAGGAGTATCTTAAGAAGTCCGGATAACCCCGGATGAATAATAACCTGCGGGGAGGCTTATTAAGGCGAGCCTGAGAGTCCTGCGTTTCAGCAGGAGACCCGATGAACCTGAACTGGATAATGCCAGCGGAGGGAAGGAGGGATGTAGTGCAGTCAACCCTTATGCTAAAAAGGCATTAGGGTTTTTTATTTTAAAAACCGGAAAAAAGGAGGAGAGATGTTTAAGCGAATAAGCGAAGCACAGGTAAGCAGGGCGATAGTCAGTGAATTTAACCGTTGGTTCGATGATTACATTGTATCCGACGTAGTCATCATCGGAGGAGGGCCGAGTGGGCTGGTGGCTGCCCGGGACCTGGCCAGAGAAGGTATTAAAACCCTTGTCGTAGAAAGCAATAATTATATAGGGGGTGGTTTCTGGATAGGCGGTTACCTTATGAACACCCTTACATTCAGAGAGCCTTCCCAAGCCATGCTTGACGAATTAAAAATTCCCTACAAGGAATTCCAGGAGGGGCTTTTTACCGCCGACGGCCCGAATGCCTGTGCCAAGCTGATTTCAGCTGCCTGCGATACGGGAGTGCGCATATTGAACATGACTAAGTTTGACGATGTGGTCCTGCGTAATAACAGGGTGGAGGGAGCGGTGATAAACTGGACGCCGGTCTCGGCCTTACCGCGCGCAATAACCTGCGTTGACCCTATCTCTATCGAATCGAAATTATTGATCGATGCCACCGGCCATGATGCCTGGGTCTGCAAAAGCCTGGAGAAAAGAGGGCTTTTAAAAATGCAGACCTTCGGGCCTATGGATATCAATAGCTCCGAAGACGCGGTAGTGGAGAGGACAGGTGAGGTTTATCCCGGGTTATTAGCCTGCGGCATGGCCGTATCCACGCTTTACGGCCTCCCCCGGATGGGCCCTACTTTCGGCGGGATGCTTCTCTCCGGCAGAAGGGTTGCGGATATCGCTAAAGGCCTGCTTCTTAAAGAAGCAGTGGCAATTTAAGCTGTTGAGTGTTATAATAAGTGCGTCCGCATCAAGCGGGCGCACTTATTAGCAAAAGGAGCTGATTATGAAGGAAAAAGTTGAGAAGGCACTGGATAAGATCCGGCCTATGCTCATGGCTGACGGCGGCAATGTGGAGTTGGTTGACGTAAGCAATGACGGCGTAGTGAAGCTGAGGCTCACGGGAACCTGCGGATGCTGCCCGATGTCCCAGATGACTTTAAAGAACGGCGTGGAGAGGATTCTCAGGCAGGAAGTACCCGAGGTAAAAGAGGTTGTCGCTCTATAGTAAACAAGATAAGCTTAATAAGCTTATTTTAAAATATAATTCTTGCCTTATTGCATTTTCCGGGGGTGTAGATAGCGCGTTCCTTCTGAAGGTTGCTTCGGATCTCTTGCCGAGAAATTCCCTGCTGGCAGTTACCGCAAATTCGCCGACTTATCCCAAAGAAGAGTTGGTTTATGCCCGGAAGGTGGCAAGGCTTTTGGAGGTACGCCATAGAATCATCCGTACCGAGGAAGATAAAGACAGGCGGTTTCGCGCGAACCCCGCCGAGCGCTGCTATTACTGCAAGCTCGAGCTTTTTGGTAAACTTAAAAAGATCGCCGCAGTCCATAAATTGAAATATGTGCTGGATGCCAGCAATGCCAGCGATAAATTTGATTTCCGCCCCGGGAGCAGGGCAAAAGAAGAATTAGGCATCTGTTCTCCACTGGCCAAAGCAGGTTTTACGAAAGAAGATATCCGCAGGGCGAGCAGAGCCCTTGGTCTTCCTACGGCAGATAAGCCGAGCCTCGCCTGCCTTGCCTCGCGCATACCTTACGGAACGGAGATTACGCCTTCTATTCTGGCGCAGATAAATAAAGGCGAGGTGTTCTTAAGAGAACAGGGTTTTAAGCAGGTCCGGCTGCGCCACTATAACGGATTATGCCGTATCGAGGTAGGCAAAGATGAGATTCCGCGCCTTTTAGCAAAGCGGAGTCTCTTAGTCGACAAACTGAAAAAATTGGGCTATAATTATGTGACGGTGGACCTGCAGGGTTACCGTACGGGAAGCCTGAATGAGGTTATAAAATGAAAAGAATATATCTGGATTACGCAGCTACAGCCCCTTGCGATCCTTTAGTGCTTGAGGCAATGCAGCCGTATTTTTTTGAAAAATCCGGAAATGCCTCCAGCCTTCATTCGTTCGGCCAGGATGCAAAAAAGGGAGTAGAGGATGCCCGCGAAAGCCTGGCTTCATTTCTGGGCGCCCGTCCTGAAGAGATAATTTTTACTTCCGGAGGCACGGAGTCGAATAATGCCGCGATTATCGGCGTGGCCCGGGCCATGGAGAAAAAAGGCGACCATCTTATTACTACCGCGATTGAGCATCATGCGGTGAGTGAGCCGTGCAAGTTCCTGGAGAAGCAAGGTTTTAAGATAACGACGGTAGGGGTTGATAAATTTGGGCTGGTAAACCCCGATGACATCAAGAAGGCGATTACCGATAAGACGGTCTTGGTATCGGTGATGCACGCTAATAACGAAATCGGGACAGTCCAGCCTATAACAGAGATCGGTAAGGTTACCAGAGAAAAAGGGGTATATTTTCATACCGACGCCGTGCAGACCGTCGGGCACATCCCTGTGGATGTAGATGACCTTAATATCGACCTCCTCTCCCTCTCGGCGCATAAATTCTACGGCCCCAAAGGCGTGGGTGCGCTATATGTAAGAAAAGGCACGCGTATGGAACGCTTCCTGCACGGAGGAGATCAGGAAAAAGGGAGGCGCGCTTCTACTTATAACACTACAGGGATTGTCGGGCTTGGCAAAGCTATAGAATTATGCCGCCGGAATCTGGAACAGGAAGCAAAATTCCAGAGTGCTTTGCGCGACAGGATGATTAAGGAGATTCCGGAAAAGATACCGGATGTATTTCTTAACGGCCATCCTGCCAAAAGGCTTCCTAACAACGTAAATTTTTCCATAAAATATATCGAAGGCGAATCCATACTTTTGAATCTTGATATGCTGGGCATTGCTTGTTCTACCGGTTCAGCCTGTACGTCGTCTTCGCTTGAGCCATCCCATGTGCTCCTGGCTATCGGCCTTACTCATGAAGTCGCTCACGGTTCTTTAAGGGTAAGTATGGGCCGCTGGACTACTGTCGAAGATATAGACTATTTTATGGATAACCTTCCTAAGGTGGTAAGCAAGCTGCGCGCCATGTCCCCGCTGTACGACAAAAAATAATGCAGGAAAAAATACTCGATTCCCTTAGAAAAAAATATGATTATGTCTCCGGCGACCAGATCAGCCAGCGCTTGGGGGTAAGCCGCCAGGCGCTCTGGAAGCATATCCAGGAGTTGCGCGATGCCGGTTATGATATTATAGCGGTCCCGCATTTAGGCTACCGCCTGGAATCAGCGCCGGACAGATTGTTTGAGTTTGAAGTCCTACGCGGGCTGAAGACCCAGATCTTAGGCAGGAGGATAGTATATTTTGACAGCATTACCTCGACGATGGATACTGCGCTCCAGCTGGGTTTAAAGGGGGCAAGCGACGGGACATTGATTATTGCGGAGTCGCAGACAAAGGGGAGGGGTCGGTTAGGAAGAAACTGGTTTTCTCCCAAATACAAAGGAATCTATATTTCTCTTATCTTAAGGCCTGAGGCCCTTCCGGGGTCTGTTTCTATCCTCACGCTTCTTGCGGGGGTAAGTATCGTAGAGGCGGTCAAAGAGTTTACCGGGATATCCTGCGAAATCAAGTGGCCCAACGATATAATCATCCGCCACAAAAAACTGGGAGGGATACTTACCGAGCTGAACGCCGAGATGGATAAAGTTAATTTTGTGGTTATCGGCATGGGCCTTAACGTCAATAACGATAAATCCGGCCTCATAAGCGGGGCTACTTCTTTAAAAGAGCAGAAAAAAGATGAGGTCAGCCGGGTCGGCCTTCTGCAGGAGATCCTGCGCTGCACCGAGATTAATTACCTGAACTGGCAGCATAAGGGAGCCAAGCCAATACTGGATAAATGGCGCGAATACAGTATGACCCTGGGCAAAAGGGTTAAGGTTTACTGCCAGAGCGAGCATATAGAGGGAGAGGCGGCCGGTATCGACGCAGACGGCGGCCTGCTGATACGCAAGGATTCAGGGGTGGTCAAGAAGGTAATGGCCGGAGACGTGGTCCATTGCCGTTAAGTGAGGCCATAAGTTATGAAGTGTAAGCGCTCATTAATTGTAAACCTCTAAAATATATCTGGTTGACAGTTATGCCGGCTTTAAGTATAATGAAGCCGGTATTTTTGTGTATAGGGAGGTTTTATGGAGAAGCAAGAGATACATAGGCTCTTAAGCCTGCCCCTGCCCGAGCTGATTGCAGAAGCCGATGCGGTACGCAGGGAGTCCGTCCCGCCGAGAGTGGAGCTCTGCAATATATTAAACGCCAAATCAGGAAGATGCGGGGAAGACTGCAAATTCTGCGCCCAGTCCGGCCGGCACTCCTCCGGCATCGATAGCTATCCGCTTAAGGAAAGACAAGAAATAATCGCCGCAGCCCTCAAGGCTAAAAAGATGGGAGCGGAGAGATTCGATATCGTAACCAGCGGAGACAGGCTCTCAAAGGATGAATTGCGGCTAATTGTTGATTGCGTCCGCGAGATAACCTTGAACCTGAAAATTAAGATGTGTGCCTCTTTAGGGTCAATGACCGAAGGCGAGCTATTGCTTCTAAAGAACGCCGGCCTGACCCGCTATCACCATAATATTGAAACTTCAGAGCGTTTTTTTCCTAATATTGTAAGCACGCACTCTTTTCAGGATAGGATAAATACGATAAAAGCGGCAAAGAAAGTAGGCTTGGAAGTATGTAGCGGCGGGATAATCGGAATGGGTGAGACCATGGAAGACCGCCTGGATATGGCCTTTATCCTTAAACAGTTGGGGGTAGATTCTGTTCCTATTAACATCCTGGTAGCCCGCCCCGGTACGCCGCTGGAAAGCCTTAAACCCCTTTCTCCGGAAGAAGTTATCCGTACTGTCGCAATATTCCGGATCATCTTAAAAGACAAGATTATAAAATTAGCCGCGGGAAGGGAATCGATATTGAAGGACTCTCAGGTTCTGGCTTTTATGGCGGGAGCAAACGGGATGCTCATAGGCGGGTATCTTACTATTCGCGGCAGGAGCATTGAAGAAGACCGGAAATTAGTGGCGGAGATCGAGAAATCATGGCAGACATAGTAAGTTTCTTGAAAGAGAGGCAAGATTCGGGTTTATTCAGGGTTTTACAGCCGGCAACTTTCAGGGGTAGCGGAAAAATAGTCATCAATGGTAGGCAATTTTTGGATTTTTCCTCTAATGATTATCTCGGGTTATCGGATCATCCTAAAATTATTCAGGCTCAGAAACAGGCTTTGGATGAATTCGGGGTTTCTTCATCAGCTTCACGGATTTTAAGCGGGGATTTGAAATTACATCATCTCCTGGAAGCAAGAATCGCGGAATTTAAGGATAAAGAAGCGGGTTTGGTTTTGAATTCGGGTTACCAGGCTAATCTCAGCGTTATTCCGGCTTTAGTAGGTAAGCAAGATGTGGTATTTTCTGACCGGCTGAACCACGCCAGTATTATCGACGGAATAATGCTTTCGCGCTCCGCATTATTCCGTTTCAGGCATAATGATGCAGACCAGTTAGCAGAACTGCTAAAGAAGGAGAGAGCGGATTTCAAGGATGCGTTGATTATTACCGAGTCAGTCTTCAGTATGGACGGCGATAAGGCCCCTTTAGAGGAATTGGTAGCCCTCAAAAACAAATACGATTGTAAAATATTGGTGGATGAGGCGCACGCCACGGGGATTTTTGGAGAAAACGGCAGCGGCTTAGTCGAAGAGTTAGGCCTTCCGGATAAGATTGATTTTATCATGGGTACATTCGGAAAAGCGCTGGGGGGTTTTGGAGCTTATTTTGCTTGTTCACAGAGGATTAAGGATTATCTGATAAATGCTTGCCGCGGCTTTATTTACTCTACAGCCCTGCCACCGGCAGTAATTGCAGGAAACATCGCCGGCCTGGATTTAGTTAAAGAGGAGCCGTTTCGTAGAAAGAAACTACTCGAAGGTTCCGGGTATTTTCACAGTAGTTTAAAGTCTTCGGGTTTAGATGTAAGAGGTGATTCGCAAATCGTGCCATTGATGACTAATGATTTAGAAAAAACTTTAAAGCTATCCGAAAAATTACGCGCTAAAGGTTACTGGATCTTGCCAATCCGGCCCCCGACTGTGCCTAGAAACCAATGCCGGCTGCGTTTCTCCTTAAGTTATGCGCATTCCGGAGAAATTCTGGAAGAACTGATTAAGGATATCAATGAAGCCGCGATTTAAATATATCAACCGGGGCTTTGACAAGACGCTCTGCCTTATACCGGGCTGGGCCGCGGATTTCCGGATTTTCCGGAATTTGGATCTGGATTATAACTATCTATACGCGCTTGATTTCTCCCACCGTAATTTTAACCAAGGTTTGTCCGACGCTTTATGGGAGACGAGAACCGAAAAGATTTCTTTATTCGGCTGGTCACTGGGTTCATTTTTGGCTAATGACTTTGCCGTAAAGAACCTTGATAAGATCGATAAAATTTTTTTTATAAGTATGCGGTCGCAATACCCCGTTGCCGAGCTTGACACTGCCAGGGAAAAACTGAAAGCCAATAAAAAAGCTTTTCTTTATAAGTCCTATCTTGCCGGATTCGGAAGCCAGGACGACCTGGCGCGGGCGTGGTTTAAGAAAAATCTATTAAGGGATTTCTGCGCAGAATTTAGCTTAAGCGCTTTGCTCTCCGGCCTGGATTATCTCGAATCGGCGTTTATCGGTCCCCTAGACTTAGCTAAGCTCGGAGAGTTTAAAGCTTTCCATGGTTCGGAAGACCCTACTGCGCCTCTGGCTGAAGTCCGGGAGCTATTATCTCCGCAGCCTGAAGCGAAACTTATAGTGATTGAAGGAGTGGGGCATATGCCTTTCTTATATCCGGGTTTCAAGGAGGTCTTCCGTAATGGTTAAACAGGTTGTGATCAGGAATTTTTCGCGCTTCGCCCTGTCTTACGATTTGTTTTCCGGTATCCAAATGCGCGCTGCTGAGGATTTAGCCGGCCGGATCATTGATAATGAAATTAAAAGCATCCTGGAGCTTGGTTGCGGAACGGGTAATTATACGCTTATCCTCAGCGACAGGTTTAATAAGGCTAAGATAAAAGCTCTAGATATTTCCCCGGAGATGCTTAATGTCGCCCGGAAGAAACTGCAAGGCAGGACCGTCGAGTTTCTGGAGGCGGATGCCGAAGGGCTTAATTTGGCAGAAAAGTTTGATCTGGTAACTTCTAATGCCTGCTTTCAATGGTTCGGAGATCTAGGGAAAGAACTGCAAAGCTATAGATTAATGCTTAATCCCGGAGGGAAACTGGTATTTTCCGTATTCGGCCCGCAGACCTTGCGGGAACTAGATGATTCATTAAGCACCTTTCTGGACGATTTCAGCATAGACGCGCGCAGATTTCCGGCACGGGATGGGTTGGAGCGGTTACTTAAAGATAATTTTAAATCTACAAAGTTGAGCGAAACGATCTATATGGAAATATTCCCGGACCTAAAGTTTTTACTAAAAAAATTAAAATATTCCGGGACAAGAGGTAGCGGTTTAGCCGGCCTAGCGTTTCCGAGTAAGGGGCTACTGCAAAAGGCGGAAGCTGCTTATCTGGAGAAATATAAAGAGATCCGCGCAACTTACCAGGTCTTTTTTTGCGAGGCAGGATTATGAAGAAAGCTGTATTCGTAACCGGCACGGATACCGGAGTGGGAAAAACCGTGATCACCGGACTGCTGGCAAGATATTTGCAGTCCCGAGGATTAAACGTGATAACCCAGAAGTGGGTGCAGACCGGAAGCAGCCTTTCCGGACCGGATATTCAAACTCACCTTAAAATAATGGGCCGCAAGTTTAACGAAATATCGGATATTTCTAAGCTGATTGCGCCTTATGTATTTAAGTTACCGGCTTCTCCGCATCTGGCTGCGGAATTCGAACGGAAACGGATAGCAATCCATAAAATAACCGGAAGTTTAAAAATTCTTAAGCAGAAATTCGATTTTGTCATAGTCGAGGGAACAGGGGGAGTATTAGTCCCTTTGGATAGAAAGGTCATTTTAGTAGACTTGGTAAGATTACTGGATATTCCGGTTTTGTTAGTCTGTCCGAACAAACTGGGTGCTATAAATCAGGCGCTTACGGCTATAGAGGCTCTGAAGCAGAAAAAGCTTAAGATATTAGGTATTATTCTGATCAATATGCCCCGGCAGAATAGAGCAGTGCTTGAGGATAATCCGGATATTATTAAGAAATTCAGCGGAGTCGATATATTAGGGGTATTACCCTGGAATAAAGATTTCCGGTATCTTTACAGAAAGTTTATCCCAGCGGCTAAGAAAATTAAAAAGGTTTTGCAATGAATAAATTGATCGAGAAAGATTTGGAATTCGTCTGGCATCCCTATACTCAGATGAAGGATGTCCGGAAGTTTCCTCCGATACTGGTAAGAAAAGCTTCCGGAGTGAAGCTCTATGATGATAAAGGTAAATTTTATTATGATTCCATCTCCAGCTGG
>Ga0233425_10005824_pt1 | contig 18987 bp, 18 predicted proteins | sample Watercolumn_Towu_2_FD_181712 | JGI IMG/M metagenome (GOLD analysis project Ga0233425, IMG submission 181712) | Freshwater microbial communities from Lake Towuti, South Sulawesi, Indonesia - Watercolumn_Towuti2014_140_MG | ecosystem: Environmental > Aquatic > Freshwater > Lake | place... | reverse complement strand
GTTACAGTTACTCCAAGTATTTCGAGTCGTTTTTCGATCTGATGACCGTGCTTTTTGTAACATCATATCGCAAGCGCCCGCTTCATTTCCTTGGCCCTATAGGCATGGGATCGTTTTTGCTTGGCGTGGGGATCGATGCCTACTACATGTATTTGGGGCTTGCCGGGATAGACAAGATGAGAAACAACATTCCCAGCCTTCTTCTGGGTCTTGCGCTTATCATGATAGGCGTGCAGATTGTGTTGTCGGGTCTTGTCGGGGAAATGATCTCGCGCGAGCTTGGAACCGGGCAGAAGCATCACGAGCATTCGATACGAACCACGATCGGCCTCGATGATCGTTTGCCGTGACCGGACGCAATGAAAGAACCCGGCTTGTTGTAAACGCCGACGATCTCGGAATTGCGCCCCATATAGACGCCGGCATATTCGAAGCGCATAAAAGCGGCATAGTCACATCCGCCTCTCTGTTTGTAAACTTTGAAGCCCTGGCGGCGTCGGTTGAGGATATGAAAAAGCATCCGGAACTGGATGTCGGATTGCATATCAACCTGACCTGGGGCGCAAGCGTCTCGGCCGTGCCCACCCTTGCCGCCGACGGCGTTTTTCCGGGAGGCGTAAAGCCTCTTGTTAATCGGGCATTAACCGGCAAGCTTGACCGCAAGGAGATATTTCGCGAAATAGAGGCGCAGATGGGCCGGTTTCGCGACATCGGCTGCCGATCGGCTCATGTTGACACTCACCAGCATGTGTACGTGATTCCGGCAGTTGCTGCGGCAATCGCCGAGCTTGCTCCGCGATTCGGATTTCATTGGGTGCGTGTTCCGATCGAGTGTTTTCCCGGTGCAAGTCCGCTCTGGCGGATGTTCAACTGTCTGGTATCATCCGTAAGGTGGCGGGTGAATTGCAAACAGTCGCATAAAGTGATGGGCGTATCGTATGCCGGAGCGATGGATATCGGATGTCTTGAGCGTCTGATCGGCTCCCTTGGCCCCGGAACCTATGAGCTTATCTGCCATCCTGCCGCGGATGCTTCGCCCGAAAGCAGGCCGGCGCAGGATCGGCTTGCCGCAAGACGTACAATCGAGTTAAAGACGCTCTGTTCGACAGACGCCGTAGAGTTGCTGAATGCAAAGGGCATTCTATTGACGAACTTCATGAATCTTGACAGGATGCGGAATGCCGCATAAGACCACAATCAGGGATGACACGTCCGCCAGACATCTTCGGAAGTATACAAACAGGAATCCGATACATCGTCTGACACTGGGGCGCTTTTTCGATGCTCTTGCCGACGAGTTGCTTGGGTTGAATCCGGAGAGCGTGCTTGAATTCGGTTGCGGTGAGGGCTTGCTGCTTGAACAGTTGAAAAAACGCGGCATCAGGTTTCGGAGCTACACCGGAATCGATCTCCGCGACGATGCGCTGGAACACGCTCGTTCGCTTCACCCCGAGCATCTGTTTCTGAAGGCGGATCTGCTTCAATGGGATCATCCGGCGGCGAGTTACGACCTGGTCATTGCCTCGCAGGTTCTTGAGCATCTCTATATGCCGGAAGTGTTCATGGAACGGCTGATGCACTTTTGCGGCGGGAATTTACTTCTTACAGTGCCGTTGGAGCCGTGGTTCAGAATCATGAATCTGCTGCGTGGCAGGGATGTTTCCCGTCTGGGAAATCACCCGGAGCATGTAAATCACTGGGGATTGAACGAATTCAGGGAGTTTGTTTCCCGGTTTGCAGCAGTGGAAAAGGCCTGCTCCGTTTTTCCGTTCATTATCATTCGTGCCGGCCGTTTATCAACGTGAACAGCCGGTGCGGTCATACCGAAGCACGATCATCGGTGAAAGCCTGTCGAAAAGCATTATCCCTCGTTTTTTCCTCAGAATAAACCCTTCCTCTCCAAGGTTTCGACTGACCGTGTCAACATTTGTCGGATAAACCGTGATGCCGCCGGGATGGGTTTTGGATGATCTGTAATAATAATTTCCGGAATTCTTTATCTCAACAAGCAGGCTGAGACGTGTTATTCTCGCAAGTTCGAACAACGCCTGCCTGAGATCGGCGGGCCGAATATGATGCAGCATGTTGATGCAAAGTGTAATATCGTATTCACCATCATTGAATGGCGCCGCCAATATGTCGGCTTCATGAAACGACACATTCGCCATGTTTGACGCATTAGATTTCGCGATTGCAAGTGTTTCGGGAGAAAAGTCGGAACCGGAAACCCTCTTGAGATACGGATGCCGTTGCGCATTCTCGATGGTGAAATCTCCGATTCCGCAGCCGACATCGAGCAGGCTTTCGGCGGATTCGCCGAAGTCGGCAACCGCTTCATCGAGCAGGCGGGTTGTAATTCGCCTGATCCGGCGCTGCCACCTGCTGTGTTTGCGCGGGCCATCGGGACTGGCATCGTAAAACCCCCCCCTTTCAACAGCGCTTCGCCCGAAATAATTCTTCGTAGCCTGTTCATGAACCGGATCTGTCATGGATGTTCAGATACTCCCCCTCCCCGTCTTCCTGTCGAGCACGATATGCCCGTCTTCCATGCCAACCACGCGCCCGGCCCATTCGGCCACGAACGGATCGTGCGTGACAAGCACGATGGTGAAATGCTCCTCGTCGAACATGCGTTTCAGTAATTCAAGCACAACCCGCGTGTTTTCCCGGTCGAGGTTGCCGGTCGGCTCGTCGGCCAGAAGAAGTTTCGGGCTGTTGATCAGCGCCCGCGCGATGCATACCCTCTGCTGCTCGCCGCCCGAAAGCTGCGACGGCTTGTGATCGAGCCGGTGGCCGAGGCCAACACGCCGGAGCGCCTCGCGCGCTTCGTCCTCGTCGGGAATGCTGTGAAAATACTGGCAGAGCATCACGTTCTCGGTTGCCGAAAGATACGGGATGAGGTGCGACTGCTGAAAGATGTAGCCGATTGTCTCGCGCCGGAAGCGGGCAAGCGCGTCCTCGGAAAGCGCGCAGATGTCGGTTCCGTTCAAGCGCACGCATCCGGATGAAGGCAGGTCGAGGCCGCCAAGGATATTCATGAGCGTGCTTTTGCCGGAGCCCGACGGCCCGGTGATGCTTACCCATTCGCGCGGCTCTATGGTTATGCTTACGCCCCGGAGCGCGGCGTTGGTTGCGTAGGATTTTTCTATTTTCTCTGCGATTATCAGTGACATATGTTGAAAAATTACTCTCCGCGAAGAATTGATGCCGTTATTTCCCGGCTGCCTTGAGAAAATCCTTAAAGGGCTGTTCGGCGCTGCCCGGGCCGCGCAGAAAATAGTCGGCGACATCCGGCTGAAACGGTTGTTCAAGCCATTGTTCGCGACGCGCCGCCAGCTCTATTTTTGTGATATTTCCGGTTTTAAAGAGTGTCAGGCAGTCTTCGATTCGGGCTTTCATGTCTACAAGCCGCTGCTGTCTGGTCTGCTGCAACGCGTCGCGGTCGAGGGAAAGAACATCGATGGTTGTAATTGCTCGCGGGTCTGGGGCGTTGAGGTCTTTTCGCCACACAGGCGTAAGATTGCCGAACTCGTCGATAAAGAAATATTTCCACGCACTTTCCGAAGACGGATCGATTATTCGGCTGCCGGTGCCGGTTTTCGGGGGGAACCGCTTCGACTTGGACTGGTTGCAGATGCCGCATGCCCACAGATAGTTTTTCCAGGTCATTGCCAGTTCCGGAAAAACCGCCTGGGGTCTGTAATGCTCCACCTGCGAAGACTCGCTTCCGCTACAGAACATGCATCTCTCGCCGGGGCCGCTAATTTTTCGCAGCACCTCCACAACAGGCTTGAACCAGATTGCCTTGCGGGCGGCCTTGTATCGACTTTCGGCCTCTTTCTTTCTGTCGGGAGACGCAAGAATGGCGTCAGTCTCGGCCTTCAGGCGGGTGGCTGTTTGTTCGGGAAGGGCCGGCCGGCGTGGAAGACGGCGCATCAGGGCGTTTCCAGTTCGCGAACAGCCTCAAAAGCGACCGCTAGGTCTTTCTTCAATCGGTCATATTCTTTCCGTTCCGGCTTTTCCAGTTCGACACCGGCTTTTGCCTTTGCGTTCAATACCTTCCATCGCTCAATCTGCTGGTTGGCCCAGCGCGACCGTACGCTTTTCAGGCCGAAGGCTGTTCCAAGAAGTGTTTTCTCCGCGCGGCCCATACGCAGTTTTTTGTATTCATCCTGCTCAAGCGGCCTTGGAGCGCGAGCGAGATCGGTCTGGGATGGAAGCACGAAAACACCGTTCGGGTCAGCCGCCTGAGCGACAAGAGGGCTGTGGGTGGCAACCAGAAATTGAACCGAAGGGAAATGGCGTTTCAGCCATTCGGGTATGTCACGCTGCCATGCCGGATGGAGGTGGGCCTCGACCTCATCGATTAGAACGACACCCGGACGATCGACAACCACAGAGTCGCCTTCTTTCCTGAACAAGCCCCGAATGCCGTAAACCTCGAACATCCCATGAACCAGATCGAGAATCGTGGCGTACATGCCGCGGCATCCGTCACTGATGTCGCGCATCGGGAGTTCCACGCCCCTTGAGTCGATGATAAATACCTGGTCGACAGTAATACGGCTTATTTTCATGCCGTGGGGAAGAAGATCGTCGTCCAGCATCGCTCGCGTGTCGTTCAGAAGCTCCCGAATGTCGTCGGCATCCTTGCGATCCTTCTCAAGCGAACGCGAATAATTGTCTCTCAGCCACGCCTCGCTTTCGGCCAGAGCTGCATCTTCTCGGAATAACGTGACAAATCGACTCTGAGTTCCGCCTCCGGCGGCAAAACGCGTGGAGTCGGCGGAACCGCCTGTCAGGCGGCGCATCGGGCCATATCCTGCCGAGAACCAGCCTTTAGCGTTCGGATTCCATGGGCCGCGTTCCGGAGTTTTAATGCGGGAGTCGTTGGCGTTTCGTTTTTCCACGGCACGAAACACCGGCACGACCGAATTTTTTTCAATATGCCAGCGAACCGCGGCCTCAAACGTTTGAGCGGGTGTTTTCCCGACTTGCTTGAAACTGTCGTGTTTGCTGTCCCATGCAAGGCTTAACATTGCTTCGGCCCGCCGTTCGCCGCTGTAAATCCAGCCGTCAGGCGATCCCATAAGCTGCCTTCCCGCGTCCGGCCCCATGAGGGCAAGCGCAATGCCTTTAAGAAGCGTCGATTTTCCCGAAGCATTGCCGCCGACGAATACCGTCCATCCGGCATACCCGCCATCCGGTCTCGTGAAATCGAAAGAGAGACGTTCGAATCCCTTCAAATGTTCGAATGTCACGGACTTAACATACATGGCGGAGCTGCCCCCTTTTCATTTTGTTGCGATATTCTAGTTGCGGTCGTTGTCCGCAGTCAACGAAACCGGTTACTACTACTCTCCCCTTAGAATCGCCGATGCCGCCGGCTTCATGGCGTCGCGCACCGGAAACCAGCCCGAAACCATGGCCAGCGCCGCGCCCGCGACCGGCCCGGCCAGCGCGAGATACCACGGCACGTTTATGAACGAGCCGAACGCGCCCTTCGACACGATCTGCGCCGACGCGAAGCCCGCCGGAACGCTCAAAAGCCCCCCGGCAATGCCTATCGCGGCGGCCTCCGCCGCGTAAAACGCCGCGATGCCGTAGCGGGTTCCGCCCAGCGCCTTCATCAGCCCGATCTCCTCGCGCCGCTCAAGCACGGTTGCGCCCATTGTGCTGCCCACGCTTATGATCGAGGCCACGAATACAACCAGCGTGACCATCGCCATGAGAAGCTGGATTTTTTCAAGAAGCGATTCCTCGGCCTGAGCCACCTGACGGAGGGTTTTTACGGCAGTTCCCGGCATGGCTGCGCCGATTTCCTTAACTGTAGCATCCACGTTCTCGCGGCTTCGAACCAGAATCAGGCTTGCGCGCCCGGCTTTTCCAAGAAGCCTGCCTGCCGCGCCGATGTCGATGAAAACAGCCTTGTCCTCATCGCCGCCGCGCTCCACGAAGCCGGAAATGCTTACCGTCAGGCTATCTCCGGAGTCGGACGAAAGATCCAGCGCATCGCCAATCTTTACGCCAAGCGCCTCGCGAAGGCCAGCGCCAACCATGGCATCGCCTTCACCTGAAGGCCAGCCGCCGTCGATTCGCCAGCCGCGCTCGCGCAATTTGACGAATCCGGCTCCAACCATTTCAACCGTAGAGTTGTGAACGGCTACGCGCCCGAAAAGCTGCGGCTCGGCGGAGGCTACGGACGGCAGGGCGGCGATGCGTCCGGCGGCTGCGGCCTCCAGATCGCCTGCGCCGCCCGAAACGATGACATTCGCGCCGTATGCCCGAAGCGTGTCGCCAAGCTTTTCGCGTATGCCAAGCGACAGGCCGGTAAGCCCGATCAGAACCGACACAGCCAGCGCAACCGAAAGCGCGGCTATCGCAAAACGCATCCGCCGCTGGCCGACCGCCCGCCGCAGGAAGTAGAAAAACCAGCCGCTTCGCTTCATCGCCTATTCCGCGCCCTTCAGCACAATGGCGGGCTTGATGCGAAGCGCGCGGGCGATGGGAAACAGCGAGCCTGTTACTGAAATGACAAGCGCAATCGTAACCGAAAGCGGAAATAGCAGCGTTCTCTGGGCGAGCTTTGTGCCGAAGACGCGGAGGCCGATTTCGCCCGAAATCCAGACAGAGGCAAGCAGGCCAACCAGCCCGCCCGCAAGCCCGATGATCACCGCCTCCGACAGAAACAGCCGCGCGATGCCGAAGGAATCGGCTCCCATCGCCTTCATAAGGCCGATTTCCTCCACGCGGCGAAGCAGGCTGGTGATCATCGTGGTTGCCACGCCGATGGATGAGGCGGCAAGCGCCACGGCGCATAGCAGGTAAATCGCGGTGCGAAGCCTGTCAAGCACCTTGCCCTCGGTTTCCGCCACCTGCCAGACCGGGCGTGCGCGCGAACCGGTCATCGCCTCCTCCACCTGTTTGGCTATGGACGTGACATAGGCGGTGCAGTACCATTTCTCGTACTCGGCGCGGCTCATCCTGTCCGGATTCTTGTAGGCGAAATCATCCATCGGCGTGCTGAGCGCGCTTACCAGCACGCGCGAGACTTTCCCCTGAAGTCCGGTGAGGGATTGCAACGCCGAAAGCTCCATCAGAACCTGTTCGTCCTCGCGCCCGCCGGTGGTGAGAATTCCGGAAACAGTGTATCGCCTGCCGGAAACCGTTATCGCGTTTCCGGTGGAAACGCCAAGCCTTGCGGCAAGCGCGCCGCCAACCGCCACGGAACTGTCGTCCGGCGGCCACGCGCCCTGAACATCCCACCACGGCGACACCGACACCGCGCCGGCCGAGAACTTTCTGTCTTCGCCCGGAAGCTGGAGTTTCTTTTCGTACCATGTTCCGGTAATTGTCACGCGCTCAGCGCGTTTGTCGATTACGCGCTCAGCGCGTTTGTCGATCACGCGCTCACTGCGCCCGGCGGCTTCGATTTCGCCCACGGTCTCCAGAAACGGGCTGAAGCCCAGAATGTTATGACGCCAGAATACGGTTTTTATCTTCTTCAGGTCGGACTCGTTGAGGTATCGCGCCAATTCGGCCAATCCGGCCAATCCGGCCATGCCCTCAACCTTCGGCTCAACACTGATGTTCGCCCCGAAAGCGCGAAGCTCCACGGCCACGCGGTTTGATATTTCGAAGGAAACTGTAAGAAGCGACGCGGCCAGAGCCGTGCCGAAGGCAACGGCAACAACCATTATGGCCATAGCCTTCTTCTGATTGGCGAATGATCGCCTAAGCAGGCGGGCAAGCATGACGGGCCATTTCAGGAACTGAATTCATACCGGACTAACATGTCACACGGCCCATTGTTTGTCAATTTGGTTTCCGCAACATTCGTTTCATTGTCAATATATGTTGCATGGCTGTTAATGCCTTGTAATTAAAGTGAATTGTTTGTGAATGCCCGATGCCGGTTTTTGCGCCATGCAACAAAGGTTGCACCGGATATTTGGCGGCGTGACGTATTCCCGCCGTTTTCCGCCCGCGATGGCCCGGCATGAATAATGCTTTATATCGCGCTGATGAGGGCAATGCTTTCAACCTGAGGAGCGGTTATGCTTAATTGCTGGGAATTCAAGAATTGTTCGCGCGGGTGCAACGGTGGCTGTCCCGCCTACGACAAGAAGAGCGGCACGATATGCTGGCTTATCGCGGGAACCATGTGCGGCGGCACGGTGCAGGGAACTTACGCACAGAAGCTTACGAGCTGCACGGAATGTGATTTCTACCGGTATGTAAACAGGCTTCACAGCGGCGATTCGCCGGAAAGCGCGGATGCTGCCAAAATGGCCGCCAACATCAGGCAGAAGCGGATATTGGTGATCGACGACGAGAAGAAGTTTCTGTTTTCCGCCGCAATTTCGCTGAAGAAGGCCGGTTACAGGACGCGAGCCGCCGAGAGCGCCGAAGACGCTCTCCGCATAATGTTTAATGAGAGAAATCCGGACAGTGATTTCGATCTGATTCTGCTCGATGTGCAGATGCCCGGAATGAACGGCATCGAGTTGATGGAAGAACTCAACCGGCGCAACAACAGGATTCCGGTGTTCGCTATTTCGGCCCACGCCGACAAGGGACAGGTCGCCCAATTAATGCGAAGGGGATGCAGCGAGTATCTCGACAAGCCGTTCGAGCCGAATGAACTGCTGAACCGCATTGGTAACGTTCTGAAACGTTGAGGACAAACAGTGATGACAACCAACCAATTCATATTAACGGAGGTGTTTTTATGAAGTGCTGGGAATTCAAAAAATGCGGACGTGAAAAAGGCGGCGCCAAGAGCGGCGAGCATGGAGTCTGTCCGGCATACCCCGACGGCGGCAATACATGCGCGCGCGTGGCCGGAACCATTTGCGGCGGCAAGGTGCAGGGTTCATTCGCTACGAAGCTCACAACCTGCATGGAATGCGATTACTACAAAAGCCGGCACTACAACAAGCGATACAGCGGCGCGGGTGTGTCGGCAAGGGTTTGAAAAGCGGGAATTCGCCGATTACGGAAATCCACCTTGCCAACAGGGGGATTTCCGGCAGGCAAGCTAAAGCCAGAAGTTAAGGTTGACTTTGCGCCGGATTGACTGTTTAGTAAGTGTGGAATCCGTTCCATAAGCATACTTGACACAGCCAGGAGGCGGGATATTGGAACAGGGAAGTTTGTCGGGAAGTGATGATTCGTCCCCACCGGAGAGTGAAGGGGGCTTTCTTGGCCAGACGCGGCTCGACTGGGAAAAAACCCTTCATCATATTGCGGACGCGATCACCATCCACGACACCGATTACAACATAGTATTCGCAAACAGCGCGGCCGGGCGCATGTTGGGTGTTGTCGCCGGCAAGCTTGTGGGCGAGAAGTGCTATCGGATGTTTCACGGCAGCAATTTCCCGCCGGACGATTGCCCCTGCTTCGAAACGATCCGTTGCGACAAGCCTGTTGAGCTCGAGCGCTTTGAACCGCATCTTGGCGCGGCAGTCGAGATACGCACCTTTCCAAGAAAGGATGCGAACGATTACGTCATCGGCACAATTCACATTGTTCGCGACATAACCGAAAAGCGGCAGGCGGAGGAAGAGGCGCGCGAACTCCAGTCGAGGCTTTTCCATATGCAGAAGATGGAATCCATGGGGATGCTGGCAAGCGGTCTCGCGCACAATTTCAACAATATTCTGGCCACGATAAACGGAAATGCAGGCGTGGTGCTTCATCTTCTGCCTGACGATTCGCCGATGGAAAGACATCTGCTTGCGATAATGAAAGCCACCGAGAGCGCTTCGGCCATAACTCGGGAGCTTTTTGCGTTCAGCAGGAATGATTCCGTCGAGCGCAGCCGTTTCAATATGAACGAGCTGATTTCGACGACGTGCGACATGCTCGCTCCGACTATTCCCGCGGGAGTAACTGTTGAATGTAATGTTTGCGGGGAAACGCTGACCATAGAGGCCAACCGCAGCCAGATGGAGCAGGCTGTCATAAACCTGGCGGTGAACGCGGTTCATGCAATGCCTTCCGGGGGCAGGCTTACCGTCACGACGGCTCCGGTTACGATCACAAAGCCTCAGGCGTCATCAGCCCTGCCCGCCGGAACATATGCCATGCTCTGCGTGAATGACACCGGAATAGGCATGGACGATGAGATCATCAAGCATATTTTCGATCCGTTTTTCACAACAAGAAGCAGAGCAAAGGGTATGGGGCTGGGGCTTGCCACGGTTTACGGCGTTGTGCGCAGGCATAACGGATATATTGTCGTAGAAAGCGCGCCGGGGGAGGGTGCCGCATTCAGGGTGTACCTTCCGCTTGAAAAAAACGCCGATTGCTGACGATTATTCCGTGTGATGTCCGGTCTCAAGTTTTCGATATGCCATCCGATAGGAAATAGCGGTTAATAACAGGCATTTCCCGGAGGCAACATGGAGTCACAGATTCTGCTTGAAAGCGGCACAAACGAACTTGAAATCATCGAATTCCGCATTGACGAAATAGGCTACGAAGGCAAGGTGAAACCCTGCTATTATGCGGTGAATGTTGGGAAGGTAAGGGAGATTATCAATCTGCCGAAACTGACGCACATTCCCGACAGCACATATGCCGTGGCCGGCATCGCCACGCTTCGAAGCAGCGTGATAACCATCGTGGACATGGCCAAGCTTCTTGGCAAGGAGACCGGCGATGTCAAGGCCAGCAAGGTTATCGTGATGGAGTTCAATAATGTTCAGGTTGGCATAATGGTACATTCGGTTCAGCGCATTCACCGGATTTCATGGGCCGATGTAGAACCGCCGGTAAACATGATCGATGACGGTCTTGTCACAAGCATCGTGAAGATGGAAGACCGCATAGTGATGCTGCTCGACTTCGAGAAGATCATCGCCGACATCTGTCCGCAGACGGCGTTGAGAATTCCCGTGCCGTCGAACATGGAAGAAACCAAGGCGGCCATGCGCGCCACGAAATACGTCATGATGGCGGACGACTCCGGCTTCATAAGGAAAAACATGCGGAACGCGCTGACCGATGCCGGTTACCCGGTGCTTGAGGCATGCGACGGCCAGGAGGCTCTGGAAATTCTGCTGACCCTCAAAAAAACCGCTGAAAGCAAGCATGATGCGATAGAAAAACATGTGTCGGTTGTGATAACAGACGTGGAGATGCCGCGCATGGACGGCACTCATCTTACTGTCCGCATCAAGGAAGATCCGGTTCTCAAAGCGATTCCCGTGCTGATTTTTTCTTCGATGGCCACCGATGACAACATCCGCAAATGGCGCGATCTTGGAGCCGAACGGATTATCACAAAGCCTGATCTGCCGAATCTGATAGCTCTCGTTGATGAATACGCGATAAAGTAAGACACCACTCCCAGCCCGCCCCTCTGGAAAGGGGCGGGCGAGGGGGATGTTAATGCCGCTGAACCGGAAGAGTTGTCGTCGGTGTTATCGGCCTCAATTCGCCCCGGATATGTGAGCCTATCCCCGAAGCTCTACGCCCAGCGTTTTTTGCAGATGTCCGATCAGCGCCGAGTGCGCGGCGTCAACCTCGCTGTCGGTGAGGGTGCGATCCATTGCCTGATACCGCACCGAATAGGCGATGCTCTTTCTGCCGTCCGGAATGCCCTTGCCCTGATAAACATCGAAAACCCGTATCGATTCGACGATTGAGTTGCTCAAGCCAGTCGCCGCGTCGATGATCTGCTGCGATTGCATGTTCAGCGGCGCAAGCAGAGCCATGTCGCGGTCAACCGGCGGGAACTTTGGCAGCTTCGCGTATTTTATCGAGGCCGGAGCCGACTCGATCACCACATCGGCGTAAAGCTCGAAAACATACGAATCGGCCGAAATGTCGAATTTAGCCAGCACTTCCCGCCTGATCTCGCCGATGAAACCGGCCCTTCTGCCGCCTATCAGTATTTCGGCGGCACGCCCTGCCTCAAGATACGGCTCCGCCGTGGATTCCACGAAAGCGGCGCCGATCCGGTCGATCCGAAGCTCGCGCATAATCGCCTCCAGCGCGCCCTTCAGTTCGTAAAACCCCTGCGCCGGAACCGGATAGAGCCGCTTTGCGGCGGACGGCGTCAATACGGCAGCAATCCGGATGTGCTCATCGGGCAGGACATTATCGCCAATGTTTACGAAAACCTTCGATATTTCGTAGAGTTTAAGCCCGTCGCTTCCACGGTTCAGGTTCCATGCCAGGTTTGAAAGAAGCGCCGGAACCAGCGTTGTGCGAAGCGCCGATTCCTCGGCCCGAAGAGGATTGGCAAGCAAAACCGTGTTGCGGCGCTCATCATCGGCGGCGAAGCCCATAAAATCCATATGTGCCGGATTCATGAAGCTGAAGTTCACCGCCTCCGAAAAACCGGCGGAACGCAGTGTTTGCCCAACGCGGCGGAGAATCTCGCGTCCCCGGTTAACCGGCGGCATCGGAACCACACCCGACGGCATCTTCGAAACGATCTTGTCGTAGCCGTGAATGCGGGCGATCTCCTCGATCAGGTCTATGTCGCGCACTATGTCGCGCCGGAAAGACGGCGGCCTTGCCGTAAGCGCGCCGTAATTTTCTTCCACGTCCATGCCGAGGCGGCGAAGTATCGAAACCATCTCCGGAGCCGGAACCTCCACGCCAAGAATCCGCCCCGCTTTCTCGACCGCAAGCGAAATCGACGGCGGCTCGTATTTCGACGGATAGTCATCGATTTTGCCGCCCGCAACCTGGCCGCCCGCCAGTTCGGCGATCATGGCGGCGGCGCGGTCGAGCGCGAACGCCAGCCCCTCGATGTCGGTTCCGCGCTCGAAACGGTACGACGATTCGGAGCGAAGCCCTAGCACGCGGGACGTTTTTCTGATGGACGGCGGGAAGAACCACGCCGACTCAAGCAGTATGTCGCGCGTTCCGGTGGAAACCTCCGAGTTCCGGCCGCCCATTACGCCCGCCAACGCAATCGGCCCTTCCGCGTCGCGGATCGTCAGCATGTCGCCCGACAGCTTCCGCTCCACATTGTCCAGAGTTGTAAACGCCTCGCCGTCATCGGCCAGCTTAACAACTATCTTGCCGCCGCGAATTCGCGCCAGATCGAACGCGTGAAGCGGGTGTCCAAGCTCCATCAGCACGTAGTTCGTCACATCCACGATGTTGTTGATCGGTCTGATGCCGACCGCTTCGAGCCTGCTTTTGAGCCAGTCAGGCGACGGGCCGATCGTCACGCCGCGAATCACGCGGGCGGTGTAGCGATGGCACAAGCCCTGATCGGCTATCTCTATCGTGACGGGCGCGGCATCGTTGTTATCGGTAATATCGACAACCGGCGGTTTCAGCGGCAGGCCGACAATAGCGGCCAGATCGCGGGCCACGCCGAAGACGCTCAAGCAGTCCGGACGGTTCGGCGTTACATTAACCTCAAGCACAACGCCGCCGCCGAGGGCTTCCACGCCCTCGATCTCAAGCCCGGCCATCGTGAGCGCGCGGCTTATCTCATCGACCGTGGCCGGTGTTTCGACGTACTGCCTGAGCCAGTCAACCGGTACGCGCATCAGAACTGCCCCAGAAAGCGGATGTCGTTTTCGAAGAAGAGGCGAAGATCGTCTATTCCGTACTTCAGCATCGCTATCCGCTCCACGCCGAGGCCGAACGCAAAGCCGGTGTAAACCTCCGGATCGTATCCGGCCATCTCGAAGACGCGCGGATTCACCATGCCCGCGCCCAGTATTTCCAGCCAGCCGGTGCGCTTGCATACGCCGCAGCCCGCGCCGCCGCAGATCACGCAGCCGATATCCACCTCGGCGGACGGCTCGGTGAAAGGAAAGAAGCTTGGGCGCAGCCTGACAGGCGTGTTTGGGCCGAAAATTGCGTGCAGAAACGTTTCGAGAATGCCATTGAGGTCGGCCATGGAAATATGCCTGTCAACCAGCAAGCCCTCAACCTGATGGAACATCGGGGTGTGCGTCTGATCGGAATCGCAGCGGTAAACCTTGCCCGGCGCGATGATGCGGATGGGCGGCCTGCGCTGCTCCATCACGCGCACCTGCACAGGCGATGTGTGTGTGCGTAACAGCCGTCCAGCTCCAGTGCCGGCGCCGCCAGCAACGTAAAACGTGTCTTGCATGTCGCGGGCCGGATGCTCCGGCGGAATGTTCAGCGCCTCGAAGTTGTGGTAATCGTCCTCAACCTCCGGGCCTTCCTCAACCGAAAATCCTAGCGAGACGAAAATGGCCGATATTTCATCCAGAACCGCGTTGATCGGATGGCGGCGTCCGGCGGCGATCGAAAAGCCCGGCAGTGTTACGTCGATACGCCGCGCCGAGGCCAGTTTTTCCTTTTCAGCCAGCTTCAGCTTTTCCTCGGCGGATGCAAGCTGTTCCTCGAACCACGACTTCGCGTCGTTTACAAGCTGTCCGGCCTCGCGCCGGGCTTCCGGTGGGATGTTACCGAGCGATTTGAGAAGACCGGTCAGCTCGCCTTTTTTGCCCAGGTATTTGACCCTGAGATCCTGGAGGGAGCGCATATCCGCGACCGCCGCAAGCTCTTCCTGCGCCCGGTTGCGGATATGCCGAACGGTCTCCTCCATTAACGGAATCTAGGCGGCCAGTCCCTGCCTGGCGGAATCCACCAAAGCGCTGAACGCCTGCGCGTCGGCCACGGCCAGATCGGCCATGATCTTCCGGTCGAGCAGAACGCCCGCCTTTTTGAGGCCGTTCATGAACTGGCTGTAGTTGATGCCAAGCTCGCGGGCCGCCGCGTTGATGCGGGTGATCCAGAGCGACCGGAATGTGCGCTTCTTTACTCGCCTGTCGCGGTATGCGTATACGCCCGCGCGCTCGACCGTCTCGCGTGCCTGACGATAGAGACTGCCGCGGCCGCCAATGTAGCCGCTTGCCGCCTTTAGATATTTCTTGTGACGCTTCCTTGTTTTTACTCCGCCTTTAGCTCTTGGCATATCGATAACCTCCTGATATTACATGTACGGAATGAGCCGCTTTATATTGCGGTTCGTGTCGTCCGCGATCGCCGACTGACGAAGCTTTCTCGTCACCTTCGAGCGCTTTCCGGTCATGATATGCCGCTTGTTGGCCCTGTTTCTCTTGACTTTGCCGGAGCCGGTAAGCGAAAACCGCTTCGCCGCTCCCCTGTGCGTCTTGATCTTTGGCATAAAAATGCCTCCTTTCGTATCTCGCCCCCGTCAGGCTTTCCGGATTCGCCAATCCGGACGGAGGCTCCCGGCGCGGATACCGCCCCGCCGGGCATTGTATTGAAATGACAGCGCAAATTGTAAAGCGCCGCCGCCTGACCTCACCCCGGCCCTCTCCTGAAGGAGAGGGAGGATGCGGAAACCTCACCCCGGCCCTCTCCTGAAGGAGAGGGAGGATGCGGAAACCTCACCCCGGCCCTCTCCTGAAGGAGAGGGAGGATAAGGTATTGCACTCAATCAGCAGTCTTCTTCCTCTCTCACTTCTTCTTCCCCTCTCCTTCAGGAGAGGGGCAAGGGGTGAGGTGCAAGGAGTGAGGCTTCCTGGCCGCTATCTCCGCGGCAATCATACTGCCGAACGCCTCCACGCCCATCTCGCCAACGTTTTCGCCGCCGCGCCTTCTCACGTTGACAATCCCCTGCTCAACCTCGCGGTCGCCCACGGTGAGCAGATACGGAATCTTGTCCATCGCGCCAAGGCGAACCTTGTATCCGATTTTTTCGTTCGACACGTCAACATCTGCCCGCACACCGGCGGCTCGAAGCGTTTTCACGACCGAGTTCGCATGATCCGCATGGCGCTCGGCCACGGTCATCACCCGAACCTGCACCGGGCTCAGCCAGACCGGAAAAACTCCGGCGTAATGCTCGATGAGTACGCCGAAGAACCGCTCCAGCGATCCCATCAGCGCGCGGTGGACCATGATCGGCCTGTGCTTTGCACCGTCGCTTCCCTGAAACGAGATGTCGAACCGCTCCGGCAGGTTGAAGTCAATCTGAATCGTCGAGCACTGCCATGCCCTGCCAAGCGTGTCCTTAACCTTTATGTCGATCTTCGGGCCGTAGAAAACGCCCTCGCCCGGATCGATCTCATACTTTATGCCGCTTTTTTCGAGAGCCTGCCGCAGGGCGTCGGTGGCTATCTCCCAGTGTTCCAGGTCGCCCACGTACTTTTCGGGTCGCGTGGAAAGATAAACGTCGTAGCTTTCGAAACCGAAGGTCTTCAGAATGAAGAGCGTGAAATCGAGAACCCGCGCTATCTCGTCCTGAATCTGATCGGGAGCGCAGAAAATGTGCGCGTCGTCCTGCGTGAAGCCGCGAACCCTAAGCAGGCCGTGAAGCGCGCCGGAGCGCTCGAAGCGGTAGACCGTGCCAAGCTCGCAGTAGCGAATCGGCAGGTCGCGGTAGCTCCGCAGATGCGCTTTGTAGACCGCGATGTGGAACGGGCAGTTCATCGGCTTGATCTCGAAGAGCTGGCCCTCCACCTCCATCGGCGAATACATGCTTTCGCGGTAGAAGTCCCAGTGGCCGCTCTGCTTCCAGAGATCGAGCCGCGCCATATGCGGGGTGAAAAGATACTGGTAATCGGCGCGTTCGTGTTCGGCCCGCCAGAAATCCTCGATCACGCGGCGGATCGTCGCGCCCTTGGGGTGCCATAAAACAAGGCCCGATCCGGTCTCGTCGCCGATGCTGAACAGATCGAGATCCTTGCCGAGGCGGCGGTGGTCGCGGCGCTTCACCTCTTCAAGGAAATCGAGGTATTTTTTAAGCGATTCCGCATCGTTGAAGGCGGTTCCGTAGATGCGCTGGAGCATCTTGTTCTTCTCGTCGCCGCGCCAGTACGCGCCCGCGATGCTCAGAAGCGCAAACGCCTTCACCCTGCCGGTGTGCGGCAGATGCGGCCCGCGGCAAAGGTCGGCGAATCCGCCTTCCTCGTATATGCTCACGGTGTCGCCGGTTATCTCGCGGAGAAGTTCAACCTTGTATATCTCGCCCTTTTCCTCGAACATGCGGATGGCGTCGTCGCGCTTCATTTCGGTGCGCTTGAACGGATTGGCCGCCTTGATGATCTGGCTCATCCGTTTTTCGATTTTTTTCAGGTCTTCGGGCGTGAAGGGCTGCGGCGCGTCGAAATCGTAATAGAAACCGTCGGCGGTTGCAGGGCCGATGGCGAATTTCGTGCCCGGAAACAGATCGGCCACGGCGTGGGCCATGATGTGGGAAACACTGTGGCGATAGACCTCGCGGCCCTCCGAATCGTCGAAGGTGAGCGCGCGCCCGCCTTCCGGCATGTCGCCGGACGCCGCGCAAACAAGCCCGTCAACCATTATCGCGATTGCGTCTTTTGGAATATTGCCCATGTTCGTCCTGTCAGATTCGGCCGTTTCAACAGCAAAAAGGCATCATCCGCGTGATGCCTTCATAAAAATCCGTTAAATGGTAGGCCCGGGCGGTTTCGAACCGCCGACCTCTACCGTGTCAAGGTAGCGCTCTCCCCCTGAGCTACGAGCCTACGCACGAGGGATTGGAAACATTACAGGAAACCGCGGGGTGGTGTCAAGTTTTTGGGCGGCCTTGTGGGGGGCGGCGCATTGAAGCGGCTCATCAGGTTTATGTCCTCGATCACTGTTGTCCCATAGTTTGGCGCAGGGCGGTGAAAAACGGGCCTGATTTCACCGGCATTTGTTATGATAAGTTATCCGCAACTCGTTGTAACAAAAAGAAAATCAGGCCATACAAATTATGGCACAGTTGCACGCCGGTTGTTCGAAATGATTACGAGACAGTTGTGTCAAATAATTCACTTCCATAACTTTTCACTGACACGACAAAAGTTGCAAGAATATCTTGACAAGAGTATTCGCGGCATGGTTCTCTAGTTTTGTCACGGGGATTCCATTCAGCACCAGCAGTAAAAGCAACAAAAAGCTTTGCCGTCACCAATGCTCCGGGTTTGCGTTGGGCAACGTGAAGCGGCAGGAAGCAGAGCAGCAGGTGTAGCAAAATCTTGAATGGGTTGAGGAGGGGAATCGATATGTCCGCTAGGTTCACACTTCGAGTGCCAATGTTTTCTCGCGGGTTTATTCTCTTGTTAGCGTATGTTGCGCTTTCATTGGCGGCGCGGCTGAACTTTACGTTATGGCCAAGAAATTATAAACGGAGATAAATAATATGACAGATGAAATTACGAATCCGTTAAGAACAATTACCATCGACCAAGATGTAGCAAAACTCGAATTCTCCGTTGTTGAGTTTCTTATCTCCTTTGGATTTAATCACCTTAGCCCTGAAGATTTTGAACGGCTAATTCTAAAAATGTTTGAGGCGTTCGGCTTTACCGGAGAATTAACACCGATTACTGGTGATCAGGGCATTGATATTATCTTAAATAGTCCGGACAATATTCGGATAGTTGTACAGTGCAAACGCTATGATGAGGGGCAGACAATATCATCTCGTGAGGTTCGGGAGTTTTTTGGCGCTATGATTCATGCTGACGCGAAATATGGTTATTTTGTTACTACTTCATCATTTTCCGATCAGGCCAAATCATTTTGCAATGGAAAAAGCATTGAACTGATAGACGGGGCTTCGTTGAAGCCCCTATTTATTCAATCTATGCGCGCCGGCTCACAAGGCGCGATAAGAAAACTATTAGCTTCTTACACGGCAGACCTTGAGAAAGAACGGGCTAAAGGATGTAATTACTTTTCATGTGGGCGGCCCGTTTTCTCCGAACACAAAGGAAAACTGTATTGTCTAAAGCACTATCAGGCAATTACAGATTTTGAGGAAATCAAGAAAGGAAAACACAGGGGAGTATAGTCTTGTTAAATCCATGGATAAGTAATAACTTCATTGATTCATGCGCGTTTGACCCGAAATACGATCCAGAAGACAAGCCAATGTCATTTACTTAACGGCACGGCTTATAACCGGGATGAAACAGTTTGCCGCCGTTTCGATGTTTTCGCGGAAATTGCCTTCCCGTGCGGATTGGCTCAACGGTTTTCACGAGCATGTCTATC
>Ga0233425_10005823_pt1 | contig 18989 bp, 17 predicted proteins | sample Watercolumn_Towu_2_FD_181712 | JGI IMG/M metagenome (GOLD analysis project Ga0233425, IMG submission 181712) | Freshwater microbial communities from Lake Towuti, South Sulawesi, Indonesia - Watercolumn_Towuti2014_140_MG | ecosystem: Environmental > Aquatic > Freshwater > Lake | place... | reverse complement strand
GGCGGCCTGCTGGTCCTCGGGCGCACGTACATCGCCGACGGCTCCAGCCCCCCGAACAGCAGCTACTACAAGAACATCGAGGGCACGCTGCCCTACGGCGATCTGACGCGGTACGGCGGCGGCGACGACGACGACGACAGCGGGACGATCCGCTACGTCTCGATCCGCTACGGCGGCTTCGTCCTGGCCGAGGCGAACGAGATCAACGGCCTGACGATGGGCGCCCTCGGCCGCGGCACGACGATCGAGCATGTCGAAGTCTTCCAGAACAAGGATGACGGCTTCGAGTGGTTCGGCGGAACGGTCAACACCAAGTACCTCGTCAACTGGTGCAACGGCGACGACAGCTTCGACTGGGACGAGGGCTTCCGCGGCAAAGGCCAGTTCTGGCTGACGGTCCAGGGGCCGCTCTCGGGCGGGCCGGACGTGTCCGACAAGGGCGCGGAGATGGATGGCGCGACGACCGGCGACGGCCGGCAGCCCTCTTCGATCGGGACGGTCTACAACGCCACCTACGTCGGCCTCGGCGCCAACCTGAAGAACGCGGCGTTGCACTTCCGCGACGGCTCGGGCGGACGCTACTACAACAGCCTGTTCCTCAACTTCGGCGGCGCCTGCGCGCTGATCGAGGGCCTGCCGACGCAGAGCAGCCACAACTCCGCCAAGATGACCGGGTACGACTACGCGAACACCAAGCCCTCGGGCACGAGCACGCCGGTGAACAACGACGGCAGCGGTATCTCGGGGTACATCGGCTATGACCACGCGACCGGCGGCAAGATGCTCGAGATCCAGAAGTGCGTGTTCTGGAACATGGGCTACACGAACGCGTTCGGCTGCGCGACCAACGACACGAACATCGCGGGGCCGTACGGCGCGGAGCATGACGGGGACAAGAAGCTCGACGGATTCAAGGGCCACTACGGCGGCACGAACGGGTACAACCTGTACACGGCGTCGATGAGCAACACGTACATCAGCGCCGCTCAGGACGCCGACGGACCGACGCTCGCCTTCGTCCGCGCGGCGGATCCGGTCAGCATCAACTCGGTCAACTACTACCCGATGGAGGCCTTCAACCCGAACCTGGTGACGAACAGCACGTACCTCTCGGGCGGCAAGTCCGTGCCGGCCGACGGGTTCTACGCCGACGTGAGCTTCATCGGCGCGTTCGACAACAGGAAGAACTGGGCGACCTGGACGGTGGCGGCGAAGAAGGGTCTGATCGAGTACGAAACGTGGGCCGATCAATCGGACTTCCACAACCCGGACATCGACAGCGAGCACCTGACGTACACGGTCAAGTGGACGGCCACCGACTCCACGGCGACCTACAAGGTCTGGCACACGGAGACGCTGGGCGGGTCCTGGACGCCGCTCTACTCCGTCACGGGCGTGACCGGCGAGCAGACGTACACGGACACGCGCGAGCTGGCGGGGTCCGGATTCTACAAGGTGACCGACTAAGTTCGACGTTCGCAGCGCAGACACAGTCCGTTAACGAGTTCAGACAGGGGGTCCAAGCCCCTCTGTCTGAACCGTTTTCGTGGAGAGGCCAATGTTCGGTGATTCTCGACGGTTCCGGTCGGGCCAATGGGCGGCGGCGCTGGCCGCGTTCGCCGTGGCGGTGGCGGGCGCGCGCGCCGCGCTCTCGAAAGACGAGATGCCGGGCGAGCGCCCGCCGTCGCCGGCCCTGGAGGCCGCGCGCCGCTTCGCCGACTCCATCCGCAACGACGAGAACGACCGGGCCCGGTCCCTGCAGCGCGTGTCGGAGGCCTATCTCGAACGCGGCGATCCCGTGCGCGCCGCCGCGGTCTGCGCCGACCTCAGCCACTGGCGCGCGGTCTGCGTCCTGGCCGACGTCGCGGCCGAGTACGCCGCGACCGGCCGCGACGCCGAAGCGCGCCGCCTCCTCTCCGACGCCGTCGCGCTCGGCAAGGACGTGCACGACTGGCCGCAGGACCGCATTCAGATGCACATCGCGCTGGCGCTGGCGCTGCTCGGCGAGGACGACGTCCTTCGCGCGATGCAGGGGCGCTATGACGGCGTGCGGGACTACCGCTCCCGTGCTCGCGCGGCGCGCGCTCTCGCGCTCGCCCGGGCGGGTCGCCCGGACGAGGCGGTCGCCCTGCTGAAGGAGATCACGGGCGACGCGTTCTTCGACGGCTTCTACGACACCCTGATCTGGCGCGTGCGCGGCTTCCTCCAACTGGCGGACCGCAAACGGCTGTCCGGCGACCGCGCCGCCCAATACCTGAACGAGGCGTGGGAGGGGTCGGCCGCGGTGCCGGATTATCAGCGCGTGCCGCTCCGCTGCGAGATCGTGGACGCCTCGATCGCGCTGGGCGAACGGGACCTGGCCGGGAAGCGCCTGACCGAGACCACCGACGAACTCCTCGCCATGAACCTGGTCCCCCACATCGCCGCGCCGCTGATCGCCCGCTGCGGAAGGAGTTGGGGCCGGCTCGGCCGGACGGCGCGCCTGGCCGAGCTGGAGCGCACCGCCGAACCAATGATCGCTGAGATCATGTCCATCGAACGACCCGACGTATGGGCGGCCTGGGGCGAGGCGTGGGCGGCGGCCGGCGACCGCGCCGCGGCCGTGGACCGATTCGGCCGCGCGTTCGCCGGGGCCCACGAGCTGGCCAATCCCCGGCCGCGGGCGCTCGCCGGCGTGGCGGTCTGCCTGGCGATGGCGCGGGCGGACATCGAGGACGCGGGGCTGACGGCGGCGATCGAACGGCTGGCGGGGACCTTCTAGATGACGAAGTCCCGCGGCGGTTCGAAGCGGTGGGCTGTCCTGTTCGCGGTGCTGGCCGCGGCGGGATGGGCGGCGGCGGCGCGCGCGCAGGACCCCGCCGGCGGCCTGCGCGGCGTCGTGCGCGACGCCGACGTGGGCGGGACCGTGCCGGCGGCGACCGTGCGCGTGATCGAGCCGAACCTGCGGGCGGAGACCGGCGACGACGGGGTCTTCTTCTTCCCCGGCGTCGCGCCGGGGACCTACACGGTGACGGTGACCAAGCCGGGCTACGAGCGGGCGATCCAGTCGGGCGTGGCCGTCCTGCCGGGCCGGATGAGCGAGCTGGAGATCGGGTTGTCGGGCGAAGTGACGGAGATGGACGAGATGGTGGTCCGGGACATCGAGATCCGCGACAGCGCGACGGAGGCCGGTCTCCTGCAGATCCGCGAGGCCAGCCTTTCGATGCAGGATGCCGTCAGCGGCGATCTCCTCCGCCGCGCCGGCGCGAGCGACGCCGCCGGCGCCCTCCGCCTGGTCGTGGGCGCATCGGTCGAGGAAGGCAAGTACGCGACCGTGCGCGGCCTGAGCGACCGTTACGTCGGCGCCGCGCTCAACGGCATCCGGATACCGAGCGCGGATCCCAAGCGGCGCGCCGTGCACATGGACCTGTTCCCGGCCGGCACGATCAAGAGCCTGTCCGTCGCGAAGACCTGCGCGCCGCATCTCCCGGGCGACTACACCGGCGGCGGCGTGAACATCGAGACCGTCGGCATCCCGGACGCGCCGTTCTTCAAGGCCTCGTTCAGCCGCGAGAACGATCCTCTCGTCACCGGCCGCGAGGACTTCCTCAGCTACGAGGGCTCCCGCATGGACGACTGGGCCCGCCACCGCGGCGCGCGCGACATGCCGACGGGCGCCCCCGAGATGGAAGCCAACGGCCTCATCACACCGCTCACGTCGTATCATCAGTACAAGGCGGACGAGGCCCATCCCCACGGCGAGCAGTACCTGACGTACGACGAGCTGACCCGTTCGTTCGCCCCGGCCATCGGCACCGCCGAGAAGCGCGCCGGGCCCAACTGGGGCGGTGCCGTCAGCGGCGGCGACCGCGGGCGGATTGGCGACGCCGCCTGGGGATGGATGGGCGCCCTGAACTACGCGCGCAAGTACCAGATGCAGCGCGGCGAGGACACGCGCTACGTCATCCCGCCGGAGGGCAGCCCGCAGGAACCGTCCGTCACCTTCGACCGCGACGTCGGCACCGACGAGCTCAAGTACAGCCAGATGGCCGCGGCGGGCATCGGCAACGGGGAGGACCGGCAGGTTTCGGTCCTCGCCCTCCGCAACCGGGTCGCCACCGACCGGGCCTCCCTCCGCCGAACGCAGTTCGACCCGGCCGTGGACACCGAGCTCAGCCTCCGGCAGGCGATCCAGTACGCCGAGCGGTCGCTCGACGCGCTGCAGTTCCGCGCGCGACAGGTCTTCGTCGAGCCGGGCGACGCGCTCTTCGGGCTCAAGACCGACGCCTACGCCGCCCGCCACATCACCGAGCAGGAAGAGCCCGACGTGCGGTTCTTCCGGAACGTCGCGATCCGGCAGCCGGACGACACCTGGCTGCACATGCCCCGGCCGCCGGGCTTCTCCGGCGCGCCGCAGGACGATTCGACCCGCATCTGGCGCAACACGCGGGAGGAGAACACGCAGCTCGGTCTGAACGTCGATCTGCCCTTCGAGCGCTGGGCCGCCGATCCGCACGGCTGGTTCCACCAGGTGGAGAGCGGCGAGCCGACGGCCGAGGGCCACGTGCGATTCGGCCTGTCGCGCGACTGGACGCAGCGCGAGTACCGCCAGAACTCCTTCTACTACGCCTTCGCCCCGCAGGTCGACCCGACCTACCTCGGGCCCAAGCGCAGCGATTTCCCGATCGGCTCCGCCGGCCGCCGGGCCTACGAGGCCGCGCGAACCGCCTGGCTGGCGGGCCCGGAGGGCGCGGCATAAAATAAGGCCCTGGCCGACGCCGCGGAGGACCGCGAGAAGGGCTACTACTCCACCGCCACGCCCGACGAGAAGTGGAGCGACGTCTTCCTCGATCCCGGGAACCTGGGCGTCGGCCCCTATCAGGACAGCGCCTACTGGCACATCCAGCCGCGGTTCAACGACATCGGCTACAGCGGCGTGCAGAACCTGCACGCGGGATACGCCTCGATCGAACTGCCGCTGACGAAGCAGTTCGCGATCACGATGGGGTCGCGCGCCGAGAACACCGTGATGACGATCGACCCCCGGTCGGACGTCGACGAGACGGATCCGCTTCGGGCATACCTGGTGCCCGTCAAGAATCCCGTGATTGAGAGCGACGGCTCGACCAACTACTTCTACTCGATCGAAGGCGTGCCGAAGGATCAGGCCACGGCGGAGATCCGGGAGTCGCAGTGGCTGCCGGCCGCCGGCGCCTCCTACGAACTCATGCCCGGGATGAAGATGCGCCTGTCCTGGGGCCGCACGATCGCCCGCCCCACCTTCCTCGAGATGGCGCCGATCATCACCTTCGACTTCATCGAGGGCGAGAACTTCATCGGCAACCGGGATCTGCGCATCTCCCAGGTGACGAACTACGACGTGCGCTGGGAATGGAATCGCGGGGACGGCGAAGTCTACGCGATGAGCTGGTTCCGCAAGATCATCCTGGACCCCATCGAGAAGGAGTCCTTCTCGTACGACGGGAAGAACTTCCTGCTCGCGAGCAACTACCCCGAGGGCCGGTTGCGCGGCTACGAACTCGAGGCCCGCCGGAAGCTGGGTTTCCTGCCCTGGCCGGGCGAGCATCTCACCTTGAACGTCAACTACACCCGCATGCGCGCCTACGTCGACGTCCCGCCCTTCATGCAGGACAGCCTGGACGAGTTCGGCTACGACCGGTCGAGCCGCGACATGGAGGGCCAACCCGACTACCTCTTCAACGCCGGCCTGACGATCGATTTCGACGGCTGGGGAACCTCGGCCGGCCTCTTCTACAACCGCCGCGGCGACACGCTCAAGAGCGGCGCCGCCGTCGGCGACACCGGCGCCACACCGGACATCTACACCCTCAGCTACAGCACGCTCAACTTCAGCCTCACGCACAAGCTCACCGACCACTGGACCATCGGGCTCAAGCTGTCGAACCTGACCGAAGAATCGCCCGTCGAGGTGTATCGGATGCCGGGCACGAAGTACGACACCGTCCGCCGAACGTACGTGGACGGGGTCAAGACGTCGTTCGGGGTGAACTGCTCGTTCTAGGAGCACGGGAAAGGAAGCGATCCATGTTGAGGCCAACGCACATCGGGATGGTGGCCGCCGCCGCGGCGGCGATGGCCGCGCGCGGCGAGGACGAACTCGCCGAGCGACGGGCGGCCCTGGAGAAGTGGATGGACACCCGGCGGATGATCTCGGCCGAGCGGCAGGACTGGCGCGTCGCGCGCGAGCTGCTGCAGGACCGCGCCGACGCGCTCCGCCGCGACGTCGACGCCTGGCGCGAGAAGATCGGGCAGGTCGCGCAGGAGATCGCCACGGCCGAGCGGGAGTCCACCGAACTGGAGGCGAAGCGGACGGCGCTCCAGGAGGGCGTGGCCGGCGTCGCCGAGACCCTGGCGCGCCTCGAGCGCGAGCTGCGCGCGACCCTCGCCCGCTGCCCCGCCCCGCTGCAGGAGCGGGTCAAGCTCCTCAGCGAACGCCTGCCCGACGACTCCGCGAACACGAAGGCGTCGCTGGGCGAGCGCGCGCAGAACGTCGTCGGCATCCTGAACGAGATCGACAAGTTCGCCCGCGAGATCACCGTGTCCAGCGAGGTCCGCGAGCTGGCCGACGGGTCGAGCGCCGAGGTGACGGTCCTCTACGTCGGCCTGGGACAGGCCTACTACTGCAACGCCATGCGCGGGGTGGCCGGCATCGGACGCCCCGGCGCCGCCGGCTGGGAATGGGAGCCGCGCAACGAGATCGTCGAGGCCGTGGCCGCCGCCGTGGCCGTCTATCGGAACGAGCGACCCGCCGCCTACGTCGTGCTGCCCGCGGTGCTGCGATGACCCCCCGAGGAGCCGCCATGAAACGGTCGATCCCCATCGCCATTCCCGCCGTCCTGATGCTGTTCCTGGCCGCCGCGCGCGGCCGGGCGGAGGCGTCGCCCGCGCCCGCGGCGAAGCCGCCCGCCCCCGTCGCGGCGGAACCGGCCGCGCCCGCCCCCGCGCCCGCCCCCGCGCCGGACCCGGTGGCGGCCCGCCTCGAGGCCGCCCTCGCCGAGCTGTCCGATCTGCGCAAGACCGTCGCCGACGAGAAACTGCCGCTGGCGAAGGAAGTGAGCCGCCGGGAGGACGAACACATCGCCGCCCGGCAGGAGTACGACGCCGTGCGCCGCCGCCTCGACAACCGCGCGCTCGATCTCAACAACGTCCGCCAGGAGATCCGGAGGCTGGAGCAGGAGCAGACCTACCTCGCCAACCTGTTCGGCGAGTATGCCCGCAACTTCGAGACCCGCCTGCACATCGCCGAGCTGCGCAACTACGAGTCCGCGCTGACGGACGCCAAGACCGCCCACGAGAAGGCGGACCTCTCCGCCGCGCAGCGCTTCGCCCGCCAGATCGCCCTCGTCGAAGCGGGCCTCCGGCGCATCGAGGACCTCAACGGGGGCGTACAGTTCGAGGGCCGCGCGGCCGGCGAGGACGGCCTGGTCGTGCCCGGCCGCTTCGTCCTGATCGGGCCGGTCGCCTACTTCTCCGCCGCCGCCGCGCCGCTCGCCGGCATCGCCGAGCAGCGGCTCGGCTCGCTGGAGCCCGCCGTACCCGCCTTCGCCGACCCGCTCCACGCCGAGCAGGTGCGGGACCTGGTGGCGCGCGGCGAAGGCGCCATGCCCCTCGACGCCTCGCTCGGGACGGCCCGGAAGATCGAAGCCACGCGCGAGACCATCGTCGAGCACATCCGCGCGGGCGGCCCGGTCATGGTGCCGATCATCGGCCTGGGCGCACTCGTGGCCCTGCTGGCCGCCTTCAAGGCTCTCGCGCTCGCGTTGGTGCGGCTGCCCGCTCCGGCGCGCCTGGCGACGCTGCTCGACGCCGTCCGGCGGGGCGACGCCGCGGCCGCGCGGGCCGCCGCCGCCGCGCTCCGCGGCCCCGGCGCCCGGATGCTGGCCGCCGGCGCGAAGCACCTCGGCCGTTCGAAGGATCTGATCGAGGAGTCGATGTACGAGCAGATGCTCGAGACGCGCTTCCGGCTCAACCGCGGGCTGCCGTTCATCGCCGTCGGCGCCGCGTGCTCGCCGCTCCTGGGCCTCCTCGGCACGGTCACCGGCATCATCACGACCTTCAAGCTCATCACCGTCTTCGGATCCGGCGACGTGAAGATGCTCTCCGCGGGCATTTCCGAGGCGCTGATCACGACCGAGTACGGCCTCTACATCGCCATCCCGGCGCTCGTCACGCACGCGTTCCTGACGCGGCGCGCCCGCGGCCTGCTCGACCGGATGGAGCAGCTCGCGGTGGCCTTCATGGGCGCCCTCGCGGCGGCGCCGGTCGACGCGGTCGACGGGATCTCCGCCGAGTCCGCCGGTGACGCGGCGTCCGGGCCGGCCGGCCGGAACGGCGCCGAGCCGCCGCCCCCGGCCGCCCTGGAGGAGGTCATGGCGCCATGATGGGCGAACTCCTGCGCATCCACGCCGAGGCGGTCCCCATCTGGATCTCCGGGGGCTGGGGCATGATCGCGCTGGCCATCGACGCGGTGATCATCTTCGTCGTCGGCTGGAGCCTCACCTTCCGCCTCGCGCAATTCGGCGCCTTCGCCCAGCCGGAGCCGGCCTGGCGCAAGTGGAACGCCTCGCCCGAGAGCGCGCGGGGACCCCTCAGCCGCATCATCCGCGCCGCCATGGCCAGCGCGAACCCGGAGGCGATGCAGTTCTACTTCGAGTCGCTGCATGCCGCCGAGTTCCGGCCGTTCTCGCGCGATCTGAAGGCGATGAAGGTGGCGGTCACCGCGGCCCCGCTCCTGGGCCTCCTCGGCACCGTGACCGGCATGCTGACCACCTTCCAGGCGCTGTCGGCGGGCGGCGGAGAGAAGACGATGGACATGATCGCGCGCGGCATCTCGGAGGCGCTGATCACGACCGAGACCGGCCTGGTCCTGGCCCTCAGCGGCCTCATCTTCCAGTACAGCCTGACGCGCCTGCACGACAAGCTCAACAAGATCGTGGCGCACCTGGAGACCCAGTGCGGCCAGGCGTTTCACCATCGGCTCGCCACCGCCGCGCCGGCCGCCTGAACGAGGCGTGGAGACCAAGACATGAGCCGTTTCCGAAGTTCCGACAGCGACGAGGCCGACGCGGGGATCGACATCTCCCCGCTGATCGACTGCATCTTCATCCTCCTGCTGTTCTTCATCGTGACGACGACCTTCGTCGAGGAGACGGGCGTGGAGGTGGACAGGCCGCAGGCCGCGTCGTCGGTGAAACTCGACAAGAACAGCATCCTCCTGGCCATCACGACCGGCGGCGAGGTCGTCTACGGCGGCCGCGACATCGGCATCGGCGGCGTGCGGCCCCTCGTGAAGCGCCTCATCGAGAAGGAGGATCTGCCCGTGATCCTGCAGACCGACAAGGCCGTCCCGGCCGGCCTTCTCGTGCGGGTGCTCGACGAGACCAAATTGGCCGGCGCCAAGCGCGTGAACCTGGCCACGCGGCCGGAGGGCAAGTGAGCCATGGCGCGCTTCGTCGCCAGAGCCGGCCGGTTCGCCCTCGGGGGGCTGAACCTGCTGTTGGCGACCCTTGTCTCGTGGGTCGTCTTCATGCTGCTGCCCCTGCTGGAGCAGGCGACCCGGCCGGCCCAGGGCGACCTGGAGGTGCGGCCGGTCGGCAGCGTGGACCTGGCCCCGCCGCCGCCCCCGCCGTCCGAGGAGAAAGCCCAGGAGGAAGCCGAGGAGACGCCGCCGGAACTGAGCGAGACGGCGGCGCCGCTCGACCTGGGCCAGTTGGAACTCGCGCTGAATCCCACGTTCGGCGACGGCCCCGGCGACTTCGCGATGCGGCTGCCCGGCGCGGAGGGCGGCACCGCGGTCGCGGAGGCGGATGTGATCTTCTCGGCCGCCGAACTCGACCAGGTTCCCCGCCCGGTGTCCCAGTTCCCGCCCGAGTACCCGGCGGACCTCCGGCGCAAGAAGATCTCCGGCACCGTCCATGTCGTGTTCGTCGTGGATCGGACCGGCCGCGTGGTCCAGCCCTCCGTGGAGCAGGCGCCCCACCCGCAGTTGGGCGCCGCCGCGGCCGCGGCCGTCCGGAAATGGCGGTTCGAACCCGGCCAGCGCCGGGGGAAGCCGGTCCCGTTCAAGATGCGCGTCCCCATCACGTTCCTGAACCAGTGAGATACCCATGAAGGCGATTCCCGTTCGGTGGATGGCGTGGCTGTTGACGGCCGCCGCGGCCAGCGGTGCCGCGGCGACGGGCCCCGCGGCCCCCTCCGCGCCCAGGCCCGAGGCCCGCCCGGCGTCCGCGCCGGCGGCGGCCTCCGCGCCCGTGCCGACGCCCGCGTCCGACGAGGAGGCGTTCGTCCAGCGCCTCTGGCGGAACCCGACATTCCAGCGGGAGTTCCTCGGCACCTACGGCGCCCGCTCGGATCTCGAACCCCCCATCTCTCCCGAGGAGAAGGCGATCCTGGAACAGGCCATGCCGTCGATGGGCACGCCCCGCGGACGCGACAAGGCGCGCCAGCTCCTCGAGCGCACGGCCGGGCCGGAGCGGAGCGCCGTGCTCGACTTCACCATCGGCAACATCCACCTCCAGGGCGGCCAGCCGGATCGCGCGATCATCTGGTACCGCCGCGCCATCGGCAAGTTCCCCGCCTTCCTGCGCGCGCACAAGAACCTCGGCCTGGCGCACGTGCGGCGCAACGCCCCCGCCGAGGCGGTCGAGCCGTTCACGCGCGCGATCTCGCTGGGCGCCGCCGACGGCGTCACCTACGGCCTGCTCGGCTTCGCCTGCGCGCAGGCGGAGCAGTTCGCCTCCGCCGAGAGCGCCTACCGCCAGGCCATCCTCCTGCAGCCGCAGGTCGTCGACTGGCAACTCGGCCTCGCCCGCTGCCTGTTCCGGCTGCGCAAGTTCGAGGAAGCCGTCGCCCTGTGCGACGATCTCATCCGCCGGGAACCGACGCGCACCGAGTACTGGGTCCTCCAGGCCAACGCCTGCCTCGGACAGAAACTCCCCCTCAAGGCGGCGGAGATCTTCGAGTACCTCGACCTCATCGGACAGGCCGGCCCCGAACACCTGAACACCCTCGGCGACGTCTACGTCAACGAACGCCTGCCGGACATGGCCGCCGACGCCTATCTGCGCGCCCACGCGCGCGGCGGCGCGGGCGCCGCCGCGCGCCTGCTCCGCGCCGCCGAGGTCCTCGCCGCCCGCGGCGCCGCCGCCGACGCCGGCCGCCTCACCGAACGCTTGCGCGCCGGGGACGCGGAGTCCCTCGACGACGCCGGCCGGAGGCGGCTGCTCAAGCTCGAGGCGCGCCTCGCCGCCGCCCGCGGCGACCCCGACGAGGAACAGGTCCGGCTGATCGAGGAGATCGTGCGCCTCGATCCCATGGACGGCGAGGCGCTGATCCTGCTCGGCCAGCGCTATGCGGCCGCCGGCGACGCGGAGCGCGCCATCCTGCAATTCGAGCGCGCCGCCAGCATCGACGCCTTCGCCTCCGAAGCCTGCCTGCGACACGCCCAGCAGCTCGTGCGCCAGCGCAAGTTCGCCGACGCCCTGCCGCTGCTCAAGCGGTCGCTCGACTTGCGGCCGCGCGACGACGTCGCCCGCTACATGGAGCAGGTGGAACGACTGGCGCGCCCGCGCACGTGAACGGCGGGCAAGACGGAGAGACGAGAGGAACCTGAACGGTCCGACGGACCGGATGACGAAAGGACGAGACATGAAGAAGCGAATCGTGACGATGGCCGCGGGCTTGCTGATGGGCGGCGCCGGGTGGTGCGCGGCTCAGTACCCGGAGGACGTGCCGGAAGCCGAGATCGAAACGGCGCGCGAGCCGATCTACGCCTCGCTGATGCTGCGCACGTGCGAAATCTCGGACGGCGAGGACGCGCTGCAGCACCGGGCCGACTACGACGACGCGACCCGGCAGCACTGGCAGAACGGCAAGGACCAGGGCGGGGGCTGGGGCGGGACGCTCTCCGTCAAGCAGGGCCCGAGCGAACTGACCCTCCGGCGCGAACGCCTCGAGCACGACTTCGAGGCGCGCAGCCGCGACGACTACCAAACCATCGAGACCACCCGCGACGACTGGGAACTCCAGTACTGGCACACGCAGGAAGGCCAGGCCGAGTTCGGCGAGGAGGGCGGCTGGGGCTGGACGGTCGGCATCCGCCATGTCGCCTCGCGCAAGGAGATGGAGATCGGCGAGAAAGCCACGGTCCTGGCGACCGACGGCGACGTGGCCTGGAACCTGGCCCAGGGCGGCTACTGGGGCGCCTGGCGGCCCCTGCAGTGGCGGACCCGGCTCTTCGGGGTGGTGAACTTCCTGTTCGGCGAGGTCGACGGCCTGGCTCGTTTCGGCAACGACACGAAACTGGACGGCAAGATCGAGGACACCTACCGCCACGACTCGGGCCTCGCCTACGGCATGAACTTCACGCTGGGCGTCGGAATCGATCTGCTGAAGTACGCGCGGATCGACCTCGGCTACCGCCGCGAGTGGCTGTACTCGTTCCAGGCCACCGACTCGGGCGTCGTCGTGTTCCCGGACAACGACGATGCGCTCTTCATCGAGAACATCGCCGGCCTCTATGCCGAGGCGGGCGTGCGATTCCGGTTCTGAACCGCCGTCGGCGCCGCCCCGGCGCGGAGCCTCAACGGAAGGCAGTCCCATGGAAGGCCCGACTCCGCGGTTGCTGCTCCTCCACGCGCGGGACGAGGACGCCGGCCCCTGGTCCGACGCCCTCTCGCGCGACGGGTTCCGCGTGGAACTCTCCGATCGCGACAGCGTGCGCGCGGACGACATCGTGCGGCGGCGGCCGGACCTCGTCCTGCTGGACATGGCCCCTCCCCGCGAGCCGGTCCTGCGGCTCTGCCGCCGGCTGCGAAGCGATCCGCGGTCGGCGCTGCTGCCGATCGTCCTGATCGCGGCGCGGCGCGCCGAGGCGGACCGCGCCGTGGGCCTGGCGGCCGGCGCCGACGATTGCCTCCCGCGCCCCGTCACCCCGGCGTTGCTGTCTTCCCGCGTCGGGCGGGTGCTGCGACGCCGGGGCGTGCTGCCATCGTCGCCCGACATCCGCGTCGGGCCGATTGCGATCAGCCCCACGCGCCATCGCGTCTACGCCGACGGACGTCCCGTCGGCGGCGTCACCTACATCGAGTTCCGGATCCTCCAGGCGCTGGCCGAGTCCCCGGGGCGCGCGCTCACGCGGAGTCAGCTCCTGAAGCTCACGCACGCCGACCGGGCGGGCGTCTCGGAGCGGTCGGTGGACGTCCATGTCGTCGGCCTGCGGCGCAAGCTCGGCCGCATCGGCGCCAGGATCGAGTCCGTGCGCACCGTGGGCTACCGGCTCTCGCAGGAGCCGCATGAGGAGGGCCCGCCCCCCGGCCATCCCCCGCCCGGCCGCACGACGGCGCCCCGCGGCGGCCGTTCGCCCGCCGCCGGCGCGAAGCTCCCGCCGCCCGACGCATGACCGCGCGCCCGACATCTCCGGTCACCCGTCTGGCGTCGATTCTGGAGGAGACGGGCCTGCTGGACGCGCGGCAGGCGGAGGCGGTGCTGGCGGAGGCGTCGGGCTCGGGCAAGCCGGTGATCCGGGCGGCGGTGGACTCCGGCTGGGTGCGCGAGCGGCCGCTGCTGGAGGCGCTCTCGGCGAAGCTGGGGATGCCGCTGGCGGACCTGCGCGCAGGCCTGGAGCGGCCGGTGCTCGACACGCTCCCGGCGCGGGCGGTGTTTCAGTACGGGGTCATCCCCTGGAAGATCGAGGCGGACCGCCTGTGGGTCGCGGCCAGCGACCCCTTCGCGCCGGGCCTGGCGGACGCGCTGCGCCTGGCCTCGGGCCTGCGTATCGGGCTGGCGCTGGCGCCGGCGGCCGACATCGAGCGCGCGGCGAAGACCTACTACGGCGTGGGGGCCGAGACGCTGGAGACGATGCTCCAGGACGGCCGCATCGAGATGGACGCGGGCGGGGACGCGGCCGCCGGGAAGCATGACCTGGGCGAGATCGATCAGGAGGCGTCGGTCGTCAAGTTCGTCAACCAGATCGTCCGCGAGGCCTACCAGGACCGCGCGACGGACATCCACCTGGAGCCGCAGGAGACGGACCTCCGCGTGCGCTACCGGATCGACGGGATCCTCCACCAGACGCCGGTGCCGCCGCAGCTCAAGCGCTTCCAGTCGGCCATCCTCTCCCGCGTGAAGGTCATGGCCGGGATGGACATCGCCGAAAAGCGCCTGCCGCAGGACGGCCGCATCGGCCTGCGGATCGCCGGCGAGGACGTGGATGTGCGCGTTTCGACGATGCCGACGGTCTACGGCGAGAGCGTGAGCCTGCGCCTCCTGATGCGAAGGAGCGGCATCCTGGGGATGGACCAGCTCGGCCTGAACGAGCGCGACGCCGCCACGCTGGGCCGCCTCATCCGCCGCCCGCACGGCATCCTGCTGGTGACCGGCCCCACCGGCTCGGGCAAGTCCACCTCGCTCTACGCGTGGCTCCACACGATCAACTCGGTCGACAAGCGCATCCTCACGATCGAGGACCCCATCGAGTACGAGATGGGCGGCATCAACCAGATCCACGTGCGGCCGGATATCGGGCTCACCTTCGCGGTGGGCCTGCGGCACATCCTCCGCCAGGACCCGGACGTCATCATGGTCGGGGAGATCCGCGACAAGGAGACCGCCGAGATCGCCATCCGCGCGGCCCTCACGGGGCACCTGGTCTTCAGCACCCTCCACACCAACGACGCGGCCGGGGCGATGACGCGCCTGCTGGACATGGGGATCGAGCCCTACCTGGTGGCCTCCTCGGTCGAGGGCCTCGTCGCCCAGCGCCTCGTGCGCACGCTCTGCCCCCGTTGCCGCCGGCCGTGGCCGGTGGACGAGGACTACCTCCGCCGCGTGCGATTCCCCCTCCCGCGGCTCGGCGAAGGGACGATCCACGAGGCCGTGGGCTGCGAGGAGTGCCGGATGACCGGATTCCGGGGCCGGACGGGCATCTACGAGGTGATCCCGCTCTCCGAGTCCCTCCGCCCCCTCATCATGAGCCGCGCGTCGGCCGGCGCGATCAAGGCCGAGGCGCTCCGCCTGGGCATGAAGACGCTGCGCGACGACGGCTGGGGCAAGGCGCTCGCGGGGCGGACGACGATCGAGGAGGTCCTCCGCGTATCGGAAGAGGACGAGGCCCTTGCGGAGCCGTGATGGCGGAGGACGCGAAGACGGCATGGCCCGCTTCACATACAGCGCGCGCTCGATGGCCGGCGAGAAGGCCGAGGGCACGGTCGAGGCGGCCGACCGCCGCGCGGCGCTCGCGCAGCTCGAACGGCTCGGCCTCGTGCCGGTCGCCGTGACCGAGGCCGGGGCGGCAGGCCCCGCCCTCCCGCGGCCCCGCGCCGCCGCGGTCGCGGCCCCCGCGGGACGCCCTCGCATGGGCCTGGCCGAGACGCTGCAGTTCACGCGGGAGCTGAGCGACCTTCTCGCCGCGGGCATGACGCTGGGCGACGCGCTGCACCTTCTCTCGCGCGGCGGCCGGGAGAAGGGCCGCGACGCGATCGTCGCCGCCCTGCGCGACGACATCGTCCGGGGGAGAAACCTCTCCGATGCCCTCGCGGCATGGCCGCAGGTCTTCCCGCCGCTCTACGTCAGCCTCGTCCAGGCCGGCGAGGCGGGCGGCGGGCTCGATGAGTCGCTGCGGCGCATCGTCGCCCACTACGAACGCGTCCAGGCGACGCGCGAGAAGGTCGTTGGCGCGCTCGTCTACCCGGCCATCGTCCTGGTGGTCGGCATCGGCACCGTGATCTTCATCATGAGCTTCGTGGTGCCCCGCTTCGCGGCCATGTTCCGGGAGCTGGGCTCCACGCTGCCGGGGCCCACGCGGCTGCTGATCGCCCTGAGCGGCTTCTTCACGGGCGCCCGGGGCCTGGTCCTCCTGGGGGTCGTCGCCGCCGCCGTCTTCTTCGCGCGGCAGGCGCTCCACACGCCCGCCGGCCGCCGCTGGTGGCACGCGCGGCTCCTGCGCCTGCCGCTGGCCCGGCGCATCGTCACCGCCGCGGCCTTCAGCCAGTTCGCGCAGACGCTCGGCTCGCTTCTGGCCAACGGCGTCCAGGTGCTCGAGGCCCTCCGCATCGTCGAGCGTACGGTCGGCAACGTCGTCATCGCCGGCGAGATCCGGGCCGCCCGGGAACGGGTGACCGACGGCTCGACGATCTCCGGGCCCCTGGCGCAGGGGAAGGTCTTCCCGCCGATCCTCACCGAGATGCTCGCCGTCGGCGAGCGCACGGGCGACCTGCCGGGGGCGCTGGGACATATCGCGCGGCGCTACGAGACGGAACTCGACCGGGGCATCCGCCTCTTCGTGGCCGTGCTGGAACCGGCCCTCATTGTCGGCATCGCCCTGGTGGTGGGCTTCGTCGTCATCAGCATGTTGCTGGCGGTGTTCGACCTCACCAGCGGGCTCAAGGTGTGAGTTGGAAGCGTCTCTCGCGAAGCCGCGAAGGACGCGAAGAATGATCGAGCGAAAGGGTCTCACGCAGGCACAGAGGAAGGCGGATGGCCAGGCTTGGCGGCCTTCGCGTCTTCGCGAGAGAAGTGGAGAAAGAACATGAGACGAGACATGAACCGCATCGAGAAGCAGTACGCGGCGGGGTTCACGCTGATCGAGATCCTGCTGGTGGTGGTGATCATCGGCATCCTGGCGGCCGTGGTGGTGCCGCGGTTCTCGGGCCGGACGCGCGAGGCGGAGATCGCCCGGGCCAAGATGGATCTGGCGTCGGTCGGCACGGCGCTTCGGACCTACGAGCTGGACCTGGGCGAGTTCCCGGCGTCGCTCGAGGCGCTTCTCACCGAGCCCGCCGCGAACCCCGAGCGCTGGAAGGGGCCGTACATCGAGAAGGGCATGCCGAAAGACCCCTGGGGCCGCCTCTACATGTATGCGTACCCCGGCGTCCACAACAAGCGCAGCTACGACCTCAAGTCCCTCGGGCCCGACGGCGTGGAGAGCGAGGACGACATCGTCAACTGGGAGACCGACGCGTCCGGCCCGACGACGCCCTGAGAACGAAGAAGAGGTTCTCGCAAAGCCGCCAAGGGCGCGAAGGGAAGAAGATCGGGCGATGACCAGAGACGGGCAACGGATCCGTGTCCATCCGCGTCCATCCGGGGTTCCGTCCGGAATCCCGCGGCCGCGCGGCTTCACGCTGATCGAGATGATCCTCGTGGTGGCGATCGCGCTCCTGCTGGCGGGGGCGACGGCGCCGATCCTCGTGCGTTCCTGGCGCGGTCAGCGCCTCCGCGACGGGGCCCGCGCGGTCGTAAGCATGTCGCGCTACTGCCGGGCGATGGCCGTCCTGCGGGGGCGGCCGGTCGTGCTGCGCCTCGATTTCGAGCGCGGCACCCTGGAGGCGCGCGCCCTGCCGCCAAAGACCGAGGCCCTGGACGCCGAACCCGGTGCGGTCCGCGACGCCCGGCCTCCCGTCCAGACCAACGGGGCCGCGGCCGCCGAAGATGACGCCGACGCGTGGGCCGGCGAGGACCTCCTGCGGAGGCTGGCCGACGGCGTGCGGTTCGAGTCCTTCGAATGCCCCGCCGCGCCCGCGGCGGACGGCGCCGAACCGGGTCGCGGCACGCGGGAAGTGCGCTTCCATCCGTCCGGAACCTGCGACGGCTTCCGCGTCGAGCTGAGGGACGAGCGCGGGGAGTCGCTGGCCGTCCGCGTCGACGCCGTCACGGTCTGCGCGGAGGTGACGCCGTGAGCCGTCCCCGGACCGCTTCCCGCGCGGGCCTGACGCTGATCGAGGTCCTGCTGGCCGTGGCCCTCCTCTCCGCGGGGCTGGTCGTCCTCCTCCTCTCGACCGGCCGCTGCCTCTCCGTCGCCCGCCGGGCGCAACAGTACGAACGGGCGCGGCACCTGCTGGACCTGGTCGACGTCGTCGCGCCGCTCGACCTCACCAACGAGGCGGGGACGGTGCGGGAGGGCGGATTCGAGCCGCCTTTCGCCGACTGCCGCTGGCAGCGGGAGATCTCCGAGCAGGAGGTCGAGGACGATCGCGCGGAGGGGCTCTTCGAAATCCGCACGCGGGTGAGCTGGTCGGACGGCGGCACGGAGTCGTTCGAGGAAACCGTCCGTCTCGTCTACGCGCCGGGCGAACGAACGGCCGTGGCACCGGCGGCGGAGAGCGGACCGTGAGCATCGATACCCTCCAATCGCTCACTCGCGACGATGCCGGGGTCTGCCGGCACGAAGTCTGCCGCCACCTCCATCCCGCATCTCCTCGACGTCCTCCCTTCGCGGCCTTGGCGTCTTCGCGAGAGGGTTCTTCCTCGTCTGCCTTCACGCTGCTGGAAATGCTGCTGGCCGTCGCGATCTTCGCCGGCTGCGCGGCGGCGGTCTACGCCACGTTCTCGACCACGCTCCGCGCCTGGCGACGCGGCGGGGACGCGCTGGGCGGACTGCGCCGCGGCGAGGTCGCCATCGAGGGTCTCGCGCGCGCGCTGCGCTCCGCCGCCTACGTGAAACGAGACGCCCAGCCCTGGATCTTCGGCTTCCGGCTCGAGGCGGCGGACGGCGATCCGCCGGAGGATCGGATCGGCTGGGTGACCGCCTCCTCCGCGTTCATGCCGCCGGATGCCGCCCGGGCGCACGGCCTGCGCCGCATCGAGTTCTTCATCGACCGCGACGCGGAGGGCGAGGCGGCGCTCTACGTCCGCGCGCGGCCCTACCTGGAGGTCCTGCGCGAGGACGATGCCCGCGAACCGCCCGAGCCCTGGCTGGCGGCGCGGCATGTCCAAGGGTTGGAATGCCGCGTCTGGAACGCGGAGGAGAAGTCCTGGGAAGACGTCTGGGAGAACACCAACGCCTTGCCCGAGCGGGTATCGGTGACCGTCTACGTCGCGCCCCGGGACGCCGGCGGGGAGCCGACGGCCCTCACGCGCGTCGTGGAGATTCCCCTCGCGCGGCTTTCGATCCAGCGCGGCCGCCGGGAGACGCGGACGCGATGAACGGCCCCGTCCACGACCCGTCCGCGCGCGGCTCGGCGCTCCTCCTG
>Ga0233425_10005822_pt1 | contig 18994 bp, 20 predicted proteins | sample Watercolumn_Towu_2_FD_181712 | JGI IMG/M metagenome (GOLD analysis project Ga0233425, IMG submission 181712) | Freshwater microbial communities from Lake Towuti, South Sulawesi, Indonesia - Watercolumn_Towuti2014_140_MG | ecosystem: Environmental > Aquatic > Freshwater > Lake | place... | reverse complement strand
CATCCGGCGCTTATGAGTAACCAGCCATCTGCGGAGATGGACAGGCAGTTGGCATTTGTTCAGGAGCATAATCGGCTCGGTGACGATCTGCGCGCCATGTCGTCGCGGTACGGCATGTTTTTCTTTTACTCCACCACATGCCCGTATTGCATTCGGCAGTCGGCGTATCTCCGTAATTTCGCGGACAAATATGGCTATCGTGTCAAGCCCGTATCGCTTGATGGCGCGGTGCTGCCCGAATGGCCGGACACCGTGCCGGACAACGGCATGTCGGTTCGCATGAACGTTCAGCAGGTTCCATCAATACTGGTTTACGATTCCGCGTCTCGCTCCATGCGAACATTGTCGTCGGGGATTGTGACCACCGAAGAGATTGAGCAGCGGCTGTTATGGCTGAGCAAAGATGTGCTTGAGCCGGGCGATGCGGCTGCCGAATAATGCTGCCAGTGTGCAAAAGGAAACTAATGAAGAACTTTAAAGACGTTTTGCTTGGCGTTTTGCTTGGCGTTTTGCTTGGTGTGCTTCCCCCCCCGTCGCCAGCCGCCGCCGCCCTTGATGACGAACTGAATCAGGTGTTCAAGGACATGGGATATAACGCGGTCGATCCGGGAGTGTATCAGTCTCAGTCGCGCGGATATATCACTGGCGGCGGCGTGAACATGCGGATGCGTCAGGTAACGCTGCGCCCGCCGGTTACTCTGCAAGCGCCGACGTTCAAGGGCGGCTGCGGTGGTGTGGATATGTTCTTTGGCGGTCTTGAGATTATGAACGTGCAGGATTATGTAGATAAGCTTAAGGCGTTCGGCACAAACGCTTTAATGGCCTACGGGTTCAGCATGGGCCTTGAGGCGGTATGTCCAACGTGCAACGCCGCCTTGAAATGGATGAGAGAGCAGGCCGACAAGCTAAACAGCCTGTCAATCGGCTCCTGCCAAGACGGTGTTAAATGGCTCAAGGAGAACGTTTACGACACCAGCCCTGGCAATGCGGAAGCGATGCTTCAAAGCTGCGTCACGAACATGACAGGAATGGGAAGCAGTCAATCCGAAGCCCGGCGGCTATGTGCATCCGGCAACCCCGGCTTGGCTGCGAAAACGAATGCCGCGAAAACGAATGCCACTAACGCGACACAAGGCAGCGGCGATCCCGGTGTGGCAACGGAGCGTATATTCCAGAAGTTGATCGATCCGGCCCAAAAGGTGCTGGCTCTGTCTCTGTTTGGAACGTATGCATGGAGCGGCGGCGGGCAGCAAAATCCTGACGGGAGTTACACTATGCCGCAGAGACAATATTATGCACCAACCATATCGGTGAGAGAATTGATTTATGGAGGGTTTTCCGATACGAAGTATCTGTTCACACAGGCCATTCTCGACCCCGACTATGGGAGTATCTCCGGTGATCTCGGTGATGTTGAATCGCTTGTTCTCGCCGATGTGAAGACGAAAGGTGCGGATATTGCCACGGGCATGGCCTTTTTTGAGAACGGCGGGTTTGAAAAGAAAGCCGCAGACCAATTAACTGCGATTTATGAGGCCATGCAAAACAAGCAACTGCTAACGGAGGATCAACAGCGTTTCGTATCGTCCTGCCGGTTGCCAGTGATCTTGTATCTTAAGGACGTATTACGAGGACGTGCATCTTTCAATACGGTATCAAGCCTTATCTCTCTGGACTATGCTGTCAGAAGCGCCAAAGATTTAGTGGAACGGTATCTTGTGGTTGTCCATCAGTATATTCATTTGCAGAGCCAAGTTGATGTTCGGGATTTGTTGTCCAGCATGAATCAGGTAAGGGCCGACATTAAGAGCGAATTCGACAAGTACGAGGCTCAAGTCGTCAGCGAAACCAGTATTTTGCAAGCTGCGCTGATGCGTCGTGAGCAAAATAAAACCGGCACTTCGACAGTCATTGCACCATCGGGGAAGTAGGTCTCACATGGTACTGATTACTTTCATATTGGCGTTTCTGGCTGGCCTGTTCATTTCCTTGCCGTCTGCCTTTGCCGCTGTTGATGTCTATACTTATGGCGGCGGCGATTTGCTTTACATTGTCCTGAACGCCGTTGCCATGCTGTCGAAATCCACCACCATGAAATCGTTGTTGCAGTTGACGGCTGTTCTGGCTTTCGCTGGCGTTATTTTGCGATTTGCCGGATCGCTACTGGATGCCAAGCCTGATTCGGGCGAGGGTGGGTTTGCAATCCTGACCCGGATAGCCATATTATCCGCCGTTGCGCTGGTTTTTATCAGCGTTCGTGAAGATGTTCAGATAATCGACATTGCGAAGCCGTCCAATACTCGCTTGGTTGCCGATGTGCCGAAGATTCAGGCGCAATTCATTTCATGGGCATCAACCATTGGCGAGGTGGTGGGTGGCAAGATGGAAGAGATGTTTTCGATGCCCGACTCCATAGCGTTTTCCAATCAGGGCGTTGCAATGGGCGCGAAGTATAGCGGCAGCTTCATGTCTATCTATCCGCCGAACGATGCCACCATGCAAGGGTCGTCCGGCGTATATCGAAACGGACTGGTCTATACAGCCCTGCGCGAGTGGTACAGCAAATGCCTGTTCGATAATTTCGGCTCGGTCAATAATGATCAGCAAACGGCCGCCGCGTTCCTTGGGATGGGTTCATCATCTGACATATTGCATGATGCGAACATACTGGCTACCGCCAATGACCCGTACACGCTGATTACTGGTGTAAAGGCTGGTGAGCCGTTCATGGAGTGCTCGGTTGCCATGCCGAACATTCTGGCCGCATGGAACGAGGTATATCCGGCCTGGATCAAGAGCGCCGTGCGGCAGGTGCGCGGCGAGATAGGCGCTTCGCAGTCCACGGATAATGACGCTCAATTTCAGATGCAGGCCGAGGAGATTATCACTCATTACCTACCTGGTGCCGGCGATCCCGCGACGATCTTCATGCAGGTTGCCGCCCTGAACACTATGAACGATGCCCTTCAAATTTACACTGCCGGCACAGGAGCCGGAAGCGCGATGGCAAGCCAGTTGGCGCGGCGCACCTACGGGGCCGAGGGTGCTGGCATGGCGAAAATGCTGAACGCCGCTGTCCTGCTTCTTCGCCAGATGGCCGAGATGTTTGTGTATGGTTTGGGAGTGTTTCTGCCGATGGCGCTGCTTCTGATCGGCGTGGATGCCGTCATTGGTTATTTCAAGGCGGTGCTCTGGCTGAATCTGTGGGTTCCGTTTTACGTTCTGCTAAACCTGTTTGTCGATTCACGGCTTGCTGACTCGATCAACAATCTGACCACGGTGGCAGGTGGCGGATTGACATATAACAATTTCCGGTCTGTGCAAGAGCAAGCGAACATGATTATCGCGCTTGTGGGCATGACGGCTTGGACAGTGCCGTCGCTGGCATGGGCTGTCATATCTGGCGGCACGAAGGCGTTAAGCGGCATTGCGTCTGCCGGAGGCGGAGCGCAAGGCACGGCTGGCCGGGTGTCAGGGCAGGTTGAGGGGCAGGGCAATGTAAACGTTCAGACCCGGTCGGCTGGTAACGCCAACGTCGGCACAAGCACGTCAGGCACATCTACCGTCAGCGGCCGTCATGCGGCGGTAAACAATGCCGCGTTTGTCAGGACACTGCTCGGCACCAGTGGCGCGGCGGAGATGTCGCGCGGATTATCGAACGCCGGTATTCGCAGTTTGAACACTGGCTTGGCATTTCAGTCTGATGCGGCGGCTAAACGCACTGGAAACGTGGAGGGACAGCGGGCGGACGGCACAGCGGCGAGTTTTGACGACATTGCCGGCAAGTACAATCTGACCAGCAAAGAGCTTCAAAGCTCGTTTGAACTGATGAATTCCGGAACCGGGGCCGCGACGCTCGATAAGGTTTCTGCCAGTAGTCCGGACAAAAAAGATGAAATACCGTCGGGAAACCGGTTTAATTTGGCCGCAAATCGTATGACTGATGTTAATTCGGATAAAATGGTGATGAGTTTTAATCAGATTTCAGAGGGAATAGATTATATTAAAACGCATTTCCCGGAAAATTCGTCTGACTATCTTAAAGCGTTTGGCGGCGCGGGCGTTGCGGAAGCTGCTGCTAAATTGGGCAACTCACAGGCGTTTGATGCGGCTTACACCGAGGCTGTTGGAGGCAAGTTATCGCCTGACGACAAGCAGAGGTATGTAGATGCCAAGGCAGCGTTACAAGTTCCCGAACAAAAACAAGCGGCACAGAAAACGATGCAAGACTTGGAGAAAACCGCCGGCCTTACCCGCGCGGATTTCTTTAAGACCGGATATGAGGCAAGGTTGGGCAGGGACTACATCGCCGGCAAAGTAGACAATGAAAATGCCGCGAACTTGCACTATGCGAACGGGAAATTTGATAAAAACGCAACTGGCGGCAAGCAAGACCTTTACACGGCTAGGGCTACCGAGAGCGTGTCGAAAGACATAGGGAGATTGAATGCAATAATCGGAACATTAGGCGTCCAATCTAAAGGCGTTAAATCCAAAGGAGAGACGTTCGAAGACTTCAACCGACGTTTGGGCGAGCTTGATGCGCTCACCAGCGCCGGGCGGAAGGATGCCGCCGACGCAATGATGGACGATGCAGAATGGCGAAACTCGGAAGCGGGCCAGATAGCGAACGTTGGAGCCAAGATGAACGTTCTTCGTCAGGTCGCCGCGCTTACCGACAGAAACGATAAGAATGCGTACATTCCCGGTGAAAACGATAAAGCACAGGAAATACAAGAAAAAAACCGGTCGTTCTACAACTTCCTGAAAGCACATCAGGGCGCGTCTGTTTCCGCGGCGCTTACAGACAGTCAGGCGCAACACTTCGGGCTGAGTCATGGAGGCAGGGCGAGTTTGACTTTCGGCTTAGATGGTAAGCTCTCAAACGTCGAACTTACAAGCGGTACATCGCAGACCCACCGGAACGTAAACGATTCGGATATAGGGTCGCAAGCATATGAGCGGGCGTTGGATGGCGATCTGTCGTTGGGTGGTTTCATGACGGATTCTCGAAACGGCAGCTACGAGCGGAGAGAGGCGACCCTTGCCGCCGCTCTTTCAAAGTCATCCGATGAGTTTTTCGCGCGCCAGGGCAAAAACAGCGACTCATCCTTTGCCAGCGGAAGAATGCGTGTCAGCGCTGCCACTCCGTTGGGAGGTATTATTGGCACCAGTGCTGGTGTAGATGGGAGTGCGGGTGTTGATGTAAGAAGCTCTGACGACAAGAGCGCAAACCTCAAAACCGTTGATTGGGCTCAAACGATTCGTACCGCATACAGTGAAAGCCAGGATCTGCCGCAGGGAGAGAAGCAGGCCTATATCTCCCGAAGAATTGGCGATGCCGCCAGATCGCAATACGGTGACGTGTTTCAGCAATCACCGGCGAATTTTGGTGCGTCTAAGCCGGGAAGCGCCATTACTACAGCGGCGGAAAAGGCTTTGGAAAGGGTTGATGAGATGAAAGAAGATTTCATGAATAGATTAGGCGAGGGCGGTTTGGAGAACGTATTGCCCAAGCGGGTAGAATCTCCGGAAGGGAAACGGAGTTGGGATGATTTAGGAATAAAGCGGATTGATACCTCGTCCGATAAAGAATAGGGTAGAATAAGCTATGCTTAACACCTTCAAGCTATTCAATAATCTCAGTGAATCGATGGAGCCTGCGTCGGCCAGGGTCATAACCGAAGCGATTGGCGAACTGTACGAAGAACTCAGGAACTCGGTTACAAAAGCTGAGTTTCACGAACTGAAAGAGATTGTGCGTGATCTTGCCGAGGCGCAGAAGCGGACGGAACTACGTGTTGAAGAGCTTGCCGAGGCGCAGAAGCGGACGGAAGCTGAGCTTCACGAGCTTGTAAAGGATCACAAAGTTACTCGCACAATGCTTGGCGGGCTGTCCGACGCGGTTGGATACGGCTTGGAGGATATGGCGATATTGGGACTGCCGCCTTATCTTGAGAAGAAACACGGCATCAAGGTCACGGGCGAGCTTGAGCGCCGGTTTATGGAGTATCCCGACGGCCGCCATGATGAACTGAATATAGTTGGCGAGGGCGTCAGGGCTGGTGAGACGATAACCATATGCGGCGAGGCCAAAACAAGATTGGCAAAAAAGCATGTAGTTGATTTTCTCAGGGTGATCAACCGGTTGGAACGTCGCAAGATGATCAAGGGCAACCCGTTTCTTTTCATGGTTACGTACACGGCGGTTCCCGATGTGGAACGATACGCCATCGAACAAGGCTTGGCCGTGATACCGTCTTACAAAGTGCGACAGGGCGGCTTGCTTTAGCCGTCGTTGCAAACCTGACAATAAGCGGCAATGCGTGATTTTTCTTGACACGAAACATCACGCATTGCTATAAAAAACGAAATTATGCGTTATAGAATGTTGTTAAGTGACGATTCACGACACGAAAAGTCACTCATATTCACCCAAAGAGGTAATACACTGGAAAGGAGATGCCATGAACTTCAAGAAGATGTTTGTAACCGCGCTGGCCGCGACACATTTTTTTTCATTGCCGGTCTTGGTATCTGCCGATCCGCGCAATGGCCGTCCGTTCTGGACTGAGCAGAGTTCGTTTGTTGAGAGTAACACCCTCTTTACTGTTGGCGTTGCCAGTAATGCTGTAACGGTGGAACACGGCCGCGTTGCCGCGTTTGAGGCTGGCAAGCGAGAGATCATGAATTTCGCGCAGCTTGCCGACCTTGACGAAGCCGGTATCGTGATTGCCACGCAGATGACCTACGAGGAGCCGAACGCCGATGGCACGTTCAATGTGTTTCGGCTTCTTAAAACGGATGCCCGTAAGGTCGTTGACGCACAACGCAAGGTTTCCGGCGCAAGCAAGAAGCGGCTTGATGAGCTTGACAAGCTGATTCGGGACAACAAAGCTCTTGAGGATAGTCTTCGGGCCAAGAAAGCCGAACTGGAGTCTTACGCTCAACAGGGATCTGATGCTGTAGCCGCCATTGATCGCGCTCAGGCTGAACTGACTGGCAAGATGAAGCGGCTCGATGCTGTGTTCAGTAAGGTTGACGCGGATATTGCGGCCCGTCAAAAAATGATTGATCAGATGAAGGATAGCCAGTCGCGTCTTAACGTGCAGAACGCTCAGGCGGACGAGTTGCTTGCGCTCGCCCTGAAGCGCATCAAGGATCGTACAGAAATGGCGAAAAAGTATGTGTGTCGCGGGATGACCATAAAGGAGGTTGAGGCTATACTTGGAGAGCCGGATAGTGGTTCGTATTACGGATTGGCGGGCATAAACTGGGGCCCCGACGGCATTGCTGACGGGGTTACAATAGAAGTAAAGCCTAGCGTGTTTCACCGTTACGATAATGGGAAGTTAATTAAGGTGAATGACTTGCGAACAAAGTGGTGACAAGTCCTCGATGGCGAGACGCAAACGACAATAAAGAGAATCTGCCCGGCCTTCGGACATTTGTAATATCCGAGGGCCGGTTTTGCGTTACATCAGCCATGAATACGTCTGAATGAGGATAATTGACGATGGAATCTATTTTTCGTCAATTATTTCGTCAATTATCAAAGAATTTACAACGCTATTGACGAAAATTAATCAAAGAATCATTTACGCCATAACATCTATTATGCGGTGCTGGCGAGCCTCCCCCGATTTTTCATCTTCCAAGGACGTATTTTAATCATCGGAATATGAGCCACGCCAGCAGCATGACGATTAATGCCAATAGCATGTAGCTGGTAGCGCTTCCTGTCTTCTTTTTGGCCGTTGTCAGGCTTGGCTCGATCTTGGTCGCGCCCCGCGCGGGGCGCGTGGATTGAAACCTGTTTCGGTTTTCTTGCGGATGATGGCGGCTGGCCGGACATCGTTTAACACCGGCCTGTCAACCGGAACGGCGGAAGCAACGACAAACACCGGATCGAGCTTGCCGTCGTTGTGTGTATGGCTGATAACCGGTGTGCCGGTGAAGATGTATTGCTGTCCGTGGGCAAGTTGTTTTTTCACGCCGTCAGGTACTCGTATTGTACAAAGCTGCCCCGTATCCGAATCCCTGAGCCGATCGTAGTACGAATTTTTGTATGCCTGCTTGCCTTGGTCAAGATACGCTCCCATAACCAGAATTGGCGTAACGTGGTTGCCAATGCAGAACGAGCTTGCGATGAACGCCATGAGCGATTCCGGTGTGTGTGACACCGGACTGCGCCGGCCTATTTTGCGTTGTCAGATTTTCCTGCGTGTTCATTTATGAGGTAATACCAGAGTAACAATTATTTAGGTAGGTATTCGAACAAAGACGTGCGTCAGGGCATTCCCCGGCACGTCTTTTTTTATTTAATCCAATGAAAAGAAAGGGAAGGGCATTTTACGTATTGCGCCATTGGCGCACAACATCCCGGCGCTGCCGGGATCAAATCTATCTTGAGGAGTTTTCATTATGGCAACATCGTACAACAAGGCAATTCTGATAGGCCATCTGGTTCGTGACACTGAGATTCGGTACACGCCGAATGGAACGCCTGTTACCACCTTCAGCATCGCCGTCAACCGGAAGTACAAGGTTGGCGACGAGACGAAGGACGAAGTTTCGTATTTCGACGTAGTTGTATTTGGCAAACAGGCTGAGTCTGCCAATCAGTACTTGGCAAAAGGCTTAGGAGTTCTTGTTGACGGACGGCTGAACCAACGTCGTTGGGAGGACAAGGAAACCGGCCAGAAACGATCGAAGGTTGAGATCATCGCTGAGGTGGTCAGGTTTATGGGTAAAAAGAGCGACACCGTCGCACCGGAATACACTGATGCGGATATTGCGCCACACGAAGTCACGGATGATGATGTTCCGTTCTGATTTTTAACGTCTGCGAGGTTACACAGGAAATACCGGATGGCGTTTTTCGGGCTCTTGCTGCGGCAAAATCGCTAGACTTTACCTTGTTTGGCGTATATGTCCGTGGTAATGTTCCCAAGGAACTTCGCTTGTCTTTGGCGTAGTCCCCTTAAACCCCACACCCTTGCGGCGTGGGGTTTTTTATTGCATCCGCCGTAGTAATACCTAAGTAACAATCATTCAGGTAGGTTTCGAACAGAGGTCATGCGACAGGGTTTTACCCGGCATGGCCTTTTTTTTATTTTCTTCACATGGAAGGAAGGGCATCTACATGGAAATTTTCAGAAATGAACGTGGGTTTCAGTTGCGAATAAAGGTTGTCGATCCATTTGCGCTAGGCCAAACATTCCTGCTTGTCACGCTTACAAACGAATGTTTGCAGCACATGGCGGCGTTGCACCGGCTTTTGTTAAGCCAGGGGTTGTATAACGTTATAACCACTATCGATTATGACAAGTGCGCGATTGAGAGTGATGACAATGTGGTAGTGGGTGTTATTGCACACTGCTTCATTGGAAAGAATTGCATTGTCTGGCACTTCTTCAATGATGGTCAGAAGTATGAGACCGAGGCGGTTGCGATAGATGACCTGCCTGCAATTCCGTCAGGCGGACATTGGACTTGCAAGTGCGAATCCGATTTTATTCACCCACGTAACAATGACGATACTTTCTGCTTCCGGTGCTGCACGTCTTGCGACGATGCGGTTGACTTGTCGTTCGTCGCGCAGGAAGTGATGTAATGTCAACTAGCTCGGTTTTTCAGCCATTTATTCCATCTGATTTGCTTACCGATGCCGACCGCCAGGTGATAGAGGCGTTTGGTATCACGATAGACACCACATATCAGGACAACAAAGTCTTCCTGTATTGTGATTTGCTATGTATTAACGGTGTACTGAAAGGTGCTGGTATTGACGGAACCGACATGGAACTTGATGAAGACGATCTCTACATGGTGTTCCAAGAGATAATCCGCCGCTCCAACGGGAAACTGAAATGGATTTCCAAGGAGATTGGATACTATGATTTAGAACATCTGGATGCTGGTAGCTTCGGCGGCGGAGCGGTTTTCGTAACCGCCGACGATGTGCAGTGCGTATTCACCGGCGACTGGTTAGAGGAACATATTCGCAAAGCCGAAAACGGTAATGGCTTGGCAGATGGCGACAAAACCATTCTCGGTATCGTCATTGCCAACGGCGGCGTTTCAAATGTCGTATCTGACCATCCTGAACGGTTCAAGAACGTCAACGTTGCTATCATCGACTACGATACTGACGGAGCAGATGAAGACTGCTTGACCGACGTACCTGAAATCAGCGGAGCATCCGAGATGGCGCATGTTTCCTTGCAGCCCATCACCGACACAATTATCGACTTGCCACGCCTTATGAAAAAGGTTAATCAGTAGTTCACCTGTCCGTATTTCATCATTTCATCCCAAAGGGAATCAGGATTCTCCCTTTGGGATGGCCTGTTTCTCTTTTGAATATTCCAAGAGGGAAAGGACGTTATGGAACTCAAACTCATTGAAAAGGGCTGCTCCTGTCGAGCCAGCGAGCGCCGGCCGCTTTACCAGATGGTCAACGGTGTTGGTGCTATTTTGAAAGACGGTTCGGCATTTTTCCCGTTTCGGCAATTTTCCAAGCCGGATGGAACGCCTGTTGGACTAGGCGAATCAGTGTACGAGTATTGTTCACGCTGCAACTCAATATCGAGTTTGCAGGTAAGTGAATCGTTTACCGAGATTCGCATTCGCTTGGGCAAGACTACCCGCGAGCGTGTCGAATCCATACTGAAAGCAGCGTAATCCGATTACATCACGCGCTTCGCGTGAAATTTACCAACATGGTTGGCAATATTTAAGGAGACAATGAAAATGAACAGATTGATGGTGCTTGCGCTTTTTTCTTTGATCACGCTGCTGTATGGCTGCGGTGGAGGAGCTTCTTCCGACACCACCACGCCCGGCACACCTACTACTACGATGACTACTACGACTACCACAACCACAAAATATGCAGGTGCAGGTGTCTGTGCCACAATCGACGAAAACAGTATGTTTTTCGACAAGATATACTGTGCGAATCAACCCACGAACGAAACCGCCCACATGTTGTGGGGGAATGAGGGGAACATTGTGAAAACATGGAATCAGGAGCTTTATCCCGGCATGTATCCTGATCTCCGGTGGACGGTTTCGTCTGCTTATAATGTTCGTCATTGCGGATATGTCCGTAATGAAGTAGAGATACCGTATGACTACTGGTTTTACTACGTCGTCGCTGGTGACGACGGAGTGTGTAGTACTCCAGACGACACGTTTTGGAAGGTAGCCGTCTGGTTCGATTATAAAACTCCGCCTGTACAGATTTCACAATCGGAATACCCGGCCAGTGGTAGCATCTAGTATTCAAATAAGCCCTTTCCGTTTGCGGATTGGGCTTTTTTGTTTCCTTGGGCGCGGCTGTTAAACGGATTGCGAATCGCTTCCGGTTGTTGTTCAGTGATGACAGTATCCGGTAAATCCATGTTTTTCATTGTTTCCATGGTTGTATTGATGATTGCAGCGTATTAAACTGTTTCCATGGGTAACTTGACAGGAGGTTTCTCGTGGATAGACGAACAGCCGGGACATTCATATTCAATATTGTCAAAACTCGCCGAACCGAACTGGTTCCGGGCAGGCTTTACAGGTTTTCACCGTGGAATCCGGATTATCCTTTACCGATGCGGGGTAAAGCGGTTCCTGGTGATGTTGGCAAATTACTTGGTTTTCGGGAGTGTGACCCCAACAAGCCCCGTCCGGACGACGATGACGCTTTTCCGGAAGACCCGATAGCCGTTTTAATGCCCGAAGGTTCAGACGACGAAGACGATGAATACGAGGTTGCCACTCAAGATTTGCTTCCAGCGTGATACTTCTGGCTGCGGCGTTACTGTTTCCGTTAAATATTCGTTCAGGCTCGATATAGAAGGTTTGGCCTGTCGCGTCTTGCGCCCGAAATTTCCAGAATCTGTCTAACGCATCATGTAGTGTTCCCATTCCCGGCATTCCTTTCCTGCGATTCGTAAACGTAATACACGATTATGGAAAGGCTTCACACTATATACGCTTTAACCGGATGGACACTCATGCTCTTTGGCGTTACGCATGCGCTGTATTTCATCTCTATTTTAATGAAACAGCCTGTTGGCAATATTCGCTGCATTACTGCCCTGCTTTCTTGTGCCGGGATTGGATTCATTGGCGCATGGGTAGTTAAAGCAGCCCATGCCCAATATCGTCTTCCTTCTCCTTCCTCCCGCCGTAGCAATACCTAAGTAACAATCATTCAGGTAGGTTTCCTAACAGAGGTCATGCGACAGGGTTTTACCCGGTATGGCCTTTTTTTATTTTCTTCACGCGGGAGCGGGGCATTCTGCCTCTCTTTGCGTTTTCAACGAGAGAGACTAAGGTAATCCGAATACGAAACCTGTTCAAAGCCCTTTCCGTTCGCGGATTGGGCTTTTTTTATTTTCGCCAAACCTTCGGGGTAATACCAAGTCAACGAGGCTTCGGCCTTAAAAAACGTTTTTCGGAGGTTTTGTTATGGTTCGCGCTCTCCCCCTCAAGTCGTTCAACTTCGGTATCAGCAAAAAGGCAGTTGTGACCGGTTTGGTTATGGCTGGCATCGTGGTTGCCGCGCAGGTGGTTCAGGCTGGTAACGATGCCACATTCAACGTCGCGCTCACTATGATCACCGACTGGCTCGAAGGGTCCCTTGGCAAGCTCATTGCCATAGCGGGTCTCGCAATCGGACTGGTTGGTGGCATTGCTCGCGGCAACCTCATGGCCGCGGCAACGGGCGTCGGTATGGCAATCGTCGGCTCTGCCGGCCCCGCCATCCTTACCGGCGTCTTCGCGGCCGTGTTGCCGTAGATCACACCTGCTCCATTAAAAAAGGGAGGCTCGAAAGCCTCCCTTTTTTGTTGTTCAACAATGTTTAAGGCACTTCCCATATTCGAAATATCCTCGCGCATTTGACATGTGCGACATGCTGACTATGGTGATCGGATATTTTAAGGTGTCTTTCATGAGAAACTTCATCCCGCCGCCGCCACCGACGATTATATCCGCCTCAACAGGCAGGTTTGACACATACTCTTCGATATTGGAGGCGATCTGAGCGTTGTATGCGGTTGTGATGCTGTCGGTAGGTAGTTCATAGCTCACGCCGGCAATTGTTACAGTGCCATCGTAAAGCAATCTCTCAACAGCCTTGTCGCTTTTAAGCCATGCCTGATGCTGCTGGTAGAACTCGTCTTTGATTCGCTGGTAAATCTCATGCACCCCAAGCGGCAGGCTGTGGGCGGAATGATCCACATATCGGCCTTCCACAAAAAAAACCATATCCATGGTGTATGTTCCAATATCAACCACTACCACGTTGCGGTCGTAGTCGCCGTCATGTCCGTTGCGGATGTGATCGAAGAAAATTCCAGATCCCTGCGGAATGTACTGGATAATGCCCGGCAACTGAATATCTGTCCGGGTGGCCCCTTGAGTTATGCACATCTTTTTTTCACGCAACCGGCCGATTGTCTCATCCGCGAATTTTCTGCCGTACATGCCGGGCGGCAGTCCCATGACCAGCACGTCTGCTTTCCCGGCCATGATGCAGCATTGCGCCAAAACAGCGCAATAGGCTGCCGATCCGACAAACCCGTCGCTTGTGGCCTTGATAAGTCCTCCACGTCCCTCCAGAATTGCCGAATCGCCGCAGATAAATGTGTCACCATCAATGTCGATTACGGTGCGGTTAACTGGCGAGAACGCTTGTTCCGTAACCTTGGCGCTCACTGCGGTCGGGAAAACCACTGCGCGTCCTGTCGTGTCCATGGGTGTGCTATGCCACATTTTCGTATAACCGTAGCCTATATCCACACCCATAATTATCTTATCCGCCAAATCAGCCATTGCTTACTCCTTTCGAAATGTTTTGCTGAAATCCCTGCCAGATGGAGGCGGGGTTTGCTCGTTCCTGTCTTTATCCTTATTCTTGTGATTGGAGTCGTTATCGACATCGACCTTGTTGTCAGGACTGAGGATAGTAGCCTTGCAATGTCGTATTGCCGCCGCGACGAAATCCGCCCTCCACGGCTTTGAGACGGCATTCAGGGCATGGATTACATCTTGATGCTGTTCTGGATCAAAGGCAAACCTGAAAATCGCCACATGTTTCTTTTCCGAATTTCCACTCAATGCAAACTCCTTTCCTGTAATGCGTGATTTTTCATTGAGTCAAACGTCACGCATTGTCGTTCATTAGTCATGTATTACCACTGAGACGTTTCTGCGTGAGTGCTGTTTTGGCAATGATTGATTTTTCGTGATTTTTCACAACTCGAATTGTCGTGAAAAATCATGTATTGCAATTTCGGTGTTCGAACCTTGTGCAATACGCCATCGCTGTCGTATCTATTAGACCTTGCTTCTGGCGCGGGGTAATACCAAGGTAACAATTATTCAGGTAGGTTTCCGAACACGGCGTTTGAACCGGCCCCTCCATGGGCCATAGTTGTTCACTCGCTTTTAGACGTGCGCTCCGCCGAAAGCCATTGCCGTATCCGAGGCCACAAGCCTCAAATGCCGTATCAATCATTTTTTTGGTGGCGGAAACGGAACGGCGTATTGCGTCTAAAGGGTCAAAAAAACAAAATGTCATCACCTACATATAACTACTTCGTAGTACCCCCCCCCTTTGTAAGCAGTTTTTTCCCAACAAAGTAAATTTCCCTTTCCGCTCACTGCCAGCGTAGGCTGGTTGTGAGCGTTACAACGCAACAGGCGAAAGGTAATATTGAAGCAACGAGATGGAAAACGACCTATTGGACAAAGGGCGCAGCCTTGCTCTGGGCATACCACGAGATCAATGGCGCGTGGTGATGCGCGAGATGGTTTGTCACCTCACGGAACCACGTCGTGCCGACCTGCAAAGATACATCCGGCAGGCGAGAGCCGAAGATAAGCGTTCTCTTGCGGCGGACATATGGTTTGAGGAGTATTATCAGGTAAATCCGGCGGCACAGCCGAAGGTGGCGACCACGATATACCGCCACTATCACCGGATCGACAGAACGATGCACGGATTTTTCCATCAAATAGCCAGACGAGTCAAGAACCGGCTTCAAACCCGGGCGATTCGAGCTATGCGGGGTAGAGATGGCGAATAAAGACGGCGGCCTTTTAGTCGTCCCTGACGGCAACAAAACTATTAAGCCTCGCGGTCTGATTACCGCGATCAGCGAAATTGAGTCGATGTTTTCCGTAGCCGAGATGAACGGCAACATTCCGGAGGCCGCGTTGCCACTGGCGGCGACGTTGGCATTTTTCGAGGTTGGCTTTAAGACTGGCCTGCTAAACGGGATTGTCCTGACCATCATGACACCGCTCATGATGGCTGCCGAGCGAGACCTGCTGCTCATTTTTGGTGAACACGCATCCGCGAGCCTGTTCAACCAGTTTTTCATGATTTCACTGTCTCTGGCGTTCCCTGTGTGCTACGCCATGTTTTTGTTTCGCACGTTTTCGCGTTGCTATGCCGGCACGATTACCGGGAAGGCGATCAACAACCTGATCGGCGGCATTCTGACGGGCTTAACGATCAAGACGGTTATTGCGACATTCTTTTTTCATTGGCTGTATTTCCGATTGCTTCTTCCTGAACGCATCTCGTCATGGATGGTTGGCATCCGCGATCACAAATGCCTGTTTGGATGTTTCAATGATACCGACTGGAGCACCAAGTACACCTGGATGCTTGAGTTTCGGGAGATATTGATACCAGCCGCGTGGTTTGTGGCGACGGTCAATCTGTTTTTCATTGCTCTTATGCTGTACTCGATGTATCAGGGTCGCATCCAAACGTGCCGCCGCGCGGAATTTCTTCGGGAGTGGGAGTGATGTGGGCTATTTATCTAAAATTTCCTCAAAAAAGGAAGCAGTTGCTTACCGCATTGCACGGCAAGGTTAGAGTTCGTGAGACGCAGCTACCGGAATACATCATTGCGCCCTGCGATCCGACGGCACACATTCCGCAAGCGCTACAACGATACGTCACCGTAATGGACATAGATGATAGCCACACACATGCCATGTTGAAAAACGCCGGTACGACAGCGGAGGTACGCCACAAGAAGTTTTCGGTTGGCGATGCCATCAAGATCAAGAGCGGGCGATACGCTGGCTTTACAGGGCTTGTGAGCGGCTCTGGCGAGCTTCCTGACGAATACATGGTAGAGATTGGTATATGGGGCCATGTTCTGCGTGAGTTTATTCTTGCCGGTGACATGGACAAGACATACGTGGCGGATGAGGATGAGTGAAGCTTTTTTCATTGGAGTCGTTGAATGATCGATCCCGCGCTTGAGCAACTTCTGGCTATAAACGATCTCCACGCGAACGCCGCTCCTTGCGGTACGAGCCGATTCGTTAACACGTTGCGCCGTGTGCCGTTTTTGGGGCGCTGCATCGACCAGTCGCACGGATTGTATCTCGGCGACGCTGTTGACATGATGAACCGCGATGACATGGAGATATTCAAGCTCCGGCTTCACGACAACGACCGATCCGGACATTTCGGTTGTCTGGGCACAACCCGGATCGGCAAGACGCGCATGATGGAAAACATGATCGAGCAGGACATCAGGGCCGGCAACAATGTGATTGTGATCGACCCGAAGGGTGATGCCGAACTGTTTTCGAAAATCGTTCAAGTGGCTGCGGAGAGCGGCCGGCTGCGCGAACTCATGCAGGTCACGCCAATATTTCCTGATATATCGCTCAAGATTGATCCGTTGGCCTATTATTATATGCCTGACGAACTGGTTGACCATACAATATCTGGCATCCGGGCCAAAGAGGAATACTACATCTCGGTTGCGTCCGAGGTATCTAGCATCATCATTCAGGGCATGATTGCCATGAGCAAGGCCAGAGGTGAATCCAAAGTACGTTTGAACTTCCAGGACATCCACACGCGCGGCACAACGCATTCCAGCGTGGCCGAGTTTGTTGAAACTCTCAAGCTGTACTCCAACCATCCGAACCCTGAAGTATCGGACGCAATCCGCGAGACAGTCGAGAACGCCAAGCATATTTTGAACTCGCCCGCCGACTTTTTCGCCAAGGTTTCATCGTCACTCCGCACAACTCTGACCTCGCTGACCACATCGACAACCGGCGCAATCATAGGCAAGGCCACGACCAACGAGTTCATCCGTCGATTTGAGGACGGCGAGCGCGTGATATTGTTGTGCAACACTGGCAGCCTGCTTGCCCGCCGGACGGCACACGTTATAGGCCGTGTGTTTGTTTCAATGATCCAGAGTACCGTAGGCCGATTTTTCGCGTCCAACCGCACGATCACGCCGCCGTTGTGTCTTTACATTGACGAGGGGCATAACATTTTGTATCAGGGCATTCAAGAGCTGTTCAATAAAGCTGGCGGTGCGGGCGTATGGATTTCATTTTTCACGCAGTCATTGAGCCAGATTGAGGAGGAAATTGGGCAAGAAGCTTGTCAATCGATCGTGGACAATATCAACACATGGGCCTACATGCGCGTAAACCACGACAGGACGGCTCAGTTCATTGAGGATAGTTCGCCGCTTCGAAAGCTCCGTGAACCATACCTACATTTCGATTCCGGCGACCTGCGGGTGTCACTGCGGGAGAAGGAAGAGCGCATGATTCTGAAAGAGCGTGTCATACGTCTCCGGAAGCGCTGGTTTTACCTGCGTCGCGGCGGCGAGTTTTATAAGGTGCGCGTGCCGGAAGTGAGCAAAGCGTATGTTAACGTACAGTATCCGACAATTCGCGTGACGTAATCCTGTCACGCTCTCTGCCTTGATGCTTCAATGGGGCCGAAGCCGAAGCCTCGGAAATACCGCGTTCGCGGACAGCCTGTAATCGCCCGGAAGGGTCGTCATCGACACCAACGTTGTCGTCTCCGCCACGCTTTTCGGCGGCGACATCGGCGAGATACGCGCCATGTGGAGAAGCGGGGCTATCCGTCCGGTCGCAACCGCCTCCATCGTCAATGAATATCTGCGGGTGCTTGCCTATCCGAAATTCAGACTGACGAAGGCGGAAATCGAATATCTGCTCCGCGATGAGATACTGCCGTTCTTTGAGGTCATCGATGAACGGCGCTACGATGCATATGTAGCTTCCGACCATGATGACGACAAGTTTATCTGGTGCGCCATGCATGGCCGTGCCGAATGCATAATATCGGGCGACGCGCACCTGTTGAGCTGTGCTGCCTCTCTGGTGGCCGTGCTGGCTCCATCGGGTTTTCTCAAGCGGTTCGCGTCTCGCTGATTCGCAAGCGTGTCCCATGGCGCAACCTCCATCCGGGCAAGCCGACTCCGGCGTCACATGGGGAGTTTCATTGTCGCACCAGTGGCGGGTGTTGTCATGCGGAAAATGGCGGGATGCTATCGCGCGTGAAAAGCCGCGCTGAAAAGATACCGTGAAACACTTGCAGGCGCTTTACAAATTGACCATGCAAAGTTGCAGCGATATGAAAGGCTTCCTATATGAGGGGCGAATGGGAATCGCCCCATTGCCCCCATGAAAACATGTTATGCTTTTGGTCAGGAGGTACGCGCCATGTTGTTACAGACAGATTTACGCCGCAGGATAACTCTTCCGCCAACGACCGGTATCAAGCCTGGAGACGCGCTCGATCTGGAGGTGCTTGAGGATGGACGTATTCTTCTCGTTCCGGTGGAGCCGGTTCCGCGCCATCAACTATGGGCCTGGACCGCCGAATGCAAGCAGGCCATAAGCGCATCCCTTGCGGATCAACGTCCGTCCATGGTTATCGAGACGGAAGAACAGGTCGGCACGACTGCCGGGAGGTGGGCGGGTGAGGATTGAGATTAGGCCCGCATTTGATGAAGCCGTCATGGCCGCCGAAAAGCCTGTTCGGCAGGCGGCGGCCAAGATGCTTCGGCTTCTGTCCGGACTCGACCTCGATCAGCTTTGGAGCCACCCCGGCCTGAACTTCGAGAAACTGCACGGGATGATCGAGCCCGCGACCGGCCTGCAACTTTACTCCCTTCGTGTC
>Ga0233425_10005821_pt1 | contig 18997 bp, 17 predicted proteins | sample Watercolumn_Towu_2_FD_181712 | JGI IMG/M metagenome (GOLD analysis project Ga0233425, IMG submission 181712) | Freshwater microbial communities from Lake Towuti, South Sulawesi, Indonesia - Watercolumn_Towuti2014_140_MG | ecosystem: Environmental > Aquatic > Freshwater > Lake | place... | reverse complement strand
GAATCGGGAGGGTGCACCGCCCTGTACCGAAGGCGGCTGCATGGTCCATGCCCGACGCAAATTCTTCGACCTCCACCAAGCCAATCAAAGCCCCATGGCCCACGAGGCCCTGCAGCGCATCGGCCGGTTGTATGACATCGAACGGCAAGCCAAGGACTTCAGCATCGAAGAACGCCAACGCTTGCGCCAGGAACGGGCCGTGCCGGAGCTGGAAGCCATGCACCAGTGGCTGATCCAGACGCGTGCGCAGACCGCCAACGGCGGTGCTTCGGCCAAGGCCATCGACTACACCCTCAAGCGCTGGCCGGCACTGATCCGCTATGCCCAAACCGGCCACCTGCCGATCGACAACAATCCCGTGGAGAACGCCATCCGCCCCATCGCTCTGGGCAAAAAGAACTGGCTGTTCGCCGGTTCCGAGCGCGCCGGGAAACGGGCGGCGGCCATCCAGACCCTGCTCGGCACCGCCAAGCTCAACGGCCTCGATCCCGCCGCCTGGCTCAGAGATACCCTGGAAAAACTCCCCACCCATCCCAACAGCCGCATCGACGAACTCCTCCCGTTCCCGCCTGCGCCCATTGAACAACAGCCTGAAAATCTCGGGTAGGCGGTAGCGCTAGGCGCTTACGTTTTTCGGTCGGCGAGGCAGTGCTATGATGTTTTTGCGATAGTGTTATTCCGGCCGCGCGGGGGTGCCAGCCCCCGGCGGCCATGCCGTGTCCGGTCATGTCCGCCCCCCATCAACGCAGGTAGGGCCGTAGGTCGCCGACCCGCCACGCACATATACCGCCGAACTTCCGGGGCCGGGGCAGCAGTCCGGCCGCCACATGCCGCCACACGGTGGCGTCGGAACAACCCCGCAGGGCGGCCACGGTGCGTATCCGCACATGCGCCGAATCAGGCAGCAAATCGAAGTCCGCCAGCGGGTCCAGGGGCTCGGTAGGGGTGGCGGATCGGTGGGTGGTCGTGGTCGTTTGGCGCCTCGGAGCCTAGTGGAATAGGGCGCCAGTATCTGCGGCCGATTGCGACCGGTCGAACAAATCCAGAGAATAGTTTCGGGCCGAGTTTCCCCCCCGCGGGAAAACGCCCTGCCGATTTTGAGGGGTGAGTTTTCCTCGGTCTGGAAAACTCCCGGTCGATCTTGGGGCGGAGTTTGTCGGTCCCGGAAAACTCCTTCGGCTAGTCCTCGCCGGAGTCTTTCCGGTGCTTGTCCAGATATTTCATCGCGGCTTTCACATCCCTGAGTTCCACCGGGTTCTTGTTCTCGTCGAGGATCACCGTCGCGACCTCCGCCATGGCCTTCATCACGTTGTCGGTGATGGGGAAATCCCTCGCCCGCAATTCATAGCCAAACGCCCGCAAATATTCCATTTTTCGGTTCCGTTGGCTGTGAATGACAGCGGCCCCAAACAGCCCCTTGTCTTCCGGCCGGGCCTGACCGGCGGCCCATGCCGCTTTATCCAGTAGCGAGATCAGCGGCGGGTGGGCAAACTCAAAGCCGGGAAGGCCGCCGACCCGCGGTACGTCGATTGCCGCCACACCGGGGAAATTCTCGGCCAGCCATCGGTCGGTTGCAGCCAGTACCAAGCCGCTTTTCGGCCCATGTAGCCACAACAGGTCATCCAGCCACCGATCTTCGGGCAAGGGAGCGTAGGTGTCCCGGAGGGCGCCAGGGGACAAGTCGTGCGGACGGGGGAAATCGGTGAGGACGTCGCGGAGTTGGTGGCTCAGTACCGCGAGTTCCTCCGCCTTCTTCGCGAACTCTTGGAACAGGTTCCGTTGCCGATCCACATTGGCCCGAAAGCGGCTGAAGTCGGTAGGCGTGCCGAGGGCAATCGCAAAAAACGCGCACCATCGGCGCGGGTCCGAAATGTCGGCGGTCAGCCAGCCGATGGCATTCCGCATGTCTTTTTCATAACTGCCGTTCGCGCCAAGCAACCGATCAAGTCCGATGAGCCGCGCCTCTACCTGCTTCACCCGCCGATTCGAGTCGGCATGGAGCTCGCGCCAGACTCCAGCGAATTTGTGATTTCCTTTGTCCTGGTAGACCGGCGCCCGATCGGCATATTCCTTGGAGCGCTGCTCAGCCAGACTCAGCAATCGCTCACAAACCAGGGCGTAGGTTTTGGCAAACTCCCGCAACTCGGGCGGCACATAGGGAGGAAAATCCACGGCCCCTCCTTCCAGGGTTGACCCTCATGGTAGGGAACCACGCCAACGGGTGAAGGAATCCCGCTTGTCGCCCCGTCAGGCTAGGCGTGGTTGTTCGGTGGGGGGCGCTCAGGCCTGGGGGGGGTTGCGGATCCAGCAGCCGGACCAGTTCATTCCGCTGGCCGGTATCCCGGAGGATGTCCGCCATGACCTCGGACAGCCGCCACGCGATACCCGCTTGGTCGCGCTTGCCGTCGGCGTCGGGCGTGAGATTCTGTTCTATGGTCGAGGCAAGGCAATACAAGCGCTCGTCCTGGGCACGCAGCTCCTGGGCCAGTTCCAGCGCCAGCAGCAGGCGATCGGGGTCGGATAGGGTAAGATCGGGGGAAGTCATGGTCTTGACTCCTTGAAAATCAGGGTTGTGGCCAGGGCCGGAAGGTGTTGTGTCACCCTCCGGCCCGCCCGTTCCGGGAACCGCCCGGCCGGATTCCAGCGTCAGCACTGGAGATTCTCAAGCCGGGTTCCTGAACGGGATCACGTCGGCGCCGTGCTTCAAGCCGTCCAGGTAATCGGCCCAGCGCTGCATCATCCGCTTTCGTTCGTCCAGAAACTTTGTCCGGTTGTAGCTGCGCCCCAGGGCATCGGGCACCCGATGGGCAAGCTGGTGCTCGATGGGCTCGGGAGCAAAGCCCAGGGTCTCGTGCAGGATCGTCCGGGCCATCGCCCGGAAGCCATGCCCGCACATTTCATCCTTGGCGTACCCCATCCGTCGCAATGCCGCCAGCACCGCATTCTCGCTCAGGCAGCGGTCGCCGCTGGGAGTGCGGGCGGAAGGGAAGACGAAACGGCCATGACCGGTGAGGGGATGGAGTTCCCGCAATACCGCCACGGCTTGCGCGGACAGGGGAACGATATGCTCCGTCTTGGTCTTGGTGACGAGGTAAGCCCACTCGGCCCGGTCCATGTCAATGTCCTTCCATTCCGCCTGTCGCAGCTCTCCCGGCCGCACGAACACCAGCGGCGCCAACTGCATCGCCGACTTCACCACGAAACCGCCCTGGTAAGCGTCGATGTCCCGCAGCAGGGCGCCGATGGCCCTGGGCTCCAGCAGGGCGGCGAAGTGGTTGCCCTTCACGGGCGGCAGGGCTCCCCGCAGATCGCCGGAAGGATCACGTTCGCAACGGCCGGTTGCAACCGCATAGCGGAAGACTTGCGAGCAATTCTGATGCGCCCGGTGAGCGGTATCGACGGCACCACGGGCCTCGATCCGACGAAGTACCGTCAGCAGTTCCGGCGCCGTGATGTCCCGAATCGGCCGGGCGCCGAGCCAGGGGAACAAGTCTTTCTCGAACCGCTGGATGATCTTCTTGGAATGGTTCTCGGCCCAGGCCGGTTGATACTTGGCAAACCATTCGCGGGCGATGACCTCGAAGGTTTCCCCGTCCGCGACTCGGGAAGCCTTCAGTGCTGCCCGTTCCGCCATGGGGTCGATACCGGCCGCCAGTTGCTTGCGGGCCTCGTCGCGCTTTCCGCGAGCATCGGCCAGGGTCACGTCAGGATAGGCGCCCAGCGCCATCGTCTTGCGCTTGCCACCGTGGCGGTAGTCCAACCGCCAAAGCTTCCCGCCGGCCGGCGTGACCAGCAGATACATCCCCTTTTCGTCGGCAAGCTTGTAGGACTTGTCCACGGGTTTGGCCTTGCGGGCCTCAATGTCTTGCAGCATCGGCGTTTACCTCATTTTGACGGTATCGATACCGTCAGCCGAGACGATACCGTCGAAAGTACCGCCATCGGTGACGGTATTTGATGCTAGTCGGTGAGATGGCGTGAGGCAACAAAAAACCCGCTCAGTCAGTAAACTGGCGGGTTTTGAGATGCTGTGAGACAGCTTGAAACAGGGAGATGGTGGTGATGGGCGGAATCGAACCGCCGACCTAAGGGTTATGAATCCTTCGCTCTAACCGACTGAGCTACATCACCGTGTGCCGTATCCGGGGCTGCGCGTCTGCAGGAACGCCCGGTAGAAAGACGCACAATTTTGCGGGAAGGTGGATTCGATGTCAATCACAGCCGGTCGGACTGCCACGGCCAAGAACGTTGCGGGTTGACCCTCCGCGGCCTTGCCCCTAGGCTTTGCGCTCCGGAATTTTGCTGGGATCGCCATGTCGTCTTCTCTGTTTGTGCGCACGCCGCGCCTGGATTTCGCCGAAGCAGGTCTGGGCCGATCCGGCTTGCGGGATTACTTTCACCAGACCTTCGACCGCTACGAGCGGCTGTTCGCCACCCTGGTCGGCGACGAAGCTTACTATCGCAAGCCCATCAGCCTGCGTCACCCGCTGATCTTCTATCTGGGCCATACTGCCACGTTCTTTGTCAACAAGCTGGTGCTGGCCGGACTGGTGGAGCAGCGCATCGATCCGCGTCTGGAGTCCATGTTCGCGGTCGGCGTGGACGAGATGAGTTGGGACGATCTCAACGAAGCCAACTACGACTGGCCCACGGTGGCCGAAGTGATGGCTTACCGCCAGGCGGTGCGGCGGCTGGTGGACGGTTTGCTGCAGGATGCCCCTTTGACCTTGCCGGTGGATTGGAACCATCCCTGGTGGGCGATTCCCATGGGCATCGAGCACGAGCGCATCCACCTGGAAACCTCCTCGGTGCTGATCCGCCAGCATGGGCTCCAATACGTCCGGCCGGATCCGGCCTGGCAGCCCTGCCGGCTGAGCGGTCCGGCGCCTGCCAATGCTCTGGTGGACATTCCCGCCGGCCGGGTGAGCCTCGGCAAGCCGTACGACGATCCGGTCTATGGCTGGGACAACGAATACGGCGCGCACCAGGCCGATTTGGCGGGCTTTCAGGCGGGGAAGATGCTGGTCAGCAACGGCGAGTTCCTGGAATTCGTGGAGGCGGGCGGTTACCGCAGCGACGCTTACTGGCAGGAAGAGGGCAAGGGTTGGCGCGATTTCGCCCGGGCCTCCCATCCCGGCTTCTGGGTGCGCGGCGGCGACGGCTGGCGGTTGCGTCTAATGCTGGAAGAAGTGCCCATGCCCTGGAACTGGCCGGTGGAGGTGAACTACCACGAGGCCAAGGCCTTTTGTAACTGGAAGGCCGGGAAGACCGGTCTGCCGGTGCGGCTGCCGACCGAAGACGAGTGGTACCGGCTTTACGATTTCTGTGGCGTGGAGGAACTGGTCGCGGATCGCTTCGCGCCGTCCAATCTCCACCTGGATCATTACGCCTCATCCTGCCCGGTGGACCGGTTCCGTCATGGGTCCCTGTACGACGTGGTGGGCAATGTGTGGCAATGGACCGAGACCCCCATCTATCCCTTCGAGGGTTTCCGGGTCCATCCGCTGTACGACGATTTCACCACCCCCACTTACGACGATCGCCACAATCTGTTCAAGGGTGGTTCCTGGATTTCCTGCGGCAACGAGAGCCTGCGCGCCAGCCGCTATGCCTTCCGCCGCCATTTCTTCCAGCATGCCGGGTTTCGCTACGTGGTGGCCGAGGCACCGGCGGAGCTGCCCCGGTCCCATTACGAGAGCGACCGGCTGCTGTCCGAATACGCGGAGTTCCATTACGGCGAGGAATACTACGGCGTCGCCAATTTTCCCAAGGCGCTGGCGGAACTGGCGGTGGAGGCCATGGCCGGCCGCCCCATGGACTCGGCCCTGGACCTGGGCTGTGCGGCGGGACGGGCGAGCTTCGAGCTGGCGCGCCATTTCCGCCGGGTGACCGGGATCGACTTCTCCGCCCGCTTCATCGGACTGGGGGCGCAGATGGCGAGCTCGGGCCTGGTGCGCTACACCCTCACCGACGAGGGCGAGCTGGTGTTCTACCAGGAACGCAAGCTGGCCGATCTGGGGCTGGACGGCGTGCGCGACCGGGTGGCCTTCTTTCAGGGGGATGCCTGCAATCTCAAGGAGGTGTACAAAGGTTACGACCTGATCCTGGCCGCCAATCTCATCGACCGGCTGTACAGTCCGGCCCGTTTCCTGGCCGACGTGCACCGGCGGCTGAATCCGGGCGGCCTGCTGGTGATCGCCTCGCCCTACACCTGGCTGGAAGAGCATACCAAGCGCGAGGAGTGGCTGGGCGGCTTCAAGAAGGACGGCGAGAGCTACCGTACCCTGGACGGCCTCAAGGCTCTGCTGGGCTCCCGCTTCCGGCTGCTGGGGCCGCCGCGGGATGTGCCGTTCGTCATCCGCGAAACCCGCCGCAAGTTCCAGCACAGCCTGTCGGAGGTGACGGTCTGGGAGCGACTGTCCTGAGTACCGCCGGATTCGACTTCGACCGCCCCATCGAACGGCGCGGGACTTCCTGCGTCAAGTTCGACGGCTGCGCCGGCTATTTCGGCGCCGACGACCTGTTGCCGCTGTGGGTGGCGGACATGGACTTCGCAGTGCCGCCGGCGGTTTCCGAGGCGCTGCTGGCGCGCGCTTCCCACCCGGTGTTCGGCTACAGCCTGCACCCGGAGTCCATGCACCGGGCGATGATCGGCTGGATGCAGCGCCGCCACGGCTGGGACATCCGGCGCGAATGGGCGGTCTATACCCCCGGAGTGGTGCCGGCCCTGCATGCCGCCGTCATGGCTTTCACCGAGCCGGGCGAAGGAGTCATCGTGCAGACCCCGGTGTATTACCCGTTCTTCACCGCGGTCACCCTGCCGGGCCGGCGCTTGCTGGTGAATCCCCTGGAGCTGCGGGACGGCCGTTACCGGATGAATCTGGAACAGCTGGATCGGCTCGCCGCCGAGGGCGCCAAGCTGCTGCTGCTGTGTTCGCCCCACAATCCGGTCGGGCGGGTGTGGCGTGAAGACGAGCTGCGCGCGGTGCTGGATCTCTGCCGCCGCCACGGTGTCACCGTGCTGTCCGACGAGATCCACCACGATCTGGTCTATCCCGGCCAGCGCCATCGGCCCCTGGCGCTGCTGGCGGACAATGCCGAGGACATCGTCACCGCGGTGGCGCCGAGCAAGACCTTCAACATTCCCGGATTGGGCCTGTCGGCCCTGATCGTTCCCTGTCCCCGCCGCCGCGCGGCCCTGCGGAGAGTCATGGACCGGGTCCACATGACCGCCGGCAATCCCTTCAGCATCGCCGCTTTCGAGGCCGCCTATGCCGAGGGGGATGCCTGGCTGGATGCGCTTTTGGTCTATCTGGATGAGACCCGCCGTGCGGTGACCGCCCGCATCGCCGAAAGGCTGCCGGAAATCCGGGCCATCGGCCCGGAAGGGACTTATCTGCTGTGGCTGGATTGCTGCGGCCTGGGGATGGACGATGAGGCCCTCAAGCGCTTCTTCGTCGAGGATGCCAGGGTGGGTCTGAATCCGGGGACGGTGTTCGGCGAAGGCGGCAGCGGATTCATGCGGATGAATCTGGGGGCACCCCGCCGCCGGGTGCTGGAAGCGGTGGATCGCATCGAAGCGGCGCTGAGGTCGCGTCGAAACGGCTGATGGTGCACAATTGACGCTGCCGCCGGAGGCCGCCGTGCCCGGCATCGAGCTGTCATGGTGACAACGCGTTAACAGCCATCCAGACCCGCCGCCTTGAGCTACCCCGATCCCACCGCCTTCGTTCGCTGGTTCCGTAATTCCTCGCCTTACATCCACGCCCACCGCGGCCGCGTGTTCGTGGTGTCGTTCGGCGGCGAGGCGGTCGCAGACGGCCTGTTCGAGCCTTTGGTTCACGATTTTGCTCTGCTGAACAGCTTAGGGATACGCCTGGTGCTGGTGCACGGCATCCGGCCCCAGGTCGGACGGCGCTTGCAGGCGGCCGGCATCCAGGAACAGTATGCCGAAGGCTTGCGGATCACCGATCCCGCCGCCCTGGCCTGCGTCAAGGAAGCCGCCGGTACCGTGCGGGTGGAAATCGAGGCTCTGCTGTCCATGGGGCTGGCCAATTCGCCCATGCACGGGGCCCGCATCCGGGTGGCGTCCGGCAACTTCGTCATCGCCCGTCCGTTGGGGGTGCGCAACGGCGTGGACTTCCAGCATACCGGCCAGGTTCGCCGCATCGACGCCGAGGCGATCCGCGACAATCTCGACCAGGGCAACGTGGTGCTGATCTCCCCCATCGGGTATTCCCCCACCGGCGAGGTGTTCAACCTGAGCGCCGAGGAGGTGGCGACCGCGGTGGCGGGTGCGCTCAAGGCGGACAAGCTGCTGTTGCTGACCGAGCAGGCCTGCCGCAGGGAAGGCGAGCCGGCGGTCATGGCCCAGCTGACCGTGGCGGAGGCGCAGGCGGTGCTCGCTGAGGCGGGGACGCTGGAGCCGTCGATGGCGGCCCATCTGCGGGCCGCGGTGGAGGCTTGCCGCAGCGGGGTGCAGCGTTCCCATCTGCTGGACCGCCACATCGACGGCGCCATCTTGCAGGAATTGTTCACCCGCGATGGCGTCGGCACCTTGGTCAGTGCCGCCCCGTTCGAGGAATTGCGGCCGGCGGCCATTTCCGACGTGGGCGGCATACTCGATCTGATCAAGCCCCTGGAAGCCGACGGCGTGCTGGTGAGCCGTTCCCGCGAGCGGCTCGAGACCGAGATCGACGACTACACGGTGATCGAGCGGGACGGGCTCATCATTGGCTGTGGCGCGCTCCACCCCTATTCCGATGAGGCTACCGGGGAGCTGGCCTGCCTGGCGTTGCACGGCGAATACCGCGGCGGCAAACGCGGCGAACGGCTGCTGGAACATCTGGAAGGCAAGGCTTCGAGCCTGGGGTTGCAGAGCCTGTTCGTGCTGACTACCCATGCCAGTCACTGGTTTCGCGAACATGGATTTCAGCCCGGGGAGCCGGCCGATCTGCCGGCCGAGCGGCAGGCTTCCTACAACGCATGGCGGAAGTCTAAAGTGTTGTTGAAATCATTAGACAGCCCACCCATTTTGAACTATTGATAAGCCGGTATTTGCGCCCTCAAGGAACCCAGTGGTCATGAGCTCAGTCCGCCAGCACCGCGCAGTCATCCGGATCGTTCAAATCACGGATTTCCATTTGCTGGCAAAAGAGCACTCCAGGATGCTCGGGGTGGATACCCAGGCCAGCTTGGAAGCGGTGCTGCAGACGGTCTGCGAATTCAGGGAGCCGCCGGATGTGTTCCTGCTTACCGGCGATCTGGTGCAGGATCCCGAACCGGCCACCTACCGCCGCCTGCACCGGCTGCTGAGCGAGCTTCCGGCGCCGGTGTACTGCCTGCCCGGCAACCACGACGATGTCGGCTTGATGGCGGAAGCGCTGGCCGACGGGCACTTCATCTTCATGCAGCCCCGCATCGCCCTGGCCGGTTGGGACATCATCTGCCTCAACAGCACCATCGCCAATGACCCCTGCGGCCATCTGAGCGATGACGAGCTGGATCTGCTGGACCGGCTGCTGCTGCAGATTCCGCCCGAGAACCACGTGCTGGTGTCTTTTCACCATTCGCCCGTGCTCACCGGCAGCCGGTGGCTCGACACCATGGTGCTGGACAATGCCGGCGATCTGTTCGAGCGCCTGGAGCGATATCCCAACGTCCGCGGCATCATCATGGGTCACGTGCATCAGCACTTGGATGTTCGGCGCGGATCGCTGCGATTGCTGGCCTGTCCCTCCACCTGTTTTCAGTTCAAGCCGCACAGCCGCGACTTCGCCCTCGACCCGTTGCCGCAAGGGTACCGCTGGCTGGAATTGCACCCGGACGGGCATGTGGAAACCGGGGTGGAGCGGTTGGTGGCGGTGCCGAGCGGACTGGATCTGGCGTCCGGAGGCTATTGAAGGGCGGGGACCGCCGGAGGGGTGGACGGATCAGGCCTTCTGCTGGGTGGCCAGAAATCCGGCGGCACTCACCGGCACCTGTTCGGAGACCAGATAGCTCCCTAGCTCCGACAGGGCGCGGCGATAGACGTCGCGCTTGAAGTAAACCACGTCGTCGAGGGGCTGCCAGTAGTCGACCCAGCACCAGGCGTCGAATTCCGGCTTGTCCGAGCAGTCCAGGCGAATGGCGCCTTCGCTGCAAACCAGCCGCAGGATGTACCACAGCTGCTTCTGGCCGATGCACAACGGCAGCGAGTGCTTGCGGATGTAGCGCTCGGGCAGGTCGTAGCGGAGCCAGTCGGTGGTGCGGCCGATTTTTTGCACCTGCCCGCGTTTCAGCCCGACCTCCTCGTACAGCTCCCGGAACATGGCGTCCTCGGGATTCTCCCGGTACTTGATGCCGCCTTGGGGGAACTGCCAGGATCGCATGCCGGCCCGCCGCGCCCAGAAGACCCGGCCTTCATCATTGCAAAGGATGATGCCCACGTTGAGGCGGTATCCCTCGGAGTCGATCATATCCGTTACAGTCCTAAGCTCGGCTGAAATGCTTTATACTGGCCCGCGGTTCCGCCCGGAGCCGCGATGTTAATCATTCTTCCACAATTCCGCCAACTCGCCAACAAGCCGTTTTTCGTGGTGTAACACGAGTTGTTGGGTGCTCGGCCGTGACCTCGGATCCGCCGTTTTGAGTTTAGCCATCTTCGATCTGGACAACACCCTGTTGGCCGGCGACAGCGATTACCTGTGGGGCCAGTTCCTGGTGGAGCAGGGGATCGTCGACCGGCACTACTACGAGAGCGAAAACGCCCGCTTTTATCGGCAGTACAAGGAAGGGACTCTGGACATCGCCGAGTTTCTGGCATTTGCGCTGAAACCTTTGGCAGACAACGAACTGGAGCGGCTCCATGCCTGGCGGGAACGTTTCGTGGAGACCAAGATCCGTCCGATCCTGCTGGATGCCGCGCGGCGATTGGTGGAGAAGCATCGCAGCGCCGGCGATACCCTGCTGGTGATCACCGCCACCAACCGCTTCGTGACCGAGCCCATCGTGCGGCTGTACGGCATTGGCGAGCTGATCGCCACCACCCCGGAATTCGCCGGCGGCCGCTACACCGGTGGCGTGGAAGGAGAGCCCTGTTTCCAGGAAGGCAAGGTGAGGCGGCTCCGGCGGTGGCTGGACGAATCCCGCCTAAGCCTCGAAGGCAGCTGGTTTTACAGCGATTCCCACAACGACCTGCCGTTGCTGCAGCAGGTGGACAATCCGGTGGCGGTCGATCCGGATGCCACCCTGGAGGCGGTGTCGCGGGAGCGGGGCTGGCCCATCATCAGCCTGCGGGGGTAGTGGGCTCTGGTGCGTGTCCGTGCGCGGCGCGGGCCGCCTCACCCTTTGCGTATCATGTAGTACAGGATGCCTTCGGTCTCCTGCCGCTCCAGCAGGATATGGCCCGCCTGTTCCACGAATACCCCGAAGTCGAGCACCGAGGCCGGATCGGTCGCCACCACCCGGATCACCTGGCCGCTGGCCATGGGCTGCAGTGCTTTCTTCAGCCGCAGCAAAGGCAGCGGACACATGAGGCCCGAGGTATCCAGTTCGACGTGTATCGTCCACATTGCCAACACCCGACGGTTAAAACGTACAATTTCGGTCGATTTTAACAGAGCCCACCGCCTTGGATTATCTGCCCCTGTTCATAAAGCTTTCCGGCCAGCCCTGTCTGGTGGTCGGCGGCGGCCGCATCGCCCGGCGCAAGGTGGAACTGCTGCAGTCGGCGGGAGCGCGGGTCGCCGTGGTAGCGCCGCGCATCGACGAGGCCTTGCGGACATGGGCGGATGCCGGCACCGTGCGGTGGCGCGAAAAACGGTTTGAACCGGCCGATCTGGACGGCTGCCGAATCGCGATCAGCGCCACCGACCGGCGCGAGGTGAACGAAGCCGTTTACCGGGCCGCGGTGGCGGCCAACATTCCGGTCAATGTGGTCGATAGCCCGGACTTGTGCACATTCATCGTTCCCGCCATCGTCGACCGGTCGCCGGTGGTCGCCGCCGTCTCCAGCGGCGGCGCCGCGCCGGTCCTGTCCCGCTTGCTCAAGGCCAAGCTGGAAACGGTCATTCCCGCCGGTTACGGCGCTTTGGCCGAACTCGCCGGCCGGCTGCGCGGCACCGTCAAGCAAGCCATCCCGGACGGTTCGGCCCGCCGCGCGTTCTGGGAGCGGGTATTGCGGGGAGCTGCGGCCGAATTGGCCATGGGCGGCCGGATCGGCGAGGCGGAAGCGCTGTTGCGGCGCGAGATCGCCGCGGCGGGTTCCGATGCGGGCGCCGGCATGGTCTATTTGGTCGGGGCCGGGCCGGGGGACCCGGAACTGTTGACCCTGCGGGCGTTTCGGCTGATCCAGGAAGCCGACGTGGTGGTCTACGACCGGCTGGTTTCGCCGGAGATCATGGGACTGGTGCGGCGCGACGCCGAGACGATTTACGCCGGCAAGCAGCGTTCCCGGCACACCCTTCCGCAGGAGGACATCAACCGTCTGCTGGCCGATCTCGCGAAAGCCGGCAAACGGGTGGTCCGGCTCAAGGGCGGCGATCCTTTCATCTTCGGGCGCGGCGGCGAGGAGATCGAGACGCTGATGGAGCAGGGCATCCATTTCCAGGTGGTGCCCGGCATCACCGCCGCCTCGGGGTGCGCGGCTTACGCCGGGATTCCCTTGACCCACCGCGACCACGCCCAGTCGGTCACCTTTGTTACCGGCCATCTGCAGCAAGGCGAAGTGACCGAGCTGGACTGGGGGCGTCTCGCCGCGCCGCGCCAGACCGTGGTGGTCTACATGGGGTTGCAGGGCTTGCCGCAGATTTGCGCAGCCCTGATGGCCCACGGCAGCCCGCCGCAACTGCCGGCGGCGCTGGTGCAGCAGGGCACCACCGCCAACCAGGTGGTCGTGACCGGCACCCTGGCGACCCTGCCGCAATTGGTGGAAGGACGTTCCATCAAGGCGCCCACCCTGGTCATCATCGGCGATGTGGTGCGGCTCCACGACAAGCTGGCGTGGTTCGGCGGGGGCTAATCCGCCCACAGCCAGGCCGCGCCGCGGACTCCGCTGGAATCTCCGTAACGGGGCGGCACCAGCCGGGTATCGACCCGGTCGGAAAACACGTAGTCGCCCCATAGCTGCGGGATGCGGCGATAAAGCCTCTGGCAGTTGGAGAGACCGCCGCCGAGCACGATGACGTGGGGGTCGATGATGTTGATCACGTGGGCTAGGGCACGGGCGAGCCGGTCCTCGTAGCGGGCCATGGTCTCCGCGCATTCCGTCTCGCCCGCTTCGGCTCCCGCCGCGATTTGCTCGGCGGTCGGCTCGCCGCCAAACGACCGGCGATGCCAGGCTGCCATGCCGGGTCCCGAAACAAACGTTTCGATGCAGCCCGCCCGCCCGCAGTAACACGAAAGGCCCGGACGCTCGTCGTCGGCCGGCCAGGGCAGCGGGTTGTGGCCCCATTCGCCGGCGATGGCGTTAGGGCCTTCCAGCAGCCGGCCGCGCACCACGATGCCGGCGCCGACGCCGGTGCCGAGGATGACGCCGAATACCGTGGCGGCTCCGGCCGCCGCGCCGTCGATGGCTTCCGACAGCGCGAAACAGTCGGCGTCGTTGGCGATGCGCACCGGCTTGCCGAGCCGGTTTTCCAGGTCGGCCGGCAGCGGCTGGCCGTTCAGGCACACGGAGTTGGAATTCTTGAGCAATCCGGTTGCCTTGGAAATGGCGCCGGGGGTGCCGATTCCCACCCGCCCGATGGCGCCGACCTCGGCCTCGGCCGCGCCGACCAGGGCGCAGATGGCGCCCAGGGTGGCCGCGTAGTCGCCAGCAGGCGTGGCGACCCGCTGGCGCAGGCGTTCGGTACCGTTGGGTTCCAGCACGATCAGCTCGATCTTGGTGCCGCCCAGATCGACGCCGCAGTGCAGCTCGTTCGTCGTCATGCTAAGCCATGGTTGTTGTCGGTCAATTCCCGTGCGTACGGTCTCGAACTTCCCGCCGCCGACGATTTTCCTGCAGTGGCGGGGCGGGCTCCGGGTTCGAAGCACCTTGCTCAACACAGTCAATGCTTTGTGGCCGGATTGACGGCTGCGGCCGCAGCTACGGTGCTACCCGATGCCGGTGGCGCAGGGTAGCCAAAGAGACGGGAGCCGCTCAAGCAGAAATTCTTATGGACAAGTTCCGCAGAAGGCCGCTAAAATAGTCGGACTTTGGGGCCATAGCTCAGCTGGGAGAGCGCTACAATGGCATTGTAGAGGTCGCGAGTTCGATCCTCGCTGGCTCCACCAAGACAATCAGTCCCCATCGTCTAGAGGCCCAGGACACCGCCCTTTCACGGCGGCGACGGGGGTTCGAATCCCCCTGGGGACGCCATCATTGCACAATAGGCACTTCGGTGCCTATTTTTATGTCTGTAATCCTGCGCGTTGCGGCGATTCGAGGGTACGCCAAGCCGGCCCTCTCGACAGAGGCGCTTCGCAGTCGTCCATTTGGAGGTTCGCATGACCTCGTCAGTCCATCGCGATTCGCACGATTCCAAGAAACAAGCGGCTCTGGAGTTGGTCGCGCAGGGACACGATCCCACCCTGGTCGCCATGCAGTTGGGGGTGGCCAAGTCCACCTTGCTGCAATGGCTCGATGCGGGGGGACGGCACGCCGGCGGAGGCGTCAAATCAGCGGGTTCTGCCGGCAAATCCGGCCACGCGAAACCCACGGGCATTCTGGGGATGCGGTCGTCGGCGCTGAAGCGCTTGCAGAAGATGGCGCAAACCCTGGATCCTCACGACTACGACACCCCGTTGCCGGGCGGCGGCATGGCCGTGCTCGAAGAGTTGCAACGTCTTCGGGAAGAAAATGCACATCTGAAGAAGCAGTTGGACGCCATGGCGGTCACGCTGCAGAACTATGCCGAGAATCTGGCGCTGCGCCTGAAGGCTGAGGCCGATGATGCCCGCAAGCTGGCCGCAGGCTTTCGCAAGCAGCCTCGTTAGACTTGACGCAGCGAATGTCTCGCCGGGTGGGCGGCCACCAGGCAAGAGCCGTGGTCGATCTACAAAACCCGAACAGGCAGGACACGGCTGACAACGGCTCAAATATGTGGACGGCTTACGTCAATTTTCCGATGGTTCCCGCTAGCTCGGGAAGGCTGGGGCTCACTCCCACTCGATGGTGGCCGGCGGTTTTCCGGAGATGTCGTAGACCACCCGCGATATCCCGCGTACCTCGTTGATGATGCGGCGCGACACCAGGTCGAGGAATTCGTAGGGCAGGTGGGCCCAGTGGGCGGTCATGAAGTCTACCGTCTCCACCGCGCGCAGGGCGATCACGTAGTCGTAGCGGCGGCCGTCGCCCATCACCCCCACCGAGCGCACCGGCAGGAACACCGCGAAGGCCTGGCTGGTCTTGGCGTAGAGGTCGTGGCGGTAGAGTTCTTCGATGAAGATGGCGTCGGCCCGGCGCAGCAGGTCGGCATACTCGGGCTTCACCTCGCCCAGGATGCGCACACCCAGGCCGGGGCCGGGGAAGGGGTGGCGGTGGATCATGTCGGACGGCAGTCCCAGTTCCAGCCCGATCTGCCGCACCTCGTCCTTGAACAGTTCGCGCAGCGGTTCCACCAGCTTGAGCTTCATGTTTTCCGGCAGCCCGCCCACGTTGTGGTGGGACTTGATGACGTGGGCCTTGCCGGTCTTCGAGCCTGCCGATTCGATCACATCCGGATAGATGGTACCCTGGGCCAGCCAGCGGGCGTCGGCGAGCTTGCCGGCTTCCTCGTCGAAGATCTCCACGAACAGCCGGCCGATGATCTTGCGCTTCTGTTCCGGATCCGGGATCCCTTTCAAGGCTTCGAAGTAGCGCTCCGCCGCATTGACGCGGATCACCTTGACGCCCATGTGCTCGGCGAAGGTAGCCATGACCTGATCGCCCTCGTGGAGCCGCAGCAGCCCGGTGTCGACGAACACGCAGGTGAGCTGGTCGCCGATGGCTCGGTGCAACAGGGCGGCGACCACCGAGGAGTCGACCCCGCCGGAAAGCCCCAGGATGACCTGTTCGGCACCGACTTTGGCGCGCACCTGGGCGATGCTGTCCTCGATGATGTTGCGCGCGGTCCAGAGCGTGCCGCAGCCGCACAGGTCGCGCACGAACCGCTCGAGAATGCGCTTGCCCTGGCGGGTGTGGGTGACTTCCGGGTGGAACTGCAGTGCGTAGAAACGGCGCTGCTCGTCCGCCATGCCGGCGATGGGAGCGCTGTCGGTGCAGGCGATGGTCTTGAAGCCGTGGGGCAGGGTGGTGACCTGGTCGCCGTGGCTCATCCACACGTCCAGCAGGCCCCAGCCTTCGGTGGTGGTGTGGTCTTCGATCTCCTTCAGCAACGAGGAATGGCCGCGGGCACGCACCTTGGCATAGCCGAATTCGCGATGGTCGACCGCCTCCACCTTGCCGCCCAGCTGCTCGGCCATGGTCTGCATGCCGTAACAGATGCCTAGCACCGGCACGCCCTGGGTGAAGACCACATCCGGCGCGCGCGGGGTGTCATGCGCGGTGACGGTCTCGGGACCGCCGGACAGGATGATGCCTTGGGGTGCGAAGCTCTTGATGTAATCGGTGGCGCAATCCCACGGATGGATCTCGCAATACACCCCGATTTCCCGCACCCGGCGGGCGATCAGCTGGGTGTACTGGGACCCGAAGTCCAGGATCAGGATTTTGTGGGAATGGATGTCTTGCATGGATGTTCCGTGTCTATGGCCGGGATCGGAATCCAATGTAGCCTGGGTAGAGCGCAGCGAAACCCAGGTGAAGGGGTTGGGTCGGGTTGAAACCCGACCTGCGCATATCGGCGGGATCGGGCAACGTCAATCCAGCCGGTAATTGGGCGCTTCCTTGGTGATGGCGACGTCGTGGACATGGCTCTCCTTGATGCCGGCGGAGGTGATGCGGACGAAGCGCGCCTGGTAGCGCATCTCTTCGATGGTCCCGCAGCCGGTGTAACCCATGGCGGCGCGGATGCCGCCCACCAGCTGCAGGACGATGGCGATCATGCTGCCCTTGTAGGGTACCCGGCCTTCGATGCCTTCCGGCACCAGCTTTTCGGCATCGGCACTATCCTGGAAATAGCGGTCGCTGGAGCCCTGCTGCTGAGACATGGCGCCGAGTGAGCCCATGCCGCGGTAGGACTTGTAGGAGCGGCCCTGATACAGCTCGACCTCGCCCGGTGCCTCCTCGGTGCCGGCGAACAGCCCCCCCAGCATGACCGCGTGGGCGCCGGCCGCGATGGCCTTGGCAATGTCGCCGGAATAGCGGATGCCGCCGTCGGCGATGACCGGCACGTCGGTGTCGCGCAGGGCGTCGGCCACGTTGGACACGGCGGTGATCTGGGGGACGCCGACACCGGCGATGATGCGGGTGGTGCAGATGGAGCCGGGACCGATGCCCACCTTGACCGCGTCGGCGCCGGCGGCCACCAGCGCCTTGGCGCCGGAGGCGGTGGCGATGTTGCCGCCGACCACCTGCAGGTGGGGAAAGTTCTGCTTGACCCAGCGCACCCGGTCCAGCACGCCCTGGGAATGGCCGTGGGCGGTGTCCACCACGATGAGGTCGACACCGGCGTCGGCCAGTGCTGCGACCCGGTCCTCGGTGCTGGGGCCGGTGCCGACCGCGGCCCCCACCCTCAGCCGTTCCAGCTCGTCCTTGCAGGCTTGGGGATAGTCCTTGGCCTTCTGGATGTCCTTGACCGTGATCATGCCGCGCAGCTCGAAGCGGTCGTTGACCACCAGCACCTTCTCGATGCGGTGCTGGTGCAGCAGGTGGATCGCTTCGGCCTGGCTGGCGCCTTCGCGCACCGTGACCAGCCGTTCCTTGGGGGTCATGACCTCGGAAACGGGCACGTCCAGCCGGGTTTCGAAACGCAGGTCGCGGCTGGTGACGATGCCCACCAGCTCGCCCCGGTCCACCACCGGCACGCCGGAGATGTTGCGGGCACGGGTCAAGGACATGACTTCCCGTACCGTCATGGTGGGGGGGACGGTGATCGGTTCCTTGATCACGCCGCTTTCGTATTTCTTGACCGCCCGCACTTCGTAGGCCTGGCGCTCGGCGGTCATGTTCTTGTGGATGATGCCGATGCCGCCTTCCTGGGCCATGGCAATGGCCAGCCGCGCTTCGGTCACCGTATCCATGGCGGCGGAGAGCAGGGGGACGTTGAGGGTGATGGAGCGGGTCAATCGGGTGTGCAGGCTGACGTCGCGCGGCAGGATGCTGGAATAGGCCGGCACCAGCAAAACGTCGTCGAAGGTGAGGGCTTCTTGGTCAATGCGCATATTCGGTCCCGCCTGCAAAAGCGGAATTTTACGGGCTTGGCAAAGGCGCTGCAAATGGACGGCTGCGGCCGAATCACGTTGTGTGCCGTCGCGCCTGCGCGTTACGGCTACGAGTTCGACTTGCGGGACGTACCCGGTTCGGACTAAAAAGGCTTTCCTCGTCCTTGGGAGATCTTTCGCGATGTTGAAACGAATGCCGCTATTGCTGCTGCTCTGGGCCGGTTCCGTCCAGGCGGCGTTTTTCATGGATACCAATGCCCTGATGCAGTTGCTGCCGGACTACGAGGCCTATCAGGATAAGCGCGAAATCCGCTACATGGCCAAGGCCAGCCAGTTCATCGGCTACGTCACGGGCATCGTCGACGGGACCGACGGCGGGAAGTTCTGTCTGCCGGGGGCGGTGAATGCCGAGCAGGCCTCCGATGTGGTGGCCGGCTACCTGCGCCACCCCGGTTCCGCGCTGCCGCGCAAGGCGTCCGAAACGGTGGCCGACGCCCTGGCCAGCCGCTATCCCTGTTCCCATTGAAGGGCTGGGATGTCGAATTTTCTTGAGCTTGAGCCGAACGAGGCCGACGACGGGTTGTGCCCATGAAGGGGATCGATATTTTTCCTCCTGATTAGAAAGATGTTTCAGCTAGCGCGTCATGCCGGCATAGATTGCCGTCATCCAGAACACAGGGATGTGATGAATCGGCGCCATCCCTGGCCTCTGGGT
>Ga0233425_10005820_pt1 | contig 19000 bp, 16 predicted proteins | sample Watercolumn_Towu_2_FD_181712 | JGI IMG/M metagenome (GOLD analysis project Ga0233425, IMG submission 181712) | Freshwater microbial communities from Lake Towuti, South Sulawesi, Indonesia - Watercolumn_Towuti2014_140_MG | ecosystem: Environmental > Aquatic > Freshwater > Lake | place... | reverse complement strand
TGAGCGTCCTGCTCGACCTCGGCGGCGTCGACCGCTACGGCCCCGAGGAGCCACCCCACGGCGACACGGCCGCCGAGGAGGGCCCTCCCGCCCCAGCCTTCGGCGCGGGGCTCGCCGGGATCGGCGTGCTCTGGGACGGTGCGGGCGACGACCGCTACGCCATCGACGAGCAGGGCCAGGGCTACGCCCAGGGCGGCGCGGGCATCCTGCTCGATCACGCGGGAAACGACACCTACATCGCCCACCATTCGGCCCAGGGAGCGGCCTGGTTCGGCCTCGGCCTGCTCGTGGACGAGGCCGGGAACGACACCTACCGCTCCATCACCACAAGCCAGGGAGCCGCCGGTGCCCTGGCCGCCGCCTCCCTCGTGGACCTCTCCGGCGACGACACCTACTACGTCGAACCCTCCGCGGAGGTGGCGGGCCTGGCCGGCGACTACCACAGCGGCGAGCACATCCTCGGCAACGCCAGCCAGGGCACGGCCATGGGCCGCCGCGGGGATCTCACGGACGGCCACTCCTGGGCCGGTGGGCTGGCCACGCTCATCGACCTCGCCGGAAACGACCGCTACACCGGCGGCAACTGGGTGCAGGGCGTGGGCTACTGGTACGGCATGGGCCTGCTCTACGACCGGGCCGGCGACGACACCTACCGGTCGGTCTATTTCTCCACCGCCTCCGGAGCCCACTACGCCATCGGCGCCCTCATGGACCTGGCCGGCGATGATCGCTACACGATGAAGGGCGACCCCGCGCTCGAAGGCGTGGTGGGCGGCGCCGGGCTGGCCTTCGGCTGGGACTACGTGGTGGCCCTGCTGGTCGACACCGGTGGCAACGACGCCTACGCGGCCGAACTTCTGGCCATGGGCTGCGCGAACATCCGCTCGGTGGCCATCTTCGCCGACATCGGCGGGGATGACCGCTACACCTTCCCCGAGGCGGGCGACTGCGGCCTCGGCGCGGCGGACCGGCGCGAGAACTACACCGATCCTTTGCACTCCAACTCGCGCAACGCCAACGACGCCTTCTTCGTCGATCTCGGCGGGCAGGACACCTACCTGGACCTCCTGGACCGCGCGACGGGCGAGACCCGGCCCGCCACCAGATGGGCCGACGGCACCCACTGGACCTGGCCGCTGGATGGCGAGAACGAGCGGCAGCGGAGCTTCGCGGTGGGACTGGACGCGGCCGAGGGGAGCTTCTGGGGGCATCGGCCGGTAGAGGCGAGCCTCGAGGCCCCGGCCGAGCCCTGATCCTGGGCGCCCCCTGCTATGCTGCGCGCGGGTTCCCCTTCCCCGCAGGAAGTGGGCATGCCCGGCACCCTCCCGATCCGTCACGGTCTGGCCGCCGGCCGCGGGCGCTGGCGCCAGCCCGAGGGTAGACACGACCACAGCCCTTCCCCGGAGTCGCCATGTCCCGCGCCGATCGCGCCGTCGAGTCCTTCGCGCACAGCTTCAACTGCGCCCAGGCCACCCTGTTCGCGCTCTCCGATATAGCAGGCCTGGACGGCCCGACCGCCCTGCGGCTGGGGGCCTGCTTCGGCGCGGGCATGCACCGCGGGGCCACCTGCGGCGCAGTGACCGGGGCGCTCATGGCCCTGGGAGCGCGCCTCGGGCACGACGTGGAGGGCGACGTGGACACGAAGCGGCGCGCCTACGCGGCGGGCGAGGCCCTGCAAGATCGTTTCATCGCGCGCTTCGGCTCCACCAACTGCCCGGTGCTCCTGGAGGGCGATCCCACGGACCCGGCCCAGCGCGAGCGGATCGAGGTGTTGTGGCGCACGCGCTGCCCGGCCTTCGTGCGGGCAGCCGTGGAGATCGCCGAGGGACTGCTCGCGGTGTGACCCGACGCCCTACCTCTCCAGCCTCCACAATTCCAGGTGCACGTCCTTCACCAGCAGCCGGCAGCGCCCGCCTGTCTCCGTCTCCACCAGCTCCCGGAATTGCGGGGTGGGGCTGAACAGGAACACCGCCCGATCCTCGGGGCCAAGCCGCGGGTCCACCCCGAAGCGCAGGAACCGCATGCGGGCATCGGGGCGCAACAGCAGGCTCAGAGCCAGCAGGTTGCCCGGGTGGTGGCGTTCCTCGTTGCCGAACACCAAGGGAGCCTCGGCGGCGTTGACCTCGGCCGCGACCGCCGGCAACGACACGCTCACCCCCTTGGTCCAGGGCGCTGGATCGAAGGTGTCCAGCACGCACGACAGCCCGGCCAGCGCCAGCACCCCGACGCGCAGCCGTGACACCCAGCGCCCCTCGCCGCCCAGCAGGAAAGCCAGCGCCAGCAGCAGCCCGAGCCAGGCGGGTACGAGGTAGCGGGCCGACAACGAACGAATTCCCCCGAAGACCAGGTCGGGCCCGAGCAGGAGCGCCACGGGCAGGCCGATCAGGCAGAGGATCAGGGCTTCGGCCCCGGCGGGCGCGGTCCGCGGCAGGGCCCCGACCGCCACGACCAGCAGCAACGCGCCGGCCGCCACCCCCACCCAGGGCAGGACGCCGCCTCCCAGGGATCCCAGGTCCAGCACCACCCGGCTCCCGTTGCGCGCCAACTCCGCCAGCAGCTCGGCCCGCGGCACCACCACCGTCCCGCTCCAGGCCATGGAAGTGCGGAAGGCCTCCCAGTGGACCCGCAGGGCCAGGAGCCAGGGCGAGAACAGCGCCAGGGTGGCAGCGCAGGCGACCGCGAACGCGCGGGCCTGCGGGGTCGGCCTCCCGCGTGCCTGCCAGAGCACGAACAGGCCGTGGGCTCCGAGCACCCCGGCGCTGGAGAACGAGGTGTAGAGGCAGGCCGCAGTCAGCAAGGCGTAGCAGGCCCAGGCCGCCAGCGTGCCGCGTCGCAAGGCGCGCAGCAGGGCGGCGGTGGCGGCCACGACCAGCACACCCCACAGCGCATACTCCCGTGCCTCCTGGGCGTAGAGGAGGAAGAAGGGGGAGAAGGCCAGTAGCCCCAGCGCGGTCCAGGCCACCCGGCGCGCCCAGCAGAGCTCCCGGACCAGCCACCACAGGGCGGGAAACCCCAGCAGCGAACACAGCGCCGAGAGCACCCGCAGGGGGCCGATCCCGTCGCCGAACCACCCGACCCAGAGGCGCGCGAGCAGGTAGTAGGCCGGTGGGTGCTGCGGCTCGTTCAGGGCCAGACCGCGGGCGGTGTCCACCAGGGTACTGCCCGGTGTCAGGCGCTGCAGGCCCTGGACCTCGGCCACCGGGAGGGGCTCGCCGGCGTAGAGTCGCGGGAACCAGCTCCCGCTCTCCTGGCCGGCCACGAACAGGCGCGTGAACACCTCGTCGTGCCAGACCAGCTTGTCGGACAGCCCTCCGATGCGCAGCAGCACGCCCAGCGCGAGCACCACGGCCAGCGGCACCCACGCGAGGCGGCCGCGGCCATCGTGGCGCGCTGGGGTCGTGGTGGAGGAGGTGTGCGGCATGGGACCCGGTCGGACGGAGTGGGCGCGCGGCCTGGGACCGGCCCGACGGCTGTAGCCGATCCGGGCGCTCCCGGCGGGCGCCTCCCGCGGGTCAGTACTGCCCGATCCTCGGCATGCGGCGGGGGTCAACCGACGCCTGGACCCGCTCCTGGACGGGGCGCTGTGGCCCGAGAAAGAGCAACGCGCTCTCCTGGGGCAGGCCGAGCACGCCGCCCGGGGCCAGGTAGCTGTGGACCACCAGCGCGCAGTCGGTCCCCGGAACCGCCCAGGCTCCGAGCACGTCCGAGCCGCCCCAGCCGGTGAAGAGCACCTCCTGGACCTGCCCGTGCCAGGTCAACTCGACGCGCTCGGCGCGGCAGGCGGGCTGGCCCTCCGGGGCCGGGAGGCCGGCGCAGGGCCCGCTCGCCCCGTGACGCTCGCGGACCTCAAGCCCCACGGGCTCCACGGGTACCAGTGGCTCCAGTACGCGGCGCAGGACGCGCAGATCGCCGCCGCCGGGCAGCGCCGCGAGGTCCGCGGGATCCCGCAGGAGCACCGGCAGAGACGGATCCTCCGCGTCCAGCAGGAAGAACGAGATGGCGGGCGGAAGCCACAACCCGGCCTCCTGGGCGTGCTCGGCCACGAAGACCTTGCGATCCACGGGGTCCCAGCCGAGGACCTCGAGCGCGACGCTCCTGCCGGGGTCGGCCGCCGCGGTGGGAGGGAAGAGCAGCACAGCGCCGCACAGGACCAGGGAGAGCCGCTGCGGGGTGGGGAGCATGGTGACCTCCTTCGGAGGGTCACCCGGTGAAAACGCAAGGGGTGTGCCATCCCCGCCGTGGGCCATCCCGGGAACCCGTGGACGGAACCAAGCTCGTTTTCGCGGAGTCCCGGCAGGGCGTCCTCGACATCCAGCCGCAGGCGCGCACGAATTCGTAGCGCGGCCCCTGGCGCTCGGGATCTTCGGGGACGCCGTCCCCCACGGCCTGGTCGACGACGAGAACGGTGAGGTGACCATGCGCCCCCGCTCCCCCCAGCCCACGGACCTGTTGCGAGAGATGCGCCGCGAGGAGTGCTGGCTGGGCCAGATCGCCGAGCGGGGTCTCGCCAACCCCGAAGCCACCGCAGGCCTGGGCGACCTGGTGTCCGAGCTGCGCGCCGCCTTCGCCCTCCGCCGCCGGCTGGAGGCCCAACTGGCCTCCGAGCGCGAACTCCAGGAGTTGATCGGTGGGGGAATCGCGGAGAATGACTGGGACGAGCCTTCCCTGGAGGATGTGGAGCAGCGCAAGGCGGGCTAAGGCGGGGCGATGCCCCCGTTCCTCCCCCTGCTCTGGTTGCTCGCCACGTCCTCGGCGCGAGCGGTCTGCGCCGAGGACGCCCTGGCGGCGCTCGACAATCACGTGGAAAACGCGGTGACGGCCTGGCGAGCGGGCGAGGCGGCGGCCCGCGCGGAGGCCCACGCCCGGGTCCTGGAGGACCTGTCCTGCCTGGCGGGCAGCGGGCTCAAGACCAGCGATCCCATGCTCTTCCTCGTGCTGGCTCGCGGCGCCCTCGACGCAGGCGACGAGGGGCGTGCCACGGCCGCGGCGCGCGCGCTGCTGGTGGTGGCCGGTGGCGACCCGCTCCCGCTGGACCTCGTCCCGCCCGGCGGCGACCTGGAGGCGCTCGTCGCGCGGGCCTGGGATGCGGGCCCGGACGCCACCGGCTTCCGCGCCCTCTTCCTGGCCCGGCCGCCCAGCCCCGAGGAGTTGGCCGCCATGGAGCGTGAGCGGCTGCTGGCCGACGTCCAGACCCGCATCGCGCTGGATCGCCGCGGGCACGAGGTGGGCACGCTCTGCACCACCCTGGGCGCGCTGTCCACCGGGCTCTCCCTCTCCTTCATCGCGGCGCGCGCCACGGAGGGCGACAAGAAACCGGTCGAGCACCCCCTCACCCGCGAGGCCATGGGCAAGGTCTGGGCGGCCACCGCCGTCACCGGGGGCGTGACCACGGTCTTCGGGATCTGGATGCTGCGGCAGTCGAAGAAGTAGAATCCGTGGGCCAGGTGTCCTGTCCCGCCGCTCTCCACCCGCAGCGGCGGCCTTCGTCCCAGGTCCGGTCAGTTCAAAGCGAGGAGGCCAGCACCACGTAGGCTGCCCCGGCGTGGTTTCCGGGGGCACCTATCAGCAGGTCCTGGCGGCCATCGCCATCCAGGTCCCCCAGGCCGACCTCCGCCCCGACCCGGTCTCCGGGTATTCGGCCCCGCAGCACGACATCGGCGTCCCCGAGGCTGACCGTCCCGGCCCTGACGGTCATCACGAGGTAGACCGCGTTGGCCTGGGGTCCCGCGGGCTCGAAGGGATCGGACCCGATGAGGAGGTCGTCCCGGCCGTCGCCGTCCACATCGCCTGCGGCCAGGGCGCTTCCCGCCCAGTCTTCGGAGGTCTCGCCCACGAGCTTCGTGGGGGCGTCCGCCAGATCGACATCACCCGTCACCGGGCTGGTGAGGAGGTAGACCATGCCTTCCTGCGAGGTGCTCGTCGGGCCGTCCTGCGCGCTCACCGCCAGGTCCGCCAGGCCGTCGCCGTCCAGATCCCCGAGGGCGACCCCTTCGCCGACCTTGTCCCCGACACCACCGCTGGAGAGCCGGGCGTCTGCTGCGGCCAAGGACAGGGTGCCGGTGGCGGGCCCGAGGACCACGTAGGCCCTACCGGAGTTCCAGGTGCTGGGTTGGCCCGGCATGTCGGCCGTCGGGGCGCCGATCAGCAGATCCTGGAGTCCGTCTCCATCCACATCGCCCGTGGCCAGGCCCCAGCCGGAGTAGTCACTCAGGCCCTCGCCCTCCAGCACGCCGTCGGCGTTGCCGCAGTGGATGGACGGATCGGTAGGGCTCAGATGGATCTCCACCCGGACCTCGCCCGGACTGGGCAAGGCGATCGCGAGGTCGTCGAGTCCGTCTGCGTTGACATCGGCGAGGGCGGCCTTGCCCAGGAGGTCCGTGCGACCCGTGTAGGTGGTGATGGCGTCGTCGAGGGTGGCGGATGGCAGCAGGGGGCCGCGGAGCAGGTGGCCGACCTCGCTCTGCAGGCCACATCCCTGACCACCGACCAAGAGGTCCTGGTAGCCGTCACCATCGACGTCCCCGGTGGCGATGGCGGCACCGAGCCTACAGAGATGGCTGTCGCCGGTGAGCGCGACGTCGGCGTGGGCCAGGCGGAATCTGCCATGAACGGGTGAGAAGACCGCGTAGGCCATGCCGCCCGCTTCCCAGTGGCGGGGCGCTCCCACCGCCACATCGGCCAGCCCATCGCCGTCCAGATCTCCGCTGGCGAGGCCGGCACCCGCCCAGTCACCGCCGTTTTCGCCGACTATCTTGGCGTCGGCCCGCACGCTGAGCCCAGCGGGGCGCTGGCCCTGGGCCGTGTCACCTGGTGGCGCAGCGGTGTCGCCCCGCGCAGGCCCGGTGTCGTCCACTCCCGCCAGCTTCCCGTCGCCCCCGCATCCGCAGGCCAGCACCACGGCGCCCAGCAGCAAACCCAAGCCGCTCGCCCTGGCTCCCAAGGCCGTACCCTCACTCCTCATGGGACACCCCGACGGTAGCACCGGCTCCCGCGGCTCGCAATCGGTCGCACGGGTCTCTGGGCACTGGCAAGGACCGGATACGCTGATCAACCGATTCCGTCCGAGCCGATTCTACGGATTGTCCAGCCGGGCCCGCAGCACGAGCTCGGCCGCCAGGATCCCCGGGTCCGTCTCGAGGGGCGGCAGGTCGTATCGGCGGCCCATGGGCTCCCACCGCAGGGGGGTGCCATCGGCGTGCTGGCGAACGGCGGCGCGCTGGTGGGCCAGACATCGCGCCAGGTAGCCCTCGGCCGCGCTCAGGACGAGGGAGACATCGGGTTGGATCCCGCCGCCGAGGTCGCGGTCCAGAGCCCGGCCGCCGGGCAGGGTCCACACCAGGTTGGTGTACTGCACGGCGTAGTCGTGCCCAGGGTCGGCGCGCAGCGCCTGGGTCCGACCCTTGCCCCAGGTCGGGGCGCCCACCACCCAGGCGCCGGCTCCGTCCTGCAGGGCTCCAGCCAGCAGCTCAGCGGCGGAAGCGGTCCCGGCGTCCACCAGCACCACCGTGGGCACCCCCTCGAGGAGGTGGCCCGGGACGGCCTCGTTCCACTCGGCCAGTCGGACCCCCCGGGGGGCGTCGAGGTGGGGTTCGGACTCCGGCATGACCCGACCGGTCACGCGGGCCAGCCAGCCGGCGGCGACGAAGCGGTCGGCGATCCGGACCGCCGATTCGATGTCGCCACCGGGGTCGCCGCGCAGGTCGAGCACCAGGCCGCGCACCCGCCCGGCCACGGGCAGGGTCAACGCGTCGAACGCGGCCAGGGTGGTGGGCTTGAACGCCTCGATCTGGACGTAGACGAGACCGTCGCCCTCGTCGAGCCAGGGACTCCAGGTGGTGTCGTCCCGGCGGACGAAGCCGCGCACCGTCGGTACGGCGATCGGCCCGCGCGTCAGGATGACCTCGAAGGGCTCCCGGCCCGCGCGCTGCAGCAGCAGGGTCACCGGACTGTCCGCCGGCCCCGGCAGGGCGCGCTCGGCCGCGGCCACCGGGTCCTCCGCCACCTCGGCCAGGACGAGATCGTCGATGCGGACGACGCGGTCGCCCTGGTGGATGCCCGCGGCCCAGGCCGGAGAGTCCAGCAGGGGCATCTCGACCCGGACCCCGCCCTCGGCCGCCGGCGCGAGCTCCAGCCCGACGCCGTAGTAGACCCCCTCGTTCTCCTGCTGCCAGGAGGCCAGCTCGGCAGGCCAGATGGCGCGGGTCCAGCCATCCAGCGCGGCCAGCGTGCCGTGCATCCACTCGGCGATGACGGTCTGGGGGGCGAGCCCGGCCTGCTCGCCCCAGGCCAGGGCGGCGTCCAGGGCTCGGACGGGCCGACAATGTGCGCGGGGCAGCGGCACCGCGGCGCTGGCCACTCCCTCCTCCACCAACCAACCGAGCTGGCGCGCGCCGGATTGGGTCGCCGCTTCCCAACCCGGCCGGACGTAGTACTCGGCGTCGATGCGCTGCAGGATGTCCACGGCGGCGGCGCGCTCGATGCCCACCTGGGCCGCGCGGGTGGCGGCGATCTGCGCTTCGCCGTAGCGACCCTGCAGTGCCGCGCGGTCGGCGTTCTCCAGGCAGCGCGCGCGCTCTCCCGGATCGCGGCTGGCCTCCGCCAGCTCGACCCAGGCCTGGGCGCGCTGCGCGGGCGGTGCTTTGGGCAACGCCTGCTCGACCCGCTCCCGCAACACGATCAGCGCCGGCTCGTCACCCATGGACCCCATGGAGCCGGCCAGCAGGCCGGCGGCCCGGGGCAGGTCGCCCAGGATCAATGCGTCCTCCACCCCGGTCTGGAGCAGCCGCAGCTCGACCGTGTGGACGCGGGCGCGGACCGGCTGGAGCCCGACCCAGACCTCCGCGGTGGCCGCCAGCTTCGGATCCTCGCTCTGGCGCAGGTGTTCGGCTGCGCGGTCCAAATCCGCGCGCAGCAGCGACTCCACCCCGGAGGGCTGGGACATGGCGCTGCCGACGAACACGAGGAGGAGGGCGAGCATGGCTTCTCCATCCCCGGGAGTATCGCGGGGGCGATCTCGGCGCCGTGAGTGGGCGCAGCCGCCCACCGGCAGCAAGAGGGTGGGAATTCGTGGCTTCCCTTCACACCAGGGCGCGTGGTAGACTTCCCCCGCACCCCACGTCCCGGGAGGACCTCGTGAAGCTCGGCACCCCATTCCTCTGCGCCGTCCTGCTCGCTTGCGGCTGCGGTGACAAACAGGACGAACTGGACGAACAGGCGATCGACACCTGGCTCGTCCTCGCCTCCGGCAAAAACGACTGCTACGGGCTCTGGGCCGAGTGCTTTCGCCTCGCCGACGGCGATGAGCAGGCGATCGAGTCCTGCGGGGCGTCCTATGATGTTTGCTACGAGACGGTCGCGGACGGTGTCAGGCAGGTGGACGGAGAGGATGGCTGCATCACGGCCATGCTCGACTGCGCCGAGGGCTGCGGCGATGACGAGGGCTGCTACGACGGCTGCCTGGACGACCTGGAGGAGTGCGCCTCCTGGTACCAACGCGACTGCGAGGAGACCTGCTGGGACGAAGCCGATGAGTGCATCGCCAACGCCAACGACGAGCACGCCTCGGACCTCGACGCCCTGGTGGACGCGGTCAAGGCTTGCGTGGCCGGACTCTACGAGGACTGCATCCCGGCCTGCTACGACGAGTAGCCGGCGCGGAGGCTCTCCACGCGGTCGGCTCGCGGGGCGCGCGCGCGGTGTCCCGCCACTCCACGAGCCGCGGTGAATGTGAAAGATCCACGGGGTAGGATGCGTAGTCTCCGCGGTCCTTCCGCCCCTGGTGCGCCCATGTCCCGACGTCTCGCGCTCTGCGTCCTGGTGGTCCTGCTGGTGCTGCTGTGGTGGCTGCGCAACCCGCCCCCCGCCGAGGTCGGCCAGGAGGACGCGGATGGCCCGGTGGCGGAGCACCTCCCGGGCGTGCTGGTGGTGGACTTCGTGGACGGCACCACCGAGGCCCAGATCCGCGCGGTGGCCGCGCGCACCGGGATCCCCCTGGCCTACTCCTCCGCGGTCTCTGCCGACGAAGCCCTGACCGCCGCCGAGGTCGACGACGTGGCCGCGGCCCTGGCGCTGCTCTCCGGCGAGCCGGGGATCGAAGTGGCGGAGCCCGCAGTCACGATGGCTGCCCTGGGCTACCCCGACGACCCGCGCTGGGACGAGCAGTGGAACCTACGGCTGGTGGGCGCGCCCGCGGGCTGGCGCGTGGGGGCGGGGCGCGGCGTGACCGTGGCGGTGATCGACACCGGGGTGAGCCCCGTGAGCGACCTGGCCGGGGTGAACCTGCGCGCCGGGATGAGCTTCGTGCCCGGGGTATCCACCGCGGCCGACGATCACGGCCACGGCACCCACGTGGCTGGCACCATCGCCCAGGCCACGAACAACGGCCTGGGCGTGGCGGGCCTCGCCCAGGGGGTCACGCTCCTGCCCTACAAGGTGCTGGCAGCCAACGGCTCGGGCCGTGACGACCGCATCGCCGCGGCCGTGGACCAGGCGGTGGACGACGGCGCCGACGTGATCAACCTGAGCCTGGGCGGCGGGCACTCCGAGGTGCTGCACCTGGCCGTGCAGAAGGCCGCGGCGGCCGGGGTCGTCGTGGTGGCCGCAGCCGGCAACTCCGGCCAGGAGGGCGTCTCCTGCCCCGGCCACGCCACCGGAGTCCTGGGGGTGGGCTCGGTGGGCCCCGACAGCACCCTGGCGCCCTACTCCAGTTGGGGCGAAGGGCTGGATCTCGTCGGCCCTGGCGGCGACCTCAGCCAGACCGGCGGCGGGGTGCTGCAGCAGACCGTCGACGGCCCCGACGGCGCGCAGTTCGCCGCCTGGCAGGGGACCTCCATGGCCTCCCCGCACGTGGCTGGCGCGGCGGCGGTGCTGCTGGGGGCGGGCGCGGGCGGCCCGGAGCGCGTGAAGGGCCTGCTGCTCGGCACCACCACAGACCTCGGCGAACCCGGCTGGGATGCACACTTCGGTCATGGGCTCCTGGATCTGGGCGCGGCCGTGCGGCGGGTGCAGATCATGGGCTTCGGCCTCGCCTTCGCCATCGCCGGCCTGCTCGGGGGAGCGGCGGCGAGCCTCGGCCGAGCCGGGGCCGGCGCGCGGGGCCTCACAGCGATGACCGCCGCGCTGGTGGCGGGTGGGTTGTTCTTCCTGCCGCTGTTGCCCCTGCCACCGAGCCTGGCCATGAGCCTGGCCTCCCGGGGCCTGCTCTGCTGGCCGGGCGCCCTGCTGGGCTGGGAGTGGAACCACTTCCCGCTGTGGGCCAGCGCGCTCTTGCCCGTGCTGGCGGTGGTGGTGCTCGGGCCCACGCGCCTCTGGCCTCTCGCCGTGGGGCTCGCCCTGGGCCTGGCGGTGGCGCTGCTGCAGGCCGCGGCGCTCGGTTTGATCGAGCCCTGGTGGCTCGGGCGCCTGGGCCCGGCCTGGCTGGTGGTGAACGGTGTGCTGGCCCTGATCGCGGGCCTGGCCGCCGCGGGCATGCAGCGCGCGCGCGCCCAGGGGAGGCTGTGACGTTGGGCCGACAGCACTGGAGGGGCCGCCTGGTGCGGGCCCTGCTCGGCCTGGGCGGCTGGAAGCTCGAGGCCGACGACGGGCGGTCCTATGTCCTGATGGGCTCCATCCCGGCAAGCCTGGAGGGAAAGCGGGTGATAGTCTCGGGCGAGCCCGACGGTCTGCTGGGAGATCTGGCTCACCTTGGCGTCATCCGGGTAGAGGAGATCCGGGAGGACCGGAGCTGGTGCTGAGGCCCGTTCAAGCGCCCCGTTCCAGGAGACCAGACCATGCCACATCCCACCGACACACCCACCCGCATCGGCGTCACCGGGTACTCCGGGCGCCCCTTCGATCGCGACGAAGGCCTGCGCCTGCTCGTCGAAGCGCTGGACCAGGTCGTGCGCGAGCACCCGGCGGGCAGCTACACCCTGGTCAGTGGCTGGACCGATCTCGGCATCCCCGCCCTGGCGTATCGTGAAGCCCAGCGCCGCGGCTGGCGCACGGTGGGGATCGCCTGCCCCCTCGCGCGCGAGTACGCCTGCTTCCCCGTGGACGAAGAGCACGTGATCGGCGCGGACTGGGGCGACGAGAGCGCCTTCTTCCTGGCCAACATCGACGTGCTGGTGCGCGTCGGCGGGGGTGGGCAGGCCCTGCGCGAGGCGGCGGCCTTCCGCGGGCCCAAGGTGGAGCGGGAGCTGGCGGAGACTCCCCGGGGCTGAAGATCAGAAGCAGGCGTCGTTCGCGGCCCCCGGGGTCCCGAAATCGCCCGTGCTGCCGAGCGCCGTACTGGCCGCGCACCAGTTGGCCGCTTTCTCGCCGCAAGCTGCGACCAGGGGCAGGGAGAGGAGCAGGCAGAGGGGCAGACGGTGCATGGGGGCTCCAGCGGGAAGCGAATTCGTCCCCTCTCTTCGCCACCTCGCCGCCGCAGCGTCAGAGGCCGCGATGCCGCCGCGAGGTGAGGCTTCAGGGCCGCTCCAGCTCCGACGGCCGGCGCCAGGCGGCCAGCCCGTTGCGCACGAAGCGCTCGTCGATCCCCAGCAGCCAGCCCTGGAGCGCCGCGGCCTGGCAGTCCTCACCGCTGAAGATGCCGTCCTCCTCCTGGCAGCCGGCCGTGTAGTCGTACTGGCCGGGGTCCGGCAGGTAGAAGCCCCAGGTCGCAGGGCCCTCGGCGCTGCGCCGGGCGATGGCGCGGTGCACGAGCACGTCCAGCCCCTGGATGTCCTCGGTCGCGAAGGTGGCGCCGCCGCCCAGGTTGAGCCGGCCGCACTCCCCGATGAACAGGTTCGGGCAGCCGCCGTGGCTGAAGCCGGGCCAGTCGTCGCCGGGGTAGATGGCCAGGAAACCCTCCTCGCTCCCCGGGGGCGCGAGATCGGCGGTGCTGGAGGAGCGCCAGGCCGCGGTCATGCGGTACGGTTCTGGCGGGTAGGGTTCCTTGGCGCGCGGATCGGTGTGGGAGATGGCCGGATCGAGGTCCATGCCGATGTGAAGCAGGGGCAGATCGCCGAGCCCGAGGCGCTGGACGTGCTCCGGCCACTCGGCGCCGTCGTCGGCGAGCGGGGCCAGGCCGCTGATCCAGCGCGGCTCGGGGATCTGGGCCACAAACAGGTCCCGCTCCGCCTGCAGGGCCGCGAGGTGGCAGTCCTGGTCCGCGCCACATTCACCGTGCTCGGTGTGAAACAGGGGCCCCGCATCGCAGGCCGACTCCCACCAGGGCGCCAGCCCCGCCAGCAGCCCGCAGCCCGCCAGCGGCTCCAGCAATTCCGGGACGACCCCCAGCGCGCAGCCCACGGGCAGCGCGGCGACGAACGGCAGGCTGCGCAGCGCCCGGGCACTCCAGGTCTCGAGCGACTCCTCGCCCTCCGGCGCGGTGCAGGAGAACTCGTCGGAGGACGACTTCGGGCGCTCGAAGGTGACCACCATGAAGAGAGAGACGGGCGGGGCGCCCTCCATCGCACCCTCGTCGCTCGCCACGACCAGGGTGCCCTCCCGCAGCGCCAGGATCTCGTGGCTCCCGGTCACGTACAGGGCGTCGGCCGGCCCGCCGGCCACCTCGGCCTCGCCAGCGGGGCTGCCCGCGGAGAGATCCCAGGCGGCGATGCCCGCCGCGGTGGCGGCGTAGAGCCGACCCGAGCCCGGATCGCGGGCCAGCGCCCCCGTGAGCTCCGAGACCTCGATCTCCTCGACGGGCACGTCGTCGCCGGGTCGAAAACGCGCGAGACGGGAGGCACCGGGCAGCGCGGCCCAGACCCCGCCCTCCCCGTCAGGCACCAACGCAGAGATGAGATCGTCCACCGCCACCTCGACCTCGCCCTGCCACAGGGCGCCGCGGGTCGCGACCCAGGGCTCCTCCCCGACCAGCGCCAGCGCGGTGACCTGCCCGGAGAGCACACGCTCCTCCCGCAGCGCACCCTCGCGGTCGAAGCGGAAGAGCCGATCCCCGGCGGCCAACAGCAGCGCTTCCTCAAAGACCGCCAGGTAACCCTCGGAGAGCGGCAGGTAGCCGGCGTCCAACTCCAGCGGAACCGGTGCCTCCAGCCGAAGGTGGTCGAAGGGGTTCTCCTGCATGGGATCGGCCGGCACACGCGAAAGCCCGCCCTGCTCGTCCACCACCCAGAGGGCGCGCGCGCCCTCGTCAGCGGCCACCGCCACGGGCGGCGCGGCGGGCGCGACCCAGCCGCGGTGCAGCTCGACCTCGCCGTCGTCGCAGTCCCCCTGCGACTCGGCGTCGACCTCGAAGAAGGGCCATTCCCGCGTGCCCAGGCAGTTCTTGACGCGGGAGTGGTGGAAGTGGGGATCCAGCAGGTGGACCCGCCCGGCGGCAGAATCCAGCACCCAGGTGATCGCGGAGACCTCCAGGAATCCGACCTGGGTGGGTGAAACCGCGGATTGGACGGGGGTCTCCACCAGGGCGTGGTGGCGCTCCAGGGCAGCGGCGGGCGGTCCCGACGTGTCCTCGGGATCGAAGGGTTCGGGGTCGGCGCAGGCGAGCGCGAGCAGGAACAGGAGCACGGGCTTCTCCAGTCACGCTCCATCGTAGCGCCGTCCCGCGGGCAGGCGCCAATCCCGCCTGGCGATGGCCGGGCAGCCCGCGATACCGGTCCGCGCTGGCCGCACCCGGGCGATCTTCCGGGTCGGGAAGGAGCGCCCCTGCACCCGCTCGCACCCCGCACCTTCCTCTCCCTGGGCTTGCTCGCGGCGCCCGCCTGCCGGCCGGACGACACGGGGGAGTCGGACGACCCGCTCGAGGTCACCGTCACGGCGCTGGGCCCCCTGTCCTACCGCCTGGAGTTCAGCACGGAGGCGCCGACCCGCGCCACGGCGCTCTGGTGGGAGGGCGAGGAGGAGCAACCCCCCGCGCGCTACGCCTGGGTGGAGGACGGCGAGGACGCGGACGAGCAGCACGACCTGCACGTGTTTGGCCTGCGCCCGGGTCTCTCCTATCAGGCCCTCGTTCGGGTCGAGAGCGACGACGGCCGGACCGCCTCGTCCGCGCCGTTCACCCTCACCACGCAGGAGATCCTGCCCCTGCCCGCGCACGCCCCGGACGACTTCGCGGACATCGCGCTGCGCACGCGCGTCTTCTGCCCGCGGCCCGACCTCATCGACCCCGGCTCCGTGCTGGCCACCAACCTGGCCATCTCCGCGGATGCACAGCTCTCCCAGGTGGTGATCTGGGACCGGCGTGGCCACCCCGTCTGGACCCACTTCACCACCGACGAGACGCGGGCAGGCAGCGGGGACGTGGACGTCCGCCTCGTCGGCGAGGGCGCAGAGGACTACCGCAGCGACAACGCCTCGCGCGCCCTCCTGGTGGGTGGCGGCATCCCCGCCGACACGCGCACCGCCGTCGTGGGGCTCGACCACCGAGTTCAACAGGAGGGCCCGGTCCAGGGCGCGTTCATCGGCGAAGAGGGCTTCATGCACCACTGCGCCTCCCTGGTGGACGGCGTCTTCGTCACCCTCTCCACCACCCTCACGGAGGAGGGTCCCTCGGACTGGCTCGTCCTGCACGACGGCACCTTCGATCCGCTGGTGAACGCCGACCCGCGGCAGGGGGTCCTCTGGGATCTGGTGACACTCGACGCGCTCCGAGTTGGCTACTTCTCCAACTCCCTGGAATGGGATCCCCAGGCCGGGCTCGTCTACTACTACGCCAAGCCCGAGGGGATCCTGTTCGCCCTGGACCAGAGGACCCGGCGAACGGTCTGGGCCTTCGGCCCCGGCGTGCCGCACCACTCCTTCTCTCCCGAGGCCCTGCTCATCGGGAGCGTCGAGGATGTCGCGGGCTGCGGCGAGGTCTGGTTCACCGGGGCGCACCACGTCACGGTGGACCGGGTCGAGGGCGACCGCGACTCCCAGGTGCGGGTGCTGGCCCACGACAACGGCACGCGAGGCGTGGGGGCCGAGCCGCGTGACTACACCCGCGCGGTGGAGTACCGCCTGGACCTCGACACGGGCACGGCCGAATTGCTCTGGTGCTACCCCCGTGGCGAGCCCGAGGCGGACGCGCTGGAACCGCTCTGGTATCAGGTCGGCATCTGGGGGGACATCGAGCGCGCCGGGGACCACGTGATCTTCTACTCGGGCGAGCCCTGGGACGAGGGGACCGGGATCCCCACGGTCAGCGTCATCCACGAGTTGGTGCCCGACTACGAGACCCACCGCGCCACGCTGGCCTGGCGCATGATCCTCGAAGCGGACGATGGCCAGGCCGAGAAGATCGTCCCGGGTTTCTACTCGGGACAGGCCATCCCGGGCCTCTGGGGCCAGGCGGGCGGTGCCGATCTCGACTTCCACCGGGACCGTGAGGAGGAGCCGGTGCTGTCGTCCTGGAGCAATGCGGTGGCGGGGGGGTGGTAGGGTCGGCGAAACCCGAAGGAACCACCCTCCCGCGCCAGGTGTCCCGACGTCCATGCCGATCCTGCTCGCCCTGCTCTTCTCGGTCGCCTCCGCCGCGGAACCCATCTGCTTCGTGCCGCTCGGCGACCACGACGCCGGCCTGCTGGCGGTCGCCGTGGCCGGCGTGGAGGGGGTCTGGGGCATGCCGACCCGGGTGCTGCCGGCGTCTCGCCTACCGGCGGAGGCCTGGTACCCGCCGCGCTCCCGCTGGCGGGCCGACGTGCTGCTGGATTGGCTCGGGCGCGAGATCCTGCCCGGCTCCGGCTGCGCCATGGTCGTGGGCTTCACGCGCGCCGACATCTCCACCACCAAGCCCCCGTACACCGACTGGGGCATCTTCGGCCTAGGAGCGCTGGGCGGCCCCGAGGCGGTGGTCTCCAGCCACCGCCTCGCACCCTCCGCGCGCGACCGGGCCCACCTCGAGGAGCGCGTGGTGAAAGTCGCGAACCACGAGATCGGCCACATGCTCGGGCTGCCCCACTGCACCACGCACGGCTGCCTGCTGGAGGACGCCAACGGGACGGTGGCGACGGTGGACCGCGAAACGGGCCAGCCCTGCGCGGCCTGTCGGGCCTGGCTCGCCCGCTGAGGAGCGCCTCAGGACCGACCGCGCCGCCCCCCCAGCACCTGCGCCAGCGCCTCGTACTGCGCGGGGTGGTTGTAGAGCTGCGCGGACACGCGGACGAGCCGCCGGGGCCAGGTCGGCCAGGAGATGACGGGCACGGTGATGTGATGGCGGTCCGCCAGCTCCACCTCGAAGGGATCGACGGCGGGTTGCAGGCCGAAGGGCTCGGTCGCGTCCGGGAAGGGGACCGAGGCCATGCTCCCGAGGAGCGCCTCGGGGCAGGGCGCCGGCACCTGCAGGGCGGCGCAGAGTATCCCCCGCCCCTGTACGGCCAGGGCGTGGTTCGCGGCCATGAGCGCAGGCCAGCCGCCAGGCAGGAGCGAGCCCAGGAAGCGGATGGCCTCGGGGACGCACAGGAAGGGGGTGGGATCGTCCGTGCCGATCCAGCCGAACTCCACCTGGAAGCGCGAGCGGTCGGTGCGCGGGGTGTCCGCTCCGTGGCTGATGACCAGGGGGCGGACCCGTGCCTGCTTGTCCCGGCGGACGTAGAGGAAGGCGGCGCCTTTCGGGGCGCACAGCCACTTGTGGCAGTTGCCGGTGTAGTAGGCTGCGCCCAACGCATCGAGCGCGAGCGGGACCATGCCAGGGCCGTGGGCACCGTCGATCAGCGTGTCCACGCCGCGCGCGGCCAACGCCCGGACGATGCGGGCCACCGGCATCACCAGCGCGGTCTGGCTCGTGATGTGGTCCACGAGCGCGAGCCGGGTCCGGTCGCTGACGCGGGCCAGGAGCGCCTCGACGAGGGCATCCTCCCCGCCGACCGGGAAGGGCAGCGCGGCCACCACCACGCGGGCTCCGGCCCGCGCCGCGACCTCGTCCACCGCGTTGCGGCAGGCGTGGTACTCGTGGTCGGTGACCAGGATCTCGTCGCCCGGGTCCAAGGCCAGGGAGCGGAGCACCGTGTTGACGCCGGTGGTGGCGTTGGCCACCGGGACGAGGTCGTCAACGTCGGCGCCCACGAAGTCGGCGAGCACCCGGCGGGCCTCGTCGAGCAGCGGCTCGAGCTCCCAGGCCAGGAAGCGGATCGGGCGGGCCTCCATCCGCGCCCGCAGGCGGGTCTGCGCCTCCAGGACGGGGCGCGGGCAGGCGCCGAACGAGCCGTGGTTCAGGAAGGTCACGGCGGGATCGAGGTCCCAGTGGGCGGCGAAGCGGTTCATCGGTGCCTCCTCATCAGCCCCCCCAGTTCGTGGGGCAGCCGAGGAGCAGGGCGAGGGGCAGGAAGGCGAGCGCGCGCATGGGGACTCCGCCGAGAGCCGTGGTCTGCTCCGCCTAGCGCAGCCGGGGGCGGGGCTCAAGCGGTGTGCGCATCCCCACTCAGCGCCACGCGCCGATGAGGAGGTAGGGGGCCCAGTAGAAGGGGTGGGTGGTGCGCGGATCCGCCAGCAGGGCGAGCTGGGCGGAGCGGATCGCCTCTACCCGCGGGACATCACCGAGCGCGCCGTAGAACGCGGAGACCAGCGCCGCGGAGGAGTGGTCGTCCACGCTCCAGAGGGTGGCGATGATCGTGGCCGCGCCGCGCCGCTCGAACTGGTAGGCCAACCCTGCGATCTCCCGCCCCTCGCCGCGATCGCCCAGCGCGGTCTGGCAGGCCGACAGCACCGCGACCTCGACCCCGGAGACGTCGAGCCCCAGGATGTCGCGGAAACCGAGGCGGGCCTCGGGGCCCTGCCCCGCCAGCAGCAGGTAGGAGGCCTCGGGGTCCCGGTCGAGCAGGAACCCATGGGTCGCCAGGTGCAACACCCGCACCCCGGGGACGAGCGTGTGCAGGGCGTCCCGGGTGGCCTCCGGGCCGACGAGGATCCGCGCGCCAGGCCAGCGCGCCGGGATCGCCCGCACCTCGGCCTCCGCACCCGGCAGGCTGCCGTCGGGATTGCCGAGCGCCAGGAGCTGGTCGCCGCGCCGCACGGGCCCGGCCCGCTCCATCAGCCCCGCCTGGGTCAGGGTCGCCACAGCCCGCGTTTCGACCAGGAAGCGCTCTCCGTCGTGCAGCGCGGC
>Ga0233425_10005819_pt1 | contig 19000 bp, 22 predicted proteins | sample Watercolumn_Towu_2_FD_181712 | JGI IMG/M metagenome (GOLD analysis project Ga0233425, IMG submission 181712) | Freshwater microbial communities from Lake Towuti, South Sulawesi, Indonesia - Watercolumn_Towuti2014_140_MG | ecosystem: Environmental > Aquatic > Freshwater > Lake | place... | reverse complement strand
AGGGAGGTGACGGCAATGACTTCGTCGCCGCCGGCACCCACCTGGAAGGTAAGCTGATCCAGCGAGCCGTCCAGCAGCTTTCTGCGGTTGAACGAGGTGCTGAGGGAGATGCGGTCGACTTCCCCCTTCAGTTGCTGGAATTCGGCGTCCAGGGCGGCTCGGTCGGAACTGCTGTTGCTGCCATTGAGAGCCTGCACCGAAAGGTCCCGCATCCGCTGCAGCAACTCCACCACCCCGGCCATGCCGGCCTCCGCGCCCTGCAGCATGGAGATCCCGTCGTTGACATTGCGTGCCGCCACCGCCAGACCGCGGATCCGGACCGTCATCCGGTCGGCGATGGCCAAACCGGCTGCGTCATCCTTGGCAGTGTTGATCCGGAGCCCGGACGACAGGCGCTGCAGCGCCCCCTCCAAGGCAAGGCGTGCTTCGAATGCCTGGTGACCGGCGTGCAGCGCCGGGGTATTGGTATTGATGACGATCGCCACCGGCCGTTCCTGCCCACAGCCGGCGCACCGCCGCTTGGGCCCGTTCCCGAAGACATGGCCTTTCTGACCCCTGATCAGAAAGGGTATCGGTAACCCGAGGGGATTCTTGAGAAATCGCGAATCGGTTGGATGATTGCTGCGGCGCCAAGGCGCCGGAGGGATCGGCAAGGCGGTCTGCGCCAATCCCAATGGATCGGGGAGCTTCAGCTTGCTCCGTCCCAAAGCGTCTTGAAGCAGGTGTCGAGACGGGACAGCCGGACGTTTGCCTGCTCCAGGCGCGGATGGCCGGGAAAGCGCTGGCGGTTGCCGGCGCCGTACCAGTGTTCCATGGCCTGCTGCAGGCCGTCCTTTTCCTGCACGGTTCGGGCGATGAGCTGGCGGGTCCAATCCTGGGCGGCGGCCGCAGTCAGCGGCGCGATGCGGTAGCGTACCCCGCCATCGAAGATGCGCACGCCGCCGCCTTCCGCCACGGTCTGCCGCAGCAGAGCGGGGTCGGCGACCTCCACCCCGGCCAGGTAGTCGATGCCGAAATGGCGGAACTCCGGCAGCCAGGGTGTGCTAGGCCCCATCAGCACCGTGATGGCGTTGCGGGACAGTTCCGCCAGACGCGGAAAGGTCTTGTTGGCAAGGCTACTGGCGGTGAGGAATACCCATTCCGCCGGCGGCAGCAGATATTCACTGGCGCTGTCGGGAAGGTCGCCCTGGCCCGGCTGCCGCTCCAGCACCGCCATGTCCAGCCGATGGGCGGCGATGAACCGGTCCAGGCCGGGATAGCGGCCGACGCATACGGACTTCCTGTCGCGGATTTGAGGCAGGAAATGCTCGAACACCTCGAGGTTGTTGTCCGCTTCCGGCTGCGGCTGCCGCTGCAGTACCGCCGCCGGCGCCGGCAGGCGCAGCCGGTTGATGCCGGCGTTGACCGCGGCCAGGCCCACCGTGGCCTGGTGAACGTCGAATTCGCGCAGCCACGGCGTCAATTGGTGGAGCGGCCTGCCCCGCAAGGTACCGGACCAGGCCAGGGTCCGGCTCGGTAGGCCCGGACTCATGGCGAGACCGACGGCGTCGGCTTCGCAGTACGTCCAGACCAGACCGAAGATGATTTCCTCCACCGCCGCGGTGGCGGCGGCGTAGTCCTGGAGCAGATCGTAGATTTCGTAGGGCTTGGTCATGGCGCGAGGACGGCCCGCAAGCGGGCTGCCGCGGGGTTAGTCGCCGAGCGACGGCAGCAGCTTGGGTTCGGCCTTGATGATGTCGCCGCGGCCCCAGGCGGTTACCCCTTCCACGAACCAGCGGGAATCTTCGGGATGGGGAAGCACGACGTCGAATTCGGCGAAGAAGCTGCCGTCCCCATGGAATTTGATCTCGCCGATGCGCTGCCCGCGCGCGTCGTGCCAGGTCCCGCACCGGGTGGTTTCTCCGCTGTAGGGATCGGTGCTGGTTTCGAAGCGGGCGGCCGCATAATCCGGCCGCAGTCGCGCAATCTGCTCCTCCGGGAAGCCCAGTTTGCGGATCTCGTCGGTCAGCCGAACACAGACCGCCTCTCCGCGCTGTTCCAGGCTCATGGCTGGTCGCCGTCGTCCAGGGAGGAGGCCAGGGCCCGGATCACCGATCCGCCGCAGCGATCCTCCGGGTCGAGCCGTTCCAGCTGGTCCAGCACACCTTTCGCTTTGTCCGCATGCCCCCGGCGCAGCCGGATGAAACCCAGCGCCTTCAGGGAGAACAGGTAGAACAGCCCGGCGGCGCTGTCGTAGAGGGACCAGCGCTGCGGCTCCCGTCCGAGTTTGCGCCAGTCCGGTGGAAACCCTCCCTGCCGCGAGGCTTCGGCCAGGGCCAGCAGCGCCGCCCGTTCCGCCGCTTCGAGCCTGCGGGCGTTGGCGTAGAACTTGTAGAGGGCGAAATACACGGGCAGGCAGGTGGGATCCTCGGCGCGGGCTTCCCACAGCAGCTTCTCGGCTTCGTAGCGATTGCGCGTCCGCGCTTCCACGGCTTTCTGCAAGTAGTGGTTGACCGCGGCCGGAACCGCCGCTCCGAACCATACCCGGTCTTCGAAGAAGGCGATGGAAGTCACGTCAGCCCCACACGAAAGCCGGAACCTGCAGGCGCTCCACCGGCTTTTCTCCCAGCAGGTGCTCCTCGATGATGGCCGCCACGTCCTCCTTGGTGACCTTGCCGTACATCACCCCGTCCGGGTAGACCAGGACGCTGGCGCCGAAGCCGCAGGGCCCCAGGCAGCCGGTGTTGGTGACGGCAATCTTGTCGAACAGGTTGCGCTTCTGGATTTCACCCAGGAAGGTGTTCATCACGTCGTCGCAGCCGTGCTGGGAGCAGGAGCCGCGGGGATGGCCGTCGGCCCGCCGCTGGACGCAGACGAACACGTGTTTGATCGGTCTGGGCATGGCGCTTCCTCAGGCGGCGGCCGCGAGCGGCGCGTGGGTGAAGCAGTTCTTGGGACACACCCGCGAGCAGGCCGAGCAGCCAATGCAGTCACCCGCGTTGGCGATGCTCATCACCTGGGCGTTGTCCTCGTCCAGATCCTCGTAGTCGTCGATGTCGTCCGCCTCCAGGGTGTCGGCGCGGTCGATCAGATCGAACACGCTGCGCGGGCAGACCTTGAAGCAGCGGCCGCAGCCGATGCAGCGGGTCTGGTTGATGCTTTGCACGAAGGCGGGCGTCCACGGGGTTCCGCCCGCCGTCACGCCGGTGATCAATTCACTCATGGTGGGGTCTCTCTGCTGTAGGCCGTTTGGTGCGCAATGCGCACCCTACGATTCATTCATCGGCATCACGCCGCGGCCTTCTTGGCCTCCTTCAGCCTGGCGGTGGCATCCGCCCAGGCCTGGCAGGCATCGAAGGTGGACCGGGCCAGTTCCGGGATCTCCTGGTAGGCGGCCGGCAGCCGGTCTTCCACCAGGTCGTGCATCTTGGAGGCCCATTCGCTTGCGATGCGCTTGGCCTTGGCCACATCCTTCTCGAGGGCTTGCAGTTCTTCGGGAGTCATCGGTGGCACCTCGTTACAGTTCGGCGACTTCGCGGTAGCCGTTGATCAGCTCCACCGCCTTGTCGATCAGCTTGCCGGCCTCCTCGTTCAGCTTGGCCAGGGTCGGGAAGCCGAAGCGGTGCACGTCACGCAGGGTCTTGTCCACCACGATGAGCTTGCCGACAGTGACGAAGGCACGGCCAAAGCCCTCGTGGGTCAGGTTGATCACCGGCACCGCCATCAGCCCGGTCTGCTTTTCGATGAGGCTGGCGATGGCGTTGTAATAGGCCTTGACCCGCGCCAGGGTGGTCTCGTCCGGATCGCCCACGATGGGGATCTCGCGCTTACGTTCCTTGGTGAGGATCAGAGGATCGAGAATCTTGGCGTCGGACCAGCCGTCGTAGGTGCCGTAGGTGTCGACGGCTTTGAGCTGCTTGAGCATCTCCCTGGGAAAATCGGCATTCAGTTCGGTATCGCTTTCGGACAAGGCAAGAGCAGCGGCAGACACGGTGTCATCTCCAATCGGTTTGTGAATTCAATCTTCGGCGTCGATGGGTTACGACGCGCCCATGGCTCGCAGAAAATGGCAGCCCCATGACGATGCGCGTCTAACCCATCCTTACTACGGCGGTGGCGTGACCCATCGTCAACGCGGGGTCACTCCTCCCAACCCTCCGCCTCCAGCCGGCCGAACTTGTCGGGATCGGGGGCTGCCTGGCGCGCCAGGGCCTTGGCCACCCAGGCGGAGGGGCCGGAGCGCAGCTCGTTCTGGAAATCGTCGATCAGCTCGGCGATGGAACTGCCCCGGTACACCTTTACCGGCTGGATGCCGTAAGCCACCAACTGGCGGATGGCGGAAGCGCCAATGGCCTCGCAGTAGACCGCGGCGCAGCCGTCCAGCAGGGTGATCTTGGCCACCAGCTTGTCCTCGTTGCCGTCCTGCGCTAGCTTGCCGAATTCGGCCACCTCCACCAGTTCGCAGTGATCCTGATTGACCGCGTAGACCGCGAAGCTGCGGGCAGAACCGAAATGCTGGTTGACCGTTTTGACGTCGTCGGTGGCGAAGGCGATCTTCAGACAGGTATCCATGGGCCGGCTTGCTTCGTTCTGATCAATGATGCGCATGCGTCGGATGAAGGCCATGAGCTTTGTTCTCCAACGGGTAGTCCCGCACTTCCTCGGGTGGCTTCTGACCGTAGATGGACCGGTAGACCGGCACCTCGTGATGGTGATTGGTGGCCAGCACCAGGTTGGCCAGGTCGAACAGGGTCTGGCGCGCGCCGGCATAGCCGATGAAGGACTTCTGGTAGCCACCCACCCAGTCGTACAGCGGGAAGCCGCAGCGCAGGATGGGCAGGCCCAGCCGTTCCGCCGCCTGGACGGCGTGGGAATTGCCGATCAGCAATTCGGCTCCTCGTTCCCCGGCGTTCAGTTCCAGGTCTTCCAGATCCCCGATCTTGACCGCAGCGGCGGCAACCCGAGGCAGCGCCGGCCCGTCGCCGGCGGCCACCGCCGTAACCACCTCGCCGCCCATCTCGTGGATCAGGTGGGAGAAGGCGTTGAGCAGATCCGGGTCGGCGGCGATGGCCACTCTCAGGAAGCCCAGCATGAAGTGGGTGTCCACCATGGCGTCCTGCAATTGGGCGCGCTGGCGCTCCAGGCGATCCGGCACCCGGTTGCCGCTGATTTCGGCCAGGGTCTGGACCAGGGTGTCCGTGGCCCCCAGGCCATAGAGGTGATCGAAGCGGTGGGTGGGCACGCCGGTACGGCTTTCCAGAATGTCGGCGGCTTTTTTCAGGGACGCGCCGATCACCAGGGTGGCGGCGGCGTCCCCCAGGGTCTGAATCTCGGCCATGGGCGTGCCGCCCACCGTGATCGGGCTGAAATCCTCGTCCACCAGATGGCCGTCCAGCGAATCGGACACGTCCGGCACCAACACCGGCCGCAGTCCGAACCATTCGATGAGGTCGCGCAGATGCTCCAGGTCCCCCGGCGTCAGGTGCGATCCCGCCAGCACGTTGACCTGGCGCAGGCGGGTGCCGGGCCTGGTGCCGGCGGTGGCGGGGTCGGGCACCAGTTCGTCGAGGATGTCGGCGATGGTCACCGCGAAGCCGGACTCCAGGCAGCCGCTGAAGTCCGGCGTGCTCACCCCCACTACGGCGATGTGGTTGAACTGCGGATGGCGGCTGCGGAACTCCTTCACGCAACGCTTGATGTCGGCGCCCTGGGTCTCCGCCAGCCCTGTGGTAAGCACGGTGATCAGGTCCGGTCTGGACTTTTCCGCGATGACCTTGAGCCCTTCGATGACGTTCTCGTCCGCCCCCATCACCGAGCTGCCCTGGTCCATGGCGGTGGATTGCAGCGGGATGGGCTCGCGGAAGTGGCGCACGAAGTAGACCTTGGCGAAGGCGGTGCAACCCTGGGAGCCGTGCAGCATGGGGATCGCCCGGTCGAACCCCAGGGTCGCCAGCGCCCCCCCCACCGGCTGGCTGGCCTTGAGCGGGTTGACCGACATCGCCTTCTTGCGTTTGCTGATCTCAGGCATGGGGAAATCGTTCCGGAGGGTGCTTGTCTTCCTCCAAGCAACCGCTGTGCCAAGCGGATTCCCGCAATTTATCAAGCGGTTGTTGGGAGTCTGGATGTAGCGTTCCCGACAATGTCCCGCCGCTTTGTCAGATTGTCGCGAGGTGAAGTGACGGGTTGGGGAGCTCGGGGCAGCTTTGATGGATGACCCGCTCGAACTCATCCGGGAAGCGGCGAACTTCCCGGCGCGGGTCTGGCCTGGCAGCAGTCTCCTGCTCCCGGCGCAGTGCCGGAACTAGCCCGTTACGCCGAGCTTCTGCCGCCAGCCGGGGAACAGGGTGTCGGCATCCTTGGGGAAGGACTCGAAGGCGCGGGCGAATTCGCGGTGTTCCTTGGCCCATTCGATGGGGTCAACGCCGGCCTTCCAGCACTCGTAGGCCTGGCGCAGGGAGCGGGCGCCGGCGGCGGGGCTGTCGATGTGGCCGTAGCTGCCGCCGCCGGCGGTGTTGATGACGTTGCCGTGGCCCAGGTTGCGGAAGAAGCCCGGCAGACGCAGCGCGTTCATGCCGCCGGAGATGATCGGGGTGGTGGGGCGCATGCCGTACCACTCCTGGTGATAGGCCGGGCCGGTGAAGCTGTCACGCTCGATGCAGTAGGCGATGGCGCGGTCGTCCTTGCCACCTTCCATCTTGCCGTAGCCCATGGTGCCGACGTGGATGCCGGAGGCGCCCTGCAACCGGGACATCTTGCCCAGCACGAAGGCGGTGTAGCCGCGCTTGGCGCTGGGCGAGGTGATGGCGCCGTGGCCGGCGCGGTGGTAGTGCAGATACTGGTTGGGGAAGGCGCGGCGGGCGGTGGTGATCATGCCCGGCCCACCCACGTAGCCGTCCACCAGGAAAGCGACCTTGTCGGCGTCGGTGCCGAAGGTTTCCAGAATGTATTCGCCGCGGGCGATCATTTCGTAGTGGTCGTCGGCGGTAATGTTGGCGGAGAACAGCTTGGCCTCGCCGGTCTCATCCTGGGCTCGCTTCATGGCATCGGCCACCAGCGGGATCACCTTCTTTAGCGGCGCGAAAGGCTGGTTGCCCTGGGGCTCGTCGTTCTTGATGAAATCGCCCCCCAGCCAGAACCGGTAGGCGGCCTTGGCGAAGGGCTCGGGCCGAAGTCCCAGCTTGGGCTTGATGATGGTGCCGCAGATGTAGCCGCCGTCGACCACCGGCCGGCCCAGGATGCGCCACAGGTCGGAGATGTCCTTGGCGGGGCCGTCGAACAGCTGGATGGCCCGCGGCGGCACGTAGAAGTCGTACATCTTGGCGTGCTCGATGTCGCCCATGCCCTGGTTGTTGCCGATGGTGAGGGTCAGGAAGGACACCATCATCATGCGGCCGTCGATGATGTTGCGGTCGAACAGATCCAGCGGGTAGGCGATCCGCATTTCTTCGGTGGCTTCGTCGATGTGGTAGACCAAGGCATCGACGCCCCTGGTGAAATCGTCGGTGGTGGAGACTTCGACGTTGGTGCCGGTGGAGGATTCTGCGGCGAAGTGGGCGGCCGCTTCCAGATAGCCGGTGCCGGACTTGGGCTTCATCTTGTAGGCACACAGGATGTGATCGCCACCCCGGATCAGGTCTTCTTCTTTCAGGCTCAAATCGGCGTAGCGGGCGGACTGGTCCATGGCGATTTCCTCGGCGGTACGGTCGGAACGGGGAAAGGCCGGAGCGGATGGCCGGAAGCAGCCGGCATCCCCACGGCCTGGTTGGCGCGAACTATACGGAGGCCGATGGTCGATGGAAACTAAATCTTGGTGATTCGAGCGATAACGGCGCCTGATGCATGGCCTGGTTGCCGCAGCGGACGACGGGAAACTGGGGATCGAGGGGAACGGAAAAAGCTCCGGCCCCTGCAGCAGGGGCCGGAGCTTGCGGGGCAGCGGCGGGATCGGATCAGGCGACCGCGTCGAGGACCGGGGTCTGCTCCTGGGACGAGTCCGCGGTGGGGGGCACCGCGCCGCCGTCCGCCGCCGCAGTGGCGCTGCCCAGGTAGACCGCGGTGGTGCTGTTCACGCCGTAGGCAATGAGCTGGCGGCTGCCATCGTCCTGGCGCATCCAGACCCGCAGCTTTTCGAACAGCTTGTCCAGTTCCTCGAGGAACGGATTGTCCGCTTCCCGGCTGGTGGTTACCGGATTGGGCGCTGCCGGCAAGCTGCCAACCGCCGCCGTTTCCTGGGTGGGCACGGTGTCGGCGACGGGTCCCGGTACTGCCGGTTGCGGCTGGCCGCCGAAATCCAGTTCGAAATGGAAGGAGGTCTGGGTCAACTGGGCGGCGATGCCCTGGAAATCGGTCCGAACGGGGGTATCCGCCGTGTCCTGTTCAGCACGGGTAGGTGCGCCGGCCGTCGTCATCGCCGAATAGAACTGCTGGCTGAAGCTGAACTGGACGGAAATCCCCAACTGCTGGCCGTCCTCGGTGCTGACCGTGCCACTGGCGGAAAACGACAGGGAGAACGACTGTACCTGGTAGTAGGCCGCCAGGGCGTTGCCGAACGGGCTCGTCGCCGGAGGGGACGGCGGTGCGCCGAAGTCTGACTCCGGCACGGTGTGGGTGGACGGCTGGGTGGCGCCGGTGGGGATGGCCGCTACCGCCGTGGAGGCCGGTCCCGGCGCACCGCCCGCCGCATCCGGCCGCACCACATTGAATTCACGGCCGGTGAATGCCTTCAGCATGGACTTCAGGAGCTTGCCGGTGAGCTCGTCCAGGGCCCGCAGCGGATCCTCTTCCCGGTCATGCTCGTGCTTGACCCGCTGCAGCTCGCGAGCGCCGGAAGACAGGCTCACCCCATCGTCGTGCTGGACCCGGCGGTGAGGGTGATGCTCGCCGGGTTCGGTGCGCGCGGCCGCCTGCCGGACGTTCGCCACCGGGCTGCTATTGGAATAGAACTGCGCGGCGAAACTGGTTTGCGACATCTCGATTCTCATGGGAGTGTCCTCCTTCTGGTGGGTATCCGGTTTATCGGCGAAGGAGAAAAATCTTGATGAAAAAAGCTGGGGCCGGCGCAACCGGCCCTGCTACCATCCTGTGCCTTCCTGCCTCGCCGAGAGCAGCTCCATGACCATCGCACCACTCGAAACCATCGCCATCCATCCCGCCGGGCCAATCCGCCACGCAGTCATCTGGCTGCACGGGCTGGGCGCCGATGGCCACGATTTCGAACCCATCGTACCGGAGCTGGGGTTGACGGAGCGGTTCGGCATTCGGTTCCTATTCCCCCACGCGCCCTATCAGCCGATCACGGTCAATGGCGGCTACCTGATGCGTGCCTGGTACGACATCGCCGAAATGGAGATCGGGAGCAGGCCGGACCTGGCCGGCATCGGCCGCTCGGTGCAGGCGGTGACCGCCCTGCTGGAGGACGAAGTGGCGCGCGGCCTGGCGTCGTCGCGCATCGTCTTGGCGGGCTTCTCCCAGGGCGGCTTGATCGCTCTCGAGGCTGGCGCCCGGTTTCGCCTGCCGTTGGCGGGAATCATCGCCCTGTCCACCTATCTGGCCGATCCGCCTGGCTTTCCGCCGGCTCGGGGGGGAATGCCGGTATTCATGGGGCATGGCCGTTTCGACGACCTAGTGCCCCACGAGCTGGGCCGACAAAGCCGCGACGAACTGATCGCCAGGGGCTACCGGGTGACCTGGAAGGACTACGCCATACCACATTCCGTCTGTGCCGAGGAAATCGGCGACATCGCCGCCTGGCTGGCGGTACTGCTGGAGGCGGACGATTCCTCCTGACGATGCCGGAACCGGCTGTCGTGGCCGGCTACTTCTTTGCGGCGGACTGCAAATATTCGTCGAAGCGGTGCACGAAATCCTTGCTGGCCAGTGGCGCGTGGCAGGTTCGGCACTTGCTCAGATCGTCGCTGGACTTCTGGCCGTCGGGGAGGTAAGAAGCAAAGATCCAGTTGCCGGTCTGCTGGCCCTGCGGAACATCGGCACCCCACCCTGGGTTCTTGCCCATGACGAAGATCCGCACCAGACCGCCTTTCACCAGGCGGCCGGCGCTGTCGGTCCGGGGACCGCCGTCGGCATTGAGCTGGACCGAGTAGTTCTCCATGACGAACAGCGAGCCGTCGGGGAAACCCTTGGCCGCCGTGCCGGTGCTGGCGGCACGGTTGAAGAAGATCTCGCGGACCTGCTTGGCATCGGGACGCTGCACTTCCGACAGAAATTTGGCCCAGGTCTTGTAGTCGGCCGGCAGGGAAAGTTCGCCGTCCTTCAGGGCGGCGGCGGCCTGGGTGGCTGGCATGGCGGCGAGGCAGAGCGCGAACAGCGGTACGATTGCGGGATTCACGGGCGTTCTCCTTGATTGGCGGAAAGGATCGCGGAATCACCCCGGCCGGGTCGGAATCGATTCCTGCGGCTGCCACCATAGCGGCTCGGCGGAGCTGCCGCAATCGCGCGGAATGCAGGGTCATTCCGCGCGGGGCAGTTGCGCGAAGGGCAGATCGAGAACCCGGTAGCGCGGCCAGTCCGGATGATCGAAGTGCCACCATTCGGTGGGATAGACCCGAAACCCCTCCGCCTCCATGGTGCGCCGCAGCAGGTCCCGGAGCGCACGCGCCGCGGCGCTGCCTCCGGCATAATCGGGATAGGCCTTTTCGTTCATCTCGTCGTAGCCGCTGGGCATGGCGACCTCCTCCCCGGTGTCCAGCCGGTACAGGCTGAGGTCGACCGCGCAGCCGCGGTTGTGGCGGGAGCCCTGGGCCGGGTCGGCGACGAAGCGGCGCTGGTCTTCGCTCACCGCGTTCCAGAACAATAGGGTGACCGACCAGGGCCGATAGCCATCGAAAACCAGCAAGCCGTAACCCTGCGGCAGGAGCCGCCGGTGGGCGCGCACCACCGCCTCGGCGGCGGGTTTCTGCAGAAACACCCGCGGCTCCGGATAGACCGGGCGGCCGAGGAAGTTGGCGGCGGTGGCGTAGCGCACATCCAGCCGAATGGTGGAGTCCAGCCGGACCAGTTCGACCAGTTCCGGCGGACGGAAGGCGCCCGGCTCATCGGGCAGGGTGAGCTCGGCGGCCGGCGCCGGCGCCGCTCCGATCAAGGCCGAACAGCCGAGGCTGGCCCAGATCCGCAGCAGCTTCTTCATGCCCGTTTCCCCGCGGCCGGGCCTGCCGGCACCAGCGAAAATCCGTGGTATTCTTCGGCTTCGACAACCCGTCGAAAGAGCCTTCTCATGCAAGATTTCCTCATCGGGCGGCAACAGATTCTGGACCGCAGCCAGAAGGTCTTCGCGTACGAATTGCTGTTTCGCGATGCCGACGGGCGGGGGCCGCAACAGACCGAGGCGACGGAAGCCAGCAACCAGGTCATCGTCAACAGCATCCTGGAAGCCGGTCTGGAGAACGTGGTCGGCCCGCACCGGGCGTTCATCAATTTCACCCGTGAGAATCTGCTGAGTGGCACGGCGCGCCTGCTTCCCAAGGACAAGGTCGTCATCGAGGTGCTGGAAACGGTCGCCATTGACGATGATCTGGTGCGCAGCGTACAGGACTTGGCCCGAGACGGGTACTGGATCGCCCTCGACGACTTCGTCTTCAGCGAGGCCTGGCTGACACTGGTCCGGGCGGCGCGGATCATCAAGCTGGACGTGCAGTCCCTGAGTGCCGAAGTGTGCCGGGAATACATTCAGAAACTGGGGAAGCTGGCGGTCAAATTCCTGGCGGAAAAGGTCGAGACCCAGGAGCAGTTCAACGATAGCCTGGCCATGGGATGCGAATACTTCCAGGGCTATTTCTTCAGCAGGCCCAAGATCGTCCAGGGGCGCCGCATGGGCGCCAGTCAGCACGCCCTGGTGCACCTGATCGCGGAGCTCAACCGGTCGGATGCCGATTTCACGGCGATGGCGAAGGTCATCTCCAACGACGCCGGTCTCAGCTACAAGCTGCTCCGCTACATCAACACCTCGGCGCTGTTTCGCCTGTCCGGCAAGGTCGAGTCGATCACCCGTGCGGTGCTGTGCCTGGGACTGGTGGAAACCAGACGCTGGGCCAATCTGATGGCCCTGGCCGGATTCCCCGATACCCCCCCCGAGATCATCATGCTGGCCCTGGCGCGGGCGAAGATGTGCGAACTGCTGGCGGTGAGCGCCGGACTCGGCAATGCCGACCAGTATTTCCTCGTCGGGCTGCTGTCGATGCTGGACAAGATGATGGGGATCGAACTGGCCGTCGCGCTCCGGGACTTACCCCTGTCGGAGGCGGTGGCGGGAGCCTTGCTGCGGAGCGAGGGTAAACTGGGGGCCGCACTGAAATGCGCGTCGCTGTTCGAACTCTGGGACCTGGAGCAGGTGAGTTTCGAGCGGCTCAGTCTTGCCGAGATCGGGAAAGCCTTCATCGATGGAGTGGTATGGGCCAACGAGGTCGTGTCCGAACTATCCGTTCTCTGAGGAGAATCCTCCATGTCATATCTTCTTGTCATCCTGACGCTGCTGAGCACTTCCCTGCAGGCAGCGGAACTGCGTGGGGTCTCGCCGGAGGAACTGCAGGCGCTGCAGCAGCAGGGGGCGCTGGTGGTGGACATCCGCACCCCGGAGGAATGGAAATCCACCGGCATCATCGCCGGCAGCCGCAAGCTCATGTATTTCGACCGCAATGGCGCCTACGATCGGGACGCCTGGCTGAGCCAATTGAAAACACTGGTGCGGAAGCCCGATCAGCCGGTGGTTCTGGTCTGCCGTTCCGGCAACCGCAGCGGTACCGTGGGCAAGGAGTTGGCGGCGCAGCCCGGTTTCGGGACCATCTACCATCTGGAGAAAGGGTTACGGCAATGGACTGCCGAGAACCGCAGCCTGGTTCCGGCGGAAACCGAAATAGGCGTCGGGCCGGCTCCGTAGCCTCGGGAGAGAATCGCCGATGAATTCGGCGATTCCCGCGGGGAAGGGAGACACCGTCGACGTCGGCGGGTTGCCGGTTCCGGTCTTTCACCGGTAGTGGCTCACCCCGGCACAGGAAAGCACTCGCGCCATGGCCGGTTTCCATCATCCCAGAGCGCTTCCCAGGGACGGTGCCGCAAGAGGCCCCCTCTCCCTGCGGGAGAGGGCTAGAGTGAGGGCCGAAGGCTTCGCTAATCCAATGATTGTTTGGTGTCTTGATAGGCCGCAATTGCGAGTCACTTGTCGTCGAATCTTTTCCGACACCATCCAATGGGAGCGGGAAACCAGGGTGTTCGCTTCGCAACCTTCCTTGCATCGGTACCGGCAAACCGGTCGCAGCGGCGCTCATGGCGGGCTCGCGCGGGACTGTGCTAGATTGGGGCCGATGCCAGCCCGAATCCCGCCGCCATGATGCCCCGCACTGGTCGCCATCGCCTTGCCGGTTTCCCCGAGGCCAGCGGGCGAATGGAGCGCACCCTGTCCGTGCCTCCGCGGCACGGCTGAGCCCCATGGGCGAAGTCCCGCTGGAGCCGCCCCACCGCCGCCGGCGTACACCCACCCCTGCCTGGCTGGTGGCGGCATTGAGCTTGCTGGTCGGCGGGGCCTTCGCCGAGGAGAGCCCGCTGACCCTGGAGCAGGCGCTGGACAAAGCACTGGCCCGCAACCCCGGCCTGGCGGAGATCCGCGCCCGTGCCGCGGCGATGAAGGCTATCCCGCCGCAGGCCGGCGCCCTCCCGGACCCGACCCTGAGCTTCGATCTGCTGAATGTTCCGGTGCGGAGCTTTGACCTCCGCCGCGAAGACATGACCATGATGGAGGTGGGGATCAGCCAGACCCTACCCTTTCCCGGCAAGCGCGCCCTGCAGGCCCGAGCGGCGCAGCAGGAGGCCCTGGCGGCGGCGGACTCGGTCGACGAGGCGCGGCTGCGCCTGGCGCGGGAGGTGAAAGCGGCGTGGTGGAACCTGTTTTATCTGGACCGCGCCCTGGCCATCACCCGGGACAGCGAGAAGCTGCTCCTGGAAATGGTCGAGACGGCCCAGAGCCGCTACCGGGTCGGCCGCGGCGAACAGGCGGAAGTGCTGATGGCACAGTTGGAGCTGTCGAAGCTGAAGGACGAGCGGTTGGAATGGATCGGCATGCGCCATGGCCAAACGGCCCAATTCAACGTACTCACCGACCGCGCCCCGGAGCAGCCCGTCGTGCTGCCGGCCGAAGCCAAGGTCGTGCTGCCGGTGCTGGTGGAGTCCCAGCTGCAGGAGAAGGCGGGCCGGCTCAGCCCACGGTTCGCCCGCCGCCGCAATATGCTGGAAGCGGCCAAGGCCCGGGTGGACCTGGCGGAGCAGGATTACTATCCGGACTTCACCGTCGGCGCGGGCTACGGCGTGCGTCAGAACTCCCCCGCAGGTGACTCCCGCAGCGACTTCGCCAGTTTCCGGCTCAGCATGAACCTGCCCCTTTACGCCGACCGCAAGCAGGCGATGGCGGTCGATCAGCGCCGCAGCGAACTGCTGCAGGAACAATACTCCTTCCAGGACGAACACCACCGCACCCAGGCTGAAATCGCCGCGAAGACGGCGGAGTATGACCACATCAAGGACCGCATGCGGCTCCTCGAACAGGAAATCGTGCCCCAGGCGCGGCTCATCGCCGAATCCCTGCTGGCCCGCTACCGGGTGGGCCGGACCGCCTTCTCCGACTTGCTGCGGGCCGAACTCGGCCTGTTCCGCTACCAGACCCAGTACTGGCAGTTCCTGGCGCAGACCCAGCAGCTGCTGGCCGAACTCACCGCACTGGTGGGCGAGGAGGTGGCCCCTGACTAGGTGGATGGCCACCCTGCTGCTGCTCGCTGCAGGCACCGCCGCCGGTTACTACTGGGCGCTGCAACGGCCGGAACCGGCCCCCGCGGCGACCGTCGCACGCAAGCCGCTGTACTACCGGCATCCGATGAATCCGAAGGTGACCTCCCCCACCCCCGCCAAGGACGAAATGGGCATGGACTACACCCCGGTGTACGGGGAGGACGGCGCCCCGCCGAACAAAGGCCGTATCCTTTACTACCGCCATCCCATGGGTGCAGCCGACACCTCGCCGGTGCCCAAGAAGGACGAGATGGGAATGGACTATTTGCCGGTGTACGAAGGGGAAACCAACCCGCCGGGCCAGGTCAGCATCTCCCCGGAACGCATCCAGAAGCTGGGCGTGCGCACGGAGCCGGTCGGTGTGCGCAAGCTGACCCGCACCATCCGCGCCTTGGGCAGCATCCAGGTGGACGAGCGCCGTATCCACTCCGTCAACGCCAAGTTCGAGGGCTGGATCCGCAAGCTCCGGGTCAACGCCACCGGCGTCGCGGTGCGGCGCGGCGAAGCACTCGCAGAGGTCTACAGCCCGGAACTGGTGAGTGCCCAGGAGGAATACCTGCTGGCCCGCAGTGCCCAGCAGGCTCTCGGCCAGGGCAGCGAGCAGGCGCGCACCACCGCCGCGCGCCTGGCGGACTCTGCCCTGGAACGGCTGCGCTACTGGGACATCGGCAAGGCCCAGCTCGAGGCCCTGCGGGAGCGGGGCGAACTGCGCGACAACCTGACCCTGACCTCGCCGGCGCAGGGAGTGGTGCTAGAGAAGGGCGCGGTCGAAGGCATGCGCTTCATGCCCGGCGAAACCCTGTTCCGGATCGCCGATCTGCGCCAGGTTTGGCTGATGGCGGACCTCTACGAACAGGATCTGGACTGGGCGCGGGAGGGCCAGGCGGTGGACGTCCACATCAAGGCATTTCCCGGCCGTCACTTCTCCGGCCGCATCGGCTTCATCCAGCCCACCCTGGAAACCGCCACCCGCACCGCCAAACTCCGCATCGAGCTGGCCAACCCGGGCGGCGACCTCAAACCGGGTCTATACGGCAGTGCCGACCTGGATGCCGGTGCCGGCAGTGAGCCGGTGCTGGTGGTGCCCGACGCCGCCGTGATCGACAGCGGCACCCGCCAACTGGTACTGGTGGAAACCGGTGAGGGCCGATTCCAGGCGCGCCCGGTGAATCTGGGGCGCCAAGCCCAAGGCCATTTCGAAGTCCTGCAGGGCCTGGCAGAAGGGGAACGGGTCGTCACCCGCGCCAATTTCCTCATCGACGCGGAAAGCCAGCTCAAGTCCGCCCTGGACCAGTTCGACGCGGCCGATCCCCCAGCCGCAGCGACACCGGCACCCCACCCCGGGCACCATGTGGAAAGTGGCCAGGGAGACCCTGAATAAGCGCTTGCCGGTTTCGCTGGCTTGGCTCCAGCCGGAAACTCTCAGGGACTGCGCGGGCGGCAACTCTGTAACTGCGAGCGTAGATTGGCGATTTCCCCGTTCAGAGCCGCATTGGCCTGCCGGCAAGCCGCCCACTCCCCCAATGTCTGCCCCAGTTTTTTCTGCAATCGGGCCCGGTCTTGCAAGGCGGCCTCCAGCGCTCCCTGCAACTGGCCGATCTGCGCGGAAAGATTCGCCAGATCGGTCCTCACCCGTCCGAGTTCCTGCTGCAACTGGCCGATTTGCGAAGCCTGGGCGTGGACGACCCGGACGATTTCTACGCTGTGCTGATCGTGCTGCGGCGGCAGCGTCGAATACCCGCTGAGGCAGACCCGCACGCGGTTGGCGGTCACCTGATCGTCCAGTTGCGGATTGCCCAGAAAATGCACCACCGGCTGCGGCGCCTCGCCCAGGTTGACCACCAGGGGAGAGCCGATGCTGGCGGTCTTGCCTTCGCACCAGCCGGCCATGGGTGGAAAAAAGCTGAACAGCGGCGGTACCACATTCCCGGAGAAATCCAGTTGCGGCTCGTGGCCGCCGGCATAGGCCGGCAGGATCCAGCCATTGGAATAGTCTGTCGCTGCCGCGCCGGCCAGATGGAGGGAAAGCGGCAGCGCAATCAGCAACCGGTACGACTTGGCAGGCACGGCGGACCTCCCGGATTCCGCTGGTGGGGCGGACTCCATTCCCGCATCCTCGCCAGTTTTTGGTCGGGTTGCAGGATGGATTCAGGAAGATGCCAGGCGGGAAGGATGAAGGATTTCACCATGCGGGATCAGAAAAGAATGGGGTCTCAATGAGTCGTACCTGCCGGCCGGATCGGTTCCGTCAGGAACCGCTTCATCCGGACGCCGGGAATGACTTGCTGAACATAGACCATCACAATCTCCTGGCCCTGGTCTGCCAATCGTTGAAGCTCATCCTCCGGAACCTCGCCAGGGAATAACCGTCGGATGAAGGCGTCGCGGTCCGGATGACGTTCGAACGCCTTCCGGTCATGCTTCATCCATGCGGCCTCGTATTTGGTCAGATGCTCCGGAACTACGTGCTCGACTGGCTTGGTGCGTTGTAACGTGAGTGATGCTATTCGTTCCTCCAAAGCAAATGAATCCGCGAAGGTAATCGCGATGGATCCAAGACTAAGGCGGGGTACTTAAAGATGACTTAACCGTTCGGCTTGCGTGGCTTGACGTTTGGGAACGGCGCTTTCGGTGGTTCCTTTTTCGTTGTTCTGGGCAAGTTCAAACTTCCGGCGTATAAATTTCCCCCGTCTTAACCGGATGATAGAGGCAAGGCCATGTTGACTCTCAGAGGTAAACTGCTTTCGGGCGATGTCAAAGGAATGCCGTTTTCCGGCATGATCAGTGCTTCGGCAGTTACCGCCGTATTAATACCAGGCGTCTACGATCTGACGCCGCCGGTAACCGACCCGATATTCGGGGTCGTGGCCACTGCAGTCCCTACATCGGTCCGGGGAGCTTCGGGATGGAAGTACACCATTGAAAATACGTTGGTCTCATCGGTTAAGAATGCCAGTGAACCAGTCGGGGCCTTCATCATTACCGAAAAGTCGGTTCCGGGGCGTCCGGTCTGGTGGTGAGCACGGGATTCGGCAGCCTGGCCAGCGTGTTAAGAGCCTCCGGCGGTGGTCAGATCACCATCACTTGAGGTTGCCGTGACCTGCGAATTCATCCTTTTCCCCATCTGATTCGGTCTCGGTGCGAAGCGAGTTCGAACCATTTCGGGCCGGCGCATTCGGAGGATCTTCCGACCACGGCAAGGGCCATACCCGCGGCACCCACAGGGCGCAGGCGCCGGCCGCAACCTTGGCCCGGCTCAAACCCGTTCTGACCGACATGGCGATCACCCGGGTTGCCAATGTGACCGGTCTCGACCACATCGGGATACCGGTTTACCAGGCGTGCCGTCCGGGATCCCGATCCCTGGCGGTTTCCCAGGGCAAGGGACTGGACCTGGACGCGGCCCGGGTTTCGGCCATCATGGAATGTGTCGAAGGCTTCCACGGCGAAAATGTCCGGCTGCCGCTGGAATTGGCCAGCTACCGGCAGTTGCGAAGCCGCCGGCCGGTGGTCGACGTCGACCGGCTGTTGCGTCCGGTCGACAGCCGGTTTCACGCCGACCTGCCCCTGCTTTGGGTGGAAGGCGCCGACTGGTTGCGGGGCGAGCCCGTCTGGGTGCCCTTTCAGATGGTCCACACCAATTACAGCGGAACCGGCCCGCTGCGCATCGAAGCTACCAGTTTTGCCATGTCGACCAACGGTCTCGCTTCCGGCAATCACCGGCTGGAGGCGGCTTCCCATGCCATCTGCGAACTGATCGAAAGGGATGCCTGCTACCGCTTTGCGCTCTTGCCGGAGGAGGCGAAACATGCGCTCCGGCTGGATCTCGCCAGCGTCGACGACCGCGATTGTCGAGAGATTCTCGGCCATTTCGACCGGGCCGGGGTAGCCGTCGCAGTGTGGGACGCGTGCGGTCCGTTGCCCTTGCCGGTGTTCCAATGTTCCATCGCCGACCGGGAAATTCATCCGGCCGGCGCGCAGGCCGGTGCCGCCGGATTCGGTTGTCATCCCGCACGGGAAATCGCTCTGCTGCGGGCCCTGACGGAAGCCGCCCAGAGCCGCCTGACCGCCATCTCCGGGGCCAGGGATGACATCCAGCGACACAGCTATTAATTGTCCCAAAAGTTCTCGCACATTCTGTTAAAATGTGCGCATGAATAGAGCCGAGATACGAAGTCAAAAACGCGTGGAAGTCGTCAAAGCGGTGATTGAGCGCAACGAGCCGGTGACCCTG
>Ga0233425_10005818_pt1 | contig 19001 bp, 16 predicted proteins | sample Watercolumn_Towu_2_FD_181712 | JGI IMG/M metagenome (GOLD analysis project Ga0233425, IMG submission 181712) | Freshwater microbial communities from Lake Towuti, South Sulawesi, Indonesia - Watercolumn_Towuti2014_140_MG | ecosystem: Environmental > Aquatic > Freshwater > Lake | place... | reverse complement strand
TTATCAATTCAGAGGGCGCTAAATGGTTTAAGCAAGACACACATATAAAAGGTTGTTTCTTTCCTGTTGGTAACGTGGATGGGATTATCTACATCGCTGAAGGTTACGCAACAGCGGCGGCAATCCACGAAGCTACGAGCCGCAGTGTAATTGTTGCTTTTAGTGCGCACAACCTTTTACCAGTGGCGAAAATTACACGAAAACAATACTCGAATGCTGAAATAATTATTTGCGCCGATAATGACGCTTTTGGGGGTGTAAAATGAATGCAGTTAATATCGGGGTACAACAGGCTACTATCGCTGCACAAGCGATTAAAGCAAAGTTAGTAATCCCTCGGTTTAAAAATACAGAAACAAAACCAACGGATTTCAATGATTTGATGGTTTTAGAAGGCTTAGGCGAGGTGAGAAAACAGATTGCTAGTGCCGAAGAGGTGGAGTCTGTTGAGGATGAAAATACCAGCAAGAGAACGCAATCGTCGAAGGCATTAGAATTAATAAAAGATTTAGAATTATTTCATGATAAGCAAAAAGTCGCTTATGCAACGATTGAAATTAATGGTCATAAAGAAACTTGGCGTTTAGATAGTGCGGATTTTCATGATTGGTTGAATAGCCAATTTTGGAAAAAACACAGGCAAGCCATAAGCGATAATACACTTTCAGCGGTGATAAATGTGTTACAGGGAAAGGCAAAATTTGAAGGAGTTCGTACAGACGTTTATACCAGAGTTGCTACGGTAGACGAGGCAATTTATATTAACCTTGTAAATGACGCATGGGAAGTGGTAAAAGTTACTAAGAATAGTTGGCAAATTATGAAAGATTGCCCTGTAAAATTTACTCGTACGCCAAATATGCAAGCATTACCAATGCCGCTTAGCGATGGTGCTTTTGAAGCGTTTTGGCAGTATGTGAATATTCCAGAAAAGTATCAAAAATTAGTTTTAGCGTTTATTTTAGAATGTTTTCGCATTAACACACCAAAACCGATGTTAATATTTTACGGAGTGGAAGGGAGCGGTAAGAGTGGGGCTCAATCAAAAGTTCGTATGTTGATTGATCCATCCACTGATAATTTACGTAGCGCACCTAGAAAAAGCGAAGATTTGCTTGTTGCCGCTGCCAATAATTGGATGGTTTCTTTTAACAATATTAGTTATCTAACCGACAGCCAACAAGATGATCTTTGTAGTATAGCAACTGGTGGGGCTTTTAGTACCCGAACCCTTTATACGACTCATCAAGAAAGTGTTGTAAATATTAGACGTCCAGTTATGTTAAATGGCATAGGTGATTTGATTGTAGCTCAAGATTTGCTTGATCGTTGTATTATTTTAGAGTTGCCAGAAATCACAGATGATTTTTGTAAAACTGAAGAGGAAATTTTACAGGAGTTTAATAAACAGTACCCTGCTATTTTTGGTGCTGTGTTAGATATTTTAGTGGCTTTGTTGCGAAAACTGCCTAACACTAAGCTTGAACGAAAACCGCGTATGGCTGATTTTGCGGTGCTTGGCACGGCTTTGGAAAAGGTTATGGGTTGGGAACAAGGTTCTTTTATGATTGATTATCGGCAAAATAGAAGTGACAGCAGGACAGCAGCTATCGAACATTCACCAGTAGCTATCGCTCTTATAAGTTTTATATCTGATGTATTCACATATAGCGGTAATTACAGCAATTTATACGAACGTTTAGCAAAATATAAGTCTGAAATGGCTGGGTGGGCGAAATCCCCTAAGGGACTCGCTCATTTGATCAAGCGGCAAAAGTTAGCGTTACGTGCAGTTGGAATTGAGGTAACCTTTGACAATCAACGTCATAAAGACGGTTACCACGTTCATATAGAGAAAGTTGGGAATGATGTTCACCAAGTACACCAAGTTCATCAATCTACGATTGATAAGACTTTTAAGAGTGAACTTGAGGGTGAACATGCAAAACCAAGTACACCGCAAGCTCACCCCAAAAACCCTTGCCAACATTGCACTGGTGAACATGGTGAACTTAATGAACATAAAAATCTAGATCTGAGTAACGCTTGCGCTACTACTATTAACGATAAAAAAATGGTGAACAAAAGTGATTCTTGGATTGATACTCCGAGTTTTAACGATAATATAGATGAAAATAAAAAATCAATATGAGTGAATTATTTATGACAACACAGAAACAAATAGAAACTAATCAGCAAAATGCTTTACTTTCAACAGGGGCAACTACCGATGAAGGCAAAGCAATTGTTGCAAAAAATGCCATTAAGCATGGTATTTTTACTAAGGACTTTATTGTTGTTCATAAAAGATACGAAGAAAAGGTTGCTGATTATCAAGAGTTATTGGACAACCTTATAACTGCTTTCGATCCACAGGGGCAAATGGAATTGCTTTTAATTGAAAAAATTGCAATGGATTATTGGAGAATGCGGAGAGTATTAAGATTTGAAGTTGAAGGTATTTACAACATGTTAAATGTGCCTATTGATTTAATTCACCCTCTTCCAAATATTCCAGATGCTGATAAGGTTATTCGTTACGAAAGACACTTGCAAAAATCTATCATGCAAAATATTGTTATGCTTAAGCAAATACAATTATCAAAGTAAACATGAAATTGGGTTTGTTTTGTAAAGTACCATGTTTTTTTACCAAAAAGTAATTGGTCAAAAGTCTATCATGTCTTTAACGCTAACTTTAAGGCACTTCGCAATTTTTTTAAGATGAAGTACTGAGGGGTTGGCGTTGCCATATTCAAGCCGATACAAATAATATTTTGACACTTCTGCTTCTCGCGCAAAAACATCGCGATTAAAACCGCGTTCTTTCCTAAGCTTTTGAATTTTAAGCCCAAGTCTTTGCAGGTCTTTATCTTTGACTAATCGAATTTTTGATGGAACTGCCATTTTTACGTTATTGCAACTTTTTGCAATTAGTTGTCATTTGTTGTGGTAGTTTAATTATTGGTGTGGCATAATGATGTACTCAATTGAGTACGATTTATGCAAAAAATGGCTTCACAATTAATCCAAAAAGCTCAAGGCAGACCGATGCTAGTTTGGGCAGGGAAAAAACCTCTGGATAAGATTGAGTACTATCCCGCCCAAGAAAAGGAAGTTTATGGCGATTTAAAGGCTTCAACGTTTAATAAACTTTACTGGGGGGATAATCTTCAGGTATTGGCGCACTTATTAAAACAACATAGAGGAGCAGTAGATTTAATTTATATTGACCCACCTTTTGACAGCAAAGCTGAATATATTAAAAAAGTTAAGATTCGCGGTGAAGAAATTAGCGGTGAGCAGCAAAGTTTAATTGAAGAAAAACAATACAATGATATTTGGAAAAATGATGAATATTTGCAATTTATGTATGAACGCTTACTTATTGCGCGCGAGTTGTTGAGCGACACAGGAAGCATTTATTTGCATTGTGATTGGCATAAAAATCATTATTTGCGATTGTTGTTAGATGAAGTGTTTAGCGAAACTAATCTTAGAAATGAGATTATATGGGGTTATAGACGTTGGACGGCAAATTCAAGCAATTTCCAAAATTCACATGACACAATAATCTGTTATTCAAAAACAGAATCAGCTATATGGAATCAACAGTATGAGCAGTACGCGGATTCTGGCAGTCATTTTACTGAGCAAGATGAAAATGGTTGTTTTAGGTGGCAGTATTTGCATGGAAAAAAATATAAATTGTATAAACAGGAAGGTACGAAAATGAAGGATTGGTGGGATGATTTGCCTTATATAAATTCTATGGCAGACGAACGCACCAGTTATCCCACCCAAAAGCCCGAAGCCTTGCTTGAGCGCATTATAAAAGCCAGTAGCAATGAAGGCGATCTTATTTTAGATTTTTTTTGTGGCAGCGGAACAACATTAGCAGCAGCGCAAAAACTTAATCGCCGCTGGATTGGTTGTGATATAAATCGCACTGCCATACAAACGACAATTAAACGACTAAGTGGCATTTTACAAGATCAGGAACAAGCAGAATCGAATAAACAACTTTCACTTAATTTAGACGATGAGCCTACCCCACCAGCAAACATTCCGATTGTTAAAGCTTTCAAGATTTACAACGTTAATGATTATGATGTTTTTAAAAATGAGCTAGAAGCAAAACAAATCATCATCGATACTTATAGCATACACGAACTAAAAAGAGGATTTTTTGATGGCATTTTGGATGGTAATTTTGTGAAAATATTGCCGATTAATCGAGTGCTTAATAAGGCAGATATAAAATCAGTTATTGATGGGATAGAAAAAGATAACAATAATTTTACAGTAAAAGGGCAAACTAAAACGGGTGAAAGTATTTATCGGGAAAGGGTTTATATTGTTTGTTCTGGATTTGAAACGGATGTGTTGGATTTTATCAGAGTTGAAAATAAAACTGGTGTTGATATTGAAATAAAAAATATTCTTAAGGAAAAAGAAAATTTGATATTTAAAAAACACCCCGAGGCAGATATAAAAATCAAACATAGAGCTAATAAATTAATTTTAGAGATCAAAGATTTTTACTCCCCCATCTTACTAAGGAAATTAGAAATAGAAAACAAGCAATCGGTAGCCAGCAAAAGTAAAACCAAAGTTACAGATTTTAGGCAGGCAATAGATAGTGTTGCGATAGATTCATTTTATAACGGTAAATTGTTTAGTGCTGTTATTATAGATATTCCTGATAAGAAAGAACTAATTAAGGCTACTTATGAAATTACACATTATAAAAAAACCATTGCCATAAAAATAGTTGATATTTTAGGCGAAGAATATTTCCAAACTTTTAGCGTTTGAATATGTTTTTAGATAGATTACAACAGCAAATCAAAATTTGGCGCGATAATGGTTATCTTGGCATAAAACCAGAAACTGAAAATATCTTGCGATATATCCAACAAATTGGTTTCTTGCATGCGCCACAACTAGAGGCTTTTGAAACTTATATTTATTTAAAAGAAATTAATAACAACCAACCTTTGCGCCATATATTTAAGAGTCTTTATCAAAATGAAAAAGAGCTTTTACTCGATGGTCTAAATATTCCAAAAGACAAAGCCATTGATTACATGGGCGATGTCGCATTGCTAAATGCCCTTATCAAAGATAAATTTCCTAATACGGATTATTCCAGCCAAGTTTACGCACTAACTATGGGGGCAGGGAAAACGCTTTTAATGGGGGTTATGATAGTTTATGATTTTATTTTGGCTTATCGTTACCCGCAAGATAAACGGTTTGCCAAAAACGCTCTTATATTTGCTCCTGATAAAACCATTATTGAAAGTTTAAAAGAAGTTAAGGACTTTGATTATTTGCGGATATTTCCAAAGGAATATAGCGAGGTATTTTTAAATATTAAATATCATTATTTGGAAGACATTAAAACGTCTCTCACTCCTATTGGCAACTACAACGTAATTGTTAGCAATTCTCAAAAGATAATCCTGAAAACCAAACGGAAAAATGATGGGCAGCTATCTTTATTTGATCCGATTAATGATTTAGAGAAAAGAGAAATTGAAAATAAAAGACTGCGCGCAATTCGAGGATTGCAAGATCTTGCGGTTTTTGTTGATGAGGCTCATCACGCTTTTGGTAAAACGCTCGAAGGCGAACTCAAAAAAGTTAAGCAAACGATAGACTATTTACACCATGAAGGCGAAACCAATCTTATGGCGATGATTAATTTTACGGGCACGCCTTACGTAGAAGGAAAAATGTTAGATGATGTTGTGTATTATTTTGGGCTTAAAGAAGGCATAGAGCAAGGCATATTGAAGCAAGTTAATATTTTAGATTATGGCAATGTCAAGACACGGGCTTTTATTGACGATGTTTTAAATGTATTTTTTACTAAGTACGGACAAATAAGGTTAGATGATAAATTACCAAAAATAGCTTTTTATTCCGCAAGCATCGAAGATTTGCAACAGGAATTACGTCCGATGTTAGAAAAAAGTTTGCTTAGTATGGGAAAAGATATAAGCATGATTTTGGAATATCATACTGAGGCAGAAGAAAATAAAACTGATTTTTTAAAACTTGATACTTCCACAAGCAATAAACAAATCATTTTACTTGTGGGGAAAGGTACGGAAGGCTGGAATTGTAAGAGTTTAGTTGCAACGGCATTGTTTAGAAAACCCAAAAGTTCGGTTTTTGTTTTGCAATCAACTACACGGTGCTTACGTGCTATTGGTGATAATAGTACTAAAGCCAGCATTTTTTTATCTGATGAAAATTATAAAATTTTAGATAAAGAACTAGAGAATAGTTTCCGTACCAGTGTTTCCGATCTTAATAATCAAAATCAAAAAAAAGCTGAGTACACACTCAATATTATCAAAAGGAAAATGCTTAAAGTGAAAAGAAAGGTGCATGAAATAATTTCTGTTAGGAAACAAGATATTAACTGTATAAAAATTAATCTAGCTGATTTTATATCGACAGGAAAATCGTTTTTTCAGGAAAGCGCTATTTATTTTGATGGAACAAAAGCAAACTATCAAAAGGGGGTAAAGCGTGATATTAAATTTCAAGATGATTTTACGTTTTATGAAATTATAGAAAAAATCAATCGCTACACTCACCTTGATTGTTTAAGTATAAACATGATTTTTCAAAATGGCGGGATTGAGCGTGAGACACTTGTCTCAAGAGTAAATACAGATTCCAACTTACTAGCTTTTATTGTAGATGAGATTCTGCGTAACGTTTTTGCTTATACAGAAAAAACCACGATTTATGAAGAGGAAATTGAGCTTACCAAGGCATACCCTTTTAAAATTAGTCTGGATAGCAGCAGAAATAAGTTAGTTATTTGGAAAAAAGATAATCAAGGGCGACTTGGATTTCATATTGACCCTTACAATTTTGATAGTGAAGATGAAAAAGAGTTATTTAATTTTTTACGTCAAGCACTCGAAAATGACGAGAGTTTAACGGATATTTATTTTACTGGCGGTGTTACTAATCAATTGCATAATGATTTTTTCTTTGAGTATTATAATCCTGAACACAAAAAGATTCGCAAATATTTTCCTGATTTTCTTATTGAAACATCCAAAGGACGTTACCTAGTGGTAGAAGTGAAAGACGCTAGTAGCAAATTGACTTATGAGGAAAATAAAAAATGCTACAATGGTAAAATTGAAAGTCTGTTTGATGATGTTTTAAGTAAAGAAATTGGTTTTAAAAAATTTCAAGAATTAAACCAACAATTTGAATATAGGATTATTTTTAATGCAAAGTTTCGAGAGCAGCAGGAGGAGTTGATCAAAAAAATTGTAAATACAAACGCAGTTGATTAGATGGGTGGTATCTTTATTAAGTGAAGATCTCATAATTTTTATGGCGCGCATATTAAGGCATAGGGACTGTAATAAAATTATTTTTACCTAATGGCAGAGGTATATGCCCCCCTGCTCAAAGTGTTTTATATGCACCAGCCAGTTTATATGCAATTTTTATTTTACTTTTATTATCAGTACGCTAAATTATTGGCAATGACCATTGAAACAATCTGTAAAATATTGATTTAGTTAGTGTTACTAATAATCTGCAACTTGTCGTCGCTTCAGTTCATTAAGTCTTTCATGCATTTTATCTAAATCGATCTCTGCATTGGCATTAACATTAGTTTGAGTTAGCTTGCCATAAGCGTTGTCCTGAGCCATTTCTATTGCTCTAAGCTCTACCTCAGGTTTGCCACATGTTGAGAGCGTTATGTGCTTAGCTAATAGCAATTCTTCAATCGTAGCATTATCAGATAAGCCTAAATTCTCTAATTGTTTGGTTAAGGTAGTGTTCCTAAGCGATTTAACGGGAGCTTGTAATAATTGTCTGTAAATAGTGGTTCTATTTAATGTGCCTTTTGGTTTACCTAAACTGTTACCAGTCCATTCCTCGCCTGCTTTAAAGCGATTATCTGGTACAAGATTAGCCAAACTGTTTTTATTTATAGCCATAATTAATTCGACAGCATATCGACAGATATTGAATAAATCAAATATTAAATTGTTAGTATTTGTAGTACAAAAATGGATGTTATTTATGATGTAATCAGGAAGTAGTGTATTATTAGTTACATACTTTGAATCCGCTTTTACTAAAGAAGATATTTTATGCCAATTCTTACCATTGCTGAGCGTTTAGTTATTGAGGCGCAATCGTTTAATATTTTTGGAGCAACTAATGTTCACGGTATCGATTTTCAACGTGGACTACATGATAAATTTGAAAAATGGCGCAGTAATCAATCATTGAAGTTAAAGTTCACTGATAAGGAATTAAGTTTGCTTAAACCAATAATTGCACAATGGTTAGTTGGGGATCAAATAAAAGGCATGGAGGACTATGGAGCATATCGGGATTTTGCTTTCGATGAAATTTCTAGAATGAAGATGCGTACTATTCATTGTTTGAAAGTGGCTAAAATACAAGCTTCTGCTGGTTCTTTTAATTGTGAAATTGCTGCCGTGGTGCTTTGCTTGGCGTTAAAAGGTGGGGTTACTGCACCGCTTGAATATATTAATTTTTCAGGTGTCCGCGATGAGAGTTCTGATACTAAACATAGTTTTATTACATTAGGTTACACTGACGAAGAAGCGCATTTATCCCTAGAGAGAGCACTGTTTTCTAGGCGATTGGGTAGGGTATTAACTGCGGAAGAAGAAGCTGGATTTGCCGAATATGTTGTATGTGATGCTCATCATCGAGAGTCTTATCCTGTTACTCTTGCACTAGCTAATGCAGGTCAGAGATTAGCTAGATACGATGATATTTTTCATCATGAACTACCGAGGGCAAGGAGATTTTTATATATTCCAAATCCTGCTTCTCTATATGATAGTGACCCAGATATACGAAAATTATGTGATGAAATATTTGCACAAAGAGATAATCCAGAGCTTAAAAATAGAGTTAATAATATTTTCTGCGAAATTCTTTTGCGCCCTTTTACTGATGCTGCTGCTAGAGAATTGGTATCTCCAGAAAAAGCGTTGCGTCGTGCTGCTTGGCAAGGTGAACCTGTGTATATTCGATGGATTTACGAAACTTTTCATGCTGACGTTAACGTTCAGGATGATAATCCTGAAAAACGTTTTACAGCACTTCATTTAGCAATGCAGGAGAAGCATTACGAGTGTGTGAAAATTTTACTTGAATTAGGTGCTGATCCTCATATAGAAAATGCACATGGGGTCAGTGTGGTGCAATTAATGAGGGAATCTGATGCTCCTGAGATGCAGGCTTTATCAGAAAAATTTGTTAGTGTGTCTATGAGGCAATAAATTTTACTTTATGTGTGGTTTGTTGCTAAGGGAGTGCCAAATATAAAAAATAGGTTTTGGGGCACTGATGGGACATTTGTGAGCAAATAATTGCAAAAGATGACAATAAAGTACAACAATAAAATATTGATAACACATTGATTTGACTTTTGTTATTTGTTGTTATTTTTTGTGATTTGTTATATAAATATTTTTTGTAATCAGCAGGTCGCGGGTTCGAATCCCATCGCCAGCTCCAATAAAATCAAATAGTTACATTTCTCAACACTTCAAAATTTCCTCTCGGGGTAACAAACGGGGTAACATTTTTTAAGCTGCTTCGCTTCTTCTATTATTCAACTTGGTTGATAAAACTAAGTTTGATAAGCCGCTTTGTTTAAACGACTTTTGATTAAAAACGAATAATGGGGGAATAAACCATGAACGAGGAACGCTTATGTTCTTTGATTGCCGCTTTTGAAAAATACGTGGAAATGTTAGTTAAAATCAATGATTCATTACCGCCACCGCATGACACCGAAGCCCGAGCAAAAGCCTATGATCAAATTTACGTGCTTTCGGTTTCGAAATCAATGTCAAGGGGTCAGGTCAAGGGGTCAGAGGTCAAGGGGTCAGGTCTTGAGTTGTGAGTTGCCTATCGTAGTTGCGCTATTGCGCTACAAAAATATCAATTAAAGATAATAATCACGGTATTGACGCAGATTGTGGTGTCTATTATTTTAAGCGCATGTCTAGATCCTTACGTATTGAATATCCCAATGCTTGGTACCATGTTATGAATCGTGGAGCCAGGAGAATGAATATTTTCCATGGAGACGAAGAACGGGAGATATTTCTTGAGCTACTAAATCAAATTCACAATAGATATCAAGTGGAAGTTCATGCTTACTGTTTGATGGATAATCATTATCATCTGCTTCTGAAAACTCCTCTGGCGAATCTTAGTAGAGCCATGAAACACTTAAACGGTATGTATGTGCAACGTTACAATAAAATACAAAAAACTGATGGGCCTTTATTTCGTGGTAGATTTAAATCGATTGTTATAGATGCTGAAAGTTATCTCTTAAGATTAAGCCGCTATATTCATCTTAACCCGGTTAAAGGTAAATTAATTAATCGAGCGGAAAAGTATCCCTGGTCGAGTTGCGCGGATTATTTAAATTGCCGTAAAAGACATCAGTGGTTGCAAACAAATAGTATATTGGGCAAATTTGGCAATAAACTGCAAAAACAAAAATATCGTATTTTTCTAAAGGAAAATGACAAAGAGTTAGATACATTTTTTAATAAAATGCAACGTATACCCATATTAGGAACTGAAGCCTTCATTAAAACTATTACTGAAAAATATTTGAGCAATAAAACATTTTTATCAGAATTACCAGAGCAAAGGCTTTTATACAAAAAACAATTGCCAACCATCGAAAAAATAATATCAAAAGTTGCTCAATATTATCAAATTGACATCGCACATTTAAAAGAAAGTATCAGAGGTAAATTTAACCAACCGCGTTCTGTAGCTATATATCTAGCATGTATGCTTACAAATCAAAATTTACAAACCATAGCGGATGTATTTGGAGATATTACATATTCTAATGTTTCAAGAATAGTGAAGAACATTTATGTACAGACAGTGAAAAATTCCGTTTTAAGTAAAGAAATAGACCAGATAAAAAATTTGGTGAGCAACTCACAACTCAAGACTTGACCCCCTTTTTGTTTCTCAAGACTTGACCCCCTTTTTGTTTTTGACCCCCTTTTCCGCCGCGTGTTGTGCGCGTTCGATCATGAATTTTACGCCTTTGTTCATATGGGCTGTTTCGAGCATGATATGCGGATATTTGTTATGGAATACTCTGAATATTTCGTCGGCAAAAGCCTGTCCTACTATTGGAACCTGGTCAAAATCAAATAAAATAATTTTAAATTTTTCAAGGTCGGAAAGAATTCTACGTGCTTGTGAACGAGATATATAGACGCCACCAATCGTATAAAGCTTTACCTGGATTTTGGTTTTGTCAAATCCATAATCACTGTCTTCAGTCAGATTTGCATACTGATTGAAGAGTTTTTCTAGATGAAGTTCTGATGAAGTGGAGATTTTAAATGTGACACTCGTTCCTTTTTTGATTTTTTTAGTGGTCTCAACGAAAATATCGGGAATTTCGTTATTGACAATGAGCTTATTTCCAAAGCTATTCAAGATAAATAAATCTCCAGCTTTGGATGTAAAAAATATGCCTTCACCCGAGTGAGATTTTGGGGTGGTAGTAGTCTTGCCTTTCATCAAGTCTTGAATAGCTTCAAGTTCTGATTTTAATTTTCTTTTTTGCATGATATTTCTAAATACGCCAATGCCGTAGTCATTGATGACGAAAAAGAGAATGTCTTTTTGGATAGCAACTTCAACGCCGATACGTGTTGAAGTTGAGTGTTCAATGGCATTATTGAGCATTTCCGAGAAAGCATAAGTAAAAATGCTGTGCACGTTTTCGGGAAGATTTTTTAGGTGAGGAAGTGATTGTTCAACTTGCTCAAGTACCTTATGTTCTTCGAGCGCTCGGTTGACAAATATTTTATTATAACGTGGCGGGAAAATTTCTTGATGCTGTTGCGCATATTTTGGTAATACGTAAAAGGCCTTTCTGGTTGAGCCAAGCTTAAGTAGTTGGTGATTGGCTACTAATTCAGTAATTAGTCCGCTGGCATATTGTCTGGAAACGCCAAATGACTTAACTAAATCGCGCGTAACCAACGTATCCTTTTTCTTTGCAATTTCAAGTATTTTGTCTTTGGTTAACATTGTAAACTAATTGTAAACCATTCTAGATTCAATTGTCAAGTAATTGTCAACCAAGAAGGAATGACGCCGGTTTTTATGTCATTTTATCGTAAATCCCGGTATTAGGCATGTCCATGAGCCTGTAAATCTTTTTGTATAAACGGCCATAGACAAAAGTGTCTTGACAAAAGGCATTAAAAAATCAATTTAATTTTTTATGCTCATCCTTCGGTGGGCTAAAAATTTCAATGTATTCTAAACGTTCGTCGCCCATTACTTTGAAACCATGTTGGAGATTGCTTGGAATGTAATAAGCCTCTCCTGCGAGGCAGATTTTTGTCTCGGTTCCAATAGTCAATTCAACTTTTCCTACGAGAATATAACCTATTTGTTCTTGTGGGTGGTTATGGTTCGTAATTTGTCCGGGTTCGAGTTTTAAATAAAACATCTGCATGTTTTTGCCAGCAATGGTTTTATAAAAAGTGCCTTCTCTCGCTTTTTGAAAAGCGATTTCGTTCCAATTAAAGTAGGGCATATTTGGATCCTCTTAAAATTAATTTTTCTCAACCAATAAATTCTTAATCAACGCGATCATCAATTCTTTTTTCTGTGGCTTACTCTCGGCGATGAGCAGGGCAAGTGCAACCAATGCATTATCGTTAATCAGCATTTCGCCATTCGATTTATATAGATGATTATTTTTATCGAGATAGTGAATAAATAACAATGACGCAATGCGTTTATTACCATCGGTGAATGGATGATCTTTAATGATGAAATAGAGCAGGTGAGCGGCTTTATCTTCGAGAGTGGGATAAAGATCTTGACCGCCAAAGCTTTGCTCTAAATTGCCTAAAATTGCTTCTAAACCATGTTCGCGCTCGTTGCCAAAAATGCTGCTTGCTTCGCTTTTGGCGATTAGTGCGTTTTTAAGTTGGCTGATTGCGTCTAAAGCATGGCTATAGGAGAGGCTAAATTTTTGTGCATTTCCTTTAGTGATTGGTAAATTATTTTCGTCGTAGCTTTTGAGTAATAACCATGATTTAGCATATTTTGCGATAACTTCTAATAGTCCTTGCGCTTCCTCATTAGTTAATTGCCGTTTGCTGCTTGCTTCTTTGATAAATTGCAAAGCATTTTCTAGTTCTTGAACGCCAGTTTCGGCTAGGCGTTTTTGGTTTATGGTGTAGCCTTTAAGTAAGTGTTCTTTAAGTGTGCGCGTTGCCCAGATACGAAACTGTGTGCCTCGTAGTGATTTGACGCGATAGCCAACTGAAATAATGACGTCAAGGTTATAGTAATTTGTGGGCTTGGTAGAAAATTCGGAATTTCCGAATTTTCTCATACTGTTTCCCAAAACAAGCTCCTTTTCATCGTAAATATTTTGGATGTGTTCATTAATGGTTGACTTTGATTTATCAAATAATTTTGCCATTTGTTCTTGAGTCAACCAGACAGTTTCGCCTTCCAATAAAACCTCAACCGCATATTCCCCTTTTCCTGTTTTATAGATTAAAATTTGTTTTCCATTGTTTTGTTGCTTTTTGTTCATAAAAACCTCGAAAATTGTATGGTGTATGGAACTATTACTAAAGAAGTGTAACCAATAATAATTACTTATCAATACCGTGTTTGTGTATAAATATCATCTAACCGAGCCATTTATCTAAGTCTTCGAGCAAAGTAACCGCAAATTGCTTTTGTTGTTTGTGAATTCTAATTGCTTTTGGTAGATAACATTTTCCGATGTTTAATACATTTTTTTTAAAATAAGAAATTGTTTGTGGCAAAGTTTGTCCCCTTAATACGCCAGTAATTAGTGATTTGAGCACTAAAAAAGTTTTGCCTCCTTCGATTATATGGGCATCATGCAGCAATTTTTCTTCTAGTGTTTCAGGAATGGCTGTTTTCTGCGATTTTTTCGCTATTTTAATGATTTTCTGAATGCTTAATTTTGGAATTCCTTGCCTTTTTAACCAGTCAACAATATGTTTTTGGTGGCTATTAATAATGCCATGAAAATAAGTGGCATAAATAATATGTTCTCGATTGCAAAGTTTGCCACAACCTTTTGCAAGATAGGCGAGTGTTTTTATTATGCGATGAATATGTTGAATATTATGCATAGCATCTTTGTTTGCATATAATGGCAATATAAATTTTTCGATTTGTAGTTGCATAACGCCCGCATGCCAAGCAGCTAATTCGTGAGCTTTGATAAAAGTTTGTCGCCGCTCAATACGATACCAAGCTCTGGTTTGTGAGAGTCTTTTAACTGGATTTTCGGTAACTAAAGATTTCCCTTGCGAATCTTCGTATTGCCCTGCAGCAAAATTAAATAAGGCGCGTAATAAGCGCATGGATAGGTTGGCATAAGCTTGTCCGCGTTCTTCTCCTAGCTTTGCATGTCTTTTGGTTATCTTGTCTTTAGTAATGCTAAGCAATGGTTTATATTGCCAGTCGGGAAATGCTTTGGTCATTACATTGTTATAATCATAGAGCGTTTTTGGTTCTAGAGCTTTACGTGCCTTTATGTAATCATCCCACGTGTTTTTTAAGGTAACATTGCTTGCGATATTAGCGCGTTTTTCAGCAATCGGATCAATTCCAGTTGCAATCTTACCCAAAAGTTTTTGCGCTTCTTTACGCGCTTGTTCTGTCGTGAGTTCGCCATAGCGCCCCAAAGTCATGCGGCGCACCTTGCCATTAATCAATTTCTCCAAAACAAAGCTTTTTACGCCGTTCTCCGTGACGCGTAGAGCGAAGCCCTTAAGCTGATCATCTCGGTAAAATTCCTGATTTTTACCGATAGGCGGCGTGATTTTGTCAACGTTTAGTTTTGTTATTTTCATTTTCTACGAATTTTTGTTCTGCGATTATTGTTACTGTTCTTTGGTACAACTAATTTCTCGAAATCAGCTTGAAAAGAACTATCCATCCTTGATCTGACATAAGGTGTCCCAAGCTTTGATGGCACAACATAAGCGTCAATTTCTTTTGCTTTTGCAAGTGCGATGCATTTTGTTTTCGTAATCCAGCCAATCTCTTTAATATAATATTCAAAAATTTCGCCATTCTTTTTATGTACGCATGTGATTTTACACATATCGATAATTCGTCCAATTTTCCCTCCTTCTTCATTTTTAATGCCCACCAATAGTTTTTGAAATTGCTCATCAGTAAATTTTCTAATAGGTCTATTGTCCTTGATACCTGTAGCTCGGCGTAAATCTCTTTCATATCTGGCAGGATCATTGTGATCTTCTGGGGGCGCGTATTTCCAAGCCAAGCCATGGAGCGAGAGATTGCTGTAATAACTTCGCAAACAATCGATCAATGCATCATGCCCTATATTTTTATTTGGAAATATAGCAAGATTTCTACAATGCAGTTTATTTATAACGCCGATTTGGCTGTGCTTTTTACTTATTGTTCCTACATGAACATTTCCTGGATTATTTGCTCTCCAATTCCAATGTCCATGAATATATCGTTTTAACTGTCCGCTACCATCCAAATAAATTATTGAATGATCTTTGCCTTCGCCTTGTTCAGCTTTGATAAAATATGGTTCGTTTTTAGGCATAGTTTTTCTTCATGATTTTAAAGTTTTTAAGTAAAAACCAAGTTTTGCAATTACCATTGCATATTCGCATCGCACCCGATCACCCGTTCGCATGACACCCGATCAGTGATTCGCATCACACTCGATCACCGATTCGCATAACACTCGATCACTCATCGAGCAATCATTCGCACCGCACCCGATCACTAAGTTTTAAGTTTTTTAAGCTTAACTTCATATTATACAAATTTTACAAAAAAACTTTTCTTTGAATCTTAAACTACGCCTCTTATTAACTAAATTTAAGAGGTAAATGATGAGTGAGAGGTTATCGATGAGAAAAATTAGAGAAATATTGCGTTTAAAATGGGAATTGAAATGCGGAAATCGAACCATAGCAACTAGCGTTGGAGTAAGCAGCAGCACGGTTAGCGACTGCCTAAAGCGAGCAGAAAGAGCAAAGCTGACATGGCCATTGCCTGTCGAAGGCTACAATGATGAGAAGCTAGAAAAACTGCTTTATTTGCCAGTAAGGAACAAAACACCCGAGAATTGCGTGGTTGATTGGACTTACGTGCATAGTGAATTAAAGCGTAAAGGCGTTACGCTGCAGTTATTGTGGGGTGAGTATCAGACGCAGTACGCACAAGGTTTAAGCTATAGCCAGTATTGCAGGAATTATCGAGTTTGGCGTGAACAGTTAGATATGTGTATGCGCCAAAATTACAAGGCTGGAGAAAAGATGTTTGTTGATTATGCTGGAATGACCATGCCGATTGTAGTTGATACTGCTAGTGGTGAAGTTCAGGAAGCGCAGATTTTTGTAGCGGTACTTGGAGCGTCAAATTATACCTTTGCCGAAGCAACCATGAGTCAATCACTGCCTGATTGGATCGCATCACATGTTAGGGCATTTGATTTTTTTGGCGGAGTAAGTGAGATTCTAATTCCTGATAATCTTAAGGCTGGGGTGACTAAGCCCCATCGTTATGAACCTGATTTAAATCCTACTTATTGCGATATGGCGAATCATTATGGGATAGCAGTTATTCCAACCAGGGTAAGCGCTCCGCGGGATAAAGCTAAAGTTGAAGAAGCAGTGCAAAATGTAGAAAGATTTATTTTAGCCAAGCTACGTAATCGGACTTTTTTTAATTTGTATGAGTTAAATGAGGCAATAGACGCTTTACTTATAGAGTTAAACCAAAAGCCCTTTCAAAAACTTCCGGGATCTCGTTTGAGTCAGTTTGAAGCCATGGAAAAACCCGTTTTAAAACCGTTGCCCCAAACAGCTTATGTTTTTGCCGAATGGAAGAAAGCCAAGGCTGGCATTGATTATCACATTGTTTTAGATGCTCATTATTACAGCGTACCTTATACGCTGATTAGCAAAACACTAGATGTTCGTTATACGAATAACACAGTTGAGGTTTTTTACCAAGGCAAGCGAGTTGCTTCACATCGTAGGAAGTACCAAAAAGGAGGATTTACGACGGTATTAGAGCATATGCCTAAAGCTCATCAGGAATATGCCAAATGGACGCCGGAGCGACTTGTCAGGTGGGCTTTAGATAGTGGTAAAGCAACGGCAAGCTTAGTGGAAAAGATTATTGAATCCCGTTGTCATCCGCAACATGGGTTTCGTTCTTGCCTTGGGATTATGAGATTGGGTGATAGCTTTGGCAAAGATCGTTTGGAAAACGCGTGTAAAAGAGCATTAGCGCTTGGGGCTTATAGTTATAAAAACGTATTCTCAATTTTGCAAAATAACTTAGATCTTACGCCATTATCAGAACCGCTCCAAACTCACGTAACTGAGCAACGACATGAATATGTGCGCGGAGGTGATTATTTTGCATAAAAAAGAAATGGTTGAATGTGTGGACAAGCCATGGACGAAATGTGGATAACATCCTTGTTATCCACATTATCGCCCACAGCTTGCCCACACATGCTTTGGTTTATTACAACAATTTTTTATTTTTTATTCTTTTATTTTTTTTATTTGTTCGATTAGTTTTGATTTTTTAACTTTAATTTAGGAGAAGAAAATGTTATTACACCAAACTGTAGATAAATTGCAAAACCTTAAATTACTTGGTATGGCTAAAGCGCTGGCTGAGCAAATGGCGCAATCTGATATTGACTCTTTGAGCTTTGAGGAACGCTTGGGTTTTTTGATCGATCGCGAGGCAACTGAAAGAGACAGCCGAAGATTAAAAACGAGGCTGGCTAAAGCTAAATTAAAACAAACCGCTACCATTGAAGATATTGACTATCAACAACCGCGCGGTCTTGATAAATCCTTAATCAGGCAACTAGCAAGTTGTGACTGGATAAAAGATCATCACAACGTTTTAATTGTCGGACCGACTGGTACTGGGAAAACTTATCTTGCTTGCGCCTTGGCACACAAAGCTTGTTTAGAGGGTTGTAGCGCTTATTATGCACGCTTACCCAGATTGTTGCCCGAGTTAGCTATTAGCAAAGGTGATGGCAGTTACATGAGACGCATCAATGAATTAGCAAGAATCGATTTGCTAATTTTGGATGATTGGGGTTTAATTACTTTGAATGCTGATCACCGTAGAGATTTATTAGAAATATTGGATGATCGGCATGGTCGTAAATCTACCATCGTCACTAGCCAGATACCGATTAAACTTTGGCATGAAATTATTAATGATAGCACTTTAGCTGATGCAATTTTAGATCGCTTGATCCATAATGCTTATCGGATCGAAATGAAAGGCGAATCCATGAGGAAAATTAGAGGGCAAAAAAATCAGAAATTATTAGCTAAAAAGGAGTAAAAATAGCATGAGTTTACAAAAGTGAGGACAGCTTAGTGCGTGATCGGGTGTGATGCGAATGATTGCTCGACGACTGATCGAGTGTCATGCGAACAAGTGATCGGGTGCGATGCGAATTACTGATCGGGTGTTATGCGAATAGGTGATCGGGTAAAATGCGAATGAGTGATCGAGTGCGTGCGAATATGCACTAGGAAGAACTTTATAATGGAATCTCACAAGTTCTGTAGCTTACGCACTAAAATCTTGATGTCTTTAATTTATCTATCGCTCCCTGCCTTAGCGACTATTTTGTCTCTTGCCGCCTATAACTGGACGCACATTGATCGAAGGTCCATATATTATTTTATAACTCATTGATTTTATTAACAATTTTATTTGCATCGCCTCTCCTTTCAAGGAAAAACCTCCTGAAGGATGCCAATCGCGTTACCGCTGTAACGAATTATCGTAAATTCTTTTAGCCCCAAAATCGCTAAAACCGATGAATCAAAATTAACTGTTCCGCCACCTTGCAT
>Ga0233425_10005817_pt1 | contig 19001 bp, 14 predicted proteins | sample Watercolumn_Towu_2_FD_181712 | JGI IMG/M metagenome (GOLD analysis project Ga0233425, IMG submission 181712) | Freshwater microbial communities from Lake Towuti, South Sulawesi, Indonesia - Watercolumn_Towuti2014_140_MG | ecosystem: Environmental > Aquatic > Freshwater > Lake | place... | reverse complement strand
GATTTCACCTTTAGCAAAGCATGTATTGGATCCGTCACTACCCTGATCAGCACTTCCCAGCCGCCCGACAGTGTGTTCAAAGCCCTGTGGGACCTGGATGGTGACGGGCGGTTCAACGACGCCATCGGAGACACCGTGCAATATTCCTATCCCATTCCGGGATTTTATTATATTGGCCTCAAGGTCATCGCTTTCTCAGGTGCCTCCGACGCTATATACAAAATGGTTCCGGTTGCTCAGGTGAATGCTTCCTTTGCTGTTGACCTGGCCTGCCGGAACCTGCCCGTCCATTTTTTTGACCGCTCGGTGATCATTGCAGATACGGTGTTTCAGTATATCTGGAGTTTTGGTGATGGAACCCCGACCAGTTTTCTGAGGAATCCAACCCATAATTATGCATCTGCCGGATTGTACACAGTGAAGCTTATTGTGATCTCCCTCTCCGGGTGCGTCGACTCGGTAAAAACCACCCTCGATGTCAAGGATCCTCCGTTTGTGGATGTTTCTTTTTCAGGAGATACGGTTTTTAATCTGGGGGACAGCGTTACTGTGACCGTCATCGGCGCCTTCGACAGCGTTTTCTGGAGTACGGGCTCAAATGCCATTTCCATCGTGATAAAAACTGCAGGCTTCTATTACGTTCAGGGTTACCTGAACGGATGTTATGGAGACCGGTATTTCACAATTACCGTAATCGAGGACAAATCGGTAAGGATCATGTCTGTTATTACTCCAAACGGGGATGGCTACAACGATCGATGGGAGATCCTGAATATTGACGAGGTGGCACCTTGTCAAGCCGATGTATACAACCGGTGGGGAGAAAAAGTGTTTTCCTCTTTACAATATACCAATGACTGGGAGGGATTGCACCTGGGAAAAGCATTGCCAGATGACACTTACTACTACTTTGTAAGATGCACTGACGGATCCCTTCGTAAGGGAAGTCTGAATATTGTAAGATGAAACGGAATTACGATAGAACAGGCAAACGAGTATATCTGGGCACAGGTACCCTTCTGGCGACGGTAATTCCCATCCTGATGCATGCACAACTTCTCCCGCTGTCAAACCAGTACCTGCTTAGTCCCTCCGTAATCTCCCCGGCATTTGCCGGAAGAGACTGCCCTTTTGAGGCATTCCTGACCAGCCGGATAGAATGGACCGCTGTGCCCGGCCACCCGGTCATCGGCATACTCAATGTCGATGGCGCCCTTCCGAAACGCCTTGGCATTGGCGGAAACATCACCATCAACAGCGCCGGTCCATTGAATAACCTGACGCTGAACGTTGACCTGGCCTATCATCTGAAAGTCGCCGTGGATCACACATTGAGTTTCGGGATCAATGTATCCTATTACCAGAATGTACTTGACCTCACAGATGCCGTGCTGAGCGATCCCAACGACCCACTGTTGAAAGGCCGGTCGGAAATATCAGAATCTTACATTAACCTTGGCGCAAGCCTGCTCTATTCCTGGCGGACTCTGGACATCTGCGTGGCATTCCCGCTGTTGTTTAACAACAGATCCTTCTACAGCAGCGAAAGCATTTATTCACACGTGCTTACAATGGACCGGAATTTCTATGTTTATGCAGGATATCTCCTGAAAACCAAGACAGACTGGAGCGGAAAGTTCGGTTTCCTTCTTCGTAAAACCCAATTCACCCCGATGTCGTTCGACATCAGTGCACTGGCCCTGTATAAAGAAATGGGGTGGCTGGGGCTGATCTACCGGAAGAACAACATCCTTTGCTTCACAGGCGGACTTACCATTACCAGGGGATTGAAATTCAGTTACAGCTACGAATATTCTCCTTCTGCCATGCGGGGAAAATCGTATGGAACACACGAAATAACCCTGGGTTACCAGCTGGCTTCGAAATCAGACAAACCATCACTGCAGGAATATATCAAATGATCTTGAAAGCAGGAACATACGGATTCAGGAGAAGGATGGCAACATTGCTATTGCTTACAGGACTGGTTCAGGTTGTTCCCGGACAACCTTCCCTTACGAAGCAGGGAGGGATCTGTTTCCGGGTTGAGAATAACCCTGTCCTATCCAAACTGCACCAGTTTGATTCATTGTTGTCCTCTCATGGGGTTCATTTCAGCCTGGCCATCACACCCTGGGTTTTGCCCTTATCTCCGGAGTATGTTGATTCGCTGATAAGCATGCACGCGCGTGGCCATGACATCATGGATAACACTCCTACACACCAGACCCAATTCTTCAACCTGCTGAATGTTGCAGACACCGTTTTGTTCAGCGGAAATCCGGGCGTGGATCATTTTTACCAGGCCCGGATTTGCCTGAAATATTCGGCTGTCGACACCTTTCAGGCACACGGTGAGGGATTGGTCAATGTATACGGAAATATGGTGATCAGCCATAATGCGGGCGAATTCGCCGACCTGACAGGAAATCCTTACTTTTTTGCCTTATACCTGAATCCTGCCGGGAAAATATTTCTTTGGTACAACCGGCAGGCTTCCAATCCGGCGGATCCGGATACGGTATTAATAAGATCTTTCTGGGAAGAGCCAGTGAACCTTGGAACCCTGCTGAACATTCATTACCATAAACTCACCCAGCAGAATGTACTGATGGATCCTGCGGCTGTATTATTACTTGGCCAACGGTCTCTTTCACTATTCTCTCAATCGGGTATCCCCCGCCCGGAAATATGGATCCACCCGGCTGGCCAGATGCCCTATATCAACGGGTACCAGATCAGGTCCATCCTGGGAAACGCCTTGTTATACAAAGCCGGATCAAACTTCGCCAACAAATCCTACTTGTGTTACAACGAATACAATCCGCAATTTATCTGCCGGTATGGCATGCAGAATGACGAGGTGCAGATGGAAACACGCTCATTTGCCTGGAACAAACACCTGATCGCTGATCAGGCCGCCAGGCATTTCCTGAAGATCAGTGTGTCAACATTTGCAAATCCACTGGGAGGCTGGAATGCATTCCTCCAGCGGGTGGACAGCCTGTTGAACTGGTGCGCCCTGACAGGTATCCCTGTCGGGAACTATTCGGCATGGAATGCCTGGCTATACGACAGTCTGCCAAGCCGGACCATGAACATTTTTCCGGCACTTGACCTCGACCGTGACGGGGATCACTATCCCGACGGATTTGACCAGGAAGGATGGATAAACAGTGTCTACGATACAACCGAAGGAGTTGCAGCGAGCGGACATTGCAGCTTTGCATTGGATGAGCCCGGTTATTTCTGCCAGGTCACCCACCTGGCCGGGCTGGAAAAAGGGAAAAATCTGATCCATATCTGGTCGAAAAATTCGGGAACCGATACCTGCCAGATTTCCGTACAGGTCAGCTTCCCGGAATCGGGTTTTGTACAGGTCTTCACCTTCCAGTCCGATACAGGTCTCTGGACAAAACATTCATCCTCCGTGATCGTTCCCGATTCCATATCATTGATCAATGTGGCAGCCTTCCGTTCCGATACAATGCCCGATACAGTCTGGATAAGCGGCATGCAATTATATTCCGCCGGATTCCTCAAACGATCGGCCTTACCGGAACAGGTTGTCAGCAAGATCAGTCAGTTTTTCAACGTCAATCTATATGACCTGGTCATTGATACCATTTACGATCCTTCAACGATTTCCTGGTGGGTGAAGGGGCAAAAGCATATGGATTTTCGTTTTCTTTCAGGCCAGTACCTGCAGCCTCTTAAACCACAGTCATTCTGGATCGGACAGGACACTGCCTGGCTGATGGCCCTTAGCCCCGATGGCGTTATGGACAGCTGCAGGCTGACCTTTGAGTCGATTCCTATCGAGGGATTCTGCCCGGGAGTACCGGTGACCATCGCGCTGCTCGATACCCTCGAAAACGATTTTATTACATGGACATCCATCCCGTTTGACTCCACCATTTCCGATCCCCATTTGCGTAATCCTACGGTGAATGCTCCGGTGACTACGCTATATCTGGTGGAAGCTATCAGCCCCCAGGGCCCGATTCAGCACGACAGCATCACTATTGTAAGGTACGCGCTTCCTGCTCCATCCCTGCCGGCCGACACCAACCTGTGCAGCGGGGATTCGGTAAGTTTCACTGCAACAGGAGGAGTACATTATGTCTGGAGCACCGGCGACACCTCTGCGACCATTACGATTGCACCAATTGTTTCCACAACCTATACAGTGGCCATCACTACCCAGGATGGATGCACCGGATACGATTCCACCCATGTGATCGTCTGGCAGCGACCCGATGTCCACATGTGGGGACTCTGGCCGGCTTATTGTATATACGATATCCCTTCATCCGTGTTTGGAGATCCGCCCGGAGGAACCTTCAGCGGTCCCGGCCTAACCGGAGATATTTTTTATCCCGACTCTGCCAATCTCGGAAAGAATACACTGACTTATCTTTTTGTTGACACAACAGGATGTATCAATTCTGATACCCTGGTTGTAACTGTGTATCCACGCCCCCAGGTGATTCCTCAGCCCACCGACACCACTTTATGCGCCGATAAATCCATCACCCTGCACGCGGGCACGGGAAATAATTCCTATCTCTGGTCCAATGGAGTTGCCGATTCCATTGTGACGGTTGATACCACCGGAGTCGGGCTGGGGCTTTACAGCATATGGGTCTATGTGACAAATAACGGGTGTGTAAATATGGACACGGCCTATATAACTTTTGTGGAGTGCCCGATCGGGGTGAACGATCCGGGAAATGTCCCCGCTTTTCGTATTTATCCGAATCCTGCCAGCAGAATTCTGTTGGTCGAACCACTTATCACCATACCGGAAACATACTCGGTAGAAGTGCTTAATCCGGCAGGAATGGTGCTGATTGCACAACCCGGGAACATCGGGAAGGTACAGATTGAACTGAATGGTATTGCCGGAGGGGTGTATCTGCTAAAGATCTCTCTGTCGGGCCGTGAATACTACTACCGCTTTATCCGGATCTAGTCACGACATCTGTAACCTTTCAATGATCTTTATCAGGTCGGTGGGACGGTATGGCTTGGCGAGGTAATCATTCATTCCTGCAGCCAGGCAGGTTTCCCTGTCCGTTACCATGATATGGGCAGTGATGGCCACTATACTTACCGGACAAAAGTGATTCGCTTCCTTTTCGCTCATTTTTGCCAGTTTTTCCCTCTCATAGGTTCGGATTTGCCTGGCAGCTTCCAAACCGTCCATGATCGGCATGGCAATGTCCATTATGACAAGATCGTATACTTTTTTATAAAACTTTTCCAGGGCAACTTTCCCGTTTTCCGCAATATCTACGGTATGACCATCCCGTTGCAATGTGGTTACGGCAAATTTCTGGTTGAGGAGGTTATCTTCCACCAGGAGGATAGACAGAGGCTTTGATTTCTTTGGAGGACGCGCTGTTTCCCTGGCTTCTTCCTTGAGTAATGCATCATCCCCGACCGTGAACAACAGGGTAAACCAAAAGGTTGATCCTTTCCCTTTCTCGCTGAAAACGCCCATCCTGCCGTTCATCAACTGGGTGAGATTCAGTGAAATGGAAAGCCCCAGCCCGGTTCCCTCATATTCCATGATCAGGGGATTTTCCATTTGGGCAAACTCATTAAACAGGCTCTGCTGTTCATCCGCCGACATGCCGATCCCGGTGTCGGTCACTTCGAATTTCAGTACCCGCTGGTTTTCTTGAAGCTTGCTGACATCAATCCCATCGGGAAGGTATTCCTTCTCACTCTCAGCGTAGCCAATGATTTCGGCCGAAATCACGACTTCCCCCTCGTTGGTGAATTTGATTGCGTTGTTGGTCAGGTTGATCAGAATTTGCTTCAGCCTTACAGGATCCCCGATCAGGCATCCTGGAATGGTCGCATCGATCTTTGAACTAAGTTCAATCCCTTTCCCTTTGGCTTTGAGGGAGAGCAGTTTAACAACCTGAAGGATCTCATCGTTCAGTGAAAAGGGGTTTTCCTCCAGTTTCAACTGGCCAGCCTCAATTTTGGAAAGGTCCAGAATATCGTTGATGATGGTCAGCAGGTTGATGCTGGCGATATGGATAATCTCCAGAAATTCCTTTTGTTCTTCGGTAAGGGTGGTCTGGCTGAGCAACGTGTATATCCCCAGGATGCTGTTCATCGGCGTCCGGATTTCGTGGCTCATGTTGGCCAGAAACATCGTCTTTTTCCTGTTGGCATCTATCGAATCCTTGATGGCCAGCTTCAGTTCTGTTTCTAGTTCCTCGATCTGGTGTTGCAGGTCAGTAATCTTTTTTTCAGGCTTCATTCGGCGTGTTTCTCCAGTTGGTTTCGAATTATCGTAAACAGCTCTTTTTTGTTGATTGGCTTGGCAATGTAATCGTCAAATCCCGCCTCGAGAAATTTCACCCTGTCACCGGTCATGGCATAGGCGGTTTGTGCAACAAAGGGAATATGCTTATATACGGGATACTGTGCACGGATTTTTTGCATCAGGGCGATTCCGTCATAGGGCGGAGGTAAATTGATGTCAAAGAGCATTATATCGAATGTTTTCCCCTTTGCCTGCATATCGTTGATGATCTTAAGCGTTGCTTCACCGTTTACAGCCGTCGTTACCTTCCCCAGTGTTTTTGTCATTTCAACAAGCACCATTGAGTTCATCAGGTCATCTTCTACAATGAAGATATCCAGTTCCTGCAGTGCCTTGGTTTTTCTTGCAGCAGGAGGGGCTTTTGCAGGAGCCGCCGAAGCAGCGGCCGCTGCTTCGGCGGGTTCAGGCTCTGCTGCTTTCAGGGAAATGGTAACCGTCGTTCCTATCCCTTTTTCTGAGGATATGTCGATTCTTCCCTGCATCATTTCGAGCAGTCTCCGGGCGATAGGCAATCCAAGACGTGAACCCTGTTCGGTTTTACTGTATCCGGGGCTTTCCTGTCTGAAGGGATCAAAAATACCTGGCAGGAAAAGAGGATCAATACCGCATCCGGAGTCCTTTATCCGGATTGTCACTTCATTCGATGGCGAGTGGTAGTCGTAGGAGAGATTGACAAACCCTTTGCTGGTGTATTTGATTGCGTTGTCAACCACTGCGCCCACGACTTTCGTGAGAACTTTGTCATCTGCCAGAACCCGGGGCACATCTTTCTGGATAACATTGAATTTGATCTTCTGGTCGTTGGCCTTGAACACGTATAGTTGAGTGACACTCGACAGGATCGCAGGCACCGAACAGGGCTGAAGATTCACCTCGATGTCGTTGGATTCAATACGGCTGATATCAATCAGGTTGTTGAGGATATTAATCAGCCGGTCCCCGCTCTCTGAGATGGCACGGGCGTATTCGAACAGTTCCTTCTGCTCCAGAAGAGATATTTCGTGTTCCAGAAGACTGGCAAACCCGATGATGTTGTTCAGAGGGGTCCGTATCTCGGAACTGAGGTTTGAAAGAAAGGTGTTTTTCTGAAAGCTCTCTTCTTCCGCTCTTTTTAATGCTTTCTTGAGCGTGAGTTCTACATTTGCCTTTACCTTCTCATCTTCCCTGACCTCTGCTTCCTTTACCCTTATTCCTTCCAGTCGAACACGGAGATCCTCCAGTTCACGCATAAGCGCCGATTTTTGCTCTTCCGCATTACGTTGCGCAGTCTGTGCACTCTTTTTGGACCGTATCTGAGATGCCAGAAACACAAAGGAGCCAACCATGAGCAATCCAAGAACGATAATACAGATGATCAGCAACATTGCATTCATACACCCTATTTAAACGCTATATGGAGTATTTCTGTGGGATTAAGAGCGTATTTCTCGAGATCGTTGATCCGGCCTTCGGTGAACGGATTGAACATCTTAACCATAAATCCCTGTTTTCGTAAGATTTCGGGATAGTCCTGGCCATATATCCTAACATGGTCAAACTGACCGTACACCCGCTCCCGTTCTTCGGGTGTTTTAACCGTTGGATCGTGGAATGTGTCCTTCAGCACCTTGGATATGGGAACCTGGAGTATTGCCCAGGCACCTGGCTTGAGAATCCGGTGAATCTCCCTGAGGGCTTTTTCGTCGTCTTCTATATGCTCCAGTACATGATTGCAGAGGACCACATCGAATGCATCCGATTCGAATGGCATATTGGTGACATCCATCAGGTTTACTTTCCTGTCATAGTAATATCCCTCGTAATATTTTACACCGGATTTATAATCCAGGTGAGTCAGCGACAAAAGTAAAGCACGGATGCATCCTTCAGGAGCGATATGGAGGATCTTGTGAGGAGCGGTGAACAAGGTTGTCTTTTCCTTCAGATACAGGTAAATCAAGCGGTCACGGTCCAATGAAAAGCACCTCGGGCACACAAGGTTCTTGCGGTATCCGCCCCCGACGATTTGTTTTTCCTTCAGCACCGGAAAATCAAAGCCTCCGGGAAGGAGCTCACGGAAAGAGTTACCGCAAAAGGGACAGAAAAAGGCTGATCCGCTGTACCGGAATGAAAGATATTTTTGCCAGGCACCTCTCAGCTTCTTTCCGAGCCAGAAAGGGATCAGTTTTTTTCCGGGGAACCTCATAATAATTCGGTTTTAAGTTGAACGTTGAAGTAAAAATAAGGAAATGAGGATTACAAATCACCGGATCAAATGGAATTTTTTCGAATATATTATCGATCCTGTAATAACAGTGCATAAGTATATTCCTGAATTTAAGTCGCTTAAAGTACGGTCCAGAATGTGTTTCCCGGGCAACATTGTTTCTCCGACAGGATTGGTGACCGCTTTTCCAGTAATCCCGAAAACGTTGATACTGACGAAGCTTTCATCCGGAAGGACGAAACTGATCCTGACAGTTCCGGTTCTCCCGAGCTGAGTAACCTGAAGTCCGATGTCATCCTCCCTGTAACGGGCTTCAGCGGATAATAAGGAGGAATCGTGGCATTCATAGGCACCCATGTCATTCACCCACGCAAATGGACGGGATCGCGACTTGATATCAAAACCAAGATTGAAGTATATCATCGGCGAAGCATTATTCACACACTGCGATGAGGCCTTCAGGTCATAGTTTCCGTGTGGCGGATCAACGAACTGGTTGAAGTCCAGGGACTGGAAGGTGCAGTTTTCCTGAACAACCAGGTTCGTCCCGTCAAAGAAACCATCTCCGGGGCCCATGATCAGGTTGTTCACGGCAAGGTTACCGGAACTTTCCGTATTCTTGAAATGGATCCCGAACACTTTTGGGCTGATAATTGTGTTGTTGGCTACCAAAAAACTTGCCCCGGGAAGCGTGACCACATCCCCGAAATAAATGCCGCTGATCAAGGGATAGGGATCTGGAAAGGTCATACCTGCACGTATGATCAGGTTGTTGTATATTTTTTCATTGCCGAGCCCAAAGACATTGATCCCAACCCCTTTCCCATCGGTCACGGTGTTGTTGTAACAATCGCAGCCACTTCCACCGCCGATCAGGATCCCACTCATTTGGTTGTACACTGCCGAGTCACTGTCATAAGCCACATAATTATCATATACTGCGCAACCCGAATCCGATGACGCAACCTGAATGCCATCCCACCCGGCATATTCGACCCGGTTCCGGTATACCTGGACTCCCCGGATGACATGCGGATAAACCAGGGTGTCATGTCCGTCGCAGTTGATGATATACCCGGTATAAAAGGAGCTGCCGATATACATTCCTTCCATGCCTGTCTGATGCATGTAATTATCGTGGATGGATATATTTCGCATCACGTATTTATCCCGGGTGGAAAGAAAATCACAATCGGGATCGGTTTTGGCGAAGATACCTACAAACACCGTTCCTGTAATTTCAATACCTTCCACTTCTACATCCGTGCTCAGGCCTTCGATGCTCATCCCCCCGCCGTTGATATCATGTATCTTTATCCCGTAATCAATATAGGGAACACCTTTCCCCGACAGCTTGACATGGGAACAGGAGTCGATCTTCAGGCCGTAGTAGAAATCGGTGATGTTAACTCCACCAATCGAATTTCTGATCACGATAGGCGCTTCAGCCGTGCCATGAAGATACCTGATCCAAAGAAAGCTCCTGGTTCCCGGAAGAAGACAGATGGTATCACCGGGCCGGATCCCGGCAGCATTGACACGACCGTCGATATAACTTTCGGAAGTAGATATCTCAAGTTCGCAGGAACTTGCCTGGCCTGATGCCGGAGGTTGAATCCCGCAGGAACAAGCCAGCAGCGCGGCTTGAAGGAGGTGTCGTGTCAGGTGTCTTTTCATGTGGTTTGATTTATAACTCCTGCTAACCCCTTTTTGCCCTTTCCCAGTTCACGGATTGCTGTTTGCGGATATATCTGAAGAAACCGAGATATACTGCCACATTCATCATGACGAAATAAAACGGGATGTACAGAAGTTTGATTTTAATATGTTTGTTCTCCAGCAACCAACCTGCTATCGCTGCAGTATATAAAACCAGCTGTCCCCAGAAAAGCCACGGATAGATACTCAGGTAATTCAGAAGACCGGGGGTAAGGGCAAGCAGGAAGCTGCACATCAGGATAATGGGTAATCCCAGCGGAGCCAGGGTCCAGCGGAGCACTCTGTGAGAGATGAACTGGAACGACAGCATCCCGTACCTGAACGGATTCAGCAGTTCTTTGAGCCGTATGACCGATTGAATCCCTCCTGCCGAGATCCTGATCTTACGCTTTAATTCTTCTTTCACGCTGGCCGACGGGCTTTCCATTGCGTATGCTTCGGGATCGTATTGGATCTTATACCCTTTACCGGCAAGCCGGAGCGAGATAATAAAGTCGTCAAGCAAAGTATCCGTTTCAACCGGCTCGAACAATTCGGTCCGGATTGCAAAAAGTTCCCCCGCTGCTCCGACCACTGTATTCAGCTCTGCATCCCACTTTTTCAGCAAGCTTTCGTATTTCCAGTAGATCCCTTCTGTGGAAGCAGCAGTCCCTTTCAGGAGAACACGTTTTTCACCGGAAACACACCCTACTTTCGGATTCCGGAACAGGTGAACGATCCGGCGGATCGATTCTTTCCCAAGCAGGGTGTTTCCGTCTGAAAAAATGACGATCGGGGTTCTTACGAATCCCATTCCGCGGTTCATGGCCGCTATTTTACCGGCACGTTCCGGCTGGTGGTAGACCTCCACTCCATCATATTTTCGCAGCAAATCCGGAGTCCCGTCATCCGAACCATCAGTAATCCAAACCTGACGGACCTTTGAGCGGGGGTAATCCAGGGTATAGGAGTTCTCCACCTTTTTATCCAGGAATTCCTTTTCGTTGAATGCGGTTACAAACAGGGTTACTTCGGGTTCATATTCCGACGGACCCGGGATTGTTTTCTTGCCTGGCAGTATCCGTTTTATCCTGACGAGGATATATAGCAAAATTCCATACCCGATATAGGCATAGAATATAAGAAAAAGAAATACCCAGAATATGATTTTCAGCGTGAGCATAAACGATGGTTTTATCCGGCTTTGCGTTCCCAGAATTTTGTTTCAGGATTGTATTGCTTCAGTACTCTTGCCGGATTTCCGGCCGCCACCGAATAGGGTGGGATATCTTTCGTAACGATGCTTCCGGCTGCTATCACACAGTGCTTTCCGATAGTCACTCCCGGAAGCACTACGCAGTTGGCTCCCAGCCATGTCTCATCCTCAATGGTGATGGGAGAGGTAGTCACACCCTGGTCGGAAATAGGCAGGGCTATGTCTTCATAGTTGTGATTCAGTCCCGACATTACGATATTCTGGGCAAGGCGGATATCGTTTCCGATCCTGACGGGACCGATCAGCGTGCAGCCGAGTCCGATTCGGGTACGGTCCCCGATATAGATATCGCCTACCCCGTTGTTGATGGTGGTGAAATCCTCAATGGTGGAGTTATCCCCGAGGTGGAATTTGTTGAAAGGGAGAATGTCCATCCGTGTTCTCCGGCGGATCAGGGAATGCTTTCCATTATGGTGGATCAGCGGATTCAGGAACCACCGTACCCATGCGCGGGGTCGGGCCTGGTTCCGTGGCATCAGCGCCCGGGAAGCGAGCTTCTTCAGGCGAGGACTGGACTTGATTCGTTCGGCAAATGACATATAGATATTTTATGATTTCACAAGTTCAATACACCGGAATAATTCATTAATGTTATTTTCCCAGCTGTGCAGTTGGCCGGTTGCCATTCGTTTCGCCCGGAGATCGGGCGAATCTGTCAAAACTGCCTTGTCAATGCAAGCCAGGTATTCTTCGGGTGTGCCGGCAAGAAATACCACATTGGAGAACATCTGCATCGCTTCGGTCCTTGTTGCAACCACAGGCTTCCCCATAGCCAGGTACTCGTCGATCTTCCGCGGGTAATTACCCCGTGTGATCTCGTTATAAACCTGAGCATTTATTGCCACGTCGAAGGATTGAAGGTACCCCGGCAGTTCCGGCTCTTTCCTGGATCCCGTGAAGAAGACATTGGGAAATCTGTGCAACCTGCTTTTCCGGAAATTCTCGTCCTCCGGCCCCACCAGCACGAGAGCCCAGCCAGGGCGCTGTTCAGCGATATACTCCAGCAATCCGATATCGATACGCAGGCTTCTCAGCGCACCGATATATCCAATGACCAAGCTGAATTGCTCTCTTATTTTCTGCATTTCTTCCGGGATCGCAGTGACCTTTGCCGGATTAAAAAGTTCCGAATCACAACCCTGACCGATGTAATAAGAACGGGGATTGTATTTCCGGGCATAGGAAGCAAGGAACTCAGAATTGGCCACTACCAGGTCGGCTTTCCGGATCATGGCTTCCTCCATCCTGGCGCCATGATACCGGAAGAAGTCGGTGGCGATCATGTTGTCCCGGATATAGTACACCAACATCTTTGGGAATAAGATTTCCTTCAGCCGGAAACTACGATAAAAATCACTGTCGGTAAAGAGGATAAAATCTTTGAAACCAAGTTCCGACACGATGTATTTTACCCTGCTTCCGAATCGTTTCATATTCATCGCGTTGATCCGGTCGAAAAGCCATTTTGGTTTGATCTGGCTTACCGATTCCAGAACAATATCCGGGGTATAGATCCAGAGAGTTTCGTCGATATGTTCCAACAGTCCATATCCGGCAGCCCTGGCCTCGCGATATTTCTTCACGGCTACGGTGTGGGGTTGCCGGAGCAGGGTAAAGCGATCAACCGCATAGTTGATGAAGAGAACCCTATGATGCCTTGCCAGTTCCTTCGCCATATTGACGATATTTCCGCCCATGGCCATGTGCCACGATTGCAGGCCGGTGATCACAATATCAGAGGAGCCGTTCATCAGGATCTCTTTTTCCTTTCTGTTTCTTCTGCCAGTGCATAAATCTTCCCGACAAAATTTTCCCAACTGTGCTCAGAAGCCAGGGCTTTTCGTCTGGCGATACATTCTCCGGAGGTTTCCGGAAGAGTCTTCTCAATGCACTGGATCCATTCCTGGTAGGTTGATGCAAGACACGCATAATCCTTAAAATAGGCCATGAAAGTAGTTTTGGTAGCAACCACTGGCTTGCCCATGGCCAGGTATTCGTCAATCTTTAAAGGATAGTTGACATCGGTGATGGGGTTCAGGATCTGCGGATTGATTGCGACATCAAATGCTTTCACATATCCGGGCAACTCCTCAGGGTCTTTCCTTCCGAAGAAATGAACGTTGGAAAGCTGGTGCAGCTCGCTGTTTTGAAATACTGCATCCTCGGGGCCGACCAGTACCAGGTGCCAGTCAGGACGCTTTTTCGCCACGTATATGAGGATACCCGGATCAAGCCGGATGGTAGTCAGGGCGCCGGTGTACCCGATGATGGGCCGGGGGATCCCTGAAACATCTTCGGGGACGGGCAGGGTGCCATCGGGATCGCTGTACATACTGACATCGCATCCCTGTCCGATCATATGTGAATTCGGATTATACCTGGAAGCATATGTGCAGAAATATTCCGAATTGGTGACCGTTATATCCGATTTTGCGATCAGCTTTGGCTCCAGCAGCGATCCGTGCTTCCTGTGGTACGCGACCAGGGTTACGGCATCGCGGAGAAGATATATGTACAAGCCCGGCTTCAGCAGTTCTTTGAGAAAATACCCTGTGAGCATGGAATTATCATTAAGGATAATACAGTCACGGAAACCGAGTTCACTTGTTGCCTTCCTGATCTTCGAAGCAAGTGTCCGTTCATTAGCGTAATTTAACCAATCAAACAACCAGTGGAATGGGATCCAGTTAATGGATTCGCTGACCATCCTTGGATAGAGCACCCAAAGTGACGGAGAAACCTGGATCAGATCGGTTTCTTTCCCTTCCAGGATCCGTTTTCTTCTCTGGACCTGCGGATTATTGGCGTTCTTCAGCAATGAGCTCCGCATGAGAGGAGGATTAACAAAGAGCACCCGGTTTTTCCTGGAGATCTCCGTTGCGGTATATTTGCACGTACTTCCGATGGGAATGTCCCACGCCTGCAGTCCGAATATGATGAAATCCCTGTTTTCCATCTGTTGAGATTATGTTCTTCGTTTCATTTCAGAGACTATCCCGTGGTACAGATCCAGATATTCACCGGCCATTTTTGACCATGAAAAGCGGGCTGCCTGCCGGAATCCTTTTTCCGACAGTCCTGAGCGGAGGCCTGGTTCGGTCAGGACCCGGTGCATTGCCCTGGCCATGTCGTGCGGATTAGTAGGATCGGAGAGCACTGCGGCGTCCCCGGCAACCTCCGGCATGGCGAATACATTCGATGTGATAACTGGTGTACCGCACGCCATGGCCTCAAGGATGGGAATGCCGAAACTTTCCCTGAAAGATGGATAGATGAACAGGTCGGCCAGCGAATAGATCCCGGGAAGGTCTGCATTTTTAATATAATCCAGCCGATGGATAAACCGGCGGATTTCGGGCGTGTGGATCTCATGCAGAATCCGGTCAAGTTCCTCTTCGGGATAGTCGGCGATAACCAGAGGGATCTGGTCCTGGGTCTCCCGCAGATACTTGGTAAAGGCGATGACAGTTCCCTTTGTATTCTTTTTAGGATCAGTATTCCCGAAAAGGAAGATGAAATGTTCCGGCAGACTGTACTTCGAGCGGATATCCCTGAGCAAGGAAGGGTCTTTCACCGGCTTGAAATTCAGGCTCACACCATTATAGATCACGGTCACCTGTTCATCGCGCAGCCGGAAAAAATGAATTATCCGGTTCTTCTCTGATCTGGATACCGTAACGACGCGCTTTGCCCGCTTAACCGCAGCGGGGACATCATACCGCCGGTACATATTCCCGAACTTCTGGTAAACCGAGAAGCCTTTATGAAACAGACTGATATTCTCAAGGTAAAAGATATCGTGAACGGTGACGATCATCGGAACAGGGTTGAAAAGCGGGGCAGTATTGCTGGTGCAATGGAGCAGCTCGCACCGGCATTTTTTGGCTGCCAGGGGCAGCGCAAACTGTTCCCAGGTAGGGTAGGGGCCTCCGGATAGGGGGATGATCTTAACATTATCCGTTGATTCCAGGCAGATGTCGGCATCGGGTTTGACAAATACGAAATAGTTGTTCTCACGGTCAAGATGCTGGATGTTTCGCACCAGTTCCAGAGCTACGAAATCCATTCCGTGCTTTTTTGGCCTGAATAACCGCTGCCCTTCGATTCCAATATTCATGGGTTTCCTTTTTGTCCGGAGGTTGAAGTATGTTCGGTATGAATAAAGCGCTTGTTTGCTCCACGCGTGGTAAGCAGTGATGTCATCATAAGTAGAATCCCCCTGGGTATGGATAACATAGCACGCAGGGTGGACAGATTATAAAATCTTCCCGGAATGGCAAAGAGAAATGTCAGGATAAGCAGGATCAGCAGCCCACCCCAGGCGACAGTATAACCCCATGGATTTGCGAATGCCGAGATCAAGGTCATCAGGGGAAGCAAACCGATGAGCAGGATTCGTGGTGGAAGTAGCATTTGGATGGCTTTGTCGAGATAGTCGGTTTTTCCATTGGTGAAAAAGGTCTTCAGGGCATCTCCGAAATAGGAGGCGTAATGAAGCTGGGCCGAAAGCCAGCGACGGCGCTGCCTGACAAAGACCTCCTCCTTCTGCACCTTTTCGTCATACACAAGCGCCTGATCCAGGTATTCGATTATGATCCCATCCTTCAGTATCTTCAGTTCTATCTCTTTATCAAATCCGCCCACGGCTTTTATGTTCAGCATCAGGTTCTTAAAAAAGCGGTAATCAAATGCCATTCCCGAGCCGATCAGGCTGGATGAGAATCCCAGCCGCCGGTGCCCTTTCCGGAAGACGGAGTTGTTGATCTCTTCACTCGCAGCGTCCAGAACGGCAAATGATGTGTTAGTGTTTTTCGCCACCCGGTGTCCCTGCACCGCGATCATACCTGCCTGGAAGGCATGGTTGACCCGGATCAGAAAATCCCTTGCCATCATGTTGTCGGCGTCGAGTACGACTACACTGTCGAAACGATCATCCGGTAGCTGCGACAGAGCTTTGTTCAACGCTTTGGATTTTGTGCTCTGGTCAAACGATACTTCCATTACCGTGACCGGGAGCTCCCGGAGCCTGGTTAATGTTTCAGGCTGGAATGAATCGGCAATCACGATGACGTCGAAACGGTCCCTTGGATAATCCTGAAGAAGAGCATCCCTTGCCGCCTCCACGATCACTGAATCTTCCTTATATCCGGGGATGAGGACCGCAATCCTGTGCAGGTTTCCGGTCAGGGATTTTTTTTGACGGAGCGGAAAAAGGGAAGCAACCGCAAAAAGGAAGATATATACCGTTCCGAATGCCAGGTAAAGCAGAAGAATTCCGTGAACAATCATCCAGAACACATGAACAATGCCACCTGTCATTGTTAAGACTTTTTCCGGGAGATTCCGATTCCATTCCAAAAATACGAAAGAATAGAGGAAATCCCGAAGAGTGAAATAAAATCTCAGTAAATTCCACAGAGGAGGAAGCAGAAGTCAGGGTATCAATTACAATGAAGGATTGTTATGAATGTCTTTATTGAAGGCATTGTTCAGATGCCAGCCAAGTGCCTTTAGGTACGCACGGACAAAACTTAGTTTGAATTTCAGCAGCATTGCCACCATATTTTTAGGGATAGCGACTCCCAACTGGTACAGGATGCCCAGGTAAAAATCCCTGCCCCAGATGTTCCGCCGCATAAAGACAAGCCGGTTCCGGTTCAGATAATAGGTCTTTAAAAAGCTCAGCTTACCGGTTGAAACCGACTCCTTATGATACACCAGAGAGTTATGCACATACCAGATCCGGTATCCCGCTTTCTTGATGCGGTAACTCCAGTCGGCTTCTTCATAATACAGGAAGAAGATATAGGACATCAGACCGATATCCTTGATCACCCTCATCGGAACCATCATGGCGGCGCCGTGTGCATATGCGGTTTCTTCGTCCCGGTCATACTGGCCCGTATCTTTTTCGCGGTACCCCTTTGCTGAGTTTCTTACCGTATACCGGTTGAACGGGATAAAACCGGCGTACTGAATGATCTGCGGATCGTAATAGAAGCGGATCTTCGGGCTTACAGCTCCGATCTCCGGATGGTCTTCCAGTTTCTCGACGAGGGGCTCCAGGAAATGGGGATCCACAATTGTGTCATTGTTCAGCAGCAGGACATATTCCCCTTTGGCCCGCATGATCCCCTGGTTGTTTCCTCCGGCAAATCCCCAGTTTATATGGCTTTCATACAGGATCACATTCGGGTAACGCTCTTTGATGATCGCCGGATTGTCATTGGGGGATTTATTGTCGACGATGATCACTTCGATATTGGGGTAGGTGATCCTGTGCAATGATTCGATGAAATCACAGGTCACTTCCGGGTGATCGTAATTTACGGCAACGATGGATACCAGTGGATACCGTTTCAGCTTCTTTCGGGTCAGCATGTAGGATGCTCATGAATGAACCTGTGAAACGCTGTCCGGATCTGCCAGCCCACGGCCCGGCAATAGGCGCGGAAAAGATCCACCCGACCGCGGAGAAGAAAGGCCAGCATGTTTTTTGGTATGGCTACCAGCAGCTGGAACAGGATGGGAATGATGCTCCTGGGGCCCCTTACATTTCTTCGCATGTAAAGCAACCGGCTCCGGTTCAGGTAGTATGTTTTAAAAGGGCTTTCTTTACCGGTTGCAACTGATTCCAGGTGGTAAATCAGAGAGTTATGTACATAATAGATTTTATAGCCGGCTTTCCGCATACGGAATCCCCAATCCAGTTCTTCATAGTACAAGAAAAATGCCATCGACATCAACCCGATCTTCTTCACTACTTCCTGCGATACCATCATGGCGGCGCCATGGGCATAAGCAGAGATCCGGTCGGAGTCATGCTGCCCGGTATCCTTTTCCATGTGACCGTATGCCCGGCTCCTGACGGTATATGAATTAATATGAGTCATCCCGGCATACTGGATTGTGTCGGGTAAGTAATAGTACCTGATCTTTGGGCTCACGGCGCCGATACCGGTATCAGATTCCATTTTATCTACCAGAGGTTCAAGGAATTCCGAAGTAACCACGGTGTCGTTGTTGATCAATAGGATATATTTCCCTTTCGACATACAGATGCCCAGGTTGTTTGCTCCGGCAAATCCAAGGTTCTCTCCGGTCTCGATGAACTGGATCTCAGGGAACCGGTCCTTGATTATTTTCGGATTATCCTCAGGAGAACCGTTGTCTATCACAATAACCTCATAGTTTGGATAGGTTATCCGGAACAGAGATTCCAGCATCTGGCAGGTTACGTCCGCATGATTGTAGTTGACGGTAATGATGGAGACAAGGGGGCGCTCCGGAACCGGTTCGGTCAATGCACGCATGAATCCGTTTTTTTTTACCAGATAGGAGAGGTAAATTCACCACTGCCAGCCCGATGGTTGCTGTTGCGTTGGAATACACCGTAGCCGTGGCCTGGTACTTCAGTTCAAGTGTAGAGATATTCGCCTGCGCGGTGGACGTGATGATCAGTTCGGTAGTCTTAC
>Ga0233425_10005816_pt1 | contig 19003 bp, 16 predicted proteins | sample Watercolumn_Towu_2_FD_181712 | JGI IMG/M metagenome (GOLD analysis project Ga0233425, IMG submission 181712) | Freshwater microbial communities from Lake Towuti, South Sulawesi, Indonesia - Watercolumn_Towuti2014_140_MG | ecosystem: Environmental > Aquatic > Freshwater > Lake | place... | reverse complement strand
CAAGAACTCCGGCTGCCCCCGGCGCAGTTGGAGGAGGGCCATCTGGCAATATGACTGTTGAATTAAACAGTTCAATGGTATTGTTACCCAGAGTACCCATGCAGTCAAGATATTTCGATCCCAGGGTCGGTTATTTTACAGTTGGCTATACTGACTTTGATGCAAACCCGCAGGGAGTAAAAGGTATTTTACTGGCTAAGCGTTGGAGACTGGAGCCAAAAGAGGAAGACATGGAAAAATATAAAAGAGGTGAATTGGTGGAGCCAAAGAAACCCATTGTTTTTTATATTGATCCTGCCACACCCCAAAAATGGGTTCCCTACCTGATGCAGGGAGTTGATGACTGGAAAGGCGCATTTGAAAAAGCAGGTTTTAAAAACGCCATCATGGCCAAAAAAGCTCCTACCAAAGAAGAAGACAGTACCTGGAGCCTTGACGATGCCCGCAACTCAGCTATCGTTTATAAACCATCTGATATTGCCAATGCCAGCGGCCCAAGTATATCGGACCCAAGAAGTGGGGAAATAATGGAAAGCCATATCAACTGGTATCATAATGTAATGAAGCTGATACACGACTGGTATATGGTGCAAACAGCAGCCGTGGATCCCCGTGCAAGAAAAATGACTTATGATGATGAGTTGATGGGGCAGTTGATACGATTTGTTTCTTCGCATGAAGTGGGACATACCATTGGCCTCCGGCATAATTTCGGTTCAAGTTCATGTGTGCCTGTTGAAAATTTAAGGAACAAAGCCTGGGTGGAGGCAAATGGACATACGCCTTCCATCATGGATTATGCCCGTTTTAATTATGTGGCCCAACCGGAAGATAATATCAGCCAGATTGGTCTGTTTCCCCGCATTGGTGATTATGATAATTGGGCCATAGAATGGGGCTATAGACTTTTTCTCCAATATAAAGATGCGGAAGCGGAAAAAGGATATATCAATAACTGGATAAGGGAAAAATTAAAGAACCACCGGCTTTGGTGGGGTGATGGTGAAGGCAACCAGGATGATGCCCGTTCCCAGACCGAAGATCTTAGTGATGATGCAATGAAGGCAGGGGCTTATGGAATTAAAAATCTGCAGCGCATCCTTCCCAATTTAATGGAATGGACAAAAGAAGACAATGAAGATTATTCCAACCTGAGTGATATGTATAACCAGGTTTCTACCCAGTTTACAAGGTATATGGGGCATGTAGCAAGAAATGTCGGTGGTATTTACAAAACTCCCAAGATGGTTGAAGATGCAGGCCCGGTTTATGAAATAGAACCAGAGGCAAAACAAAAAGAGGCTGTTGATTTCCTGAACAAGCAATTATTTGCAACTCCTTCCTGGCTCATCAATAATGATATTTACAGCCGCACAGGGTTATCCGGTCTTTCAGTCATTGGAAATATCCAGGATGGTATGCTGAACCGCCTGCTTAGCAACCGCACATTGAATAAACTGGTGGAAGCAGAAGCTTCTCTGGGTAATAATGCTTACCAGGTAATCGAATTGCTCAACGATCTGAAAAAAGGGATCTGGAGCGAACTGGCTGCCCGGAAAGCGGTTGATATTTATCGGCGTAATCTGCAGAAATCATATGTCAATATTCTGAGCAATCTTTTAAAACCCCCACCGCCCAGTCAAACAATGGTTACCACGGGCATATCGATCACCATATCCGGTGGTTCTGATAAAACGGATGTGATAAGTGTGGTAAAAGCGCACCTTTCAGCATTGAGAAATGAAATTAATACGGCTGGAGCAGTTATTGCTGACCCAATGACCAAATATCACCTTCAGGATATCTCAAAAAGAATAGATAAGGCACTGAATCCGAATGATTAGGATAAAATATTTGCGATATTGTTTGAAAAGCAGGAACTCGTTATAAGTTCCTGCTTTTTTCTTTACGATTCACTTTGCCGGCAAAGTTTTCAACCTTATCTTTGCGACCCGTAAATCCTAAGCGAAGTCGAAGGAACGGTAGTTCTTCACATAGTGCTGTTCTGACTAACGATTCAGGACTCACGACTATTCACCGAAGAGGTCCAATAAGGATACTGCCTGTGCGGGAACACCTCAAGGGTAAAAATTAAATACTGGGTAAAATGCCTAAAGTAAAAACAAACTCCAGTGCCAAAAAACGCTTCAAAGTGACTGGCACCGGAAAGATCATGCATCAGAAAGCTTTCAAACGTCACATCCTGACCAAGAAATCCAAGAAACGTAAACGTAACATGCGGAAAGACGGGGAGGTTCCAGCTTCACACCTGCATTTTGTAAAACGTTTATTAAGGCTCAAATAAAAAGGTACAAGTCACAGGGGATAAGGCACAAGTCGTGATATGCAACTTATATTCTTGTACCTTGAGCCTTGTGCCTTCAGCAAACAAAACTCTTCAAACATTAAACTAATCACAATATGCCTCGTTCAAAAAATGCAGTGGCTTCGAAAGCCCGCCGCAAAAAAATATTAAAACAAGCCAAAGGTTTTTATGGCAAACGTAAAAATGTATTGACGGTAGCCAAGAATGTTGTAGAAAAAGGTATGACCTATATGTTTGTGGGCCGTAAACTTAAGAAACGAGAATACCGTTCATTGTGGATTGCCCGTATCAATGCTGCTGTAAGGGAGGAGGGAATGACCTATTCTTCTTTCATAAAAAAATTACAGGTTAAAGGCGTTGACCTGGACCGTAAAGTGCTGGCCGACCTTGCTATGAACAATCCTACGACTTTTAAGAGCCTGGTGGCCTCAGTAAAGTAAATTGTTTTTAGGAAAATGATAATCCCCCTGACCGGGGGATTTTTATTTTTTAGGGTTTCTGTTATTGCCCCAGTGTTTTTTGAATCATCTCTTTTCCGCAATCTCCGATGATCTTGTTGAATTCTTCTGATTTTTTCTCATCGGCTTTCAGTTTATTCCATGCTTCGCCTTGTTTTTTCAGGCAGTCGTCCTGCGTGGTTTTTCTTTGAGGGTCTGCTGCATCCATGGCATTTGCCTTCTCATAACAGTCGCATATTTCTTTTGCCAGTTTGGAAGCATCTTTTCAGCCACCGCCGCAGGCAGTAAAGATTGAGGCGGCCAGTACAATAATCATCAAATTTTTCATGGATTATTTTTTTTGGTGAGGGAACAATATATTCAAATACAGGAAAGAAAAAAATGAGCAGTGCGTAATTCCTCAGGAGAATGGATTACCTGCTAACCGGCCAATCATGAGCTTCCTGTTCAGAAACCAAAACACGAAATTGAAGTCCTCTGTTAAGAGCTGTTGTTTCGATAAATTGGCCCAGATCTTTATACTCCTCCGGCACTACAAGGGCAGTTACAAATGATCTTATGCTGATGGGCAATTCAATCAACATACGCTGTATGGCTTCATAGTAGTAAAAGGGTTTGTTGGGGCGGGTCACTTCTTTCAGGTCGACCAGCAGCTTTTTCTGAGAATATTTAACGGCTTCAGTAAATATCCCTTTAGCATGATCCACAATATCCTCAACAGTAGAAACTGTGCCCACTGATTTTACCAGCAGGTATTCAGCTTTATCAGTGAATGACACGGTTACATTCATGAACTAACAAGTTAATATTTTCTGTCCAAAATTTTTCCAATAATATACTTTTGCAACGCTGCAACTGTAGCAACCTTTAAGCAAGCAATAAAACCCATTCAATGGCTGAATCATCATCTATCACCAACTCTTACCTTGACCTGGTAAAACAGACATTTCATTTCCCCCAGGAAGGCATCGAAGTAGAAGAAGGGAACCTCTACTTTAATGGCCTTGATCTGAAAGCCCTGATCGTCAAATACGGCACGCCGATGAAGCTTACCTACTTGCCTAAAATTGGCATGCAGATAAAGAAGGCCAAGCAGATGTTTGCAGTGGCATTCAAAAAACATAAATACGAAGGCAAATATTATTATTGTTATTGCACCAAGAGCTCTCATTTCAGTTTTGTAGTAGAGGAAGCGCTGAAAAGCGATATTCATCTGGAAACCTCTTATGCTTATGATATTGAGATCATCAAGAAGCTTTACCAGCGGAAAAAGATTACCAAGGAAACTCATATAATCTGTAACGGATTTAAACAGAAACGGTATATCCGCCGGATTTCAAATCTTTTGAACTCCGGTTTTACAAATGTGATCCCCGTGCTGGATAATAAGGCGGAGTTAAGAGAGTACGCCAAATCTGTAAAAGTGCCGTTCAAACTGGGGATAAGGGTTGCTGCTGAAGAAGAGCCAACTTTTCCTTTCTATACTTCAAGATTGGGCATCCGGGCTAAAGATATACTAGAGTTTTATGTAGACAGGATAGAGGGGTATGAAAGTAAATTCCAGCTTAAGATGCTACACATTTTCCTTAATAAAGGGATCAAGGACGATATTTATTATTGGAGCGAACTAAATAAACTTATTAATCTTTATTGCCAGTTAAAAAAGATCTGCCCTGAACTGGATTCTATCAATATTGGGGGAGGCTTCCCTATCAAACATTCCCTGGGCTTTGAATACGATTATCAGTTTATGATAAATGAAATTGTAAGTAATATTAAAAAAGCTTGTAAAAAAGCCAAAGTGCGGATGCCGAATATTTTCACAGAGTTTGGCAGTTACACAGTAGGGGAGAGTATGGCGCATATTTACAGCGTGGTGGCTGAAAAAGTACAGAATGACAGGGAGACATGGTATATGCTTGATTCATCTTTCATCACTACTTTGCCCGATACATGGGGAATTGGTGAAAAATTCCTGATGCTGCCCATCAATAAATGGGATTCGGATTACCAACGGGTGGTGTTGGGCGGCATTACCTGTGACAGCCATGACTACTACGACTCGGAGGAACATATCAATGAAGTGTTTCTTCCAAAGATCAACAATGGCGAACCTTTGTATGTTGGTTTCTTCCACACCGGTGCCTACCAGGACCAGATAAGTGGTTATGGAGGTATAAAACATTGTCTGATCCCTTCGCCAAAACATATTATTGTAGGTCATGATAAAAACGGAAAGCTGGTGGATTGGGTATATGCCAAAGAGCAAACGGCACAGAGCATGCTGAAGATATTAGGTTATAAATAATTTGGGGAAGAACTAATGAAGTACGAAGAAACTTTATTAATCTCGGCGCATAAACACAGCATTTTTCATAAAAAGGAAATCTTAGAAAGTAGGGTTTGTGGATGTTTTTATTGCATTAAAATGTTCCATCCGAGTCAAATTAAGGAATGGGTCGACAACGACAAATCTGAAGAAAATACGACTGCTCTCTGTCCGTTTTGCGGAATAGATTCTGTGATAGGGGATAAATCGGGGGTTCCCCTATTGTCGACTATACGTTTCTTAAAGAAATGAAAATAAAATATTTTTAACCCTTTTCTTGCAATGAATAGTTACCTAATTTATTATTTCTTTAGGGGGTTCACGGGATAAAGAAGCCCTTTCGCTGAAAAGACCAGGGCACAAATAATTTGATTCAGGAAAGGGCTTGATGCCGCTGGCGATGGCCTGGACACCGTACAATTTTTATTATAAGGGACAGTTCAGTCATTGTGGGGTCAATTCATTTCAGTTGGTACGCTTCAATGGTGAATGGAAGATCCAATATATCATTGATACCAGAAGAAGGCAGGGATGCAGGGAATGAGTCGGGAGTCAGTAGGCGTTAATCCGGAGTCAACGGTAAAATTGAAGAGATAAGAATTGTAAGTTTATTTCTTATAAGGTTGTGTTTTGGGGAATGTAAAACCACTCCTTTGGAGGGGTTTGGGGAGGCTACTAAAAAAGAAACCCTCCGTAGAAACGGAGGGTGTAAACCAAAACCAACTACTTATGAGAAAACTTTTATTTATGCTACGAAGTTCTGCAGCATCAGAACGAAGTGGTATGGTAAGAACTTACTTTATTTCAATTTTTGTTGCCGGTGTTTTGACATCTTCTTTCTTCGGAAGGTTTAATGTCAGCACACCATTGATGTAAGATGCTTCAATATGCGTTGCATCAATTTTTTCATCTAATGTGAAAGATCTCTTAAAAGACCGATGACTGTACTCTTTCCTTACAAGCTTTTCATTTTCCTTTTTTATTTCATCTTTTCTTTCGGCTTCGATTATCAAAAGATCATGGTCAACATTCACTTTGAAATCTGACTTTTCAAAACCAGGAGCAATAACTTCCAGCTTGTAACTTTTTTCAGTTTCTTTGACGTTGACAGGAATAAAACCCTTTGTCTCCTCATTGTTAATGTTTTTAAACAGATTGGGAAGATCGGCAAAGAAGTCGTCATCAATGAAGGGATTGAATGAACTACCGATAGGTTTCCTGATAAATTTTACGTTTGTCATGGTTATTTAGTTTTACAGTTATAATTAATTTTTCCCCGAGACCTGTTCAAACTGCATACCATGGTTTTTTTTGATTTTGATTTATGTCAATTCTGGTAAAATCCGGAGCATACCAGCGTCAGAATTTCCGGAAAAAGGAATTTTGGCTGTCACAATTTCTTTTGTTATGCAATTGTCATTTGCCGCTAAACATTTTCAGTATTTTTGTGCTTAAATAAAAATTCAATCAGATGTATCCCGAAGAGATAGTAATCCCCATGAAAGAAGAGCTGACCGATAATGGCTTCGCAGAACTCTTGACCTCAGCAGAAGTAGAAGCACAATTAACAAAGGAAGGCACTACATTGGTAATGATCAATTCTGTTTGCGGCTGTTCAGCCGGAACAGCCAGACCTGGAGTATTAATTGCTGTCGCGAATGCCGGAGAGCACAAGCCGGATTATCTTACCACCACTTTCGCTGGTTTTGATATCGAGGCTGTAAAGAAACTTCGTGAGCATTTAATGCCATTTCCACCTTCTTCTCCTTCAATCGCCTTGTTTAAAAATGGACAGTTGGTGCATTTTATCGAAAGGCACCAGATTGAAGGAAGGCCGGCTCCGGTAATTGCCCAAAATCTCTTAGGGGCATTCAAGGAATATTGTAATTAATACTTAGACTTTTTACCTGTCATATCTTCCAATGGCTCAAAGGTTTCTTTGTATATTCGCTGCTAACAAACCAGCTTTTCATGTATCCTAATCTTTATTATGCTTTCAAAGACTTCTTTGGTGTTGAGTGGAAGTTTTTGAAGTTTGTAAATTCTTTTGGATTCTTTGTTGCTATAGCATTTATTATTGCTGCCATAGTTTTATCAAGAGAACTTCGTCGCAAAAGCAGGCAGGGTTTATTGCAGCCTACCGAAATGCAGGTAATGGTTGGTCAACCAGCAACCTTTCTTGATCTTGGCCTTAATTTTTTTCTCGGATTCGTTCTTGGTTACAAAATTCTTGCATTATTCGTGATGGAAAGTTCAGCTACGGATGACCCTCAGGCATTCATATTTTCAACTTTGGGAAGCTGGCCTGCAGGTATTGGCCTTGGGTTGCTATTTGCAGGGCTTAAGTGGTGGGATAAAAACAAGCGGAAATTAGCTAAACCTGAAAAGAGAACGGTTAGAATATGGCCGCAGGATAGGGTAGGAGAAATTACCATTGTAGCTCTTGTGTTTGGCTTGTTTGGGGCTAAGTTGTTCGATATTTTCGAAAACTGGGGCGACTTTCTGAAACATCCATCAGATTATATTTTTTCTCCCCAAGGCCTCACATTTTATGGTGGATTGATATGTGCGGCTTTAGCTATCTGGTGGTATGCTAAAAGGCATAAAATAGGATTTTGGCATCTGAATGATGCCGCTGCTCCTGCATTAATGATTGCCTATTCGGTTGGACGTATAGGCTGCCAGGTAGCAGGCGATGGAGATTGGGGTATAAGGAGTGATTTGGCTAATAAACCCGGCTTTTTGCCAGACTGGATGTGGTCTTACAGGTATCCTCACAACGTAAATGAAATGGACCCGCAGGTTCTGATACCCGGTTGTGAAGGGAAATATTGCAATCAACTTGAATTCGGAGTGTATCCGACACCCTTTTATGAAGTAATCGCCTGTTTTATTCTTTTCCTGATACTTTGGTCATTGCGAAAGCGATTTACAGTGCCTGGAACTCTCTTCGGCTTTTATCTGATGCTAAATGGCTTTGAGCGGTTTTTTATCGAAAAGATAAGGGTAAATACAAGGCTAAATATTTTCGGTTTTCAGCCTACCCAGGCCGAGGTAATTTCGTCACTGCTTTTCGTTGCGGGCCTCGTTATATGGATAGTGCTGAAACGGCGTGCAAACAGGGCTAAGTTGAACCCGCAATGACACTTCTGATCAAGAAATCAAAGCTTTTGAGATATTTCGGAAAGCCTTTACCAGTAAGAGTTTTACCGGTTTTTTCACAAATAAAATTGTTTGCGTGGATAAATGCCTCTAAGATTTTCATTGAAACGCTATGAGAAAAGCTGAAAAATTAGTATTTTCGCAGGCAGATTTGGACAGTAAGTAATTAACTTACCCTTTGCAACTTCCCTTGAACAAACCAACTCTTATTTACGTTATTAATTTGCAATAATTACACATTATGAGGCAGCTTAAAATTGCTACCCAGATCACAAACAGGGATTCCCAGGCAGTTGAAAAGTACCTGCAGGAAATTTCGAAGATCTCTATGATCACCCCGGAAGAAGAGACAACGCTGGCACAGCGTATTAAAATGGCTCACAAAACCCCGGTGGATGCTCAAAGGGCTTTGGATAAGCTGGTACAGGCCAACCTTCGTTTCGTAGTATCTGTGGCAAAGCAATATCAGCACCAGGGTTTGTCACTGAGTGACCTTATTAACGAGGGTAACCTCGGATTAATTAAAGCGGCACAACGCTTTGATGAAACCAAGGGTTTCAAATTTATTTCATACGCCGTATGGTGGATTCGCCAGTCCATCCTACAGGCGTTGGCAGAGCAGGGCAGATTGGTCCGCTTGCCTCAAAATAAAATTGGCACTTATAACAAAGCCAACAAAGCTTACATGGCTTTCGAGCAGGAACATGAAAGAGAGCCATCAACTGAAGAACTGGCTGAACTGCTGGAGATGAGTGAAACGGAGATCAACAACATTTTCCAGAGCAATACCCGTCACACTTCGCTGGATGCACCTGTGCATGAAGCTGAAGATGTAGCAATGGGTGACTTGCTCGAAGGTAGTGACGATACCGATGATGATGTGATGAAAGATTCACTCCGGAACGAAATTCGCCGGGTGTTGAAATCATTATCCCCAAGAGAAGCTGAAATTGTGAATGCTTATTTTGGTTTGGATGGGGAAAACGGCGTTACTATTGAGCAAATTGGGCAAAAATATGACCTGACTAAGGAACGTATCCGTCAGATCAAGGAAAGAGCCATTAAGCGTTTGCAAAAACCAAGAACCAGCAGTGCATTGAAAACTTATCTTGGCTAAACAAACTTTAAAATGATAGGTTTTTATTTAAAAGTCCCGGCAGCTTAGCCGGGATTGTTTTTTACGGGGTTAGTGATTGCTTATTAATTTTACGGTTTATATGAAAATTATATCAGCCTTTATAACTTTATTTAGCATACTATTTTTATCATCCTGTGAAAGATCAGTTGATTTCAAGCTGGATTCGGTTGAGCCTAAACTGGTGGTGGAAGCCAGCATTGAGAACGGACAGGCCCCAGTTGTTTATCTTTCCAAAAGCATTAATTACTTTTCAAAAATTGATCAGAATATCCTTGCTGCAAGTTTTGTACACAATGCAGACATCTATGTTTCAAACGAAACATCAACACATAAACTAAAAGAATACAGCTTGCCGGTTGGCGGGGGATACAACTTTTTATTATTACAGCAACGATCCTTTGTATCCAGTAACGGCATTTAGCGGGCAACTGAATAAACAATATTCACTTCGCATAATATCGGATGGCAACGAGTACACTGCCAATACTACTATTCCGGCTATTACCCGGCGCATTGATTCCTTATTCTGGAAACCTGCTCCGGCAGGAAATGCACCTGAAAAGGTAGCTGTAATGGTCAGGGCATATGATCCTCCCGGTTTCGGGGATTAGATCCGCTATTTTACAAAAAGAAATAGCGAACCATTTTATGCCGGGCTTATTTCTGTTTATGATGATCAGGTAATTGATGGCAGCTGTTATGAGGTACAGGTAGAAAGAGGAGTGGACAGCAACAAAAATCACCCTGCAGGATATGCTTTTTTTGACAAGGGGGATACTGTGACACTGAAAGTTTGCAATATTGATAAAGCTACTTTTGATTCCTAGAGAACTATGGAATTCACTTACTCAAGTGTAGGGAATCCATTTTCATCCCCGACAAAAGTCATAGGGAATATTACCGGAGGAGCATTGGGATACTTCGGAGGATATGCTTCGCAATTCATAACGCTGATCATTCCGAGATAAGTTTTGAACATCACATTTCCCCGTCATGTAAATGACGAACCGGTATCTCATTTAACGTTATTTTTGCTTTTATACATGTTGGATTTAAATCACCGGATGAATGGAAACAGTTGAAAAAGTTCATTGCCTTATTATCGGATCTGGCCCCGCTGGTTATACGGCCGCTATCTATGCAGCAAGAGCAAACCTGAAACCGGTTTTATACCAGGGTATTCAACCAGGAGGTCAGCTTACCGTAACTACTGAAGTTGAAAATTACCCAGGCTATGCGGACGGCGTGCAAGGCCCTGATATGATGGTGCATTTTGAAAAACAGGCGGTAAGAATGGGTGCTGATATCCGGTATGGGATTGCCACAAAAGTGGATTTCTCTTCACAGCCATACAAAGTGCAGATAGATGAAGAAAAATGGATGGAAGCGGATGCAGTAATTATTGCTACTGGTGCATCTGCCAAATGGCTTGGACTGGAAAGTGAGCAAAGACTAAACGGATATGGAGTAAGTGCATGTGCTGTTTGTGACGGATTTTTTTTCAGGGGAAAAGAAGTGGCCATTGTTGGAGCAGGAGATACTGCTGCTGAGGAAGCTTTGTACTTGTCCAAGCTGTGTCCTACTGTTCATATGCTTATCCGCAGGGATGCAATGCGGGCAAGTAAAGTGATGCAGGAACGAGTGCTGAATTCTTCTAACATAAAAGTTTATTGGAATACTGATACGGATGAAGTATTAGGAGATAAAACGGTGACAGGCGTAAGAATAAAAAACAACAAGACAGGAGAAAAAAAGGAAATTCCTGTCAATGGCTTTTTTGTGGCCATTGGACACCAGCCAAATTCTGATATATTCAAAGGATGGATTGATATGGATGAGGCCGGATATATTAAAACGATTCCGGGTTCGTCGAAAACAAACATAGAAGGAATTTTTGCGGCAGGGGATGTACAGGATAAAGTCTACCGGCAGGCTGTAACTGCGGCCGGAAGCGGTTGTATGGCTGCTCTGGATGCAGAGAGATACCTCAGTGCAAAAGGGATTCATTGAAATCATTCCAATGGGAGAACTGATAAGCATACAACTAAAAGAACTGCGTTTCTTCGCTAATCACGGATTATATCCAGAAGAACAAAAAATCGGCAATGAGTTTGAGATCAACCTTACTGTCTCGTTTGCGCCAGTTTCAGGTCTTATTACCGGCAATACCGATACAATTGACTATACTAAACTTTATGAATTAGTTAAAAAGGAGATGAACCGCCCCCGGCAGCTTCTTGAAACGCTGGCAATGGAAATAACGGAAAACATTCATCTGTCATTCCCTTTGGTGAAAAAAATTGAAATCTCTGTCAGAAAAATACATGTGCCAATTATTAATTTCAGTGGGCATACTACTGTTACTTTCCTGAAAGAATATTAAAATTGTATTGAAACAAAAAACTCTCTCAGAACCTGAGAGAGTTTTACAATAATATTATTTTGATATGATCAGTAATCTACATCTGGGTCCGGATCGAGTGTTATTGTTCCAAGGTCCGTAACCTGCCCATCCAGAACTACAATATCAGTAATTCTTTTGCTTAAAAAGCCGGGTACCCTGGCATAGATCCAAATTGTATAGTTTCCTTCAGCAAGTCCGTCAAAATGGATATAACCGTTCTGATCGAAAACCTTCTCAGCGCCGATATAATCAGGGCTGAAAAGTCTTGCTGCTGGTTGTGCTCTCTCAGGCATAAGAACGGCTTCAATCTGGGCTGTACCGGGTGATTCACTACCGCCGCCGCGGATTCCTTTTCCGGCTGTTTGGGCGTTTGCTGTTTGTTTTTCTTCTTGTTTGGTCAGTGCATCTTTAGAACAACTGCTGATGAAGAACATTAAAACTGGCAGTGTCGCTGCTAAGCGAAATAGAATTGTTTTTTTCATAAGGGGTGGATTAAGTTTTAAAAATATCTTGCATTACCAATATATAAAATGAATTTCCCTTGTCAATATAAAAGCCTTTTTTTTCTTGATTACTGCCCTCAAAATGGTAGAACTACCAAAAGAAAATCCGGAAAACCACCAGTTTTTAAGGTACACTCTTAGTACATCTCAAATAATCAAACCCATTTTTTATCAGGTAGAACTAGAATGAATTTCAGTATCTAGCCGCTTCGTTCCGGACTCTTTATCTTTGTCAGTTATGAATGAGGAAATAAAAAAAGAAGAAGGAAGTCTGAATTTTTTAGAAGAAATTATAGAGGACGATCTGAAAAATGGAAAATATCAAAAGATCATAACCCGTTTCCCCCCTGAACCCAACGGCTATCTTCATATTGGTCATGCTTCCAGCATCTGTTTAAATTTTGGGCTTACGCAAAAGTATCCGGGCTATACAAACCTGCGTTTTGATGACACAAACCCTGTTACAGAAGAAGTGGAATATGTGGAAAGTATTAAGGAAGATATTCAATGGCTTGGATTTAAATGGGAAAATGAACTGTACGCTTCTGATTATTTTGATGCATTGTATGAGTATGCTGCCAGGCTCGTCAAAAAAGGGCTTGCTTATGTTGATGACAGCAGCAGCGAAGAAATGGCAGCTATGAAAGGAACTCCCACTGAACCCGGTAAGAACAGCAGGTACAGGGAAAGATCAATGGAAGAGAACCTTGATCTATTTGCCCGCATGAAGGCAGGCGAGTTTCCAGATGGTTCAAGAACACTAAGGGCAAAAATTGATATGGCACATTCCAAGATGCTGATGAGAGACCCAGTGTTGTACCGCATAAAGCATGCTCATCATCATCGCACAGGAAACAAATGGTGTATTTACCCTATGTATGATATGGCACATGGCCAGAGTGATGCTATTGAAAATATCACTCACTCCATCTGTACCATGGAGTTTGTTCCTCACAGGGAACTGTATGACTGGCTTATCGAGAAACTGGAGTTATATCCATCGCATCAGTACGAATTTGCAAGAAGGAATATCAATTACACTGTTACCAGCAAGAGAAAATTATTGCAGTTGGTGAATGAAAAATATGTTTCAGGATGGAATGACCCCCGTATGCCGACCATAAGCGGCTTGCGTCGCAGGGGATATACACCCGAAAGCATCAGGGAGTTTTGTGACAGGATCGGGATTGCAAAGAGGGAGAATATCGTAGATGTAGGCCTGCTGGAATTTTGTGTAAGAGAACACCTGAACCGAATAGCATTAAGAAGAATGGTCGTGTTTGACCCAATAAAAGTTGTGATCACGAATTATCCGGAAGGTCAGCAGGAAAAATTGAAAATTGAAAATAATCCGGAAGATCCGAACGGGGGCGAAAGAGAAATTTCTTTTAGCAGGGAGATTTATATAGAACGGGATGATTTTATGGAGAATCCGCCTAAAAAATATTTTAGATTGGCTACGGGACAAATGGTGAGACTCAAAAGTGCTTACATTATAAAATGCGAAGAGGTAAAAAAAGATGCAGACGGTAATATAACTGAACTTCTTTGCACTTACATTCCGGAAAGCCGCAGCGGAAATAATACGTCAAACATTAAGGTAAAAGGAACATTACATTGGGTGAATGTGGCAGATGCTGTGGCAATAGAAGTAAGGGAATATGACAGGTTATTCGGGGTGGAAGATCCTTCGGATGAAGAGGGAAATTTCAAAGACTATATAAATTCTGAATCACTGAAGATTGTAAAAGGATTTGCTGAACCACTAATCATGAAAGCACAGGCGGCGGAGCATTTTCAGTTTCTTAGAAAAGGATATTATTGCCTCGACTCCGATACGGAAGCTGATAATCTGGTATTCAACAGGACGGTCACTCTCAAAGATAGCTGGGGAAAAGAGGTGAACAAGTAAACAACTCTTTTCGGGTCTTTTTTTTGGGATCAAGAATCGTCAAAAGAAAGAGCAGGGGCAACTATAATTCATCAACATTCGTTATTTTTACACCTGTCTCAGGAATCACTTTACATCCAAAAAATTTTTATGAAAAAATTTTTACTTTTTTCCCTTACTGCTTTTTTAGTCATATCAGCTAAAGCACAGGTCAGTGAAGCAGATGCTTTACTTGCCCGTCATCTGATCACAAAAAACGCCGCGGCAATTGGGTTATCTGAAAATGATATAAACAATACGGTTGTTTCAGCCACCTATCTCTCTTCAGAGGGAATAAGGATGGTTTATCTCTACCAGAGTTATAAAAATATACCCGTATATAACCAGATGCATGTATTGGCCTTTAAAAATGAAAAGCCAGTATCAATAACCGGTGGCAGGATCAAGGCTTTCAATAAACTGGTAAACAATCCTGAAGGAATCCCCGTACTGACTGCAGGGGATGCCGTACTTTCTGCCATTGCAGATGCAGGGATTGCTGCAAATAGAATTATTGGTTCAGTAAGTAATCCGGTTACCAATTACCTCAGGAAACTGGATTTCGGAAAACTGGGTGTTGCAAAAGAAAATATTACCGTTGAGCTTTTCTGGTATCCTGTAAATGAAAAAGATTTCAGGCTTGTATGGCAGGTCTTTCTTGCACCCGATAACTCTTCTGATATGTGGTCAATAAAAGTTGACGCAGCAAGCGGTATGGTATTGGGTAAAGACAATTATACTGTTTATTGTAACTGGGAAAAAAATGATAGATCAGCAGCAAATAGTAACATGGGGTATCAATTGGCTTATTATGACAAAAGATTTGATAAATTTTTTCATCAACAGGTTCAAAAACTGCCTGTTGTTAATTCTGCCACTTACCGGGTAGTAAAATATCCGGCTGAAAGCCCTCAGCATCCGGGTGGAGCGCCTTCATTGCATACAGATCCCTGGCTAATGGCCCCGGGTAATGCTACCTCGTTGAAATGGCATAATGATGGCACAGCCGATCATGACAGTACAAGGGGAAACAATGTTTGGGCAGCCGAAGACAGGAATAATACCAATACGGTGATTGACAGAGCTGCAGTGTCTCAAACACCACAACCAAACCTGACGTTTGACTATGTTCCTAACCTCACACAGAGTCCCATACTTACCACACCACCAAACCAGCAATTCAATATTACGAACTTGTTTTATATGAATAATATAATGCATGATGCATCATATTTGTATGGTTTTGACGAAGTGTCTGGCAATTTTCAAAATGATAACCAGGGCCGGGGTGGCTTAGGAAATGATTATGTGATTGGCGATGCGCAGGATGGGGGAGGAACTAATAATGCCAATTTCGCCACGCCTGCAGATGGAACCAGGCCACGGATGCAAATGTATCTCTGGACTTCGGCCACGCCCAACCGTGATGGCGATGTGGATAATGGGATCATCTCTCATGAATTTGCACATGGTATCAGCAACCGGCTCACCGGCGGTCCGGCAAATGTTGGCTGTCTTGGTAATGCAGAACATGGGGGTGAAGGTTGGAGTGATTATTATGCATTAATGATGACAACTGACTGGACGACCGCTACTGTTAATGACGGACCTTTGCCAAGACCTATCGGAACTTATGTTATAGCTCAACCAACAAATGGCGCAGGCATACGCAATTATCGATATTCTACCAATCTTGCCGTAAATCCATTGGTTTATTCAGCCGTATTACCTACACAGGTACACAATCGGGGCGAATACTGGTGTATGGCACTTTGGGAGATGACCTGGGCCATGATCCAGCAAAATGGTATCAATCCAAATCTCTTTAATCCTGCTGGTATTGGTGGTAATTCTGCTTCATTTAAACTGGTAACAGAAGCCATGAAGTTGCAACCTTGCAGCCCCGGTTTTATTGATGCAAGAGATGCCATACTTAAAGCCGACACATTATTTTTTGGTGCACAATACAGCTGTGCGATCTGGACGGCCTTTGCAAAAAGAGGCATGGGCAGGGGAGCATCACAGGGTTCTTCATCCAGCGTAACTGATCAGATTCCGAGTTTTGTAGCAAGCAGCGGGGTTACGGCGCTTAATGAAAATGTACAATCGCAGGGAGAAGGACTGAATGTGACATATACCAACAAAGTAACAGTTGATAATTGCGCAGCAATCACTAATTATTTTGTTACGGACACATTACCTACCAATGTTACTTATGTGAGCGGAGGAACGTACAATGCGGGTAATCGTACGGTATCATTTGGCCCGATTAACCTTTCAGCAGGCGCTGTTCAAACTTATCCGTTTATAGCCCAAATCAATTCAGGAACATATTTTTCACCTGTAACACATTTTAGCGAACCTGTAGCCGGAGCCACCATTCCTGCATCATGGACTACCAGTTCTATCAATGCTACGCAATGGACAGTATCAACTACTGTAAGCCATACGCCTCCTAATTCATTTGCGGCGCTCTATAATCCGGCTGTAGCAAATGATTTCAGAATTGCGAATGCAGCACAGTTTACATTGAATCCTAATTCGGTTTCAAATTATTCAACACTTAGCTTCTGGCATCGATTCAATACCGAAGATGGCTGGGACGGCGGTGTAGTGGAAATAAGCACCAATAACGGTACAACCTGGACCGACCTGGGACCTTATTTCGTAAAGAATAAATACAACGGGGGAATGGGCACCGGCAGTAACAACCCGATAGGTGGCAGGTCTGCTTTTACAGGGACCAGTGCTGGTTTTATTGAATCCATAATTAATCTTTCATCTTTCGCAGGACAGGCAATTCAGGTCAGGTTCAGGTTTGCATCAGATGATAATACTGGTCCGCCGTCAGGTGTAGGTGGCTGGTGGGTTGATGATATTGTTTTGTACAGCGAACCAGCAGTAAGAATAAGGTCAAACTTATTTAATGGTTCCAATGTTCGTCAATCATTCTCTGATACGCTAACAAGAATTACAGCAGGATGTGCAGTGGCAACAATTGTTACTCCGCTTGCTAATGCAAATGGATGTATCGGAGGCGGTACTTCCATTTCAATTAGCGTAAATGGTACCAATCTGAACTATCAATGGCAGGAGAATTCCGGAAGCGGATTTGTCAGCTTGTCAAATAATGCTATCTATTCCGGTGTTAACACAAATACACTTATCATTTCCAATATCACTGCCGGCATGAACGGGTATCTGTATCGTTGCATTATAAGTAACGATTGCACGCCTTCATTTAATTCGGCTCAGGCTTCATTGAGCGTAGGTGCATCGGCTACTTTAAATTCTCATCCTGCAAATAGCAATGTTTGTCCGGGTGTAAATGTGAACTTCAGCGTTACAGCCACCAACGCTACAAATTATCAGTGGCAGGTAAATACAGGAAGTGGGTTTACCAATTTGACAAACACAGCACCTTATTCCAACGTTACCACAGCTACTATGACTATTACCGGAACAACGGTAGCAATGAATAATTACCAGTTCCGCTGCGTGATAGGCAGTTGTCCCGCTGCAATAAATTCCAATGCTGCCACACTGCTGGTGGCATCGCCTACGAATATTACCAGTCAGCCAACTGATGTTACAACCTGTTCAGAAAGTAATGCCACATTTACTATAACCACTTCAGGCACCATATTGAGTTATCAATGGCAGATAAGTACGGACGGAGGAACAACCTGGAACAATATTGCCGGGGCCAATGCTTCTTCTTATTCATTAGTTTCTCTTGTAACTGCTCAGAACGGTCTTCGTTTCCGTTGTGTGGTCACAGGTGTTTGTGGTAACAGCACTTCGAATGCGGTGCTTCTTACAGTAAATCCTTTACCGTCATTTACTTTAGGTGCAATACCTCCTGTTGTTTGTGTATCTGATCCTCCTGTTTCTCTTGCCGCTTCGCTTGGAGGAGGTGTGTGGTCAGGCACCGGAGTTTCAGGAACAGTATTTAATCCCTCTGTGGCAGGAATTGGTACAAGAACGGTTACCTATACGGTAACCACCCTGGGTTGTACTAAAGCCCAGTCAGCAGTTATACAGGTAAATGAATGTCCCGAGCGCCACAGGATACTTACTGACCCGTATGCTGTTTTCATATATCCCAATCCTAACTCAGGTGCTTTCAGAATCAGGCTCAATACAGACCTGTATACAAATCTTGCTGTAAAAGTATATGCCAGTGATGGTAAATTGTTGAGGACAAAATTCTTTAATGGCCTGGCCTTTGGGAGTATAGCACCAATGGATCTCACGTCTCTGCCGGGTGGAGTATATCATCTGGAATTATACAATGAGGAAAATGGTTTTATCAGAAGGGGTGTAAGTATTATAATTCAAAGAAAGTAACAAATCTGATTTTATCTCACATAGTCCCGGTTGTATATTCTGCCGGGACTTTTTTATTGCCCAGGCCGTAAAAAGAGCCAGTCTTTAGTTTCTTTAAAATACTGATAGTCACGTCAACCATAGTATTTTTCGGATACCCTTTTGATGCAAAAAAGTTTAATAAAAAAAGGCCAAAAAGTTGGGGGGATTAAAAAAAAGGATAACTTAGGTCGTTAAAACCTTCAGGGCTCTGAAAATACAACCATCACAAAAACTGTTATATGAGGAAATTTTACTTCCTGCTGCTTACTATTCTATTCGCAGCAACGATCAGCAATGCACAAAACGTAACTGTAAACCCTGGTGCCGGATCTTATCCTGATCTGGCCAGTGCTTTTACAGCAATAAATGCCGGAACACATAC